>Ga0209153_1000045_pt1 | contig 60332 bp, 44 predicted proteins | sample GraSoiAngelo_120_FD_185877 | JGI IMG/M metagenome (GOLD analysis project Ga0209153, IMG submission 185877) | Grasslands soil microbial communities from the Angelo Coastal Reserve, California, USA - 14_0919_09_20cm (SPAdes) (version 2) | ecosystem: Environmental > Terrestrial > Soil > Grasslands ... | reverse complement strand
GAATGAATAACAGCAAACGTGACGACGAACAGACTGCGCCGCGCGTCTCCCGGCGCAACTTCATCGCCCAAGCGACGACCTTGACCGGCGCAGGCGTGGCCGCCGCGACACGTCTGGTCGCGCAGGACAATAAACCGGCGACGGCGACCGCGCCGAAGATGAGCATGTCGCCGCTCGGCACGATGGTCGAATACAAGAGCGGCGACTTGACGATTCCCGCTTATCTCGCGCGCCCGCCGAAGCAGAAGACTGCACCGGCCGTGCTCGTCATCCACGAAGTCTTTGGTCTAAACGATCACATCAAGAATGTGGCCGACCGCATCGCGCATGAAGGCTACGTCGCGCTCGCGCCCAACTTCTTCGTCCGCGCGAATCTGACGCCGCCCAAAGATGCGTCGGACATGCAGGCGATACGCAAGGCCGCATCGAGCATCCCGAACGACGCAGCGATCAAAGACATGCAAGCGGGGCTGGATTTTCTGAAAGCCGACAAGGGCGTGAAGCCTAAGCTTGCCTCCATCGGCTTCTGCATGGGCGGCGGCTTCTCCTATCAGATCGCCACGCACACGAAAGACCTTGCGGGCGCAGTCATCTTTTACGGCCGCACGCCCATTGAGCTTGTGCCGCAAGTCTCCTGTCCGCTGCTCGCCAGTTTCGGCGCGCTCGACACGGGGATTCCGGCCGAGCAGGTGCAAGCGTGGGTTGACGCGCTCAAGAAAGCTGGTAAGTCTGTGGACGCGAAAATTTATCCGAACGCCAAACACGGTTTCTTCAACGACACGCGCCCCGAAGCCTACAACGCCGAAGCGGCCGCCGACGCATGGCAGCGCGTGCTCAAGTTCTTCCACGAACGACTCGGAACATAAGAAGTGATGAATGATGAGTGCAGAGTGATGAATTAACTCTGCACTCATCACTCTGCACTTATCGCTTACTGCTATGACCATCAATGGCTACGCTACGACTGAAGGCACGGCGCGTTATCGTGAACGCTTGCGCGAAACGGCCGCCGAGAACCATTTTCGCTACGAGCAGCAGTTGTGGCTCTCGTCCATCGGCATCGGCACGTATCTGGGGCCGCCGGATGAAGCGACGGATCAGAGTTACACCGAAGCGGTCGTGCGCGCCGTCGAACTCGGCGTGAACGTGATCGACACGGCGGCGAACTATCGCTTCCAACGCAGCGAGCGCGCCATCGGCGCGGCGCTCAAGCGTCTGTGCGATGGTGGCGAGTTTGCGCGCGATGAGTTGTTGCTCTGCACGAAGGGCGGCTATCTGCCGTTTGACGGCGCACCGCCGCGTGGAGAAGAGGGCGTGCGTCATTATGTCGAAGAGACGTTTATGCGCACGGGCGTGGCGGATTGGTCGGACATCGTGGCGGGTAGCCATTGCATGACGCCGAAGTATCTCGTGCATCAGCTCGAACAGTCGCGGCGCAACTTGGGCGTGGAGACGATTGACGTTTACTACATTCACAATCCTGAGACGCAGGCGCAGATCGTCGCGCGCGCGGAGTTTGAGCAGAGACTGCGCGCGGCTTTCGAGCAGCTTGAGCGAAGCGTCGCCGACAACAAGATTCGCATGTATGGCGCGGCGACGTGGAACGGCTTCCGCGTAGCGCCCAACACACGCGGCTATCATTCGCTCGAACGCATGATTGAGTTGGCGCGTGAGGTCGGCGGCGATGATCATCACTTCCGCTTCGTGCAATTGCCTTTCAATCTCGGCATGCCCGAAGCGTTGACGCAGGCGAATCAAACTTTTCAAGGCGCGCACGTCTCTCTGCTTGAAGCGGCGCGCGCGCTCGGCGTGACGGTCGTGGCGAGCGCCTCGATCCTGCAAGGGCGTGTGGCGCACGATCTACCTGAAACGATCCGCGAACCGCTCGGCTCGCTCGCCACAGACGCGCAGACCGCCATCCAGTTCACACGCTCCACGCCCGCCATCACCACCGCGCTCGTCGGCATGAGCCAGCGCGCGCACGTCGAAGAGAACCTACGCCTTGCGCGCATTGAACCAGCGCGGACAGAGGACTACGAGCGACTGTTTGGCACGGATGAAGAATGAAGGAGGCGCGCGACATGACACAACGAGAGTTCAGATCATTCGCCGACTTCTGGCCCTTTTATCTTGCCGAGCACAGCCGCCCGGCGACGCGCACGCTGCATGCCGTCGGCACAATCGCCAGCACCGTCCTCATCATCGCATTGATCGTTGAGCGCGAATGGATTTGGTTGCCGCTGCCGCTAGTCATCGGTTACGGCTGCGCGTGGATCGGTCACTTCTTCGTCGAACACAATCGCCCCGCCACCTTCCAACACCCGCTCTGGTCTTTCATGGGCGACTACAAGATGCTCGCGCTCATGCTCACGGGCCGGCTTAATGAAGAGCTCGCACGCCGCGCGAATACATTGTGATTTTACCCTGCCTTAAGTCACGTCTGGTTCTCCGGGATTTTGAAGCCGATGTATGTGCCTGCGCTGATGCCCATCAAGGCCAGCAGGGTGGTGCTGAATTCGGGCATAGACAATTTGCTCCAGACCGACCAGATGAAGATTATCCCTAGCACCATCGTCCAGACGATGATCTGAAAGCGATGAAAGGTCACGCCGTTAGCGTCGCTGAGCAAATCAGGGATGATGCCCTCAGAGACCGGACTGTCTAAGGCAGATTGGGCGTCCTGCACCTGCTTGTTCACCTGAGTCAGTTCAGCTTGCTTCGCTTGCAAATCAATGTTCCATGCCGAGAGGTTTTGCAGATCGTCCGCAGTTGCTGTGGGTGGATTCTGCTGCTTTTTTGCCTGTACATCTGCGATCTTGGCTTGCAGATCAGTAATGGTTGCTTGGAGCGTAGCCTGTTGTGGCTTGAGCGTCAATAAGGCATTGTTTGTGGCGCTGCTTTTGTTTGAGTCCACCATAGCCGCGCCCAACGCCGTGCCCGTGCCGATGCCCAGCAGCACAAGCGATGAGTTGGTGATGGTGTCGAAATCTCCCGTGACAAGCGCGATAAAGAAGAACGTGCCGAGGATAATAAAGAACCACCAAGCGACTTGCGCACGCGCGAGACTATAGGGTCTGAATTTGCCGGGTGGCGGCTGCGGCGGCCCCGAATCACGAATAATAGCGGTACGACGGGCCAGTATGATAAAGCCGACAATGAGCAGCACAAACAGAACGGCAGCGACGTTCAACCATATTTTGTTAAAAATCCTGAGGTCGAACTTCTGATCGCTCGGTAGTGCTGTTTTGCCTTCGGGCCCGACACTGACCGCAACCGTGCGCTTATCCTCCTTCTGTCCCGCCAACAGATTCAACCATGCATCTCTAGAGTCAGGCGTGCGGCTTAGCTTGAAATAGAGTTTGTTTGCTTCAGGCTCGATAGCCATAGGATAGAGATGCGTCATCTCTACGTGCTCCAAGAACAGAACATATTTGCGTGGATCAAAGCGTTCGGCTCCGGCGGGTAGGCTCTGCGCGCGCTTGATCTCGTTGTTCAAGTTATCCACTTCGATAGTGATCGTGTCGCCCAGCCCGGCTACCGCCGGTGTCACGCTCTTAACACTAAGCGGGTAGGGCGTCGGCGTGGCTGTTGGACTTTGCGTAGGCGACACGGCCGGCAGCCCTAATGGCGGCGTGGGCTTAGACGTTGAGCCGGGTGACTGGGTGGGCGACGGCGTAGCCTCAGATGTCGGGTTCTGGGCTGCGCCGGCATGAACGTTCCATCGCCCTAGCAGGTCGAAGCTAAAAAACAGGGCGAAGGCGATGAGCACTAGCGCGATGATCCATTTCACTGGTTTAGTCAACATTGTTCGCTCCGGGATATATTTGAGTACCAAGAAAGCAAACACGAAGAGCAATAGTACAATCACTAATGCTGCCCACACCGGCCCTCTAAACACAATCCCTCGCCATTCAACCTCCGCCGACGGCGTGGTTGTCGGGCCCGCAACTGAAGGGGCGCTTATAGGACTGGTCGTGGCTGTCGGACTTGGGTTTGTTGTGGCCGAAGACGCAGGGGTCGCAGTGGCGGGCGACGTGCCGGTTGGCGTGGCGACAGCGACGGGTATCGCAGCAGTATTTGTAGTGCCTTGAGTCGCTTGTGCGCAGAGCGGGCCACTGCCAAGGCATAACAGGCAAAGCGCGAGCAGCAGGTTACCTATGGGCGCAGAGCGGGCCGGGCTAAGGTTGTGGCACATAAAGACGCTCTCCTGCTAGCTGGAAGCTATGATGACCACATGGTAGTTTCAGTGAAGCAAATATAGCGCTAGACGCTGACTAAAAACGCCTGCACCTTATGTCAGACTGCTGTGCGTGTCAATCGAATTCCGCAGTGAGCAGTAAGTTAATTTGCAAACCCGATGCGATTTTCTTTCCGGTTGATATAGCCAGTAGTAATTATCTTATCTGCCGTCTGTCATCTATTTATGAGCGAGCGCGGCAAAACATTTCATAGTCTGCTCTGACCATGTAGCGGCAGTGGGGTAGTTGGTTATTCCACATCGCTCACCGCGTTGCGAGATTATGGTTTGGCCTATCTACCTCTAACTTTAGCCTTGGATATCGGGATGTCATAGGTGGTGTTTGTGAGGAAAGGTCGGCGGCGGGGGCGCGGGGATGCGTGCGCGTTCTTCTGGGGTGCGGGCGCGGCGGCGCAGGAGTTCGAGTTTGAGGCTCTCTTCGCTGCGCGCCATGGCCCAACGATGGTTGAAGGCGAAGAGCGGTTTTAAGAGAAACGAAAGGGCCTTGATGAACGGCTTGTGGACGCGGATGCGCCAGTCGTAGGTGATGTTCACAAAGGGGCCGTCTTGCGTGTATGTCCAGACGCCGCGCCCGTCGAAATCGTCGAGCGCCTGCAAGGTCGAGCCGTAAGGGTAGCGCGACTCTGTAATCTGAAAGCGCCAGCGCAACGTGTACGGCAGCCAACCCTTCGTGAGCACGCTGACCAGTTTACCCACGCCGCGCTCGTCACCCGGCTCAAGCACGCGCGCATCCAGATAAACGGACGGACACCAGCGCGGCAGAGACCCCACATCGCCGATTACGTCGGCCACTTCTTCGCACGTGCCCTCGACCCGCCAGTGCGAGACGAACTGATAGTCAGAGAAACCCATTGAACCTCCGAAAGACCGCAGTTTTACAGCCTTTACGTGCGATTTTTGGCTTAAGGATTGCGATCTTCAAGCAAAAGATCGCGATCAGTGGGCTTAAGACCGCGATCTTTGCCTTGCTGATCGCGATCAGTTAGCAACTGATCGCGATCTTTGCTCGACTGAGCGCGATCAGTAAGCGACTGATCGCGATCTTTAAGCCACTGATCGCGATCAGTGACCGACTGATCGCGGTCTTAAGCTTACTGATCGCGCTCAGTTGGCGACTGATCGCGATCAGTGAAGCAAAGATTGCAGTTCCAAAGGGCAAAATCGGACGGTGGCCTAGTTGCTACCCCCCTTCCGCTCATGCTGCGCGTTGCTGCCGTTGTTGATAGAGGAACGAGACGGCGAGCAGGATTGCGCCGAGCACGATGAAGGAGATAATGCGATAGACCTTGTCGAGCGACGAGAGATCGAAGAGGAAGACCTTCAACGTCGTCACGCCCAAGAGCGCGAGCGCCATCAGCCGCAGCAGCCGATTGCGCCGCACGAGACCGACAACCAGCATCGCGCCGCCGTAGATCGCCCAGAGCACAGAGAGCGAGAGTTGTTGCGCGAGCCGCAGGTCGCGCAGTTGCCCGGCGGCGACTGCGCCCGCGCGCCGTTGCGCCGCAAAGTAGCCGCTCGCTTCAAGGCTCAGACCCGTGAGCGCGAAGATGTTGCCGACGACTGTCACGATTGGGATGACGCGCGCAGCTTCCGTCGCGGCAGACTCATCCGCGCGCGCGTATAGTCGGGCGACGAGCCAGAGCGCACAGATGTAGAGCGCGAAGGCGGCGAACGTTTGATTGAAGACGGGCGCGTGCCAAGTCGCATTGTAGTAGCTCGCATCCACGAACATGATCTTCGCGCCCGCGAGCGCGAGCAGGATGAGCGCGCCCACGCGCACGGCGGCGCGGCGGCGTCTGATGCCGAGAACGAATGCGATACTCGCGTAGATCGTCCAGAGCGCCGTGAGCGCGAGTTGCTTATTGTTCTCGACGCGCGCAGCTTCGTGCCACGAGTCGGGCAAAGCCCACGCGAGCGCCTTCATGCGATTGAAATGGCCCATCGCTTCTGTGCTCAAGCCTACTAGCGCCGCGACGTTCACGCCCAAGAGCAGACCGGCCAGAGCCAAGCGGCGCTCGCTCGCTTCGACGTGCTCGGCGCGCGTGTAAGCGCGGATGCAGAACGCGAGCGCGCCGACGACGAGCGCGAAGCCGATGAAGGTCAGATTAAAACCGAGCGTGTGCCAAGGTTCGCTGTAGAAGCGCACGTCGCCCAACAGCAGTTTGCAGACCGCCGCGAAGAGCAGGAAGAGCGCGGCGACGCGCAGGGCCTTCAGCCGCCGCAGTAGTCCGATAGTGAGCGCCGTTGTTCCGTAGATCGTCCAGAGCGCGGTCAGCGCAAACTCGCGCGAGTTCGCTAACACGTCTAGCTGGCCGCCCGCGTCGAGTTGGCGGGCGATGGCTTGCGCGAAGTAGTCGGTCAGGTCGAGCGTGAGCAGTGTGAGCGCGAGCGCGTTACCGGTGAGGATGAAGAGGCTCGTCAGGATGTCGCGGTCGTCGTCGTTGACGCGCTCACTGTAGCGGCGATAGAGCCAAGCGAGACCGGCACAGACGCCGACGACGACGGCACACGAGACGGCGCGCTTGTTTAAGATGGGCGTGAACGTCGTGCCCACGTGATAGCCAAACTGCGGCATGTCAACCGTGAACCAGTGCAAGACGGCGAAGGCGAGGACGGGCAGCGCGGCGAAACGCGGCGCGTCTTCATGTGCCTTGAGACCGACCCACGTGAGCATCAGAGCTTCGACCGCCCAACCGATTGTCACCCACTGCTGATCGAGTTGAATGGCCACGGCCATTGTCAGAAAGGTGACGGCCAATGCGACGTAGGTGTAGGTGAGCAGTTTGTCAGCGCAGTGGCGTTGGCGCACGATGAAGTAGAGCAAGAGGAAGAAGGCCGAGAGCAAGAGCGCGTGCGGCCCTTGCGGCGCGAAGGCGTTGGGCACGAGCGCGCGATGATCTTCGAGCAAGGCGTAGCTCGTGGCGAAATAGAAGGTCGCATTCATCAAGACGAGCGAGATGTCGAACCAACGCGCCCGTCTTTGCTTCAAGACATTGTGGATGATCGCGAGCGCGGCGAACATGACGAAGAAGAGCGTGAGGAAGAAGAGCGTCAGCCAGAGTCTGGCATCGCCATAGAATTTGAGCCACCAACCGGCGAACAGTAGCCACGTCGCAGCGAACGCGAGGTAGTTGAGACTGCGCCAGCGTTTGAAGTAGGCGAGCGCGAGCACGCCCGCGTTGAGTAGTGCGGCGTAGCCGAAGAGGCCGACTTCGTTGTCCACGTTTGTGGCGAGCAGTTGCGGCGTCATGAAGCCGCCGATGAGGCCGAGCACGGCGATGGCGTAAGCGTGGTAACGGGCCGAGAGCACAACGGCTGTCGCCGTGACAAAGGCCATCAAGCCGAACGCGAACGGTTGGCTGATCAGATGATAGAAGCTGAACGCGGCATAGACCGAGAGATAAAGGATCAAGATGCCGCCGCCTGAAAGGACGTAGGCATAAGCTTGATAGCCGCGCAGCCGCAGACGTTCGGCAAGCGCGAGCAGGGCGCAACCTGCGACGCCGCCCAAGAGGACGCGGCCCATCGGCCCGATCCAGTGCTGATCGAAAGCGTACTTGAGAAAGAACGAGACGCCGACGACGACGGCGATGATGCCGAGCCAGTTGAACCAACTGCCGCCGATGCGCGCCTCCAAGTCGCCCCAAGCACGCGACACGCCGGACGCTGTTGTGTTCGCGTCGCTCGTCGCGCCTGTGCCGCTTGTTGGTCGTGCTTGTCCGGTCGTGTGCGTGTAAGCCGTTTGAGCCGTCGCCGTTGCTTGTCCGGCCGGCGCATTGGCGCTGGTTGTTTCGTCTGTGTCCGGCGCGGTGACGGATGGCGGTGTGGTTGTGTGTGCGGTTTGTGTTGTGTCGTCTGTGACCGAGAATGGTGTTGGTGGTTGCGGCGCAGTTGTGCGCTGCTCGTCTGTGCGTTCGTGCTGTGTTGTCGCGCTGCCCTGCCCGAAGGGGCGTGCCGTTTGTTGACGCGCTTCGATGCCGAGCCGATGCTCGACGACGCGCAGGCGCGCAGACTGTTCTGCGATCATCTGTGCCTGCTCTTCGAGCATGTGTTCAAAGCGCGCGAGCTTGGCGGCGAAATAGCCGTTGTGGTCTGGCGGTTGATCGTCTGTGGTCATGATTGCTCCATACGGACGAAGGTATGAATAACGGCCATTGAACGCGCGCGGGGCCGCCGGATTGCGCTCGGCGGTCGGCTTAGATTGTAGTCTGTGATGGATCGGGCGGCATAACCGACGCACCGGCGCGCGCCGCCTCTTCGCCGAGCGCGATCATCTCTGCGCGCAGCTTGCGCCGCTCGACTAACAGACGTTGGAAGAAGCGGCGACGCATGAAAAAAAACAGGATCGCGCGCGCGCCGCCGACGCAGCGATCAAGCTCCTCAAAGAAGCGTATGGCGACGAAACCAGAGACGGGCGCGGCCAAGAGCGCGAGCAACGCGAACGGCCAGCCGAAACGCCAGAAGCAAAGAGCCGCGAGCACGAGCCACGTCAACGGAAAGAACAAGAGCGCCGCAGCGATCTTGAACGTGGCAAACACGTCCTCTTGATCCTGCGCTAGTTTCAAGCCGATCAGTTGCGACAACTTGTAAGCGGGATAATGAATAATGACGCCGACGAGTGCGAGCGGCGCAAGTAGCAGTGTCGGCACGACGCGCATGATGAGATAACGAACCACTTGGCTTGCAGGCACGCGCGCCGCCGACAGGTCTTCCAAGTCAACGCCCGCCTCGCGCAGTTCTTCTTCATAACGTCTGATGCGCGCTTCGAGTGCAGCCAAGCGCGCGGGCGCGTGTTGAAAATAGAAAGCGTAGGCGGCGACGAAACGACGACGTAGATCAAGTTCGCGCGTCAGACTCGTCTCTGCATCTTCGTCTTCTGCGCTCTCGGCAGAGAAGATTTTTTCGGCGCGTGTGACGGTCGAGAGCGCCTGCTCGTGTTCGGCGTTCAAGGTCACTTTGCGGAGCGCATGCTCGATGCGATCAGAGAGCGCACGCACAGCCGCGCGCGCCGGCTCGCCGTCCGCTTCCAACGCCACCGGCTCAACCTTGATCGGTTCACCAAAATAGAGCAAGGCGGCGCTGCGAAAAGCGGACTTCGCCGTGTAGTACAAACCGCACGGCACGATTCGGAGATCGAGCGTCGGGTCTTCGCCAAGCACGCCGAGCGCGATGCGCGCCGTGCCCGTTTTGAGCGGGCGCAAAGAGGGCGCGTTGTGCGAGACGCCTTCGGGACAGATCGCAATCGTGCCGCCGCGTTTTAAGAGCGCGCGACAACGCGCGAACGTCTCGCGGTTGCGCGTGGGGTCTGAGCCTGTGTCCTGTTGCCGATAGACGGGCAGCGCGTCGAGCGAGCGCGCGAGCCAACCGATGACGGGCATGCGCAGGATCGGTTCTTTGGCGAGGAACGAGACGCGGCGCGGCGCGTGGCAGAGGATGAAGATCGGATCGACTAAACCGTTCGGATGATTGACGACGAAGATGACCGCGCCGTGTTCCGGCACGCGCTCCACGCCTGCGATCTCTATGCGCCGAAAGAAGACGCGCAGCGCCAATCGCAGCAGGCCGACGATGATGCGTCTGACCATTTTTCTGGGGAACTCCTTCATGCGCGCCGGAGTCGTGAACGAACGCGCGGTCACATCCGGCGCGCAAGCGGAAATATAGTCGAAGCTGGAATAAACAGCTAGAGTGTTTGTGTCAGTTCGTGAAGTCGCACATGGGTTGTTGCGCCGTCTTATTTCGTCAAAAAATTTTCCACGAAGGCGCGCAACTCTGCGAGCGAATCGTCGGCGATGATGCGAAAGATGTGGCGGCGATAGACGGGCGGGAGTTGCCGGACGGTGAGCGCGTCGGTGATGACGAAGGCGCTGGCGCGCAAAGAGCGTTGCCAATCGCGTTCGCGCGCATCGCGGAACGTGAGCGCCGCCGGTTCGACGCCGACCGAGACGAGCATCGTGCGCGCCCAACGCAAAAATTCCGGCCAGTGTGAGACAACCGCGATCAGTTCGTCTGCGCCGGGCCGCTTCGCGCCGCGCAAGGCGTCGGGGATCGAACGCGAGCGCAACAGCAGACAACTCGTGTCCGGCGGCAGGAGCGCGCGCACACGTTCGGCTTGTGCGTTCATCGCCACAGCCGCCGCGCCCGTCGGCAGACCCGTGCGGGCACACTCTTCAAGACTCAGGCCATGCACATTGAAACCGGTTGCATCTTTGATCTCTGCGACGAGGATGGCGCGCAAGTCCGGGTCGGGTTCGAGGACGAGGAAGTGATCGGGCGGCTGCAAGGCGAGCCAGTGTTTGATGCGCGTCTGGATTTCGCCGAGCGAGAAGCCGCCCGCGCGGGCGCGTTGCAGGAAGACCGAGATCAGTTGATCGAGTTCGAGTTGTGCATCGAGCGGCAGCGTGCGATCAAGCGGACGCACATAGACGCCGCTGCCTTTGCGAAACTCCAACCAGCCGCGCCGCGCTAGATCGCGATACGCGGCACTGACCGTGTTCGCATGTATGTGATAACGCCGCGCTAGTTCGCGGGTCGAAGGCAGCCGCTCGCCCGGTTGCAGATCATGACTCAAGATGCCGAGCTTGATCTGCGTCGTCAACTGCTCGCGCAAAGGCACTTCATTGTTCTTTGAGAGCCAGAGACGCATAAAAAATGTCCGTCGTCCGTTGTCCGTTGTTTCTGTTTGCGCGAGTTGCCTACTCTAAGCAGCGAATAGCAACTGACGAAACAAAGAACAACTGACAACGGACGACGGACAACGGACAACTTTTCATCGCTTGCGCGGTCGCTTGATCGCGCCGGTGAGCGAGTCGAAGACGTTGGTTAGCTTGGCGGCGACGCGCCCTGTGGTTTCGGCCACTTGCGTCAGGCCAGATTTAGCGCCCGCTTTTGGAGCCGCCCTTGCGGGCCGCACCTCCACCGCCACCGCGTGCGCCACCACCGCGCCCGCCGGCCGCACCCGAAGCACCACGACCTTTGCCCGCGCCACGTGCGACACCGCCCGTGCCGCCGCGCTTCGCGCCGCCCTTCGCACTGCCTTTACCGCCCGCTTTTGAGGGCGTGCCCTTGCGACCTGCACCGCTCTTGCCGGCCGTGCGTTTCGGGCCGCCTTTGCCGGCTGCACCCGTGCGTGCAACGCCGCCGCCCTTGCCACCTTTGGCTGCGCCGCGCTTGGCCGCACCTGCGGCCGCGCCACGCGCGCTAGCAGCACCGCGAGTGGCCGGGCCGCCGCGCCCTTTGGTTGCACCACCGCCTGCGCGCGCTGCACCTGCGCCGCGCTTCTGTGCGCCGACCTTCGCGCCGCCACCTTTGCTGCCCCCTCCGGTGGTCGTAACTGCGCCGCGTCGCTTGACCGCGCCTTTGGTCGAACCACCACCACCTTGTCCGCCGATTGTGCCACCGCCTTGGCCTTTCGCGCCGCCCGCGCCGCCGCGCTTGACGCCGCCGCGTGCCGCGCCTGTGCCGCCCGCGCCCGCGCTCCCGCCGACGCTGCCCGCACCGGCCGTTGTGCCACCGCCACCGCCGCCCGCTTCGCCGGTATCACCCGTGACGCTAGTCGCGCGGCCGATGGCTTGGCCGCCGTGCCCTTCTGTGCCGCCGCCGGTCGTGCTAACGCCCGATGAGCCTGCACCCGTTTCACCGCCACTGCCTGCGCCGAAAGAACCACCTTCAGCGCCGCCGGTTGTGACATCGTCTCTGTCGTTTCCTTCTTCTGGCATCCCTTTGCTCCTTGTTGTCGAGAGATGCGACCTCGCGCGTGCGTGAGGTCGGTTAAAGATTCCGAACTCCGTCGCGATATAAAAACTTTGGGGGTTGTCTGTGTTTGCGCGGAGCATAACATAACTCGCGCGCCTGCGCTCCACACTTTCTCACTGGCACGGCGAAATAATTTTACTTGCGCCGCGCGCTCAACCCGCGACCTAAGTTGCCGCGTCGCCCGCAAGCGGCTATAAATAAGCGCGAGCCAACGGACACAGACAGGATTATGGAAGCACTTTCTTCAGCACTCGCTGTTTTGACGGCTATGATTACGCCCGCCGTTTTGATCTCGGCGTGCGGCGCGCTGATTCTGTCAACGTCCACACGTTTGGGTCGCGTCGTGGATCGCGTGCGCCTGCTCTCGGATCGGTTCGAGGAGTTGGCGAGTAGCGATGAAGAGTTGGCGCTGGCGGAGGAGCGGCGCGCGATGATCTTCGATCAGCTCGACAAGCTGACGAGCCGCGCGCGCATACTGCAACGCACCATGACGGTCTTATACATCGCGGTCGGTCTGTTCGTCGCCACGAGCGTCGCCATCGGCATCGTCGCGTTTGTCGGCGCGAGCTACAGTTACAGTTGGTGGCTGCCGGTCATCTTAGGCTTGATCGGCGCGTCGTTTCTCTTCTACGGTAGCGTGATGATGATCAATGAGGCGCGGCTCGCGTTCCGCGCGCTCATGGCCGAGATGGATTTCGTCTGGCGACTCAGCAAGCATCACGCGCCGGCCGAACTAGCCGAACGACACAGCCCGCACTACCGGCTCTCGATTAAGCCGAAGTTCAGACGCCGCAATGGCTGACACGCACACCCATGCACCCGCGTATCTCGCGCTGCTTGCGTCGAGCGAACCGGACGTGCGCAGGTTGGCCGGTCTGGTCAGCGCTCACGCCCCTCACGACGGTCGCTTTGAGCTGCACTTCCCCGGTCTGTACGCCACTCGCTCCTCGCGAACGGACACGGAGTTGGTACACGCCGTGGCGCGGCCGGTCTTGTGCATCGTCGCGCAAGGGGCGAAGTGCGTGATGCTCGGGCAGGAGGTCTACGAGTATGACGCGTCGCGCATGCTCATCTTCTCTGTTGATCTGCCGGTCGCCGGCCAAGTCACGCGGGCCAGCCCGTCCGAGCCTTACCTCAGTCTCAGGCTGGACCTCGACCCGCACAGGGTTGCCGAGTTGGCCTTGAAGGTTGTATCCAGACGGTCTGTCTCAAGTTCAAGAGAGCCGCGCCGTGTATGTCTGTCAGGCCGACGCTGGAATAGTCAACGCCGCGACGCGGCTGGTCGAGTTGGCGGCGAACCCCGGAGACGCCGAACTGCTCGCCCCGCTCGTGGTCGACGAGATTCTGATCCGGCTGCTACGCAGCCGCGTCGGCAGAAGGGTGGCCCAGATCGGCCTCGCGGACTCCAGCATGCGCAGGATCGCGAAAGCAATATCCTGGTTGCGCGCCAATTTCACCCAGCCCATGAAGGTCGAAGAGCTGGCCGGGTTGGCGCACATGAGCGTCTCCTCCTTTCATCAGCACTTCAAGTCCGTCACCTCAATGGGCCCCTTGCACTACCAAAAGGTTCTGCGCCTTCAAGAGGCGAGGCGTTTCATGTTGTCCACGATGATGGACGCGGCTACTGCGAGTCGGCAGGTGGGGTATCTAAGCGCTTCGCAGTTCAGTAGAGATTACAGCCGTTTCTTCGGGAGTGCGCCAACCAGAGACATCGTCAGGTTGCGTGAACGGGGCCTTACGGCGGCGGATGTTACCCGGTAGAACCGCCGGCGAGCAGTTTCATTTGGTGTGAGGTCATACAAATGCAAGCTCAGCGTTTCCGCTCGGCCTCCCGCTGTCCACGTCTCCTGACAAAGACATGGTAAGTGACGGCGTCCCAAGCGTTGTGAATGCCAATGAAGAGGAGCAGCAGAGCAGCAGCGCCGACGAAGAATAGGGCCGGGCGCGTATGTGAGTGAGCCGCGTATGCCGATCCAGCCAGCATTGCATATGCCGCGAATGGAAGCAGCACATGAAACAACCAGTCCTCGAATACGGGCTGGTAGGCGGTTTGCACTCGCAGACGCCGAGCCACGACGACGGCGTACATTATCCCGCTGAGGCCCACTAAGCCCCAAAGAAGTGCGACGGCACCGATCCCATACCACGGAGCGCTGACAACCGCGGACAGCAGCAGTACGACTCCGAAATGAACAACGCTCGGCGTCGAAAAGGCGTCGCCCGCTTGTGCGTCAGCGCGTGCGGTCGGCATTTCGGCAATGAGGGCTATGACGACGAACTGCAACCCGATCAGCGCGCCGGCAGATGAGCCGACGATAACGTAGAAGTTCTCCCATTCGGCGAGTGCTGTCATATCTAGAACGAACCGTCCGTTTATTCGGCCCTTAATCCGGCCCGGTATTGTTCGTCACTGACCTTTTCCATCCAGGCTCGTCCATGCGGTCATCGGCACCCCTCCTTTTGTGCTGCGGTGTGGCTAGTCTGCGCTGCGGCTTCCATCAGAGCGGGTGCCTCAGAGCTTGACCATGACCTTGATCGCCTCCCGCTCGTTCATCGCCCGGTAGCCGTCGGGCACCTCGTCGAGGCCGATGACCCGGTCGAAGACCCGGCCAGGCTCGATCCTGCCCTCGAGGACGTCGGGCAGAAGCTCCTCGATGTACGCGCGGACCGGGGCGGGTCCGCCGCTCACGGTGACGTTGTTGTAGAACGCAGGCTGTGACGCCGGCATCATCTCGTTCTGGGGGACGCCGACGCGGCCGACTGCGCCGCCCGGACGCGCGATGCTCACCGCCGTCAGCATCGACTGTTCGAGGCCGACGCATTCGAGGACAGAGTGGACGCCGAAGCTGCCGGTCAGCTCGCGCACCCGCTCGACCGCCTCGTCGCCCCGCTCGCTCACGACGTCTGTTGCGCCGAACTCTCTAGCGAGCGCGACCCGGTCGGCATGCCGGCCGAGGATGATGATCTGCTCTGCGCCGAGACGCCGTGCTGCGATCACGCCGCACAGGCCGACGGCGCCGTCTCCGACAACCGCCACTGTCTTGCCGGGGCCGACCTTGGCGGCGACGGCCGCATGATGGCCCGTGCCCATCACGTCTGAAAGGGTGAGGAGCGACGGCATCAGCGCGTCGTCACGGCCTCCCGGCAGGACGAAGAGTGTTCCGTCCGCGAGGGGGACGCGCACCGCTTCGGCCTGCGCCCCGGCGACCTCCTCCGTGCCGAAGAACCCTCCGTGGACGCATGACGTGTGCAGCCCTTCGTGGCAGAAGACGCAGGTGCCGTCGGAGTACGCGAACGGCATGACGACGACGTCCCCGACTTTCATGGTGCGAACGTCGGCCCCGACGGCTTCGACGCCGCCGATGGCCTCGTGTCCCATGACACGGCCGGTCTCGCTGTGTTCCATCGTCTTGTACGGCCAGAGGTCGCTGCCGCAGATGCAGGCGCGCGTGACGGCGACGAGCGCGTCGGTCGGCTCGATGACGCGGGCGTCCGCGACGGTCTCGATACGAACGTCGCCGGCGCCGAACATGACAGTTGCGCGCATGATGATTTATCTCTGCTTTCCGGCAGGCTCGGTCGCGCCCGCGATACGGACGATTTTTCCTGCGATGTTATTGCTCATCGAACTGCCCTGTTGTTGGTAATGGATTGACGCGTTATTCACATCGTGTACCCCGGTTTCTTGTATAGCTTCTCCGAGTTGTTAACGATATCGGGTTTATAGACCTTCTCAGCCCAATCCTGTGGTTTGACTTCTTCGATGGCTACCGACACTGATTCTTCTCCGTAGTTCAAGACGTTCGTTACGTCTTTGACGATCTCTTCGGCGAGTCGAATCTTCTGCTGTTCAGATTTTCCGGGCCACAGCTTCACGATAACATGAGGCATTGTTCTCTCCTTGAATTCTTCACATGAGTGTTAATTCGGCGCTTGTTCCCTTTTAGCTTGCCTTTGATCCGGCCTCGTATTGTTCGTCGCTGACCTTCTCCATCCATTCGACGACCTTGCCGTCGAGCGCCTCCTGAATGGCGATGTGCGTCATGGCCGTGGTCGGCGTGGCACCGTGCCAATGCTTCTCATTCGGCGGGCACCAGACCACGTCGCCCGGTCGAATCTCCACTTTTGGACCGCCTTCGCTTTGCACCCACCCGCACCCCGAAGTGACGATCAGGGTCTGCCCGAGCGGGTGGGTGTGCCATGCCGAGCGCGCGCCGGGCTCGAAGGTGACACTCGCGCCACGCGCGCGTGCCGGATCGGGTGCCTCGAACAGGGGATCAATACGTACAGCGCCGGTAAAATACTCTTCGGGTCCTTTGCCGGAAGGCCGTGAGCCATTTCTTTTGACTTCCATTTCTGAATTCCTCCACTTGATTGTCTTCTTACAACCTGCTTACAACTCTTCCATCCCAATTCTGTGCTCTACGTCGCTCCATTGTCTGTTCTCAAGCGCACCGTTGGTCATGCTATTTCCTAAACCGCTCGAACCTGTAAGCCAGTTCCGGGCCTCCTCTTCCTTCGTACGCGAGTTGGCCGACGAGCAGCGCGAACGGCTCGGTGTATCGGGCGATGCGAAGGGGACCAGCATCTATCGGATCGAAACCCACGTCACGAATCAGCGTGGCGGCTATATTTTTGCCCCTCGGTTTGTCACCGCAATACACCAAGCTCGGCGGGATGGCCTTGCCCCGCGCCTCGAACACACGGAACAGCACTTCGCTGGGCACGTTATTGAAAGCAGCGATGACCTCGGTGCCGGGAACCTTCTTCGCAAGCTCCTCCGCACCCGAGGTAGTGTGGCCGAGGACGAGTTCGGTATTGTCAACGTTCATCGGCAGCGAGCAGCTTACGATGACCTTGCCCGACAAGTCGCCCGCCTGACTCAACACGTCCTCGGTTCGGGACCAATGAACGGACAACAAAAGGGCGTCCGCCCCCTGCGCGGCCTCCTTCGGTGTCCCTGCCCGAGCGTTGTCATTGGCTTCACGCGCGAGCCGGCTCAGCTTCTCTTTGCTGCGCGCGTAGCTGAATACCACCTCATGCCCCGCGCGCGCGAAGAGCGTCCCGAGTTTGCCGCCCATTAATCCCGAACCCAGAATGCCGACTCGCATATTACTCGTCCGCGCCGCTCAGCGCCCGGTCGTTCGCTCCAGGTGTTCGGGGTACCGAGCGCCGTGCACTGTGATCTTTGCGGCGGCCGTATCGATGTCACGCAGATCGTCGGGCGTGAGTTCGACTGAGACGGCCCCGATGTTTTCGTCCAAGCGATGCAGCTTCGTGGTGCCTGGGATGGGAACGATCCAGGGCTTCTGGGCCAGCAGCCACGCGAGCGCGATCTGAGCAGGAGTCGCCTGCTTCCGTTGTGCTATCTGGCCGAGCAGATCAATTAAGGCCTGATTCGCCTTGAGAGCTTCCGGCGTAAAGCGCGGGAGGGTGCTGCGGAAGTCGGAACTGTCGAAGGTCGCGTTTTCGTCGATCTTGCCCGTGAGGAAGCCCTTGCCCAAAGGGCTGTACGGCACGAAGCTGATGCCGAGTTCCTCGAGGGTCGGTATCACTTCCTTCTCAGGGGTTCTCGTCCACAGCGAGTACTCGCTCTGGAGGGCGGTGAGCGGCTGGACTGCGTGTGCGCGCCGGATCGTTTGCACGCCTGCTTCGGACAAGCCGAAGTGCTTGACCTTGCCCGCCTGAATCAGTTCCTTCACCGCGCCCGCCACGTCTTCAATGGGCACCTCCGGGTCAACCCGGTGCTGATAGAGCAGGGCGATTGTCTCGACCTTGAGTCGCTTGAGCGAGCCTTCGACGGCCTGCTTGATGTGCTCTGGCCGACTATTCAGTCCGGGCGCACCCTTCATCCCCCGGGGATCGAAATTAGGACTGAGGTCGAACCCGAATTTGGTGGCGATGACCACTTGCTTGCGGAAGGGAGCGAGCGCTTCGCCCACAAGCTCTTCGTTTGTGAACGGGCCGTAAACCTCGGCGGTGTCGAAGAACGTGATGCCGCGTTCCACGGCTGCCCGAAGCAGAGCGGTCATCTCCTGCGTGTCTTTGGGCGGGCCGTAAGAAAAGCTCATGCCCATGCAGCCCAATCCGAGAGCCGAAACTTCTAAGTTGCTATTTCCAAGTTTGCGCTTCTGCATTGTTTCTCCTCCGAGGTGCCACTAGCAGGCTCACCTCATCTACAAGCCCAACCTGAGCCGGCACAACTCCCGCAGCTGTCTCACCGCACTACGAACGCTCCGTCTGGTACTTCATCCTAAGAAAGACGCCGCTCAGACAGACGGCGATGGCTCGATCCTGATCCAACGGCGGATGCGGCGAGATCGGGTCGATTCGCTCGTACGAGTCGTAGGGGACGGTCTTGTCGGGGGAACAGGAAAGTATAGTCTGCTTGCCCTTCGGGCGCTTGCCCATTCGGGTAAATTTCTTGCCAGATCCTCCGAGACCCTACAGAAATCGCAATAGCGCCTGTGCGCCCCGGAAGCTAAGGTCTCGGTCCCTGACGAAGGAAGTGCGCCGCCCGTAACCATGGAAGAAAGCATGGGATGGAGGCGGAAGTAAGACGGGCACTGACGCCCGAGGGCCCTGATGGGCTGCGTGGGGGAGCACGCATTGTATTGTAGATAGAAGCCGCCGCTGAGGGGGACAGGGATGGCGGGAAGTTGACCGGACAACTCCGCGCTATTAAGCGCGCTGCTGCCGTTGGCGCTTGGGCCGCCGCCGCCAGCAAACACATAACTCGTCACAGCGAAACTTGCAGGCGTCGGCGTCGGCGTTGGTGTGGGTGTGGGCGTAGGAGTAGGTGTTGGAGTAGGCGTGGTAGAGTTACGAGCGGAACGCTCATTGGAGTTGTTCGTGCGAGATCGGCCCTGAATGAACGCGGTTTATAGCACCGCGGCGGGCGCGTGATAACTACGCAAACAGGTAGGGCGGGCTTAAGACGAATCGCCGCACGCGGCGACTTAAATCAAACGCTCGCGCAGGGCTTTGGCGACCGCTTCCGACTTGGAGTGGACTTGGAGCTTCTGGTAGATGTTCTTGAGGTGGAAGGAGACCGTGTTGACGGAGATGCCCATCTCTGTGGCGGCGGTCTTCTTGTGGTGACCCTCGACGAGCAGCTTCAGCAACTCGTTCTCCTGGGGAGTCAACTGCGAGGTCGCGTGCTCTGGCGGGCGGAACTCGCGGAACAGACGCACGACACGGCGCGCAACCTCCGGCGACATCGGCGCGCCGCCGCTCAGCACTTCCTTGATCGAGTCGAGGAGTCGCGCCGGCGGGGTGTTCTTCAGAAGGTAGCCGGAAGCCCCCGCGCAGAGGGCGTCGAAGACCTTGTCGTCGTTGTCGTGGACGGTGAGCGCGATGACGGGGACTTCGGGGCAGCGCTCGCGCAGTATCGAGATGCCTTCGATGCCGGACATGCCGGGCAGCCCGATGTCCGTGAGGATCACTTCGGGGCAGTCGCCTTTGAGCCTCGCCAGCGCCTCCTCCATCGTGCGGTAGCTGCCCTGACAACGAAAGCCGTGCGTGCCGTTTATCAGGGCCGTCAGTCCCTCGCGCACGTCGCGCATGTCCTCGACGATGACGACCTTGATGGTTGCGTCGGACTTCGTGGCCGTGGGTTGATAATGACTCTGAGCTGACACGGAAAGTATCCAAGCGCCCTGACAGGATTAAAGGACGAACCGAACTTACACGCGAACGGCTGCGCTGTCACCTACCCGAAGAGGTAGGGTGCTCGCATCACATCAACCTGAAGCGCCGCTGACGCCGCACGTATGGCACCCTAGCCTTCACGGTAGTGCCGCCGCCCTCGCGCGACTCGACCTCGAACGTGCCGCCTAGCCTCTCGGCCCGCTCGCGCATGCTCGTCAGCCCCTGTCCGTCACTCCCGGCTGACGTGTCGAAGCCGACGCCGTCGTCCGCGACTTCGAGCGTCAGCCATGCGCCCTCGACGCGGAAGTTAATCTCGACTGCGGTGCAGCGCGAGTGGCGGGCCGCGTTGTTGACCGCCTCCTTGAAGACGAGCAGGAAGTCGCGGCGCACGTCCACGCCGAGCCTCAGCCCCTGCTCGGCGTCCGGCGCGCGGAAGCGCAGGTCGATGTCGCGCGTTGTGAAGACCTCCTCGGCGTGCTGCCGCATCTTGCGCGTGAGGTCTAGGAGCGTGTCGCGCCCCGGATTTATGGCCCACACGATGTCGCTCATCGAGGCGACCGACTCGCGCGAGATGCGCGCGATTGAGGAGAGCGTCGAACTCTCGCCACCGCCGTTGCCCGCCTGTTGCTTGGCGACCTCGCTGAGGATCGCGATACGCGTGAGGTTCGCCCCCACGTCATCGTGGAGGTCTGTGGCGATGCGCGTGCGCATGTTGGCGACCTCGAGGAGGCGCGCGACGCGGTAGCGGTAGAGCATGTACACGGTCGCGCAGACCGACAGCGCTGACAGCGCGATGAACCACCAGCGCAGCCAGACGGGCGGCAGTACCCGGAAGGAGACGGCGGCGGGCGCGGGCGAAACCTGCCCGTCGGCGTTCACCGCGCGCACGAGGAAGCGGTAGTGCCCCGGCGCGAGGCGCGCGTAAGTGACCGTGCGCTGCGCGGTCGGCCCGCTCCAGTCGCGGTCTGCGCCTTCGAGCATGTACTGATAGCGGAGCGATTCGCCCGGCGCGAAGCCGAGACCGACGAAATCTACCTGCAACTGGTTTGCGCTCGCCGGCAGATCGGCGAGGCGCATCTCGGTCTCGCCGAGGGCGGAGACGTTCTGTGCCGCCCCGCCGACGCTGAGGCTCGTGAGCAGCACGGGCGGCGGCAGGGCGGGCCGCTCCGGCTCGGGCAGGAAACGCGACAGCCCTTGGGTCGTGCCGACCCAGAGCCAGCCGTCGCGGGCGCGGAAGGCCGCCTTGATTTCGCCCCCGGCGAGTCCGTCGGCTGTCGTGTAGTGCTTGACCCGACCCGTCGCGGGGTCGAGGCGGTCGAGGCCGTGCCCCGTGCCGACGTAGATGCGCCCGTAGAGGTCTTCCGCGATTGCGAGGACGACGTTGCTAGATAGCCCTTGTGCGGTTGTATAACTCGTAAAGGTGGGGCGTGCGGCTGCGGGGTCGGCGACGCGCACCAGCCCGTCGCGCGAAGAGGCCAGCCAGAGCTGGCCCTGCCGGTCTGTGTAAATTTCCATGACCCTGCCTAGCGGCAGGCCGTCTTGCGCGCTGAAGAATGTGAACGCGCCGTCGCGGAAGCGCGCCAGCCCGGTGTTGAAGCCGACCCAGACGTTGCCCGCGCGGTCTTCGCCGAACGAGCGCGCGAGGTCGTCGTGGAGCGAGGGCAGGTTCGCCGCCCCCGTCAGATCGCGTAAAGCCTGGGTCTCGCGCTCCCAGAGGGCGAGACCGTTTCCGGGGGAGTTGATGGTCGAGACCCAGACTCGTTCGTGCGAGTCCTCAAAAGAGGCGAAAGATCTGTCGCCCGGCGAGCACGCTTTCTTTTCCGAAGATAGAGAGCGGGCGCGCACCTTTGATCTCTGTGAAGTTGTCTGCGGGGGGAAAGCGGTAAAGCTCTCCGCCCTTCGCTATCCACCACTCGCCGCTCCGGCGCGCTTGCAGCGTCACGCCCTCGTCCACCCAACCGAGGTATTTCCCCTTCAGGGCGTCCGGCACGAACCACGTGAGGCGCTGCCCGTCGAAGCGTCCGAGGCGAGGCCAGTAGGTAGCCTGACTCAGATTCAGCAGGTCAACCCGCCCGCCGTCGAAGATGCTCGCGCGCTTATCGCCGAGGACGCAGCCCCGGAAACACACCGCCTGCGCGGTCGGCGAAGATAGAGGACACCGAGATGACGCCGTCCTGCCTGTCGTAAGTGACGAAGCCGTTGCGCGCCAGCCTCATCACCCCGGCACCCGTCCCGCTCCCCAGCCAGAGGTTACCGCCCGTATCTTCGACCAGGGCGGTGACGGCGTAGTCGCTCAAGCCGTTCTTCTGCGTGTAAACGCGGTAGAGTCGGCCCTCGGCATCGCCTTCGGGGATGAACTCGAGGAGTCCGCGGGCGGTCGCGGCCCAGAGCTTGTGCTCGGAGGTCTCGAAGAGTTGGTTGATCCACTCGCTCTGTATGAAGTCGTGAGGGGCGAGCGTAAACGCAACCGAGGGCTTCGCGTGCGTCTCATCGAAGGCTACGCGGAAAAAGCCCGCGTAGCGCGTCCCCACCCAGAGCTGCCCCTGGTGATCAATCAATCAATAAGTCGTGAAGGACATCGTCGGGCAGGCCGTCTCGCTTGGTATAGCTGGCCGCGCCCCCGTCAGGCCAACGGCGATAAAGCCCGCCCTGCGTCGCGACCCAGAGCGAGCCGAAGCGGTCTTCGACAAGGTCGTTGACGTAGCGCTGCTCCGCATACTCGCCCGGCATCCCTACGTCAACGGGGATGAGCGCGAGCCGCCCGCCGCTCGCGTCCAGACGGTAGAGGCCCTTCATCGTCCCGCACCAGATCGTTCCGTCGCGCCCTTCGAGCAGAGAGGTGACGGCGCGAGCGTGTCGATCCGAGTCTTCGGGCAAGACCACTACGAACATCGGCGGCCCGCCGGCGGGCGCTTCGTTCGCGCCCGCGACGCGACTTGCGGGCGTGCCCTTCGGGTTGAAGCGAACAAGCCCGCCGTTGGTCGCTACCCAGTACTCGCCCGCCCGCGTCTCCAGCAGGTCGTTGACGCTGGCGTGCGGCAGCCCCTCGTCGGTGCCGAAGTTGGTGAAAGTGTAGCCGTCGAAGCGCGACAGCCCCTCTGCGGTGCAGAACCAAAGGATGCCGCGCGAATCCCTCACGATCTTGTTGATGACGTTATGCGCCAACCCGTCCGCAGTGGTGTAAGTCTTGAGCGGCAGACGCTCGGCCCGCGCCGCGAGACACACGACGAGCAGCAAGCCGCTCAGCCGCAGTGTGAGCCGGACGTGTGTGCTCAGTCTCAACTCGCCGTGTCTCATTGCCCTCGAGATTCAAGCGGATGTACGGACATGAAGGGATGTAGGCGCGCACATTATAGCGTCTCCGGTCATGGCCGTGTTAACTTTCTGCCTAGACAGAATGCCCATTATCCACTGGGATAATGAAAGCGGCGCGCGTGCCGACAGGTTTGAGACCTTTGATAGGTTGCAGAGTAAAACCCGATTGAAGGGCATCAGCTATGCGCCTAAGCGTGCGGACGGCTGCCACGGCTTTACGCATCACAGCTTTCGACATATCTTCATCAGTCACATGCCGCGGGCACCGAATGGTGATGCAAAAACCGTGATGGAATTAAGCGGACAGCAACTATGAAGCTTCTGATGCTACTTACCGTGGCTGAAGCAACGCTGGAGAAAGCCCGCGACGTGATCAAAAGGCGTGACGGGAATTTGACGGGAAACGAGGGGGAATGAGGTGTCCGGGGTAACAGGGGAGCGCAATCCGCTACCGCCTCCTTTGCAAGGAAACGCCCGCTAGCACCAGCCGTGAAGGTTGTTTAGACTAGCGCCGGGGTAATTATGGCAACAGAGTATCAACCGTCTTACTTAGCTTTATACGAATCGGGAGAGCTGGCAGAAAGGGTGCAAGCCCTTGAAAAGCTACTGCTTAGCTGCACCGTCTGCCCTCACGACTGCGGCAACAACAGGATGGAGGGCGAGCTTGCCAGATGTTATTCAGGTAGGCTGCCCATAGTCAGCTCCTACACGCGGCACTTCGGGGAAGAGCCTTGCTTAGTCGGAACAAGGGGAGCGGGGTTAATCTTCTTCGGCAATTGCAACCTGCGTTGCGTCTATTGCCAGAACTATCAAATCTCGCAGACGCACAAAGAGCAGAGCAAGAACGAAGTCACACACGAGCGGCTCGCCGGGATGATGCTTGAGCTACAAGCGCGCGGCTGCCACAACATCAACTTCGTCTCGCCCACACACTTCGCGCCGCAGATGGCGCGCGCAATTCTCATCGCCGCCGAACAGGGTTTGCGTCTCCCGATTGTTTACAACACGAACGCCTACGATTCGGTTGAAGTCCTGCACTTGCTTGATGGCATCGTTGCTGTTTACTTGCCCGATCTGAAATACGCCGACCCGACCGACGGCTACACCTACTCGAAAGTCCCCGACTACACTGCGCACGCACGCCGCGCACTCGCGGAGATGTACCGGCAGACGGGTGACGAATTGATCTTCAATGAAGATGGATTGCTGCAACGCGGTCTCGTTGTTCGTCTGCTCGTATTGCCGAACGATGTCGCAGGGATTCGTGATTCGCTCACGTGGCTCAGAGAGAGTTTGAGTCCGCGCGTCGCGGTCTCCTTGATGGCGCAGTATTACGCGACGAACCGTGCGGCGACCGACGCGCGCTACACTTTGCTCTCGCGCCGCATCAGCGAATCCGAATGGCTGCGCGCCGTCGCCTTGCTCGATGAACTCGGCATGGAAGAAGGCTGGATGCAGGAGTACGACAGCGCAGCGCATTATTATCGCCCGGACTTCAACGACCGCGAGACGCCGTTCAAAGACATCAGAGATTTTCAACAGCCATGAGAACCATGATAGGTAACAAGTGACGAGTGACAAGGAAGCTGTAGCGGTCGGTGAGCGCGCGCCCGATTTTGCGTTACCGGATGGTGACGGGCGTGAATGGCGTCTGTCCGATCATCGTGGCAAAGTGGTCGTGTTGCTCTTTTATCCGGGCGATGAGACGCCGATCTGTACAAAGCAGTTGTGTTCTGTGCGCGACCATTGGGATCAGTATTTGGAGACGGGCGCGGAGGTTGTCGGCGTTTCGACCAACACGGTCGAATCGCACCGGCAGTTTGCCGAGCATCACAGATTGCCGCTACGTCTGCTAGCTGATACGGAAGGGCGTGTACGTGAACTTTACGGCGCGCGCTCTTTGCTGCCGGGCCGGACGGCGCGTTCGGTCTTTGTCATTGATGCCGATGGCGTGCTTCGTTATCGCGACGTGCGGCCCATCGGCTTGTTTCGCCCGCGCGATGCCGACACCATCGCGGCGATCCGGCAAGCGCAAGGCCGCGCGCGTTGAGCGCAAAGCGCGAGCGCGCCTGACAGTTATCATTTCGAGCACAAGGAGATTCTTTCAATGGCGGACACGATCAAATGCAAGCACTGCGGCGAGCAACGGCCGGCGCTCGGCTACGCGCCTTTTCCGAACGAACTTGGGCAGCGCGTCGGCGCGGAGATTTGCGGCCCTTGCTGGCAGGACTGGCTCAAGAAACAATCCATGATCATCAACCACTATGGGCTTGACCTCTCGAACCCGGACGCGCAGACCTTCCTCTTCGACAACATGAAGGGCTACCTCTTCAACGAAGTTCTGCCGACCGCCGAGATTGACACGTCGAAGGAAGGCACGATCAAGTGGTAGAGAACAGTGGTTAGGGGTTGGGGGTGAGGGGCTGGTTTTCGGAACTGCGCTCGGCCGATGCTTGCCGCACCTCTGCCCCAACCACCATCCCCTGTTCCCTTTCCCCCGCCTCTTTCATCTCGCGCATCAGAAAATAGTTTAGCCCGGTGCGGATGACGGCAATCGCGCCGAGTTTGCCGATCTGATCCCAACTCGGCGCAATCGCGGTCGAGAGTATGTCTGCGCCGAGTTGGAATTCGAGCGCGAGGGCGAGATAGCGCGCGAGCGTCAGACGGATGGCGTTGTAGTTCTCGACGCGCGGCGGCAAGAGCGCACGCACGAACTGAATGGCGGCGGCCACTACGCCCAGCCCAATGACGAGCGCGCCGATCGTCTCGACCGCGAGCCTGAGCCACTGGACGGCATTGATGACGCTCGTCTCAATCGCCCCATCGCGCGGCGTGGCGATGACACGCCCCGCGCCCTCCTGCGCCAGCAACATGATCGCAGACAGCCACATGTGTCCTCCTTACGGCCGCACCGGAGTCAATCAAACGAGCGCGCCGAATTTACCACAACTGACAACAGTCTGGAGTCAGAGATAATCTGTTTTCTGACTTCAGACTCCAGACTGTTCTTCACTTGCGCCCATGCCCCGCAAGTGGTTAAATGTTAGCTGTAACAAACCCCGTTCCCTTTAATTTAGCTTGAGTCGGCGCGCCAAAGGCTTGCGGGTGTAGTGTGGCTTGGCGGCGGCGCGCCCGCTCTCTTGCGGAGGCCATGATCTCTTACGTTCAGTTTGTCGAACATCTTGAGCACAGGAGAGGGGTAAGGACATGAAGAAACTTGTAACCATCATCGTCGGCGCGGCGCTCGCCGTATTGGCCGTCGCCTGCTCGACCAACGAGAATACAACCAACACGAACGCGGTCAGCGAGAATCGCGCAGTAGTCAACACCAACAACGCCAACGCGAACGCCAACGCGAACGCCAATGCGAACGCGAACGCCAACACCAAGCGCACCTACAACGCCAACATCTCGCAGGAAGAGTACAACTCGAACAAGGCGCGTTATGAGCAAGAGGCGAAGGAGGCTGGCGAGAGCATCGGTCAGGGCCTCAAGGACGGTTGGCTCTGGGTCAAGACCAAAGGCACGCTCGCGACGGTCAACGATCTGCGCGATTCGACGATCAACGTGGACGTGAACAACGACGTGGTCACGCTGCGCGGTTCGGTGGCCAACAAACAGCAGGAAGAGGCTGCGGTCAAGGCCGCGAAGGGCGTGAGCGGTGTCAAGAGCGTCACGGATAAGCTCCAGATCAAACCGAACGAAGGCTTGATCATGAACTCCAATAACAGCAACGCGAACGCCAACGCGAATAAGAACGCGAACCACAACACGGCCAATCACAACAAGTGAGTCGGCGTGAACACCGGCGCGCGCGCGTTCGCTGTCGGCGCGTGCGGTGCTGGCGCTGTTGGTTGATAGCTTGACGAAGTAGTGAGGCTCGGTCGCGCGTAAAGTTTAGCGCGCGACCAGCCCGGCGGCCGTCTTTTACTCGCGCGGGCGCTCGACCGCCCGAAACTTTTCTGTCGCGCCCCGCGTAACACGACCGACTCGAACGGCAGAGATTAGCAACTCCTCTTCGGGTAACAATCGGCGAAACCTCTTTTGGCCGTCCGCGTCGCTTCCTGTATTTTCGTCGTCAATCCTTTTCGCGCGTGAGTTGCGAGGCAAGTCTTGCAGCCCGTCGCCCGTGCCCGCTCGTTTGAGTCCATTCGAAGGATCGAACAGATCATGCGAACATCTCTCTGGCGTCTTCTCTGCGCGCTCATCGGCGCGCTCGCGCTCGCCTGCATGCTTGCGCCGCAACTCGGTCGCGCGCACGCGCAGGCTCAGCGCGGCACGGGCATAGATACTTACGCGATTACGAACGCGCGCATTGTCACGGTCGCAGGGCCGGAGATTCCGCGCGGCACGGTCGTCGTGCGCGACGGACTGATCGCGGCCGTCGGCGCAAACACAAACGCGCCCGCCGATGCGCGCATCATTGACGGCACGGGGCTAACAGTCTATCCCGGTCTCATTGATGCCAACACCACGCTCGGCATGCCGCAGCCTTCGCCGCAGCGTGCGCCCGGCGGCGGTGGCGGCGCTTTCTTCCTCGCGCAGACGCAAGCCACGCCCGCTTACTCTGCGCCCAACTCGACGCAGCCGCCCGGACTCCAACCTGAGATCGTCGCGTCCGATCTGCTCCGCCCCGGCGGCGATCAGATTGATGCGGCGCACAACGCAGGCGTGACCGCCGCGCTGACCGTCCCGCGCGAAGGCATCTTCGTCGGTCAATCAGCGTTCGTGAATCTCGCGGGCGACACGCCGCAGCAGATGATCGTGCGCGCGCCCGTCGCCTTGCACGTACAGTTCACGCCTTTGCGCACGGGCGGATTTCCCAATTCGCTGATGGGTGTCTTCGCCGCGATCCGGCAGATGTTTTTAGACGCTGAGCGTCTGCGCGAATGGAACGCTGTCTATGCCAAGAACCCGCGCGGCGTGCGCCGGCCCGATCAGGACAAGTCGTTGCAAGCCTTGTGGCCGGCGCTGGCACGTGAACTGCCGGTCATCATGTATGCAGACGAGCAACGCGAGATTGAACGCGCGCTCGATCTCGCGCAGGAGTTCAACCTGCGTGCGATCATCGCGGGCGGCGCGGAGTCTTGGAAAGTCGCAGACAGACTTGCGGCCTCGCACGTGCCGGTGCTGTTGTCGCTCAACTTCCCGCGGCGCACGACGGCGCAAATGCCCGAAGCCGATCCCGATCCGATGCGTGTCTTACGTGAACGCGTGGACGCGCCAAAGACCGCGAGCAAACTTGCGGCGGCCGGCGTCCGCTTCGCTTTTCAATCGGGCGGCATGACGAACCTGTCGGACTTTCTCGCGAACGCAGGCAAGACGATTGACAACGGCCTTGCGCGCGACGAAGCGATTCGCGCGCTCACCTTGCGCGCCGCCGAAATCCTCGACGTGGACAAACAACTCGGCACGATTGAGCCGGGCAAGATCGCAAACCTGACCATCACGCGCGGCGATCTGTTCGATAAGAACCGCCGCATCAGTTACGTCTTCATTGACGGCCGGCCCGTCGATCTCAAACCCGTTACGGCCGCGCCCGTTGGCGGCGCAGGCCTAGCCAACGGCACTTGGTCTCTGCGCGTCACGTTTGAAGGTCAACCCGAACGCGCCATCTCGCTCACGCTGCAACAGCAGGGCGAGCAGTTGCGCGGCTCGATGCAAGGCGACTTCGGCTCAGCGCAGATCAGCAGCGCCTCGGTCGGCGCGGGCGGCGACATCAAGTTCACCGTCTCCGTCACGACCGGCACAGCCACAACGGAAGCAACCTTCACCGGCACAATCAACGGCAACCAGATGAGCGGCACGGTGCAGGCGCTCAACATCGGCAACGGCACGTTCACGGGCACGCGCGCCTCCGCGCCGGCCGCCGCCCCGACGCCGACGCCGACGCCCGCGCAACCGAGCACGACCCCGCCGCCGAAACCGCAGTGATGAGTGCCGAGTTAAAACAAAGTTTTTAACTTGTCACTCGGCACTCGGCACTGCTTTTAGGAGTTTGATGATGAGAAAACTTTTTTCATTCTTTCTGGCCTTCGTGGTGCTCGCACCGGCTTGGGGTTTGCGCGTGCGGGCGCAGCAACGCGGCAACACGAGCGCGCCGACGGAGACGTTGATCCGCAATGCGACGATCCTGACCGCTTCGCATGGCACGTTGCAGAACTCGGACATACTGATCCGCAACGGCAAGATCGCCGCCATCGGGCAGAACTTGAAAGCGCCGACGGGCGCGCGCGTCGTTGATGCAACGGGCAAATACGTGATGCCGGGCATCGTTGATTGCCACTCGCATTCGATGCTTGACGCGATCAACGAAGGCTCTGTCTCCGTCTCCTCGATGGCGCACACGCGCGACGTGCTCAACCCGACCGACCCCGATCTCTACCGCGAGTTGGCCGGCGGTGTGACGACCTTGCACGTCTTGCACGGCTCGGCCAACTCCATCGGCGGTTTGAACACAGTCGTCAAGATCAAGTATGGCCGCCCGCTCTCGGAGTTCATCTTTCCGGGTGCGCCCTTGAGCATCAAGTTCGCGCTCGGCGAAAACCCGAAGCGTTCAAACTTTCCGGCGCTCCCGGGCCTGACGCGCCGTTATCCAGAGACGCGCATGGGTGTGGAAGAGACGATCCGCGATGCGTTCACACGCGCGCGCAACTACAAACGCGAGTGGGACGACTATCGTGCGGCGCAAGCGCGCGGCGAGAAGAATCTGATCTCGCCGCGTCGTAATCTGCAACTCGAACCGCTCGTCGAAGTCTTGGAAGGCAAACGCTACGTCCACTCGCACAGTTATCGCGCCGACGAAATTCTGATGCTCATGCGCATCGCCGACGATTTCGGCTTCAAGGTGCGCACGTTCCAACACGTGCTCGAAGGCTACAAGATCGCGCCGGAGCTTGCGCGCCATGGCGCGGGCGCGTCGATCTTCGCAGACAGTTGGGCGTATAAGATCGAAGCCTATGACGCCATCCCTTACGCGGCCGTGATCATGACGAGGGCCGGCGTCATCGTCTCGATCAATTCAGATTCGGATGAACGCGCGCGCCGCTTGAACATTGACGCAGCGAAGATGCTCAAGTACGGCGATCTCACAGAAGAAGAGGCGTTGCGCATGATTACTCTGAACCCCGCGATCCAGCTTGGCATTGACAACAAGGTCGGCTCAATTGACGTGGGCAAGGACGCTGACCTTGCGATCTGGAGCGGGCATCCGTTCAGTGTCTATGCGCGCGTCGAGCAGACCTACATTGACGGCGAAGTCTTCTTCGACCGCGCGCAAGACCTCGCGCGCCGCCCCGAACTATTGCGCGAGCGCGAACAACTCGAACGCGCCGAAGCCAACCGCCCGCCCGCCGAAGGCGCACAACCGCCCGGCTTGCCGCGCGGTCGTCGTCCGGCTTACGGCCACGACGACGACGAAGCGCAGATCGATCAGGAGGACAACCACTGATGCAGATCAAAAGTTCACCTCTCTTCATCGCACGCGCGTTAGTCTGCTTCGCGCTCTTGTCATTCGCAGCTCCGTTCATCGCGCGCGCGCAGCAAGCCTCGCGCACGATGGGGCCGGATTTCATGGACGGCGTGCCGGGCACGTATGCGATCCGCAATGCGCGCATCGTGACGGTGACGGGCGCGGAGATTGAGAACGGCACGGTCGTCGTGCGTGATGGGCGCATTGAGTCGGTTGGCGCAAACGTCACTGTGCCTGCGGGTGCGCAGGAGATTGATGCGCGCGGGCTGTCGGTCTATCCGGGCATGATCGATCTCGGCACTTCGATGGGGCTGGTTGAGATTCCGCAGGGCGCGAGCGGCACGGTTGACTTGCAAGAGGTCGGCGAGATGAACCCGAACGCGCAGGCCCTTTTCGGCATCAACCCGCATAGCGCGCACGTCGCGGTTACGCGCGTCAACGGCGTGACGAGTGTCTTGAGTTCGCCGCAAGGCGGGATCATTTCGGGGCAAGCGGCGTTCATCAATCTGCTCGGCTCGACGCCGCAGGCGATGGCGCTCACGCCCGACGCGGCGCTCGTCATCAACTTCCCGCGCGCAAGCGGCGGGCGCGGCGGCGAGTTCTTCGGGCTACGACAACAAGGGAACATCAGCGAAGCAATCACGACGCGCGACCGGCAGATCGAACAACTGCGCAAGCTCCTGCGCGATGCAGAAGCTTACGGGCGCGCGCAGGACGCAGCGGCACGAGATAAAAATCTGCCACGTCCCAATGTTGATGTCGTACTCGCGGCGCTCGTGCCTTACGTGCGCGGCGAGCGGCCCGTCGTCTTTCGCGCTGACCGCGAGCCGGAGATACGCGGCGCGGTGCGCTTTGCCGAAGAGATGAAGTTGCGCCTGATTATTCTCGGCGGTAATGATGCAGGTCGCATCGCTCCGTTTTTGAAAGAGCACAACGTGCCGGTCATCGTCAACGGCGTGCTCGATCTGCCGCCGCTCGAAGATGACTTCTACGACGCGCTCTACGAGAACGCGGCCAAGTTGCAACAAGCGGGCGTGCGCTTCTGCATCTCGACCGGCGACACGGGTTCGAGCGTCCGCGATCTACCGTATCACGCAGGCATGGCGGCGGCGTTCGGTCTGCCGAAGGATGAAGCGCTCAAAGCCGTCACGCTCTATCCGGCGCAGATCATCGGTATGGGCGACCGGCTCGGCTCAATTGAGCCGGGCAAGCTCGCCAACCTCGTCGTTACCGACGGCGACCTACTCGAAGCGCGCACCAACATCCGCTATCTCTTCATCAACGGCCGCCAAGTCCCACTCGTTAGTCGGCACACGGAGTTGTACGAGCAGTTCAAGAACAGGAAGTGAGGCAGACGCGAACCGAGTTGCAGTTAATCAGAGACCAGACATCTGCGCGCGCGTCCACCGGCTGCTTACTGCCCTGTGCTGAGCAGCACGGCGTCGTTGATCTGCGTGCCGCTTCTAATTGAGGTCGGCCGACCGCATCAAGTAAAGCAGCAGGCAGAAGGCAATTGCACTTGCGGCTCACACGCTTGCGTGGCTATCAAACGATTGCCTACTGCTTTCTGTTCTTCCATACCATGAGTGTGCGGACGAGCGGGACGCGCAGGAGGAAACGTGCGAGGCGCACGGAGGTGTAGCTGTGGACGACCTCGGCTTCGCGTCTGAGTTGGATGGAGAGCCAACGCAGATAAGCGGCGGCGGCTTGCGCTTCATCGGCGGGCGCGAAGCGGCCATTGGCTCGTGCGGCGCGGCCATCTGCATGCGCGTCGGCAAACTCGGCCAGCACTTCTTCGTAGAGCGCGATGATCTCGTCAACGATCTCTTCGCGCCCGGCGGTGGCGCGGACGCGGCGCGAGACCTCGCTTGCGTCGTGCGGATCGTAGCGCGCGATCTCGCGTGCGAGTGCATCCGTGTGCGTGCGCTCTTGCAGCGTGCGGATGCCGAAGTTCTGCCGGCGCAGACGGTCGAACTCGTCTGTCGTCACCAACGGCCCCATCCCGGCTTCGTCGCAGAGCACGACGGCCGCGCCGCACGCCATCGCTTCAAGCGCGCAACGCGCTTTGGCAAAGACGAGGTCATACTGTCCCAACAACTGCTCGGGCCGCGCGCTGGCGTTGCCGCTGCGCCGACCGATCACGTCGAGTGCGATCCCTGCACGCGCGCAGGCTGCGCGCACTGCGCCGAGATATGTCTCTTCATGCGCGCCGTTGCTGAAGACGAGCGCGCGTTGTGGACGCGCCGGCAGCGGCCCGCGCGGCTTGAAGCGTTCGAGGTCAACGAAGTTGAGCAGCAGGCGCACGCGGTCGGCGGGGATGGCGTATTCGCACAAGAGCCGGTCGCGGCAAGTTTCGTCCACGGCGACGTAGCGCAGGATGCGCGGGAAGCGCGGCGGCGCTTCCTGCCAAGGCAGCCAACCGTGACAGAAGAAGACTGCGGGCACGGCCGGAAAACGCAGGAGCGCGGTCATCGTCTCAAGGTTATGTTGGCCGTGAATGATGTCGGGCGGGTGTGCGAGCGCGTCTAAATCGTCAACGACGGGCACGGTCGCGGCGCGAATCTCACGGGCGACCGCGCCAAGTCGGGAACTGTAAACGACGGGCGCGTGACCGCGCCGCAGGAGAGCGGTCGCAATATCGCGCACGTAGAGTTCAGTGCCCGCGCGCTTGTCGAGCATGTGATTGGTGATGAGAACTTTGAGCGGCTTCATCCGTCTCAGCGGCTGCGTGCGCCGCCAGCGCGGCGGCGAGCGGCCGTATGTGTTCGCCGTAGCGTATGACCTGCCGGTAATGACCGGCCGCAGCCTGTTGCTCGCCGTGCAGTTCGTAGAACGGGCGCGCCATCTGCGGCGCACACGACGCGGCGCGCATAGAACGCAGACAGGGACGCAAGACTTCGACGCGGAACAGTTCAAGGCAACGCTGCTCGTCCAACATCTCGCCTTGCGCGCAGAGATCGAGAAACCGGCGCAAGGGGCCATCGCTCGTGCGCGCGAGCGCGTCCGTGACTTCGGCGACGAGTTCCGGGTAGTAGCGATGCGCCGCCGCGAGTTTGCGCGCGAACACTTCGTCCGAGAGGTTAAGCCAGACGGCCCGGCCGCGCAAACTCTGTGGACAGTCTGCGGGCAGACCAACGACGGGGAAATCGTAGTCCGCGATCACTTGCCCACGCTTGCGCTCGGCAAGCTGCACAGCAGCGTCGAGCACGAGGCGGAAGGCGTCGTGCGTCGTGTTGTAACCTTCGGTTGCGTCGCCGACGACAAAGTTGATGCGCGCACAGACGAGCATGTCGGCGAGTTCGTCCGAGAGCGCGCAAAAGAGTTGGAAGTCGCGGCGGAGCAGCGCCTCGTAGATGGTTTGATCGGTGCAGCGGCCGAAGAGCGCGCCGGTCGGCACGTTGATTGAGTCGAGATAATGGGCGGTGGCGGCGATGCGTGCAGGGCTATCGCGGCCCGTCCCATCCGTCAGAATCAGGACAAGCGGGCGCGTCTGTTCGAGCCAGCCGTGCAGTCTGATCTCATGACCCGGATGCGCGACGATCAAGGCCGAGGAGGTGTCGGGAATCATGCCTTACCTTTTACTCTCTGCGCCGGCCTGACGCGAGACGAGATCGAAGTCAATAATTTTCGTCAGCGCCCGACGAACGGTTAACCTGTATTTTAATTTAGACTACCATAGCCCGCATTTGGCCGAAGTAGATTCGGCGCACCGACGGCTTTATCTGTGCGGCATGGCATTGCACCGCAAGCAGCGTGCTTATTAAATCCTATCCTTTGACGCGACGCGGCCCGCGCGCGTTTACTTGCCGCCTTGAATGATCAACTTCTCCGGCGGCAACATCGCGGGCATGCCTAGATGTTGCCAGCAGCGACCTGTGCCGCGCACGCGCCGTTGGCAAGGTGTGCCCTTCTTCGTGCGCGCGCCGCAGATGGAGATGATCTCGTTCGGATCAGTCGGGCGTTCGCCTGCCGTGCCGTCGAGACCGTAAGCGGGCGCGGACTGTGCGTTAGTGTTGCCGTTCGGCGCTGAGTGGATGGCGGCCGGCGGCGACGCGTGTGTGACTTGTACGTCGCTGGCGACGAGCGGCGGCGGTGCGGGTCGCATGGCGCGGCCTGCGCCGTAGCCGAGAGCGAAGAGCAGCAGACAGGCGGCGAGCGGGCGGATGATACGCCCGCGCCGGAAACGCTTGGCGCAATTTGGACAGAAGCAGCGACTCGTCCGCCAATGCCAATGCACGCGCTCGATGCGTGCGCCACACTCTGCGCAAAAGTTCGGTTGGTACATCGCGGGTCTCCTTTCGAGTGAGGACGCGCGAAAGACAATCGCGTCTTAAAAGGAATTCAACGAACGGACGTGCAAGCGGACAAACGGCAAGGTCGCTTCGACGCGACGGATTATACGCTTAACGGCCGGTTCGTGGAACAGAGATTTCACCGAGTCAAGATTCAATCGAATTATAACGAAGAACTTGTGCCCTCTCGTCAGCCCACTTGTTTCATACACTGGCAAATGTTGCACACGCGAGACGCGCGTGTTATAGTCTGTCCTGCTCCCGAACCATTGGGTCGCGTCGTCCATGTCAGAGTCTTATCGTCGTCGTGCCCCGCCACCGTCCGAGGTGATGCCATGCGCTTGAAACTCTATTGCAACCGCTACGGGCACTTCAAAGACGCGCTGGTCTGTTCGGTTAATTGCGTCTATCGCACGCGCTGCCGCGACTTCGCGCTCTTTTACGACGAGCATCGCGCAGACGTGGACGCGCTGGTCGGCGATTACTACGCCGCGCGGCGCGAGGAGCAACGGCAGCCCGCACGCGCGCTGCCCGTCATCGCGCCGATTGCGCGCGCGACGGACGTGCGCGAGTTGATTCGTTTGGAGGTGAAGAGAGAGATGGCCGAAGCTATGTTCATCTGGATTGACAAGGACGGGCGCGCCGAGTTGCTCGAACAGGAAGAGGTGCTGCGCCGCGCCGCACGCGGGCACAAACCCGTTACGATCTACAAAGTCGCGCAAGAGATGGAACTGCGCTTCCAACTCGTGCCGCGCAAGCGCATCGAGAAAGTGAAACGCACCGTCGCCGTCGAACAGGAACGCGCCGCCGCACGTCGCACGCGCCACACGACCACGAAGACCGCGCCGCTCACGGCCGTGCCTGCGGTCGAACGTGAAGAGCCTGCGACCGCACCTGCGCGGCGCACGCGCCGGCGCGCTGCTTGAAGCAACCCGGCCACCTGTCCGTCGCAACCAAAGACTGCCCATTTATCGGCACACAGCCCGCGCACCGCTTGCCAAGCGACAGCGCGGGTTTGCATACTGTCCGATGTAAACACAGACGGTCTTGATTGCGATGCCATTCATTCATTCTCTTAAAGCGGCCCTGCACAAATCTCTGCTCGCCAGCGCGAGCCTTTTCATTCTTTTCAGTCTGTGCGCGCTTGCCTCGGCGCAGACCGTGAGCGACGACGAGACCATCACGGTCAAATCCGATCTCGTGCTATTGAACGTCGGCGTCGCCGATCCGAAGGGGCGGCCCGTGCTCGATCTATCGCGCAACGATTTCGTCGTCTATGAGGACGGCGTGCGCCAGACGATCCAGAGTTTCGAGCCGACCGAGTCGCCGTTCAGTCTCGTCCTGCTGCTAGACATGTCCGGCTCGACCTTGAACTTCCGCACCACTCTGAAGCAAGCCGCCACGCGCTTCATTGACGCGCTCGGCCCCGACGACCGCATCGCCGTCGTCACCTTCCACGCGCCGAAGAAGAAGGGGCACACGGAAGACAAGATCGAAACACTCGCCGCTTTCACCACCGACCGCCGGAAGATTTTCCAAGCGATCGGCTTGGCCGAAGGCGCGGGCGAGACCAACTTCTACAAGGCGCTGCAATACGCGCTCAAGGAATTAGACAAAGAAGGTAAGCGGCGCAAGGCCGTCGTCGTCTTAACCGACGGCGTGGATACAGAACTCGACCGGCAAGATCGCGTCCTGACCGCCAGCGCCACGACGAACGAAGCCGCCATCGCGGCCGTCAAGCCCGAAACCAGCCCCGTGCTGAACTCAGTCTTGAACATAGCCGACCGGCTCGGCGTCACGATCTATCCGATGGCGCTGCCTTCGGGCGACCCGAGGAATTTCGAGCCGCTCTCGCCGCCGCAAGCCGCGAAGTATGCCGCCGCGCGTGCGCGCCTCGAAGTGCTCGCCAATCGCACCGGCGGCCAACTGCACGACGTCTATCGCTTGGAAGACATGGGGCGCATCTACGCGCAAGTGGCCGCCGAGATGCGCACGCTCTACACCATCGCTTATCAGTCGTCCGCCAAACAACACGACGGCAAATGGCGCGCCATCAACATCGCCGTCAGCCGCCCCGATCTCGTCGCGCGCACGCGCCCCGGTTACTACGCCAAGTGACGCGGGCGCGTCGCTTGACACTCAAAAGGGCCGCCCTTATAGTTTTTCACATTCACGCACCCGTAGCTCAGTTGGATAGAGCGTCTGACTACGAATCAGAAGGTCGAATGTTCGAGTCATTCCGGGTGCATTTCCAATCTGCATGAGGGCGTTAGCAACGACGCCCTTTTTTCATTAACATTCGGCTTACATTCTAAGGAGACCGCCATGAAGGTTAACGTGCTGCGATGTTTCATCGCCGGACTTGCGCTCACGCTTGTGTGCGCGGCGGCGAATGCGCAAAAGTCATCGGGCTATCACGTGCTGACGCAGTTCAAGCTCGGCGGCGAGGGCGGTTGGGATTATTTGACGGTGGATGGCAAGGCGCATCGCCTCTATGTCTCGCGCAGCACACACGTCATGGTCGTCAACGCGGACACGGGCGAACTCGTCGGCGACATACCGGGCACGACGGGCGTGCACGGCATCGCGCTCGTGCCCGACGCGAACAAAGGCTATACGAGCAACGGGCGCGCCGACTCGGTCACGATCTTCGATCTCAAGACGCTCAAAGTCTTGGGGCAAGTCAAGACCGGCAAGAACCCGGATGCGATCATTTACGATCCGGCGTCGAATCGCGTGTTCACTTTCAACGGCGCGAGTCAGGATACGACCGCGATTGATGTTGGTAGTGGCGAGGTGGCGGGCACAATCGCGCTCGGCGGCAAGCCTGAGTTTGCCGTGGCCGATGGCAAGGGCGAAATCTTCGTCAACATCGAAGACAAGAGCGAGGTCGTCGCCTTCGATGCGCGCAAGCTCGCAATCAAAGCGCACTGGTCGCTTGCGCCATGCGCAGAGCCTTCAGGGTTGGCGTTTGATCGCAAACACCGACGACTCTTCTCCGGTTGCAGCAACAAGCTGATGGCTGTGACGGACGCAGACACAGGGCATGTCGTTACCACCGTGCCCATCGGCAGCGGCGTGGATGCAAACGCTTTCGACCCGGATACAGACTTCGCCTTTAGTTCCAACGGCGAAGGGACGCTGACAGTGGTGCATGAGGACGCGCCCGACAAGTTCAGCGTCGTTGAGAATGTGCCGACGCAACGCGGCGCACGCACGATGACGCTCGACCCGCAGACGCACAAGATTTATCTCGCCACAGCGCAGTTCGGCCCGCCGCCCGCGCCCACGCCCGAACGCCCGCGCCCGCGCCCCAGCATCGTGCCCGGCAGCTTCGTCATTCTCGTCTTGGGCAAATAGAGAATGGGTCAGTACCGCAGGCGGCACTGACTCGCGGCTTGCTCTTTGTGCTCGCTCCTCACAGCTTGCCTGATAGTTTGCAGTTGCACACACCGCCCGCAGAGTTGATGGGCGCGCGGCCGGCGTTGCCTTTGTGGAGCGCGGTCGTGCCGTTCGTCGCGGCCTCGACGTTGATGAGGAAGCGATAATTGCCGCCCGCTTCGACGCCGAGCAGGAAATGCACGTCTATCGTCTGCCCCGCAGCGATTGCGGCGGGCAGCGCGACCGTCACGCTCGTGTCGAGACCGCCGCCCAAGGTTTGCGCGGGCGGCGTTTCAATGAGCGTGCCGAACACATTTAAGCTGCCGAGACTGGTCGTGACGGAGAAGTTGTTGGCACTCAGTACACGCAGGTCTGCTTGCGGGCCGCCGGGCGAGTTCAAGGTCGTCACATCCACGACGCGGAAGCGCAGGCGCGTGATTGATTGCCCGGTGCCGTTCTTGAAGCGGCGGCGGATGTCGAGCGTGCCGAAGCGCGAGGTCGTGTCGTTGCAACGTTGTGCGGGGTCGGGATTCTGATCGCACGTCGCGCGGTCTGTGCGCACGCGATTAGGCGGCAGCGACGAAGACTGTTGCGGTTCGATCAAGCTCGCCTTCACCGTCGCGTTGCGTTGAATGGGACTCGCTAGATTCTCCGGCCCCGGCGCGCCGAGTTGCGACTGTGCAACGCCGAACAAGTTCCCTGTCGTCGAGACGAACGCGAAGTCCTGCGCGTTGTCGCCCGTGTCCTGCGCTGTCCCACTATTGAGCTTACGCACGAAGCTGTATTCGCCGTCGTTCGCGCCCGCAGAAGTTAAGCCCGTGCCTTCGCGGAAGAGATCGGCGGTTGCGCCTGCGAGCGCGTTGAAGCCGACGGCATCGAGGCGGTGCGCGAGCGTGAAGTTGGCGGGCGTGCTCGTGTTGAAGAGGGCGACGCCTGTGTTGTCCGCGAGGTCGAGCGCATCATTGGGGTTCGGATTGTAAGCGAGATCGCCTGTGGCGTTTGTGCCCGCGCCCGATGGATAGTTGCCGAGACTATAGCCGTGCGCGTTCGTGATGAGGAAGTGGGCGCGTGCGGGAATCTGTGTGCCGTTCGTGATGACGGCGAGCGGCGTCATGGTCGTGCCCGATGAATCGAGCGCGACGACGGCCCAACCCGCAGAGCCGTCTGTCGTCGAGACGGTGAGCGACTGATCCGTATTGTTGTAAAGCTCTACGAACTCATCGGCCGCACCCGCACTGCCGCGCGGGCGAAACTCGCTGATGAGCACGCCGCCTGCGCCCGTCTGCACGACTGTGAGCGTCGCGCTATTCGAGGGCGCGCTGCCGAAAGCGTTCGTGACGATGCAGCGAAACTGCGCGCCGTTGTCGGCGAGAGAGACGGCAGGCGTGTTGTAAGTCGCGGAGTTTGCGCCCGCGATGTCCACGTTGTTGCGCTGCCATTGATAGTTGAGCGGCGTTGCGCCCGTCGCGTCGACACTGAAGCTCGCGGATTGGCCGACGACGACGGTTTGATCCGCCGGATGCTGTGTGATGGACGGCGGCACTTGACCGGCCGGGAATTGAATACGAAAGACCGTGTTGCTGCCGCGCGCGAGATACCAGAGGCTGCCGTCCGCAGAGACCTGCAAGTCAACGGGCGAAGAGATGCCGGTGGCAAACGGAGTCGAGGCAGTGATCGGCGGCGTGGTCGTTGGGTCAATGTAGCGTATGAAGCCTGTGCAGAGGTCTGCGAAGAAATACTTGCCGACGTAAGACGCGGGGAACTGCGCGGTCTGCGGATTGTAGAACGCGCCGCCGACGATGGCGCAGCCTGTGGGCGTGCCCGTCGAATGATTATAGACGTAGAGCGGGTCGCGATAGTTGGCGTTCGTCGGCGAGCAAAAACCTTCGCAGTTCGGCCAACCATAATTCGAGCCGGCGATGCCTTCGTTGATCTCCTCCCAAGTGTTCTGTCCCACGTCGTTGATAAAGAGGCGACCCGTGCCTGCTTGGAAGCCGAACGTGAAAGGGTTGCGCAAACCGACGGCCCAGATCGCGCGATTGACGCCTGTGGGCGAGCCTGCGATGCCGGGAAAACTTGTCGGATTGTCCGCAGGGATCGTGCCGTCCGAGTTAATGCGCAGCATCTTACCGAGCAGGTTTGCGACCGTCTGCGAGTTCGCGCTGTTGGCGTTCTCGCCGACGGCGATGTAGAGCTTGCCGTCGGGGCCGAAATGGATCGCGCCGCCGTTGTGATTGGTCGCGCTCGACAGGTTGTTGAGATCGAGCAGGACGACTTCGCTGCCGGAGACAGCTACGTCGCCATTCGCCGTGAAGCGACTGACGCGATTGTGCGTCGCAGGTGTGATTGCCGTGTAATAGACGTACAGGAAATGGTTCGTCGCAAAGTTCGGATCGAACGCGATGCCGAGCAGACCGCGTTCGCCCGAAGAATCAACCGTCACGGTGAGGAAGGGCGTCGCCAAGAGCGCGCCGTTTTTGATCACGCGTAGTGTCCCGCCCTGTTCGCAGATGAATAGTCTGCCATCCGGCGCAAACGCCATCGCGGTCGGATTCGATAGCCCCGCGATCTGTGTCTCCGTGAAACCGCTCGGCAGCGTCGCCGCGCGCGCCGTCGCAGCGAGCGCGAGCATTGCTATTAACAGCGCAGCGCGCCGCCACAGTAGCGCATGACTTAAGGCCCACGCGCACACTTCGCCACACGCACGCGCGCCGCAGCACGGACGCGCACCCACAGACAAACACACCCACATGATCTGCTCCGTTAAATCTCTAAAGCTTCAACGAGAGGACAACGCTTGGGGCGACTGCTTGCGTAGGGGCTTAAAGGGGTGCCGCCGATTATGCGAGCCACGTCCGCACGCCGTCAAGTTAAACTTGTTGCGCGTAATGTGTCTAAGTCAGTACCGCCTGCGGTAGCGGGCGGGTCGGCAACATGATTAGGTAGCACGCGAGTTATATAGTCGTGTGGCCCACCCGCCCGCTACCGCAGGCGGTACTGACCTGTCGTCAGGCATACGCCGGTTGCACATGCCATTGTAGGCTTCAGCAGCGAGATTTTAGGCTTTAAGATCGCGGTCTTTGGTCTCAAGATCGCGATCTTTGGTTCACTGAGCACGATCAGTCAGTGACTGATCGCGCTCAGTGGCTTTAAGACTGCGATCAGTTGCCGACTGATCGCGATCAGTCGGTCACTGACTGCGATCAGTCGTTGACTGACCGCGATCAGTCGGCAACTGATCGCGATCAGCAAGGCAAAGATCGCGGTCTTAAAGCCTAAAATCGGGCTTCCGGTTGCGCAAATTGCGCTATTGAGGCTGAATAACCGATATCCGCTCAATAGTTTCGCGCTTGAGCTTTGAATATCTGCCCGTTTCGCCGGTCAAACCGCCGCAAACGTCCTGCCGTCCGTCTGCCTGCGCGCCAAACCCGGCCGCCGGTTGCCCGGTTGCATGCTCTGTCTGTGCTAGTTGCCACTCGGCGGCAAGATCAGTTTGCTCATCAGTTCAGCGTTGGCGTTGATGTTGGGGTTCGCCTGATCCAGATCAATCACGTCATTGTGGCAGTTCTCATCGTACTGCCAGATGAGCACGTGGAAGGGCAAGGTGACGGGTGGGATCGCGAACCGGCTATTAAAGTCGCGCGCGATGCAAGCGCCGACCTTGGGATAACGCGCGACCCAAGCACCGTTACAGGGCACGCCGTTAGCGTGCGCGGCGACGAGCGCGTGCCAAGTGACGTTGTCCAGTTGCCGCGCATAGACGCAGGGCAGCAGCGTGACCGCGTTGTTGGTCTGGCTGCGACTGAAAGCGATCAAAGTCTGCGCCCAGCCCGTGTAATAGGCGACGGACAACGAAGGTGCTTGGGCCGAGACACCTTCCACATCGAGAAACACGAGGAACTGTCCGCCCTGCGCCGCCAGCAGCCGTTGCGGGAACGTGGCGAGAATATCCGCGACATTCAGTTGTGCATCTGTCGTCCCTTGCGCTTTGTTGCCCGCGACGTTCGGCGTCTGCCGTGCGATGGGCAACACCTTGATGTTGGCGTGCGCCAATACAGGGTCTTCCAGCTTGTGCCGGTATTCGACATCGCCCGGCGCGGTCGGACTTTTGAAATAGCGCCCCCAGAAGACAGGCTTTTGCCCCAGCATGTTCGTGGCCACCTGAATCAACTCCGGCGTGACCGGCGCAGAACTATCTGCGCCCGGAAGACCTCTAGCCATTTTGTTTTTCTCCTTTTGAGGATTTGAGTTGCGTCGTCGCGCGCGCGGCTCATCCGCCAAGCGCACGGGTCAACAGTTGCGAAGCTGCATTGCGCGCCGTGGGGCGAGTATCACGATGCGCAATGCCACGAGCACGAAGCTTGCCGCATTGAACACAAATCTTTTCACATCGAGTACAAATCTTGCCCCATAATGAATGCGTCAACCAGCGGAAACATTTCCGCCGTGAAACTCATCCGCCGGATCAATCTCCACCTCCGGCATCGGCTCAAACTTCCCCGCATCAAACGCCGGCATCAACGGCTCACTCGCCCCCAACTCTCGCAGCAGCGCCCGCGCCTTCTCCAACCCCCAGTGATACGCAAACGGCGGCCCATCACACCAAGCCAAACGGTACGCCTGCGTCGCCGCTTCGATTGCCTGCGCCTGTTGGCCCGCGTCGCGCTCGATCTGCGCCAGCACGTGGCAGGCATCGGCGTGAATGAGCGGGTACGGCCCGCGTTCCGCCGCCTCCCACACATCATCCAGAAACTCACGCGCCGCTTGCGCCTCGCCCTGCCGCCGCCGCAACTCCGCCAGCGCCACGAGCGCGGGCAGTTCTTCTTCAACCAAGTTCACTATCCGCGCGCGGGTGAGCGCATGGTGCAGCCGTTCGTCGGCGATGGCGAAATCATTCAATCCCAATGCCACCTCGCCTTGCGCTCGCGCCGCGTTGATGAAGTCAAGCTCAAGGCTCTGAACATGAGCCAATTCCCACGCGCGGTTGGCGAACGATAACGCGCCCGCAAACTCGCCGAGCCACAGTGCGCTCTGCGCGAGAAAAGAATTGTCCACGCCTTCAGCTTGGTTATCAGATTGCGCCGCATCTATTCGCAATGCTCGCTGTAGAGCAGACTCGGATTCATTCGCAAGCCCACGCGCCGCCAGCGTCAAGCCAAGCCAATTCAGACTGACCGCTTCCCCAAAACGATCAGCCTGCTCGCGTGTGATGACCAGCGCGCGCCGCGCGGCGGACTCCGACTCGCACAGCGCACCTGACAACCGCAACGTGTTTGACAGGTTGCGCAAACAAACGCTGAGGTTGCCGTCATCCTTCATCTCCGAAACAATTGTGATAGCGCGACGATCCAGCGCGGGTGCGCGCCCCGGCTGTCCGCTGAATTTATACCCCTGCGCCAGCGCACTGAGTGTGAAGGCTTGAGCGTCTTGTCTGTTCAAACGCGGCAACTGCTCCAGTCCGGCAGGAAAGAGCAACTCCAAAAGTTCGACCCGCTGCCGGCTGGCACTCAGACGGAAGTGCGTGGCGTCACTCAATCGCTCGTAAAAGAATATTTCGGCATCATCATAACGTCCCAGTCCGATCAGCGTGTTGTACAATTCGATGGCGGGCGCGAGGTCTTCGAGGCTATTGACTTTGAGGAAATCGTCAATCATCGGCACTGCTTCAAAGTGCGCGTGCAGGCTCGTATAGACGCCGCGCCGGGCGTCGTCGCCCAAGCCGCTCCACACTACGCCGCGCACGAGCGGGTGCAGGTCGTAGCGGTTGGCGCGCTTGTCCCAGCCGACCAGTCCCCGATCTTCCAACTCGGTCAGTACCTCATCCAATTCACGCTCGTCGGCGCACGGCTTTCCTTCACCTATTAACAATGCGGCCAGCGTGTCGTAGCGCGCGGGCATTCTGAAGGCGGCGATGGTGCGCAACACTTGCTGCGCCTTATCGCCCAGCCCGCGCAGAGCGAATGCCAGCACGTGCGACTCCACCTGCACGAGCGGCAGGCTGAAGGGATCGAAATCAGGATGGGCGCGCCGCCATGCGTCGAAGTCGCCGGGCGTGCCCTTGCGATAGCGCGACACTACGCCTGCTAATGCTTGAATCAAGAGAGGGTGATTATCTGCCCGTTGGAAAAGCGGCAGCAATGAATCGCGTGCGCCGCTTGCGCCGAACGCGCGCCACAGTTCGAGCGCGTCGTCGTCAGCCAATCCGTGCAGGAAGACCGCGACGCAACTGCCAAGCGACTCGCCCGTCACCATCTGCAAATCGGCGGGATAGAGGCGCGTGCTGACGAGGATGCGTGCGGCGCGCACGTTCGCCAGTTTGCGGAGGAATGAACCGGCGCGCGGGTCGGCGGTCTTGCGCAGGCGATGCTCGCCCGTGAAGGATTGCGCCGCGCTCGCGGGCAAGCCGTAGGCATTAGCGACGACGTTCGCCGTCTGCTTATCGTAATCATCATCGCTCAAGTGCGCCGCATCCATGCGCGCGTAGGCGATGAGCATGCGCTCCAAGCCGTCGAGCACGATGAGGAACGGCTCGCGGTCGAGCGCGGCGAGCAGTTGCGTCTCGCGTTCAGGCGCGGGGATTTGTTGCACCTCGTTGAGCGGACGACGCGAGACGTAAGCCAGCGCGCGCGTGACGAAGTTCTCGAAGGTCGCATCGGATTCGTAGAAGCTCCACCATAGACGCCCGGCCATCGGCTTCATCTCTTGCGGCGCGATGTCGTTGAACCATTTCCACGTCAACGCGCTCTTGCCAAGTCCGCCGACGGCGACGATGTTCAGGATGCGCGCACGATAGATGTCAGCATCAGGTTTAGCGACCCAATCGGTCAGCAGGTTGAGTTCGGGTTGGCGACCGACGAGCCGGTGCGTTTGCAAGAGCGTGTAAGGATGCGCAATGAAAGGTTCGGGCGGTGCGGGGATGTCGCTGACGTAGTGGAACGTGGTCAGGTCGCGCTTGTTATGCTGCGTGCGATACTGCGAGAGCGTGTTGATGACATGCGCGCGCAAGTCTGCGGGCGACGTGAAGTAGTTGACGACTCGTTCGACACTGAGGCGCGCTTTGAGTTGCTTTAGTTTCTCCGCGCCCGCACCCGTCTCAACGTCCGCCGCCTTCACCGGATGATCGTCGTGCATCAGAAAGATGAAGCGCGGGATGTTGCGCTCGACGGCGCGGTTATATTCCATCTCGGTGATGGAAAGCTGCTGCGGGTTGTTCTCTTGCGGCACGTAGCCGTAGCGGTGCGCGAAGATGCCGAGATAGATTTCGGCGTCGTCAACCATCTTCAATGAGACGGCAATGGCGTCAGCGTCAACGGCGGGCAGATGCTCCATCATGAGCGGGAACACCTCTTGCCGCGCGCAGGCGTCTAAGACCTCTTTGCGATGTTCGGGCAGGTCGCGGGCGGTGCTGCTGATCATCGCGTTGGTGTGTTCAGCCATATATGAGGTGACTCCTATCAGGAACGGCGTGCGGGCGTATTGTAGCGGCATTTGCAGAACGTGACTAGAGACAGAAATCAAACTGAAGCCTGCGGGTCAATCCGCCGCGCGAGCGGCGCAGTGAATTTAGCCCGGCGTTTCAACGCCGGGAACAAGCAACGGAATTGATCGGTCGTCGCGCGAGCGACGATTGAACGTCGAGCATTTGATCCAATCGTCGCTCGCGCGACGACCGATCAATCTTCATACATTCCCCCGGCGTTGAAACGCCGGGCTAAAGTCAACTGCCGCGATGCGGCAGACGTGCGGCGGCGTTATTGATCAATCGGGCGCTTGTGATAAATTGCGGGCTGACCGCAGCTAATATGTATCCCACCTGAGTTTTGAGGAGAAAGCTTATGAAGCGTTTGATCTTTGCGATGATCATCTGTGCGTTGGCGTGTGCATCTGTGGCGACGGCGCAGACGGCGCGGCGGCCGATGACGATTGATGATCTGTTGCGGGTGCGACGTGTGGGCGACCCGCAGTTGTCGCCCGATGGCAAGTGGCTCGCTTACTCGGTCGCCGTGCCGGACAAGGCGGCGAATCGTAGTCGCACGCAAGTTTATTTGCTCTCTGTGGACGGCGGCGCGGCGAAAGCTTTGACGAGCGGCGAGGCATCATCGAGCGAGCCGCGTTGGTCGCCCGATGGGACGCGCATCGCATTCGTCAGTGGCGGACAGATTTGGACGATGGACGCGACGGGCGGCGCACGTCAACAGGTGACGAGCATCTCGACCGGCGCGGACGCGCCCGTCTGGTCACATGACGGCAAGTACATGCTCTTCGTCTCGGATGTCTATCCTGAGTGCAAAGACGATGCGTGCAACAAGCAGCGCGACGCGGAGATGGCAGCGAGCAAGGTCAAAGCGCGGACGGTTGATCATCTGCTCTATCGCCATTGGACGGCTTGGAAGGACGGCAAGCGCACGCACATCTTCATCGTCCCAAGCGGCGGCGGTGGTGCAGCAGTTGATCTGACGCCCGGCGACGCGGATGCGCCGCCCTTCAGTCTCGGCGGCCCGACCGATTACGCTTTCTCGCCCGATGATAAATGGGTTGCCTACGCGAGCAACACAGAGAAGGTTGAAGCGACTTCAACCAATAGCGATCTCTACCTCGTGCCCGCGCTCGGCGGCGCGTCCTCGTGTCTCACCTGTAACAACAAAGGCGCGGATGCTTCGCCGCAGTTCTCGCCCGATGGACGCTACATCGTCTATCGCTCGCAGACGACGCCCGGTTACGAGAGCGACCGTTGGCGCTTGATGCTCTACGACACGCAGACCAAGCAGGCGCGCGAGTTGACTACGAAGTTCGACCAGTGGGTCGAGAGCTTCACCTTCTCGCCCGATGGCAAGTACATCTACTTCGCTGCGGGCGAGCGTGGGCGACAGCCCATCTATGTCGTGCCGACGGCAGGCGGGCAAGCCGCACGACTACTGACCGGCTTCGACGACGACGTGCAGCTTGCGCGCGATGGCAAGACCATAATCTTCTCGCGCTCGACTGCGATCCGGCCGACCGAGATTTTCCGCGCGACGCTCGCAGACCCGCTGCGCGTCGCGTCGGACGGCAACGCCATCGCGCAGGTGACGCATGAGAACGATGGCTTCATGGCGCAGTACGATCTGAACGCGGCCGAAGAGTTGACTTGGACGGGCGCGGGTGATGCGAAGATTTCCGGTTGGCTCGTCAAGCCGCCCGCGTTTGATCCGGCGAAGAAGTATCCGCTCATCGTTTTAATTCACGGCGGGCCGCAAGGGGCTTGGAACGATAGTTGGGGCTATCGTTGGAATCCGCAAATCTTCGCCGCCGCAGGCTACGTCGTCTTCATGCCGAACCCGCGCGGCTCGACCGGCTACGGGCAGCAGTTCGTCGGCGACATCTCCGGCGACTGGGGCGGCAAGGTCTATACGGACATCATGAACGGCGTGGCGCACGTCATTTCGCTCGGCTTCGTTGACAAGGAGCGCATCGGCGCGGCGGGCGGCTCTTACGGCGGCTACATGGTTGATTGGCTCGAAGGGCACAACAACGATCCGCGCTTCCAGTTTAGGGCGCTCGTCGCGCACGCGGGCGTCTATAACTTGTCGAGCATGTACGGCGTCACGGAAGAACTGTGGTTTCCTGAATGGGAGTTCAAGGGCACGCCTTGGGACAACCCCGAAATGTACGCGCGTTGGTCGCCCAACATGTTCGTCAAGAATTTTAAGACGCCGCTCTTGGTCACGCATGGCGAAATTGATTTTCGCGTGCCCTTCGATCAAGGGTTGCAACTCTTCACCGCGCTGCAAAAGATGGGCGTCGAATCGAAGCTGCTTGAATTTCCAGATGAAGGGCACTGGATTCTCAAGCCGCAGAACTCAGCCCTCTGGTACAGCACCGTCATCAACTGGTTTGACGCGCACCTGAAAAAGCAGTAGGCAGCCGGCAGCCGGTTGAAGTTGCACTCAGTTGTTTGGGCGACCTTCAACCGGCTGTTTTCTTTCTTCTTTCTGCTTACTGCCAACTGCCTACCGCCTACTGTCTTTGCCCATATCCATTTTTTTGAATAGTTATTTACGAAGCTGGATAGAGCCGCCCTCAATCCGACCCGCCGCCAGCGTCCGCTTCGAGCGATAAGTTGCGCTCAGCGCATAAGTTAGTCCGATTGGCGGCCGAGTCGCTCGCCGGCCAGCCGACTAGGGAATGAGAGTTGCTGAGCATAGTTCTGGAATGAAGTCTCGACTCCTCAGAATGATTTCTTTAACTAAAACAGGAGATTTAACCATGTACAGTTTCCGCAAACTCACACAGGTCGCGAGCATGTTCGTGCTCGTGCTGGCCTGTGTGCTGTCAGCGCACGCGCAGGTGACATCTGGCAACGTGCGCGGCATCGTCACCGACCCGAACGGCGCGGTCGTGCCCAACGCCAAAGTGACGATCACAGAGAAAGCAACCAACGTCTCCAGCACCACGCAGACGACCGGCTCCGGCGAGTACGAGTTTAAGAACTTGTTGCCGGCTGATGACTACAGCATCTCGATTGAAGCGACGGGCTTCAAGACGACAACCCTCAACGACGTGCGCGTGCAGTTGAACCAGACCACCGACGTGCCCGCGCAACTCCAGCTTGGGCAACTCGGCGAGACGGTCGAAGTCACGGCGGGCGGCGCTGAGTTAGTTGATACGACCACGCAGAATCTCGCCAAGAGTTTTAACTCCCGACAGGTCGTCGAACTAGCGCAGACCAGCACCGGTCTCGGCGTCTATAACCTCGCGCTGATCGCACCGAACGTGTCGAGTTCGGGCGGCGTCGGTGTGGGTTCGGGCGGTTCGGTCGGCGGGCAACGACCGCGCAACAACAACTTCGTCGTTGATGGGATTGACAACAACGACAAGGGCGTAACAGGCCCGCAGGTCTATATCTCGCCGGAAACCATCGGCGAGTTCAACCTGTTGCAGAATCAATACTCGGCCGAGTTCGCGCGCTCGACGGGTGGCCAGTTCATCGTTGCCACCAAGAGCGGCACGAACGAGTTTCATGGCACGGCTTATTTCTTCGCGCGCAATCGCCACCTGAATGCGATTGACACGCTCGACAAGACGCCGGGCTTCTCTTTCGTGCGCGAGCGCAGCGCCGCGAACAACGATACCACCTTCTTCATTCCGCGCTCCGACTACGACCGCTTCGGCGGCAACGTCGGCGGGCCGATCCTGAAGAACAAGCTGTTCTTCTTCACCTCGTATGAGCGCATCCAGACCGGCGATGCTGCGGGCACATCGTTCTTTGCCCCGACCGCCGCAGGCTACGCGCAGTTGGCGACCATCCCCGGCGTTAAGCTGCCGATTCTGAACATGGTCAGGCAGTTCGTGCCTGCGGCATCCAGCGCCAACGACTTTATCAGCGTGGGCGGCCAGAACGTGCCGATTGGCAACATCAGCTTGCCCGCACCGAACTTCTCCGTCAACAAGAACATCGTCGGGAACATTGACTGGACGCAGAACACCAAGACGCAGCACCGCTTCCGCTTCATCAAGAACGATTTGATCCAGATCGATACCGCCGCGACCTTGGCCACGTTCTTCGCCACTGTCCCGACCAAGTCGGTGCTGTTCTCTTACACGAACCTGCACACGTTCACGAGCAGGTTCAGCAACGAGTTGCGTCTGGCGTTCCGCCGCAACAACTTTACCATCCCGGTGCCGAACATCACGTTCCCAATCGCCGGCTTCGACTCGTTCCCGAACGTGACGATTGAAGAGTTGGGCGTCAGCATCGGGCCCGATGGCAACGCGCCGCAGTTCAGCATCGAGAATAACTATCAGGTGGTTGACAACATCACCTACCTGTTCGGCAACCACTCGCTGAAGGTCGGCGGCGACTTCCGCAAGCTCATCTCGCCGCAGGGCTTCGTCCAGCGCCAACGCGGCGACTATGACTACAACAACCTGAGCACGCTGCTGTTCGATAAAGTCCCGGACATTCTGGCCGAGCGCAACGTCGGCGCGAACACCTACTATGGTGACCAACGTCTGTTCTTCGCCTTCGCGCAGGACGACTGGCGCTTCCGCCCGAACCTGACCTTGAACCTCGGCGTCAACTACGCCTATCAGGAGATTCCGTTCGGCGCGAAGCAACAAGAGTTGAACTCGATCTCCAGCGTGCCGGGCTTGATCACGTTCGGTCGCCCGAAAGCGCAGAAGAAGAACTTTGCGCCGCGCGTCGGCTTCGCTTACTCGCCGAATTACACAGAGGGCTGGCTCGGTCGCTTGTTCGGCGAGCAGGGCAAGACCTCGATCCGTGCCGGCTTCTCGATGGCGTATGATGTCATCTTCGATAACATCTACATCCTGTCGTCGCCGCCGCAGTTCCAGCAGACGGTTGACTGCCCCGGCGGCATCCAGTGTGCGCCTGACACGAGTTTCCTGACCGGCGGCGGCATCGCGAACGTGGTTGCGGCGACCGGCAGTAACGCGGCAGCGACCCGCAGGGCTACGACCTCGTTCATCGTCGATCAGCAGGTGCCGTACTCGATCACCTACACGGGCAGCATCCAACGCCAGTTCATGAAAGACTGGTCGGTTGAGTTGCGCTACCTCGGCACGCGCGGTATCCACCTGTTGACGCAGAACCGCATCAACCGGCAGAACCGCATCACGGACACGGACTTCGTGCCGACCTTCCTGAGCACGCCGTCGGCGGCCACGCTCGCCAGCTTGCCCAACTGGAACACTATCCGCAGCCGTAACCCCAGCTTCGTGCCTCGGTTCGCGAATGCCGGCTTCGACACGAACAGCCTTGTGGCGTTCCTGCCCAACGGCAACTCGACCTATCACGCGGCATCGGCAGCCTTGACGCACCGCTTTACGCGCGGCTATCAGCTGTCTGCGTCCTACACTTGGAGCCACTTGATTGACGACACGACGGCTGAGGTGTTCAGTACGATTCTCAGCCCGCGTCGCGTTGAGGACTTCCAGAACCTGCGCCGCGAGCGTGCGGATTCAGCCCTTGATCGGCGCCATCGCTTCGTGCTGTCGAGTCTCTACACGCTGCCGTACTTCAACAAGAACGAGAACCATCTGGTGCGGACTCTGTTGGGCGGCTTCAATTTCGCTGGCACGCTCACGTTCGAGTCCGGCGAGAAGGCCGTCGTCCGCAGTGGTATTGACTCTAACCAGAACGGTGATTCGGCGGGCGACCGCACGATCATCAACCCGAACGGTGTGCGTAACACCTTCAGCACGGTCTGCGCGGTGAACAGCGCGGGTCAGTTTATTGACGGTAACGGGCTTCCGGCCACCGCTACGACCTGCACGAACAGCCCGTCGAACACGGCTTCGCGGACAGCGACTGTGGCTTACGTCGCGCTCAACCCGAATGCGCAGTACATCCAAGCGGGTCTCGGCGCGCGCACCAACGCGGGGCGCAACACGCTGCAACTGCCCGGCATTCGGAATCTGGACTTCTCGGTGTTCAAGAACTTCCACATCACCGAAGGCAAGTACGTCCAACTCCGCGCCGACCTCTTTAACGCCTTCAACCACCCGCAGTTCACGCCGGGTTCGGTCAACGGCGCGCAGGCGGTCAGCATCACGCAGGGAGCGGCGGCCAACATCAACAACATTCAGGGCGGCGCTGGTGTCTTCGACCGGCCCGACTTGGTCTATAGCAGCCACCCGCGCATCATCCAGTTGGCGCTGCGCTTCAACTTCTAAACTGTTTCCCGTTTCGTGGTTCACCACGACAACTCAGCGAGGTGGCGGAGTCAAATCCGCCACCTCATTTTTTTTGAGAAGCTGCTCGCCGATGGCTGACAACTATCAGCTTCTTTATAGATTTTCGATGGGTACTGGCTCAACCTCATCAGCGAGCGGGAAGTTGAAGACGCGGGCGTAGAAGTAGAGTTCGCCGTCGAGTGCGCGCTTGATGTTCTCGGCGCGACGGAAACCGTGCTGCTCGCCGGCAAACGGCACGTAAGCGACGGGTAGCCCCTTTCGTTTGAGCGCCTCGACCATCAACTCCGCCTGATTCGGCGGCACGACCTTATCCTCCAACCCTTGAAAGAAGATGACCGGACAAGAGAGCCGCTCGGTAAAGTTAATGGGCGAGCGCGCGTGATAAATATCTGCGCTCGCCGGCCACGGCCCGATCAGACGATCCAGATAACGCGACTCAAACTTGTGCGTGTCGCGCACGAGCGCCGAGAGATCGCTCACGCCGTAGTGGCTCGCACCCGCTTTGAAAAGGTCGCGAAAGGTGAGCGCGGCCAGCGTCGTGTAGCCGCCCGCGCTGCCGCCGTCAATCATGCAGCGCGCGCCGTCGGCGAGTCCTTGTTCGATCAGGAAACGCGCGCCGTTCACGCAATCGTCCACATCCACCACGCCCCAACGTCCGTTCAGACGCCGCCGGTACTCGCGCCCGTAGCCGGTCGAACCGCCGTAGTTCACATCCAACACGGCGAAGCCGCGACTCGTCCAGTATTGAATTGACAGACTGAGCGCGGGCGAAGCGGCCGAGGTCGGCCCGCCATGACTCTTGACCAGAAGCGGCGGGCGCTCACCCGTCGGGGCGACGAAATCGCGATTGCGCGGCGGATAGTAGAACGCATATGCGGTCAGTCCATCCTCAGTCGGGAATTCGATGGGCTGCGCGTTGGAGAGATAACCGGGATCGATTTTGAGATCGTTGGCGCGCCGCAGCGGCGTGACCTCGCGCGTCTTGAGATCGAGCCGCACGATAGCTGTCGGCGCGTCCGCAGAGCCGGCGCGAAAGACCGCGTGCGCAGGCGTGGCGCGCAGGAACGAGATGTCTGTGTAAGGCAGGTCGAAGGTTTCGAGCGTGCGCGCTGTCGTGTCTAATAGCGCGAGGCGCGAGAGGCCGCGCTCGATGTAGGTGCAAATGATTTGCGTCGGCGCGATGAAGGCGTAAGTCGAGTAGCCGAAAATCCACTGTGGTTGGCCGAACTCTGCGGCCATCTCGCACAACGGCTCAATCTCAAGGCCCGTCTCTTGCACTGCGTCCGCTTCGCGGCCCGCGCGATAGAGATTCCACCAACCGCTCCGGTCGGAGACGAAGTGGAGCACGCCTGCGGGCGACCATTCAGGTTGAAAGATTGCTTCATCGCGTCCGCCCGCGACTAAATCCATCTGGCCGAGCGTGCCGTCCGCTTCGACTTCGGCGACCCAAAGTTCGCAACCGTCCCAAGGCATGTTCGGATGATTCCAACAGAGCCAAGCGAGCCTGCGCCCGTCTGGACTGAGGCGCGGCGACGAATAGAAATCGTAACCCGAAGCGAGCACGCGCCCGCCGCCCTCAGTGCCGTCGAGCGCGAGACTAACAATCGTGTTCACCGCTTCGTGCTCCGGCGATGCGGTGTGGTCTTCGCGCACGCAGATGAGCCGGCCGCGTGTTGTATCAATGACCATGTCGGCGTAGCGCAGGTCAACGCCTTCGGGCGTGAGCGATTCGGGTGCGCCGTCACGCTCTTGGCGATAAAGGCGTTGGCCGGCGAAGTTGGCGAAGCAGACCGTACCGTCGAAGACGCAGTAGTCGCCGCCGCCGTATTCGTGGACGCGTGTGCGCGCGTTGAAGCCGGGCGGGGTCACGTCTTGCGTCACGCCGTCGGCGTCGCGGCGGACGATGACGCTTCGGCCCGCTTCGGTCGGTCGCCCTTCGATCCAGTAGATACTTGCGCCGTCGAGCGCGGTCATACTCAAGCCGATCGAGCCGCGCACGATCAAGTCCGAAGTGACAGGTGAGCGCCAAGAGCCGTAAGGCGCAACTTGTGGTTCAGCCATACTGTTTCGTTCTATCTCCTTAAAATGTGCTTCGCGTGGCGTGCATAATGGCGTAAACCGCCGTTAAAGCCAAGCCGTTGCCTACAATCAAAAGTAGGTCAGTACCGCCTGCTGCAAGCGGGCGGATGAGGCGCACGACTGTACAAACTCAAGCCGGCGGACGAATCTGCCGTTCGCGCGGCCGTCGTGGCAAAAGTGTGGTAATTCGCGCTCGAAGCGGCGGTGGTCGCGCTTTTAACCGCATCGTTCGCACTTAAAGCGCGGCCGTTCTCACTTTGACCCCAAACTTCCACGCTTTCAACCTCATCGGTCTCACTTTTAGCCCGGCCATTCTCACTTTTTACCCCATCATTCTCACTTTTAGCGAGAACGGCCGTGCTTTGACCCGCAACCTTCTCACTTTTACCCCGAACTTTCGCGCTTTAAGTGCGAACGATGAGGTAAAAAGCGTGAACTGTCGGGGTTGAAAGTCGCAAATTTCAGGCTTAAAGCGGTAAATGCCGGGCAATTAATCTTGTTTCCGGCTGCGGCGGGCGCAGGGGGTGGTCTGTGCGCTCGCGGCCTTAGCCCAAAGCTCAAGAATTTCTCAAGTCTGTTCGGGCATAAAGGGTTTGTAGTCTGGCGTGGGCCAGACTCGCCCGAAGCCCCAATGTTGCTTGAGCGTCCGTTACAACGCGCAGCTAATCTCATCCGCGTCAGCACCGAACGGCGGCGCGGCCGGCTGTCGTTGAGCAGAAAAGAGAGACTGAACATGACCCTGATCTTCGACAAGATCAACGTCCCTTACGAACTGCCGCGCGTCTCGCGCACGCGCTTGTTATCAGTGCTCGAAGAGAGCATGACCTGTTGCACCTCGTCCATCATCTGTGGACGCGCGGGCACGGGCAAGACGCTATTGGCGACCGACTTTGCGCGCCGTGCGGGCCGGCGCATCACTTGGTACAAAGTTGATGCGGCGGACGCTAGTCTGCCAGTCTTCATGCAGTACTTGGTCGCCGCCGTGCGCGCGCAACATCCCGGCTTCGGGCGCAAGACGCTCGCGCTCCTGAGCGTGACGCATGCGCCGGAAGAGGCGGCGCTTTTGGCCGAGTCGTTCGTCTATGAGATGACGATGCTCGAAGCCACAGAGTCGCTGCTCTTGGTCATGGACGATCTGCACTTGGTCTATGATGCCGCGTGGTTTGTGCCCTTCTTTCATCGGCTGCTGCCGCTCTTGCCGGCCGAAGCGCACCTGCTGCTCTTGGGCCGGACGCTGCCGCCCGCGCCGCTCTGGCGGCTGCGCTCGAAGCAGACGCTGCGCGTGATTGACGAGGCGGCGCTATTGTTCACGCAAGCAGAAGTGGCCGAATTATTGACCAGCTACGGCCTCTACGCCGAAGCCAGTGCCGGCATACTTGAGATCACGCGCGGGCGTGCGGCAGCGCTCGATGCGGCCGCGCGTGAAGTGGGCGCACGACGCAGAGACGGCGCACGCGCACACACAAGCAACGAACATGGCCCGACTGCGCCGGACGAAGAAACAACGCGCGGCAAGGGCGCGCCGCTCCGGTTGATTAAAAGCGCCAAGCAGGTGCGTGCCACATAAACCACGAACTACGGTGACAAGTGACGGGTAGTGATCAGCGCTCAGCAGTCAGCCATCAGCTTTTTTATCTTTAGCTGAAAGCTGATGGCTGATCGCTGCGCGCTACCCGTCACTCGGCACTGCTTTTGAAGGCTTGCGCGCGCAACGTCATTCAGGTAAAACTCCTGAGCCAAACGCGCTGACACAATTGATGCCTCTCTGAATTAAGCGGCTCCGTTCCAAGTTTGCATGATGTCGCCTCGCGCGGGCTAACCGAAGACCGATGAGCAACCGGCCGCGTCGTCAGGACACGCAACCGCCGCCGCCCATGCCGCAGGCGGAGGCTACCGCCACGCCCTCTTTCTTCCTGCGCACCAAGCTGCTGCCGCCGCGCCCTGCGCCCGCGCTCTTGCCGCGCCCGCGTCTGATCGAACGCCTCGTCGCCAACCTCGTCCATCCGATTACGCTCGTCGCCGCCAACGCCGGTTCAGGCAAGACCACGCTCGTCGCCGATTTCGTCCGCACGCACGCGCGCCAGTACGTCTGGTATCAACTCGATCACACAGACGCCGACCCTTCGGTCTTTCTCGGCTACCTCGCGCACGGCATACGCCAGCACGTCGCGGAGTTCGGCGCGGCGACGCTCGCTTACCTGCAACAATCGGCGGCGGAAGTCGCGCAGCAACCGGAGCGCGCCGTTGACGTGCTCTTAAACGAGGTGCTCGATCTCGTTGACCAACAGATGATCGTCGTGCTCGACGATTATCATCACCTCGGCACGGAGACGCCCGTGCACGTGGTCGTGGATCGTCTGCTCGCGTACTTGCCCGACGTGATTCACGTCATCATCATCTCGCGCGACGTGCCGCCACTCTCCTTGTCGCGCCTGCGCGCGCAGAACGCGCTCACGATCATTGATCGCGCCGAACTCCTGTTCACAGACGAAGAGACGCAGGAGTTATTTCGCAAGGTCTTTGATCTTGAGTTGACGCCCGCGCAATTGGTCGAGTACCGCGAACGCACGCACGGTTGGATCACTGCACTGCAACTCATCCGCCAAGTGGCGCAGCGTCAGGCGCTCGCACGCGGCGGCACGAATGAGGCGCCCGACCTCGTCGCCATCCTGCGCCAGTCCGAGCGCGACATCTTCGACTACTTCGCCGAAGAGGTCTTCGCGGATGAGCCGACGGAAGTGCAGCAGTTCTTGTTGCGCATCGCGCTCCTCGAACGAGTCGAAGCGGACGTGTGCGCACAACTCTATCCAGATGCGAACTGCGCTGCGCTCTTGTCCGCGCTCGTCCGGCGCAACGTCTTTATGACGGTCGCTAGCGACGGGCGCGGCGAAGAGTACCGGCTGCATCCACTCTTCCGCGACTTCCTGCGCCGCCGTCTGCACGCAGAGATCGGCCACACGGGACTCGCGGCCGAGCACGCGCGCTACGCAGGCTACTTCATCGAGCGGCAACAGTGGGAACAGGCCGTTCGTCATCTGTTAGCGGCCGGAGACTACGGCCGTGCCGCCGAGATCATCGCCGCCAAAGGCGAAGACTGGATCGCGACGGGCGCGTTCTCGTCGCTCGTCTCGTTCGTCGCTGCGATCCCTGATGCGATCATCGCCGACTATCCGCGCGCGCTCGCGCATCGCGCAGAGGTCGCACGTCTGCGCGGCGAATATGACGCAGCGCAAGCCCTCTTCCGTCACGCCGCCGCGCTCCTGCACGAACAGGACGACGCGGAAGGCGAAGCCGAAGCGCTCCATTCATTGGCCACCATCGCGCGGCGGCGCGGTGATTTTCAAACCGCCTTCGATTATCTCGACCGCGCGGTCGCGCTCACAGACGAACATGCGCCCGTGCGTATCAAGTGCGGCAACACGCGCGGGCTTTGTCTGCTCTACATGAATCAACGCACGGAGGCCGAGCGCGTCTTTCGTGAGGCCCTTCAGATGGCCGAAGAACAGCGCGACGAACACTACGCGCGTCTGATCGCGCACAATCTCGGTCTGCCCGCGCAGTTGCGCGGCGACTTCGGCGAGGCCCTGCGTTGGCTGCGGCGCATGCTGCCCGCAGACGAGCACGCGCCGCCCATGCCGCAAGAGGCGACCGCGCATCTCAACATGGCGCGCTGTTATCTCTTTCGCGGCGACGTCGCGGCTTGCGAGCAACATCTTGAACGCGCGATGGAGCGTTGCCAACTCTTCAACATGGCGGCGGACGTGGGCGGTGCGGTGCTTGAGACCTACGGCAATCTCTACCGCAAACATGGCGACGCCGCGCGCGCCGCAGAGTTTTATGAACTGGCCGTGCGCGCTTATGAACAGGCCGGGCTTGAAGTCTGGCGCTTCGAGGTGCAAGAGGAGCAGGCGCTCTTGCATTTGCAGACGGGCGAGTTGACGGCCGCGCGCACGATGCTCGACCGGCTGATCGCCGCGCGTACAGACGCAGGCGATGAAGCCGGCACGCAGACCGCGAGACTTGCGCGCGGGCGCGTCCTGCTCGCGCAAGAACAGATCGCTGCGGCCGTCGCCGAACTCGAACCCGTGCTCAAATATTTTCACGTGCAAGGTCTCTACTACTACGAGGCGCAAGCCTGCATGGCGCTCGCCGCTTGCAAGCAACAGACCGGCGATGAACCGCAGATGCTCGCGCACCTGCGGCGCGCGCTCGATCTCGCCGTGCGCTACGACTACGAGCACTGGCTTGAGCGCGAGGTCGCGCGCACGCCCGCGCTCTTCCAAGTGCCCGAAGTCAGCGAGTTGTTGCCCGTAGATTTGCGCGAGCAAATCCCGACCACGACGCAAGCCGCGCCGCTTGTCGTCACAGACCTTACGCCCGCGCTGCCGCCCAAGCCCGCAGCCGATCTGACCATCAAGATGCTCGGCCCCGTCGAGATTTTCCGCGACCCGGCGCGCCCGCTCGCCGCCGATGCTTGGACGACCAAACGTGCGCGCGACATACTCTGCTTCATCGCCTCGCGCCGTCATCGCCGCGCCTCCAAGGACACGATCATTGACACGTTCTGGGGCGAGTCGGATTTCGATGCGGTCGAGAAGAATTTCCATCCGACCGTCTCGCACATACGCAAGGCGCTCAATAGTCGGCAGCCGCTCAGACAGAACTTCCTGCTCTACCGCGACGGCGATTATCTGCTCAGTCAAGATTTTTCCTACAGCATTGATACGGAAGAGTTCGACCGTCTGGTCGCAGAGGCCGAGGCGGCGCGCCGTAGCGGTAAACATGAACGACAGATCGAGTTGTACGAGCAGGCGTGCGCGCTCTATCGCGGCGATTTCATGCAAGGGACTTACGACGAGTGGGTCGAAGAACAGCGCGCTTATTATCGTGAGCAATACCTGCGCATGCTTGAAGCTTTGGCGCTCGCGGCGCAGAAGACCGAAGATTGGCCGCGCACACTGCAACTGGCGCAAGAAATCTTGCACGACGATCAGTTCCGCGAGGACGTGCACTGCATGATCATGCGCTCACACGGGGCGCTCGGCAATCGCGGTGCGATCAAAGAACAGTATGAACTCTTGCGCCGCTTGCTGCGCAAGGAACTCGGCGTCGAACCGGCCGCCGAGACGCAACGACTTTACCGGCAGTTGATGGCTTAAACGCCGGTCGCGCGCGCCTTAGCTGCGCGCTCTTGAGCGTTGGCAATCGCGGTGCTTTTATGTTAGTTTTTAAGTCCCGACTACATGCTCAGAACCTCGCAGTTGCGTCCGGGCCGACGACGCGAATTGAGCCTGCCCCAAAGGCTTAAAGACGATCATATTTCCGATTTGTTGAGGCAGCACTTATCACTCCGCTATTTCGTGATGAGCACTAAACTTTTGCACAGGTCGCGACAACTGACGGCGCTCGTACTCGTCTGCCTGCTCCTCGCGGGCACGGCGCACGCCGGCATCGCCATTACCGGCGCTGATGGCATCGCCATTACCGGCGCAGACGGCATCGCCATCACCGGAGCCGACGGCATTGTGATCACCGGAGCCGACGGCATCGCCATTACCGGTGCAGACGGCATCGCGATCACGGGCGCAGATGGTATCGGCAGCACAGGCGCGGACGGGATTGGTATCACCGGCGCGGATGGTCTCCCATACGCGGGCACGAACGGCATCGCCATCACAGGTGCAGACGGCATCGCGATCACCGGCGCGGATGGGATTGCCATCACCGGTGCGGACGGCATTGCGATCACCGGCGCAGACGGCACGCGCTACACGGCCGATTCGCTCGTGCTACGGCAACCGAACGGCATCGCCGTGACCGGCGCAGACACCGCGCGCATCGTCGGCGCAGATGGCATCGCCACGACCGGCGCGGACGGCATCAGCGCCACAACCGGCGACGGCATCGCGATCACAGGCGCAGACGGCATCGGCATTACCGGCGCAGACGGCGCAACCGCCATCACCGCCGACGGGCGCACCCTCTCCATCTCGCCGAACGGCATTGCTATCACCGGCGCGGATAACGTCGCCATCACGCAAGCTAACAACATCGTCGTCACCGGCGCGAAACTTATCACGCAGACGGGCGCGGACAGTCTTTTGACGACGAGCGGCGCGGGCGTAGCGCAACGTAGCGGCCTGCAAAGCGTTGACCCGGAACTTGCGCTCAAGCTCAATCGCATGACCGACGACAGCACGGTCAATTGCGTCATCGTCTATCATCAACTGCCGACCGACGCAGACATTGCCGATCTGCAACGCATCGGTTTTGTCGGCGGCACGCGCTTCCGCGTGCTCCCGGCAGCCATCGTCACAGGCACGCGCGATCAGATCGTCGCCGCTTCGCACCTGCCCGGCATCCGTTCGATCTACGGCAATCGCACCTTGCAGTTCACGGCCGATCCGGGGCGCGGCGTGACAGGCGTTGACCGAGT
>Ga0209153_1000044_pt1 | contig 62133 bp, 42 predicted proteins | sample GraSoiAngelo_120_FD_185877 | JGI IMG/M metagenome (GOLD analysis project Ga0209153, IMG submission 185877) | Grasslands soil microbial communities from the Angelo Coastal Reserve, California, USA - 14_0919_09_20cm (SPAdes) (version 2) | ecosystem: Environmental > Terrestrial > Soil > Grasslands ... | reverse complement strand
GGCGCGAACGTTTATTACAGCGACGCTTACGCGGACGACAACGACAATCTGAATCAAGGCGGCGACGGCGCGCCCAGCGCGTCCGAACCGTTCCCCGCGTTTCAACTCACGGTTTACAACTCTAATTTTCAAACGCCAGCGTGGCTGCAAAACGCAAACGTCTATCAGATTTTTCCCGACCGTTTTCGCAACGGCGACAAGACGAACGACTACTGCGTGCCGGGCAGCACCGTACCTTGTCCGGTCTTTTACGGCAATCAAGCGGTCGTGCCGCACACGGTCTGGAACGAGCAGATCGGCGACCCGCGCCAGCCCGGCCCTTTCAACGGCACTTACGGCACGCAGTTCTACGGCGGTGATCTGAAAGGCATCGAACAGAAACTCGACTACCTGCAAAGTCTTGGCATAGACACGATCTATCTAAACCCGATCTTCGCCGCGCGCTCGAATCATCGCTACGACACGGACGATTACCTGCACATTGATCCGGCGCTCGGCGGCGATGCCGCGTTTCAATCGCTCATCGCTGCGATCAATCAACGCGGCATGCATCTGATCCTCGATGCTGTCTTCAATCACGCCTCGTCCGACAGCATTTATTTTGATCGCTATCATCGTTACGCGACCGATGGTGCGTGCGAAAATCTCAACTCGCAGTATCGCGGTTGGTTCAGCTTCAACACGAGCGTCGTGCCGTGCGCGGACAACGATTATTCAGGCTGGTTCGGGTTCAAGTCTCTGCCGGAGTTTGTTGATGAGAGCGCGCAGGTGCGCGATTTCTTCTATCGCAACGGAGCGGACAACGTGACGAAGCATTGGTACGACCTCGGCGCGGCGGGTTGGCGCTTCGACGTTGCGCCCAGCATCTCGCACAACTGGTGGCATGAGTATCGCGTTTACGCGAAGGGTTATAAGACGGACGGCCCGCTCGTCGGCGAAATCTTCGACGACGCGAGCCAGTTTCTCGCCGGCGATCAACTCGACTCGGTGATGAACTATCGCTTCCGCAAAAACGTCTTGGGCTTTGCGCGCGGCAACGCCAACTGGATTGATAACGACAACAACGGCAGCAATCAACTCGTCGCACTCACACCGAGCCAATTTGATCATGCCCTGCGCGCTGTACGCGAAGATTATCCGCCGCAGGCCACGGCGGCGATGCTCAATCTACTCGATTCGCACGACACCAACCGCGCTCTCTACGTCTTGACCGAGCAGGGCGACAGCGGTCTCGCGCAGGCGAAAGATCGTCTGAAACTGGCCGCGCTCTTTCAGTTCACTTACATCGGCGCGCCGATGATCTATTACGGCGATGAGGCGGGCATTAATGCGCCCTCGCTCGCCAACGGCCAGAATGGCCCCGAAGATGATCCGTACAATCGCGCGCCCTATCCTTGGGCGGACGAGAGCGGCAGCGCAAACGTCTATGGCCCCGCAGACAACAACCTGATCGCTTACTACAGCCAACTCGCCGCCCTGCGTAAAAACCACGCGGCTCTGCGCACCGGCGAGTTCCGCCCGCTGCTGACCGGCGACACCACCGCGGCCTCGTCCGACAACAACACCTACGCCTTCGCGCGCATCAGCACAGGCGACAAACTCATCGTCGCGCTCAACAATGGCGACGTGACGAACACGGCCGACATCCCTGTCACTGCTGCACCCGACGGCCTGAACATCTTCTTCAACGGCACAGTCCTACAAGATGTACTAAACGGCGGTACATACACCGTCGCCAATTACGTCGTCCACGTCACCATCCCGCCGCGCTCCGCCATCATATTAGCGGGGCCGGCGGGGCTGACCATCTCCGGCACAGTCGCAAACGAAATCGGCTCGGCTCTGGCCGGCGTTACCATCACGCTCAACGGCACGCAGAGCGCGACGACACAAACGGATGCGCAAGGCTTCTTTTTCATCAACGGTCTCGCACCGGGTAATTACACCATCACGCCGACGCGCGTGGGCTTCACTTTCATTCCGCCCAGCCAGACGTTCACGAATCTTTCGACCGATCAGAGCGTTCTGTTCATCTGGCGCGGCACTAGCGTCATCGGCGGGCATGTCACGACTTCAGACGGCGCTAATCTTGCCGGCGTGACGATCATCGTGCGCACCGACAATAACGGCACGCAGATTGGACAGACCAACGCCAACGGCAACTATAGCGTCCCCTACGCGCCCGACAATCGTGTGCAAATAACGCCGGTCAAATCGGGCTTCGTGTTTAATCCGGCTTCAGTCACTTTCATCTCATCCGGCACGGTCACAGGCAACAAGACGCAGGACTTCATCGCCTCAAGTATTCCGATCAATTTGAACAGCGTGCAGTTCAGCAGCGCCAGCTACAACGTCGGTGAAGGCGACGCGCGCGCGACCGTCACCGTGACGCTCAATGCAGTCATCCCCGGCGGCGCGGTTGTCTCTTACGCGACCGTGGATAATCCGGCCGCCGTGCGTTGCGACGACACAACGACAATGCCCGGTGTTGCGTTTGCGCGCTGCGACTACGCAACCAGCGTGGACACGCTCTATTTTTCCTTCGGCGAGACGAGCAAGACTTTCACTGTGCCGATCATTGACGACGCGCACGTCGAACCAAACGAGAGCTTCACGTTGCGGCTCACAAATGCGCAGGGCGCGTCGCTCGGCGCACAAAGCACTGCGACAATCAACATCGCGGACAACGACACGCCGAACAGACCGAACCCCGTGTTTGCGACGCCGTTCTTCGTCCGCCAACACTACTTGGATTTCCTCGCGCGCGAACCCGAACAGACAGAGCCTTGGTCGAACGTCTTGAACAACTGCGCCGATGTGAATAACACCGATCCGTCCTCGCCCTCAGCCGGTTGTGATCGCATCACTGTGTCGGGCGCGTTCTTCGGCTCGCCGGAATTTTTGACGAAGGGCGTCTATGTGATCGTCTTCTATCGCGTGGCGTTTGGGCGGCTGCCCGACTATGCGGAGTTCGCGCCCGACCTTCGTTCGGTCACCGGCGCGACCGCCGCTGAGACCTTCGCCAAGCGCGCAGAGTTCGCCAACAACTTCGTCCAGCGACAGGAGTTCGTCAGCACTTACGGCGCGCTGTCGAATGCGGCTTACGTCGCGCAGTTGCTGAATCGTTACAGCTTGACGCAGATCACGACGCCCGATCCGGCCAACCCGGACGGCAACGTTAAAGTGACGTTGACGACAAACGATCTCGTCACACGCTTGAACGCGCAGACGCTCACCCGCGCGCAAGTGCTGCGCGCCATCGTGCAATCGGATGAAGTGAGTCTGAACCGCGAAGCGATCAATGCGTTTGTGGCAGCGCAGTATTATGGTTATCTCAGGCGCACGCCGGAGACGGGCGGCTTCAACAGTTGGGTCAACTACTTGACTGCGCACCCGTCGGACTTCCGCACGATGGTCAACGGCTTTATGAACTCGACCGAATATCGCCTGCGATTTGGCCCGACGCAGTAGGCAACTCGTGCAAGTAAAACTTGGTAGGCAAGGCGGCGCAAACATTCGACATGCCAGCGCCGCCCTTCATTCATTGGATCGTCAGCGTGACATCGCTGCGACTCGTCGCGCCATTGGCTGTGTGGATGACGACCGCAGTTGCGCCGGTCACGCCGTCGGGGAGGCGCAGGTTGAGCTGATCGAGACCGGGAAAATCTGCGGCGGGGCCGGCGTATTCAATCACGGCATCACGCCCGCCGACGGTCGCGCTCGCAGGCACGGAGTTCCGCCAACCTGTGCCGAAGAGTGCAACGACCGACGGCTGATTATTGAAGCGCGCGGGGACGGGCGACGGCGTGTAGCGCATATCTGAGGCGAGCAGTGCGATAGCTTCGCCCGCGCCTGTGCCTGTGTTGGTAAAAAGACCCGGATTCGCGCTCGTGATGTTCACATCCTCAGCCGCGAGCACTGTACCATCAACCGAGATGACAACTGTGCGCACGCCCGTGCCCACTCCATTCGGCACGTAGATGTATAGCTGCGAATCGTTGAACGAATGCACCGGCGCGCTCACGCCTTCAACGGTAACGCGGACGCCGCTTGCGATTGCTGCCGCCGCCGCCCTGCCGCTACGGCCCAACGTCAAACCCGTGCCGAGGATCGTGCCGAGTCCGCCGCGCGTCGCATCACCGCGCTGGCTCGCGCTGTTCGTAAGCGTGAGATGCGCGACCGGCGCAAGCACAGCGTCTTGACCGAACGAGAGACCTGTGAGCGCCTGCGACGTAGGGTTGTCGGCTGTGGCGTAGAGCGTGCCGTCGCGCAGGAAACCGTTCAAAGCGGGATCGGGAAAAGCATCAATCGCAGGCACGCCGCCGTTGCCGCCGCTCGCCGTCGTATCGGCCGCGCCCGTCGCGTCTTCGATCACATAGACTGTGCCCTCACGATCAACCGTCAGCCCATGTAGGATCAGATTGTTGTCAAGCGAGAGACCTTCGACAACTACTTCATCCATGTCTGCGCGGCCGTCGCCGTTCGTGTCGTAGAGCGCGAGCATGACCGTGTTGTTGCCCGTCGAGTGCGAGAAGACGACGCCGCGCGAGTTGACCGCGATGTCGAGCGGCGCATCGTTTGAGAAGCGATAGGAATAATAGGGCACGGGGTCGAGCGTGTCGGGTAGCCCGTCCGCGTTCGTGTCGCGCACGATGCGCAGTTCGTCTGAATCAAAATCGGCAATGAGCAGATCGTTATTCGGCAAGAGCGCGAGCGCGTTGGCGTAGCTGATCTGATTGCTGCCGACCGCGACGAGCGTGCGCGAGCGCGAGTTATCAAAGCCGCCCGTCGTTGGATCGCGCACGAGCAAGACGACGCCCGCACTCGGTTCGTTGTCGGGATTGTTCGGATTGCTGCGATCAAAAAAGCCGCTCGAAGAGACGCAGACAAACTCTCTGCCGCTCCGCGATGTACCGGCAATGACCGCAACGGCCGAGGGCAGATTGAAATCACGATGCAGATCGAAAGTGGCCGATGAATCGCGCACGAAATCGCCGTTCGTGTCGAAGGCTGTGACGAGGACGCCGACGGGAATGTCGTCGCTCGGCGTCGGCGTGCTGCGATCATCAATCGCAGAGAAGACTTCGTAGCGCGTGCCTGTGCGGCCGACCGCGAGGTCGAACGAACCGCCGTTTGTGTCAAAGGTCGCGCGCTCGTCGGCGCGACCGTCGTTGGTCGCATCGGCGTACTGTTCGTCCGTGCCGGCCGCCGAACTGGTGCTCAACTGCGACGTGTGCAGCACGCGCCGCAAAGGCGTACCCGGCGCGATACGATTGGTGATGAGCGCAGGCATCACACCGGTCTGCGCGATGCTCATGCTTGTCTCTGTCGCTTCTGTGTTGACGTTATGCGCGGGCGGATGTGCGGGCGTGCGCGCTCTGTCGTTCGCGTCTGGTGCGCGTGCGGGCCGCTGCTTGAGTGCGGCTTGGTTGCGTTGCGGTGTGTAGCCGCCGGGCCGCGCTTCGTTGGTTTTGTCTGGGGCTGTGCGCGTGACCAAAGCGCGGCGCATGTCAGGACGAAGCCCGTGCGCGGACTGCTCCTGCGCGTTCGAGATGCAGGCGAACAGATACGCGATGAGCGCAAGCAAGAAGATGAGCGCACACAGGCGCAGGCTGAGACGGACGAGAAACATCGGGGCGTGACCTTTCCGGGGAGCGACAACGGAAATGATGAATGCAGGATGCAGAATGATGAACGATGAAGCAGGATTGATTCATTGCCTCATTGATTCAATGAACAAATGGATCAATGAATCAATCCTTTCAGTTCATCATTCTGCATTCATCGTTCATCGTTTTCTCTAACGGCTCAGGCGCGCGGTGGCTTCGACCGCGTTTCGTGTTCACGCGCCGGCTCCGCATGCTTTTCTTCGCGCGCCGGTTCAGCGTGTCGCTCTTCGCGCGGTGGCGAAGAATGCTCCTCACGAGGTGGCGGCGACGAATGCTCTTCGCGCGGCGGTGGCGATGAACGTTCTTCGTGCCGCTCCTCGCGTGGCGGCGGCTGAGACCGCTCGATATGCGGTTCATACTTCGGCTCGGCCCGCTCGCGCGTCGGCTCAGGGCGTGGTTCAGGTCGCTCGACGTGCGCCGGACGACGCTCAACGGGCGGCTCGGGCCGGTCTTCGCGTGGCGTTTCCGTGCGCGCCGGTCGCTCTGTGCGCAGATCGGGTTGCGTGCGCCCGTCATCAATCTTGCGCTCGTCCGTGCGCTTGCGCTCGCGCCCGTCGAGCATGGGATCACGCTGGCGCACATTGCCGTCATCTGAAGGAATCAGATCACGCGGATGGGTCACGGTTGTGCCGTTATTGTCGGTCGAGCCGGACGGCGTCTCGCGCGGCGGACGCGCCGGGCGCGCGACCGCGCCGGTCGGGCGTTCGCCTGTGCTTGCATCGTTGCCCGCGTTGTTGCCCGCGCCGCCCGTCGCGTCGAGTTTGAGTGTGCGCGGCTCGCGGTTGTTGAAGATGCGACCGCGCTGCAACTCTTGATCGAGCGGTTCGCCCGCGCGCCGTGTGGCTGCGCCGGTCGGACGTTCGAGCAGATGGCGCGTCGGATTGTTCGGATCGTCTTTCACAGCTAAGCCGCCGCGCGGCGGTCGCTCGGTGTTTGCATTCCGGCCTGTGTTCGCATTGTCGTTTGTGGGCCGGACTGGCAGACGATCATTCATCGGTTCGGTTGTGATCGCGCGCCGGGCGAGTTCGAGCGAAGCGGGACGCGCGCGAGCGGTCTGCGTGCCGAAGTCGCGCGCGGGCAGTGTCGTGACGGCGCGTTGATAGATCGGGTTGGTGCGTTGCAGGCGTGCGAGTTCGTCGGCGCGCAAGGGCCGCAGGCGATCACGTTGGCGATAGTAGCGCGCGTGCGGATCGGGTTGATGGTAGCCGAGCGGATACCAGCAGATGTCCGAGCCGTAAGAACTGCCGAAGGAGACGAAGACGACGAGCGCGGGCCGCCACCAACTGCGATGCTGGTAGTGATAGTAACCGCGCGGGGCCCAGCACCAGTAGTTATCGTAATAGACCCAACGCCCGTAGTGATAAGGGGCCCAGCCCCAAGGCTCGTCGCCAACCCAAGTCCAACCGTAAGGCGGACACCAGACCCAGTGGCCGTAGCGATAGGGCACCCAATCATAATTGTTGACGACGGCGTTGCTTGGTCGCCAGACGAAGCCGTAGTCGTTCGTATAGACCCAGTCGCCGTAAGCGTCGAGTTCTTCCGCGCCCCAGACATCTTGATCGTAGTAGCGATCACGATTATCGAAGTGCAGACGTTCGGCTAAGTAACGCTCGCGGTCGTTGACCCACGTGTCCCAACTATCAAAATCGCGCGCAGCCGTGAACTCCCAATCGCCTTCGCCGTTATTGTCGTAAGCGAACTCGGCCGTGCGCCCATCGCGCAAGGTAAAGCCGGATGTATCGGAGTAGATGCGCGCGCGCCCTTCTTCGCGGACGGTGACGCGCACGTGGCCGCTCTCGGCCACGTCGAGGCGATAAAGCCCTTGCTGTTCGGCGGCGATGGTCGTCTTTGGCGCGTCGATCTCGAAATACTCATGTTCGTGCTCGAAGCGCGCGAGCCTGAGTGTGGCCGTGCCTGTGGGCAGACTGAGGGCGATGCCTTCGGGACGTAAGGTCACGACATCAAGCGTCGTGTACTCGCCGAGGCGTATGAAGTTGCGCGCGTCAATCTGAATCTCGACGCGCGCGCCTGCGCCGGTCGCAATGCGGTCGCCTTCGACGAGCGGAAAGTTCAAGGCAGCGCGCTCCCGCTTGTTGCTGCCCGCGCGCCGCAGGCTCACGTCGCCGCCGAGCAGACTGATGCGTGCGACGCGCGCCGTCTCGTCGTAGTCGTAATGATCATCTTCGTCGCTCGCGGGCCGCGCGGCGGCAGTGACCGCAGTCAGTGTCAGCAGTAGAGTTGAGAGCAAGAGAATTCGGGCGATGTTGTAGCGCATAGCTCACGCTCCTTTGTGTTGGTGGACGCCGAAGTCGGAGTCGCTTCGCTAGAGCGCAAGACGGGCCGGGCACGAGAACACGTGCGAACAACTGGCGCGCCCGGTTTGTGACGCGCACGAGCGGAAGGGGCTTCGCTGCACGCCGCGAGAGCAAAGCCTGTGCCCGCGTCGTGCTTTGACTAGACGCGCGAAGTTCTCAGAGTGTTTCGCCGTGAAATTTATAATAAGGATAAAATGATTTATGCGAGATGGTGCAGCGTCGGCACTATATCGTATGAGTCCGGCTTCGTCTGCACTGAAAGACAAGCAGACAAGCATGGCGACGGAAGATTAAAGGGTGACGCCGAAGACTTAAGATGAAGTCGCTCGTTCGAGCCGTCTCTTCCTTCCATTTTCTCTTGCCGCTACTTGATCAAACGAGGCTGCGGAAAAATTTTTTGCTGCTTGGCACATCGCCTAAATAAAAAGGTAAGGCGAAAAGGCGATGCCATTGCAGGCTTCGGCTCAAGTTTTCCTCAAGGGAGGCGGGCGATGATGCGCGCGTGATTGGGTAGGGTCGCTTGGAGCGCCGGCAAAAACGGAGATTCAGGGTGCAAGGACGCTCCAAGCATGCGCTTTCTGTCGGCGGTCACCAATCGGGGAGGTGACCGTTGACAGGCAAGCGAAGGTCAGGGGCTGGCAACACGCTCGCCGTCGTGCGACACCGCAAGATGTGCCACACGCGACGCATAGTTCATGTCGGCTCATGACGCTGCTTTTCAAACGCGCGTCAGTTAAGGGTGAACAGCAGCGCGCCTTCGCAGTATTGGCCGCCGGGTGTTGGGGGACATCCGGCGGCCAATCAACTTTCAGCCCACTCGTCCGCCGCCCTGTTGACCGCGCGGCGCGATTCAATCTATAACTTGCAACCGATATGAGAGTGCCAGCCTTTCGTCTCTTTGGCTTTCAGCGCCCGTCGGACGTGGTGCTGCCCGCGCTCGGCAAACTGGAGCGTGCAGTGATGCAGGCCGCGTGGCGACGCGGCATGGTCAGCGTGCGTGATGTGCACGAAGACTTTGGCGGCCGCATCGCTTACACGACCTTGATGACCACGCTCGACCGGCTCTACAAAAAGAACTTGCTCGACCGGCGCAAAGATGGCCGCGCCTTCATCTATGCGCCGCGCGTCTCGCCTGAAGAGTTGGAGCGCGGCATCGCGCAAGACGTAATTGACGCACTGCTGGGGCGCGGCGACGCGGCCGAACCGTTGCTCGCTTGTATCGTGGAAGCGGTCAGCGAGCGCGACCGCGAGTTGTTGGACGAACTCGAGCGGCTCGTCAAAGAAAAACGGCGGCAACTGCGGCGCGATGCGCCATTGACGAAAGGTGAGGACGCCTGATCATGTATGCCTTGCTCGGCTTGTGCCTCGCACTCGCAACGTTGCTGACCGCGAACGCGCTCGCCGCGTGCGGCGTCGCAGTCCTGTGGCGCGGCCTGCTCGCACGACGGACGCGCAATTGGTCGGCCGCCGCGCGCGCGCAATTACTCTTCGCGTTGCGCCTCGCGCCGTTCGCGCTTGCGCTCCTGTTCGTCGCCGCGCTCATCGTGCCTTCATACTTACGTTATGAACCGGAAGCGACAGCCGAAGCGGTCAGCTTAAAACTCGCCGCGCTCGCCGCCGTCTCGATCATCGGTCTCACGCTCGCCGTCTGGCGCGGCCTCGCCGCTTGGCGCACCACACGCCGACTCGTCGCCGACTGGCTGCGTCATGCCGAACCGATCACACTGCCGGGTGTCGCGCTGCCCGCGTTTCGCATCGCGCACAAGTTTCCGGTCGTCGCAGTCGTCGGCGCTTTGCGCCCGCGCCTCTTCATCGCGCAACAACTCTTCGACGCGCTCAGCCCCGTGGAACTCAGCGCCGCACTCGCGCACGAACGCGGCCACTTGGTTGCGCGCGACAATCTGAAGCGCACGCTGCTGCGCGCCTGCCGCGACGTGTTGCTGCTCGTGCCCGCCGGGCGCACACTCGACCGTGCTTGGGCTGAGAGCGTCGAAGCCGCAGCCGACGAGCATGCGGCTCAGGTGGGCGACGCCGCGACGGCGCTCGAACTCGCCTCGGCCCTGATCAAGATCGCGCGGCTCATTCCGACGGACGCACAGCCCGCGATGCCCGCCGGCGCGTTTCTAATCGGCGAGTTTGCAGATGGCAACCTCGCTTGGCGCGTGCGTCGTCTAGCGCAACTCGCAGGCGCGCCGACGCGCCGACGCGCACCTGCGCACGTGCTCGGCGTAGGTGTCTGGGCCTGCGCTTGCGCATTGCTATTAGCCGCGAGTTTCATCGCCACAGACGCGCGCGTGCTCGCCGCCACGCACACGGCGTTGGAGTACATCGTCCGCGCCCTCAGATAAGGACGACCACAAGGCAGAGTTCTCCTCTCGTTAATTTCAACCGCCAAATGATCTATTTCCCGTTCGACTGTGTGCGCAGCAGTTTCAGCAACGTGCGCTCTTCGGGCAGGTATTCGGGTTGCTGCCGGCCAATGCGCCGCTCCTTGCGCGGGCGAAACTCTTCAAGCGTGATGCCGGCCTGATAGCTCTCCAACACCGTCGGATGCACGTAGCAGTTGCGACACACGGTCGGCGTGTTGCCTAGACGCTCGGCCACGCGCTTGACGGCCTTCGCGATGTTGCGCTTCGCCTGCTGTTCATCTTCAGCCTTGCCTAGCTCGGCTAACTCCACGGCCGCCAACAGCGTCCCGCCCCACGTGCGAAAATCTTTCGCGGAAAAATCGGGCGCGGTCGCCGACTTGATGTAATCGTTCACGTCGCGCGGCCGAATCGGGATCGCGCGCTTCTGTTCCTCGTCGTAATAGTGGAACAGTTTTGCGCCGCCGAGTTTTTGGATGTCGCGCATAAGCGTGGCCAGTTCTTCGTCCACGAGGATGCGGCGTTGGCGGATGTGATGTTTGCCGACGAAGTTGAAGACTAACCGGCCGCCGCGCTTGATCATGAGATGGCGATTGCGCAAGGTCGTGACGCCGTAGGTGCGATAACGTCGGACGCTCGGCTCCGAGCCGACGCGAAAATAGAGATCGTTGATGAGGCGTATGACGACGGCGAGCACGCGCTCTTTCGAGAGATCATCGCGCGCGATGTCTTCGTTCGTCCGCCGCCGGAGCGCGCCGAGTTGTGCACCGAAGCGGATGATCTTTTCGTACTTGAGTCGTTGGCGACGAGCCGCGAACGCGGGATGATAGACGCGCTGCACGCGCCCGCTCTTGTCTATGCCGATGGCTTGCACGCGGCTGTGCGCGCCCGGCGCAATTCGCACCTCGCGCCAAGCGGGCGGGATGACCAGAGCTTTAATTCGTTCGAGCGCCGCCTCGTCTGTGATGCGCCGGCCCGCCGCATCCTCGTACCAGAAGCCGCGTCGCTTCGAGCCGCGCCGTCGCCACCAATGGGCGCGCCGCCCGCGCCCGACACTCGCCAGCGCATTTGTCGTCACCTTCTCTTGAACTTCTGTCTGCGCGCTTGCCATCCCTGCCCTTCGTGCGCCAAAAAAACTTGCGCGCGCATGTTGCCGCGCGCCGGTTGCGAAATTATGACGGGAGAAATGTGGGGAAGGAACAGAGGAAGAGTTAAAGGATACAAGATAATCTAACGGAATATCTTGTTAGTTGTTGACGTCACGATAACGCCTCGATAATTGGCTGCCAGTTATTTTTGAACTTGTCCATTTCTTCGATTGGACGGTGATAGCGAAAATATGAATACTGACGAATGTCCTTTCCACGATACTGTTCAATGAGAGTCCGTGTAGTCACCACATATACATTAGGCTGCTCATTGAAATCTAGACCTCGTAAGTCAACGAAACAGACGACTGTATTGGGCGAAGCCTGTTCGATAGCGCGATGTCCAAGCGGAAACTGAAGCTCAAATGGTTTTTTTTCTTCTCCTCTCCCCCGGGTTCTTTCAGCCCACTCCGTAGTTTTGACCTGAATACCAATGGTTCTACCACCGTCTAGAGTTGATGCAAGGATGTCGATTGATGGAGCGCCCTGTCGAACCAGTGCCGCAGTAAATCCCAAACATGAAAGCGCATATGCGACGTAATGTTCACCCGCAGCGGCAATCAGAGTTTTGTTTGCCATAAGCTGCTAAACTTCAATCTAGCTTAAGTCGCGGCTTGCGTCGCCTGCGGTGCAGCTTGCGCGTAGTAGAGGATGCGGGCGCAGTTGTCGCAGATGATGACCTCTTCACCGCGCCGGATTTGGGCCATGACTTGCGGGCGGAGCGTCATGTGACAGGCGGTGCAAGAGCTGTTGCGCGCCTCGGCCACGGCGTTGCCGCCGCGCACACGTGCGCTGATGCGATTGTAGAGCGCGCCCATCTGCTTCGGCAGCGCGTTGAAGACGCGCTCGCGCTCCTGTCGTTGCGCCTCGATCTGCGCGGCGCGCGCGCGCGCCTGCTCTTCGAGCGCGGCGAGTTGCGCATCTCGTTCGGCGCGCAGTTTCTCGACGTCGGCCGTGCGCTCGTTGATCGCTTTCTCGGCGTTGTCGAAGGCTTCCATCTGTTCGAGGATTTTGGTTTCGAGTTCGGAACTATGTTTGCGCGCGGCGTCGCCTTCGCGGATGGCGGCGGTGTACTCCTTCTCGTTTGTCGCGGCCATCAGCGCGCGGTCGGCGTGCTCGGCCTTGGTGCGTGTCTCAGCTAATTCGGTTTCGAGGCGCGCGCGGGTGGTGCGCGCTTCGTCGCGGCTATTTTCAAGGGCCAAAAACTCAGAGGCGCGCTGTTCGAACTCTTTTTCGATCTCAGCGCGCCTCTGCGGGATGGCTTCCAATTCGGCTTCAAGCCTGCGGACGTTTGTGTCCAAATTCTGCAAAGTAATTAACTGTGTCAATTCTGCTTTCACTCTTGTCTCCCCTCCAACACTACGGCACGCCATACGCGCCAAAGCGGATCATAACAGCGACGAGTGATGAGTGACAAGTGACGAGCGAAACGAGAGATTGACGGGCGCGCAGGGGTTCGTCTTGGTTCAGCTTGTAGATATGCAGCTTGCTCTCTTCGTCGTGCAAACCGCATGCTTCCAACTTCTGACCCGGCTTGCTACACTCGGCGCAAATGAACTACGGACTTATTCTATTGCTGGCGGCGACAATCTTAGCGCCGCCCGACTTGCGCGGGCAGATCGAGCAGATTGCGCGCGAGGCTAAAGGGCGCGTCGGCGCGGCTGTGTTGATTGTCGAGACGGGCGAGACGGTCGCTGTTCACGGCGACGAACAGTTCCCCATGCAGAGCGTCTATAAACTGCCAATTGGGATGGCCACGCTACGCGAGGTCGAGCGCGGGCGGTTGAAGCTAGAGCAGCAGGTGCGCGTGGAGAAAAGCGATCTCGTCTCCGAGCGGATTCACAGTCCGATTCGAGACAAGTACCCGCAGGGCGGCGTGACGCTGACTGTGCGCGAATGCTTGCGCGCGATGTTGGTCGAAAGCGACGGCACAGCTTCCGATATTTTATTGCGTCTCGCAGGCGGGCCCCGGCGCGTCACCGATTACTTGCGCGGGCTAGGCGTGACAGAGATCGTCGTGGCCACTTCGGAGCAGGAGATGGCGCAGGGCGAGATGGTGCAGTATCAGAACTGGGCGACGCCGGAAGCGATGGCCGGACTACTGCGCGCGTTGCAACAGGGGCGCGGGCTAGCCGCCGGGAGTCGTGCGCTCCTGCTGCAATTTATGACCGAGACCACAACGTTCCCGCACCGGCTCAAAGGACGTCTGCCTGCCGGCACAGTCGTCGCGCATAAGACCGGCAGTTCAGGCACGGCGCATGGCCTTGCGCGCGCGACGAATGATGTCGGCGTCATCACGCTGCCGAACGGACGACACCTGCTTGTGGTCGTCTTCGTTTCGGATTCGACCGCCGACGATGCGACGCGCGATGATGTGATCGCTAAGATCGCGCGCGCCGCTTATGACTGGAGCGTGCAATCGCATTAACTGTCTTGCACCTCAACCTCGCGCTTGCGTCTGATTCATCACTCGGACACAAGCAACACAACCTTACCGAAACTCTCATTGCTCTCCAACCGTTCGTGCGCGGCACGCACGTCGTTGAGCGCGTAAGTGCGATCAATGACGGGGCGCACGACGGCGCGCGCAAGCAACGGGCCGACGTGCGTGGCGAAGAGACGTGTGGCGCGTGCTTTCTCTTCCGCCGAGCGCGCGCACAGGACTGTGCCGATGATGTGCAGGCGTTTGCTCATAACGACGCCGAAGTTGAGCGGCGCTTGCGCCCCGCCCATCGTGCCGACGAGCAAGAGCCGACCGCGCCGGGCGAGCGCGTCGAGGTTCGCGGCCAAGTACGACGCGCCGACGAGATCGAGTATGACCTGCACGCCCGCGCCGTTCGTCCAAGCGCGCACGGCATCAGCGAAGACTTGCGGCTCATCGCCGACCGTCACCACCGCATCAAGTCCAAACTCACGCGCGCGTGCCAGTTTCTCCGCCGTGCGCGCCGTGCCGCAGACGCTCGCGCCCGCCGCATGCGCGAGTTGAATCGCGGCCAGTCCGACGCCCGATCCGGCCGCATGCACCAGCACACGCTCGCCGAGCGACAACGCGCCTTGCGTGAACAGCGCGTCGTGCGCCGTGATGAACGCTTCGGGCACAGCCGCCGCCGCGGTCCAATCGAGCGTATCGGGAATCTCCGCGAGCGCGTCTTCAGGCACGACGACATACTCAGCCTGCGCGCCGCCGCCCGTGATACCAAAGACGCGCGCGCCTGTGCGCCACGTGCGCACGTCCGCGCCCACTTGTTCAACTTCGCCTGCGAACTCAAGCCCCGGAATATTGGCGGGCGCGCCCGGCGGCGCAGGGTAATGACCGCGTCGCTGCAACAGGTCGGCGCGATTGAGCGCCGCCGCATGCACACGCACGCGCACGCGATTGCCGACCGCAATGGGTCGCTCGACCTCGCGCACCTCAAGCCCTTCGACGCCACCATGCTGCGCGATCACAACGGCGCGCATCCGTTCAACCTGCATCTTCTCGCCTCCTTTCGCGTCCCGCTCGTGCGAGCAAGATAAAAGTTTGCCGCGCACTTGTCACTCGCCGAAGTGCTCACTGCCGTGCGTGTGATAAAGTGGCGCGCTGCTCGGCGCAACACATGTCTCAAACGGAACTCTTCGTCATCGTCAACTACAAAGCGGCGCGCGCACGCAAGGCTTGGAGCGTCGTGCAACCTGCGCTTGTCGGCGCGCAGTTGCGCTTCGACGCACACGCGGCGCGGCACACAGGCGACGCGCAGGCGCGTGCGCGCGCGGCGCTCAACGAAGGCTATCGCACGATTGCTGTGGTCGGCGGTGATGGCACTTTGAGCGACGTGGCAGCGGGCTTCTTCGCGCGCAAAGATGAGACAGATGTGATGCGACTGCCGACGCCAATCAATCCGCACGCCGCGCTCGCCGTCCTGCCCGGCGGCACGGGCAACGACTTCGCGCGTAGCCTCGAAGGCCGCCGCGCCACACTCGCGCACTGGCTCGCGCGCCTCATTGCGCACTGTCAACGCGACACAGCCGATGAACAGACAACGCGCGCCGTCGATCTATTACACGGCACAGCACAGACGGACGCAGGCGCGCACAACTTTCTCTGTCTCAATGCGGCCACACTCGGCATCGGCGCGGAGGTCGCTGGGCGCGTGGCGGCGCAAGGCCGGTTCACGCGGCGTCTGTCGGGCGAAGCGCGTTTCGCTGTGGCGGCTGTGGCGGCGCTCGCACGTTGGCGGCTGCGGCGTCTGCGGATTCAAGTTGATGACGATGAGCCGCAAGAGTGTCGGACGAACCTCGTGGCTGTGGTCAACAGTCGCTTTGCGGGCGGCGGCATGATGTTCGCGCCTGAAGCGAGCATTGATGACGGACGCCTCGACGTGGTCACGGCCTGCGGCATCGAACGCGCTGAGGTTGTACGCGAGATGACGCGCATACATCGCGGCGGCCATCTCGCCAATCCGCGCGTGCGCATCACCCGCGGCGCGCGTGTGCGGATCGAAAATTTAACGCCAACGGACGCGCTACCCATCGAAGCCGACGGCGATGTGCGCGGGCGCACGCCGGTCGAGTTCCGCGTCCTCCCGCGCGCGTTGCGTGTGGTCTGCTGACAAAAAAGATTGACACTGAGACAGGCCGAACTATAATCCGACATCAGCCTGTAAGCGAACGGCTCGTTGCTCAATTCCGACTCGAACACTCGTCCGCAACCGCACCGCAGCTCATTCCACGTCGAGAGGAGAACAATAATGAAACTCATCATCGTCCTCGCGGTCGTCCTCGTTTACTCCGCGCTCATGCTAACCAACGCCGCGCCACAGCAGACAGGGCAACCCGGCTGCACGTGCCCGTGTGCATGTCCCACTCCGACCACGACGCCTGCGCAACAGACCCCGCCTGCGCAGCCTTCGCCCGCTGTGATGACCACTGCAACACCGCCGCTATCACCCACAGCAACGGCAATGCCGACGGCCAGCCCTACCGCAACCTCTACACCCGTGCCCGGGCCGACCGATGACCCCTACGCCAATGCGACGAAAGACTGCGCCGGGAAAGTGCAAGCCTCCGGCATCCCTCTGTGCAGCACTAAGCAGCCGACAACTTCGACGCTGAGTAAGGACAGTATTCTGGATCGCTTATATGAACTGGCCGCGCCGGGTAAGCGGATCGGGCCAGTACTGTTTACGCATGAAGCCCACACCAAACCAGCGTACAGCATTGATGGCGTAAGGCCGGTCGGGTGTGTCGAATGCCATCACACGGATCAGCCCAAGTCAGCCCTGACCGGCAGGCTCAAGACTTCGCAACGCGCAGACGTGCTGACGGCTGACCTGTTTACCAAAACGCCCGCCGCCAGCCCGGTGCTCTCCTGCCGCGCCTGCCATGCACAGAAAGGCAAGCTGCCGGCCGTTGGGCAGATGATCCCGTTGGTCACGTACCCGGCCGCCGATCCGGATGATCCGGACTCAAAGCCTGAGACAGTGACGCTGACCAACTTCGAGGCTTACCACCGCAACTGCACCGCTTGTCACGAAAAAGCCATTGACGCACGCAAGCCCCCTAATGCCGCGAAGTTCATCAAGGGGCCGCCGCCGAAGCAGACTTCTTGCGGCGCGTGTCATAACCCGATAACTCAGACGTGAAGCTGAATGAGCCAGCGCCTTATGAGGCTTCAGACGATCAAGGCGCGGACATCTCGCGCCGCTCAATGGCGAGCACTTTGTTGAGCCGGCGTTGATGGCGCTCTTCGCCTGTGAAGCGCGCATTGACGAACGCGCGCACGATCTCCATCGCCAACTCGCTCCCGACCACGCGCGCGCCCAGACAGAGCACGTTGCAGTCGTCGTGCTCGCGCGATTGATGCGCCGAGTATGTGTCGGCGACAAGTGCCGCGCGCACGCCTCTGATCTTGTTCGCCGCAACGCAAGCGCCGACGCCGCTCCCACAGATCACGATCCCGATCTCCGCTCTGCCTTCGCGCACAGCCTCGCCGACCTGTTGCGCGTAATCAGGATAATCGTCCGGCTGCGAGCCATCGTGCGTGCCGAAGTCTTCAAACTCATGCCCGGCCGCGCGCAGTTCTTTGAGCACGCGCTCGTTTAAAGGATAGCCGCCATGATCTGCGCCGATTGCGATCTTCATAAGTAACTCCAGTTATCTTTGCAGCAACGTGCGCGCGCGTTTAACGATGTTCTCGACGTTGAAGCCGAGTTCGCGCAGGGCCACGTCGCCGGGCGCGGAAGCGCCGAAGCGTTCGAGCGCGATGCAATCGCCTGCGGGGCCGACGTAGCGATCCCAACCGAGCCGCGCGCCTGCTTCGATGCTGAGCCGTGCGCTCACACGAGGCGACAGCACCGTGTCGCGGTAAGTTTGATCCTGCGCCTCGAACAACTCCCAACAGGGCATCGAGACGACGCGCGTGGGTGTGCCGTCCTGTTGCAGACGCGCGCGCGCTTCGAGGGCGAGCGAGACTTCAGAGCCGGTGGCGAGGATGATCAGTTCGGGCGTAGTCGGTTCGTTCTCGACGAAGTCGGGCGCAGCATCGGCCGCAATCGGGCGCGCACCCGTGTAGGTCGCATCGGCCAAGATGTATGCGCCGCGCCGTAAGCCTTCGGCTGAAGCGTAAGCTTTGCGATCAATCGTGGGCACTTTCTGGCGCGTCAAGACGAGCGCGGTCGGCGCGGCGCGGCGCAGGATGGCGACGCGCCAAGCTTCGCGGACTTCGTGCGGATCGGCGGGCCGGATCACGTAGAGATGTGGGATGGCGCGCAAGCCCGCGAGTTGTTCGATGGGCTGATGCGTCGGGCCGTCTTCGCCGAGACCGATGGAGTCGTGCGTGAAGACGTAAATGACTTGTACCTCAGACAGTGCGGCGAGGCGTATGGCCGGTTTCATGTAATCCGAAAAACACATGAACGTGCCGCCGTAAGGGATTAGACCGCCGTTGAGACTGATGCCGGTCATGGTCGCGCCCATCGTGTGCTCGCGCACGCCGAAGTGCAGGATGCGCCCGTCGTATGTGCCGGCCTCGAAGCTGCCGCTGTCTTTGATGTCTGTATTAGTTGACGGGCCGAGATCGGCCGAGCCGCCAATGAGCATCGGCAACGTAGGCGCGAGCGCGTTGATGACTTCGCCGGATGCGGCGCGCGTCGCCATCGGTTTCGCGTCCGCGAACGTCGGCAACTTTTCTTCCCAACCTTCGGGCAGTTCGCCCGCCATCAACGTGCGCCATGCGCGGCCCAAATCTTCGTGCTGCTGCGCGTAACGCTTGACCAACTCATTCCAGTCCGCCTCTTGTCGTGCGCCGCGCTCGATGGCTTCGCGGAAATGTTTGCGTGCCTCTTCGGGAATGTAGAACTCTGCGTCTTCGGGCCAGCCCAAATGTCTCTTCGTCTCGCGCACGGCGTCTGCGCCCGGCGCGTCCGAGTGCGCTTTGCGTGTGCCGGCGGTCGGCATGCCGTAGCCGATGATCGTCTTGACGGAGATGAGTGAGGGGCGATCTGCGACCGACTGCGCATCGCGGATCGCGCGCTCGATGGCTTCGAGATCATTGCCGTCTTCGACCGTCGAAGTGTGCCAGCCGTAAGCCTCGAAGCGTTTGGGCACGTCTTCGGAGAAGGCGAGTTTGGTGAAGCCTTCGATGGTCACGTGGTTGTCGTCGTAGAGATAGATGAGCTTGCCGAGTTTCAGATGACCTGCAAGTGACGCAGCTTCTGAGGCGACGCCCTCCATCAGATCGCCGTCCGAGACGATGGCGTAAACATAATGATCAATGACGGGGAAGCTATCCTTGTTGAACTTCGCCGCCAGATGTGCTGCGCCCACGCCCAAGCCGACGCCGTTGGCGAAGCCTTGACCGAGCGGCCCCGTAGTGATCTCAATACCGGGCGTCAGCCCATACTCAGGATGACCCGGCGTCTTCGATCCCCATTGGCGAAAGTTTTTAAGCTCTTCGAGCGGCAGATCGTAGCCGGTCAGGTGGAGCAGCGAATAGAGCAGCATCGAGCCGTGACCGGCCGAGAGCAGAAAGCGGTCGCGGTTCGCCCACTTCGGATTCTTCGGGTTGTAGCGCATGAAGCGCGTCCACAACACGTAAGCCAACGGCGCACAGCCCAAAGGCAAACCGGGATGGCCGGACTCTGCGCGCTGCACGGCGTCAATCGAGAGCGCACGGATCGTGTTGATGCAAAGTTGATCTAGTTCAGGCGTCGTGTTCGTGACGGTCGGCTGTGTGGACGCACTCATCTCGCTTCAGTCCCTCTTTCTCGCTTGAGTTTTTTATCGGCGCAAACTTTATAGATCAATTCCGCGCGCCTGTCATCCGTTGCGCACAGGCGCGCCCACAAACAATTAACCCCTTCGACCTGCGCGGTTCGGAGGGGTTAATTGAATGAACATATTTTTCGCGCCGCTCATCATTCAGCTTTGACGGCGCGGGCGGCGTTGATGCGGCCGCCGCTTGCGATCCGGCCGTCGAGCGCGGGCAGTTTGTCAACCGAGGTTAGCAGTCGTTCGCGCAAATCTTTGACCGGCATGTCCGGGTTCAGCGAGAGCACGAGCGCCGCCACGCCTGAGACTTCCGGCGTCGCCATCGAAGTGCCCGAATGCTCTTCGTATTGATTGTTCGGCCACGTCGAAAGAATCTCCGCGCCCGGCGCAGCGATGTGCACGCTCTTCACGCCCCAGTTCGAGAACGAGGCGAGTTCGTCTTTGCGATTGAGCGCGGCGACGCTGATGACGTTCGGCAGATTGTAGTTCGACGGATAGTGCGGCCGGCGGTCGTTGTCCGAGCTTGAGTTGCCGGCGGCGGCGACGAACAGGATGCCTTCATCGCCCGCGCGTTTGATCGCGTCTTCGAGCGCGCGCGAGTACATCGTCGAACCCCAACTCGCGCTGATGATGCGCAAATTCACGCCCGCTTCTTTGCGCGCAATCGCATAGTTGATGCACTCAATCGCGTCTTTGACCGAGCCTGAGCCATTCGCGTCCAAGAACTTCAACGGCATGATCTCGACCTGCCAGTTGACGCCCGCGATGCCGTCGTTGTTGTCGCCTTCAGCGCCGACGATGCCAGCGCAGTGCGTGCCGTGCCCGTTGTCGTCCATCGGGTCGCCGTCCATATCTGAGGCATCGAAGCCGTGCGCGTCGTCGAACGTGCCAAGCTCGTTATCGTGATACGGAGCCATCCCTGCGGGGCGCGTCCAGATGTTGTGGACGAGATCGACATGCGTGTAATCAACGCCCGTGTCGAGCACGGCGACGACCACCTTCTGGCTCCCTTGCGTTTTCGTCCAAGCCTTAACGGCGCTGATGTCCGCGCCCTCTTTGCCGCCGCGCGTGCCGTGATTATCGAGCGACCACTGCTCGTCGAACATCGGATCGCTCGGATGCGCGTGGTTAGCTGGGCTGCTGGTGGCGTTGTCATTATCCTCGCCCGCGCTCGTGGCGTCTTCGTCCGACGGATCGAGATTGATCTCGACATTCGGCTCGGCGTAGAGCACTTCGGGTTGGTTGCGATACTCGGCGGCGACCTCATTGGCGTCCAAGCCGTCCTCATCTGCGATGACCATCTCTTCTTTATCAATGTTCTCGAAACGATCCTCGACGCGGTCGTTCAACTGCGCCGTGATGCGATTGATCGTCTCGTCAGACGTGCCCGGCTTGAAGCGCACGAGCACCTCTGCGTCGTCTTGATCATCTTTATCTTTCGCCTCGTCGCCGTCGTTCGCGTCTGCGTCCTCTGGCTCGGCGGTCTGCTGCGGTTCGTCGCGCACGACGGGTTTGTCGTTCGTATGCCAGTTGATGTGGCGCATCTGCCCGATGAAGGCAGCGAGAATGATGACGGCAATGGCTAGTGCCAGATGCCCGAAAAGATTGTGTCGGTTCATTGCCTTTACCTCACTACAACTTTACCTCATTCCAACGCGGACGAAAACTGAAACTCAAACCACGCGATGGTTCGCGCCCTTGAAATTGAAGAGCCGGAGCCGATTGCGATTGGCGCGGTACTCATAACCGTTGCCGTTCGCGCGCAGGCGTATGCGCCAGCCGGGCGTGATCATCTGCGCGCTCACTTCGCCGGCCATGTTCGCACCGAAGTTGGCATCAGGGAAGTCTGCATCCTCGACGGACTCCTCCGCGACCTCGCTCTCCGCGACGCCCAGCCGTGCGGCCAAATCCGCTCGCGCCCGCGCCGTCGCTTCCTCTCTCGTCAATGCCATATCAATGCCATACGCCGCGCACGCCGTTCAGGTTTCCCTGCGCCGTCTCCGCTCGCGGCCCGCTCAAACCGGCCAACCTATTCTGCGCCCGCGCCTGCCATTTCGTCAAAAACTTTTCGCCCGCCACGCCAATGATACCGCACGGCTGCGCTCATCGGTTGAATCCGGCGGCTTGCATGAGCGATACTATGAGGCTCGTCTGGCGCGCAGTTTTTCTTCTATAGTGCTTGAAGCGTTAGCGGTTTGATTAAAGATGTACGAGTTTGCAGTAGAACCGGCGGTGACACAGATTCGGCGGCGCGGCGTCATGGTCGCAGCCGTTGCGCCCGCGAGTCTCGCCGCCGAGTTGGAACTTGCGGCGGGCGACCGCATCATCAAGATCAATGGGCGCGCGGTGCGCGACTATCTGGACTTTCGTTTCCTGACGGGCGGCGAGACGGAGTTGACGCTTGCGGTGCGCAAACAGAGTGGCGAGGAGTGGGAGATCGAACTTGAACGTGGTGAAGGCGAAGACTTCGGCTTAGAGTTCGAGCAGATCGCGCCGCGCCAGTGCGCGAACGAATGTCTGTTCTGCTTCTGCAAGGGCAACCCGCCCGATGCGCGCAAGTCTCTGTTTGTGCGCGACGAGGACATTAGACTTTCATTCCTCTATGGTAACTACACGACGCTCACCTCGATCACGGAAGACGAGATGCAGCGCATCATCGAACAACGTCTGACGCCGCAGTACGTCTCTGTGCATGCGACCGACTTGGATGTGCGCGCTTACCTGCTCGGCGTGGACAAACGGCGCGCGGACATCAGCGCAAAGCTGCGCCGTTTGCTCGACGCAGAGATCGAGATACACGCGCAGGTTGTGCTCTGCCCTGAGATCAACGACGGCAAAATCCTGCGCCGCACGATCTACGATCTCGCGGCCGATCATCCACGCATCAAAAGTGTCGCCATCGTGCCGCTTGGACTGACGCGCTACAACACAGACGAACGACTCACACCGGTCACAGCAGAGTTCTGCCGCCGCACGATCAAAGAACTCGCGCCCATCCAGCGCGACCTGCGCGCGCGGCTCGGCACCACCTTCGCTTTTCTCGGTGACGAGATTTATTTGCGCGCCGGTCTCGCTGTGCCAACGCGGCGGCATTACGGCGACTATCCGCAGATCGAGGACGGCGTCGGCATGGTGCGTTCGTTCCAAGAGGTATTCAATAAACTTTGGCGCAAGCTTGAGCGCCGCCCGCCCGCGCAAGCTGCGAAGTTGCACGGCACGATCCTAACTGGCACCCTCTTCGCGCCCATCCTCAGTCAACTGATCGGTCGCTTGAACGAACGCTTCAAGACGCGCCTGCATGTCGCGGCCGTTGTGAACGAATACTTCGGCCCTGACATCGTCGTCGCCGGCTTGCTGACCGGCTCGTGCATCCTCAAAGCGCGCGCTCAGATCAGGGGCGAGTTCGTCATCGTGCCCGCCTCCGTCTTCAAGAGCGACGAAGCCGTGATGCTCGACGGCACAACGCACGCGGAGTTGCAACAGCGCCTCGGCTGCGTCGTCCGCCCTACGGATTTCACCGCCTTCACACGCATGTTCGCCTTGTCCGCCGCGCCCGCTGAGCCGCCGGTAGCAGAAAATTATTTGAGCGTAGCCAAAAACTTGGATTAAACTGGCCGGGCGGCCAGCATAACTGACGACTCGCGGAATTTAATCCTCGCGCTCGCGGGCCCTAGGCTGCTCGTAGCAGATGTAAATCGTTCCCCTTTGCGCAACAATCTCGCTTAACTGACCTCGCTGTTCTTTCGTGTTTCCTTTAGGAGGTTGAGCTATGAGTCGCTGGAAGTTTTTAGTGGCCGGGTTGGCGTTGGCGGCGCTCGCGCATTTCGTCATGGCGCAGTCTGGCACGCCGATAGTCGGAAGGGAGCTTGTTGGCAATATCCGCGGGCATATTTTGCTACCCAACGGCGCGCCCCTTAGCCAAGCGGTGCGGATCGCTTTGACCCCACCCTCAGGCAACACGCAGGTGATCTACACAGATAATCAGGGACAGTTCGATTTTAAGCGCCTGCGGATTGGCATTTACCAAATTGAAGCTGACGCAGATGCACAGCGGTTTGAGATCGCGGCGCAGAGCGTAGAAGTCTTTAAAGACGCGACCGTTATAGTTGATCTGACATTGAAAGAGAAGGAGGCAACGGGGCCGACTGGGGCGCACGCTACTGTCTCGACCGGCGAGTTGGATCAGAACATTCCGAAGGACGCACGCAGAGAGTTTGACCGTGCGACCAAGGCGGCGGCAGACAAGAAGACCGATGAAGCTATCACTCATCTACGCAAAGCCGTGGCGCTCTATCCGGACTTTATGATGGCCCACAATGATCTCGGCGCGCAGTTACTCGAAGCAGGTCGCCTCGCTGACGCGGCCGCCGAATTGCGCACGGCGATTAAGCTCGATCCGAAAGCCTTCAATCCGCAACTCAACCTTGGGCTGGTGCTGCTCAAGCAAGAGCAGTTCACTGAGGCGGCACGCGTCCTTGATGCAGCCATCTCGCTCGACGCGCAACCACCGGCCGCGCATCTGTACGCGGGCATCGCACACATGATGCTCAAAGAACTTGACCGGGCAGAAAAGGAGTTGCGGACAGCGCACGACTCCGGCGGGGCGGAATATGCTTTGGCGCTCTTCCATCTCGGGCAAATTTATCTTGGCAAAGGCGACCGGCTGCTCGCGCTGCAGAGCTTCGAGACTTACTTGCATGAAGTGCCCGACGCCACCAACGCCGCGCAGGTGAGGCAACTGATTGGCAGGTTGCGGGAGCAATAAAAACTTATCAAATCATGTGGATAATCCAAAAAAATGTATCCAAAAAAATGAATAGCTTCCGTAGTTATTAAGGCATTATCTTACGCTTTGGTAGCGATCAGCCTACGGAAAACTAACATAATATAGGACTCTGGCCATTATCGATCTTAGGCCGGGTAGTCGAGCAAACAATTTAAGATCATCCCGTAATCATTGGTACGCTTATTGCAGTTTATCGCACGACTCCAAATCTTAGCTCAATGACTGACATTGAGTCTTTAAGCTAAGAGGACTATAAATCCGCTGTATTCAGCGCGCCCTAACAAATACCAGCACTAATCGAAAGACGCCTTCGGGGGTTCAAGCGCGCGAAAGAACCCGCTCAGATTGTGAGAGCATAGTGGGCCGACGGCACTAACTTACAGAGGCATTACCCTTGAACAGAGCTGCCATTCTTAGGCAGCCAATTTCTGTTCAACCACCTGTCCCAATCACTTGTTCGATGGAGGAGCGATATGAATAGTTCTCGAAAGACGAAAGCCCTTGCGCTGTTTACGGCATGGGCATTTATTTTAGTCTCGCTGCTGCCTCTCTCGGCCGTGCCCGCGCTGGCTCAGGCCACGACCGGTACGCTGAGAGGCACAGTGACGGATGCCCAAGGCGGCGTCATCTCCGGCGCAACTGTGACGGTGAAAAATGAAGCCACCGGCGCTACGTCGCCGCCGATCACGACTACTGGCGAAGGCACATTTGACGCCCCGGCCCTACTGCCCGGCACATATACTGTGACGGTCGAGGCGACCGGGTTCAAACGCTCGGTCAGCACCGGCGTGGTCGTGAAGGTCGGTATCGTCAATCCGGTTGCCGTTGCCCTCGAAGCAGGCAACGTCTCGGAGACGGTGACGGTCACGGCGAATACGGAAGAGGTCGTGCAGCGCGATCAAGCGCAGATCTCGACCACAGTTAATACTCGCCAGATTTCAGACCTGCCCTCGAACGGCGCAGCCAGCGGTCTCGACACGTTGGCACTGCTCGCGCCCGGCGTCATCAACCAACGCAGCACCGGCGCGAACACGAACGGCACGGGTCTCTCGGTCAATGGCAATCGCGGCCGTTCAAACAATTTCCAGATTGATGGTGCGGACAACAACGACCTGAGCGTGACCGGCCCCGCCCTGTTCGTGGACTTCCAAGACCAAGTGCAAGAGTATCAGGTCATCACGAACAACTTCTCGGCGCAGTACGGGCGCAATCAAGGCGCGATTATCAACATCGTGACCAAAGGCGGCACGAACACGTTCCACGGCACGATGTTCGATTACCACCAAGACGCTTTTCATCTGAACAGCTTGAATAACACTGAGAAGCGTAGCGGTCAGCTCAAGCCGAACCGGAATTTGCTCAACGTGTTCGGCGGCACCATCGGCGGGCCGATCTGGCTGCCGCGCTTTGGCGAAGGCGGCAAGTCGTGGATCAACGGTAAGGATCGCTTCTTCTTCTTCTTCGGGTTGCAAGACGTGCGCAACCCCTCGACCACGACGGGCAGCACCACTTCGCTCAACATTCTGTCGTCGGAATTTCCGCGACTGCTTTCGACCTTCCCCAACAGCGCCTCGATTAGAGCCTACGTCACGAATAGCCCGTTCGCCGTCACCCTGCGCGGCCCGGCTGTGCCCAACTCCTTCGTCTCCCAGACTGGAGTTAACACCCCTGTGCAAGCGTTGGTTAATTTGAGTCCGCAATCAGGGTGTCCGAGAGCCATCGGCGTTGGCGAAACCGTCACTTCAAGCACGACTAATGCGGTGTGCACGGGCTATACCAATCAAGGCAACTTCCTGATTCGCGGCCCATATGACATCGTCAACTTAGGAACGGCTGCTGCTCCAGCACTCTTCCAAGCGGCGCAGTATCAACGCACCGTCTCGACCCCGTACACGGAAAACTACTACAACGTGCGCTTCGACGTTAAAGCGACGGAGCGGGACAACGTCACGGTGCGCTTCCTGAAACAGACTCAAGACAGCGTGAACCAACTCAGTTGCTGCTCCAGCGGTTGGAATGGCGACGTGCCGGCCTTCAGCAAGCACCTCGGCGGCGACTGGACGCACACGTTCGGCAACAAGTTTGTCTTGACGACGCGCCCCAACCATCAGATTATCAGCGTTGATTTCGGCGGTGGCTGCACCAACGGCGTTCCGGGTTGCATCCCGGGTTCGGCCGACATCGCCACGGCCTTGGCCAACATCGCTTTCAGCGGCTCGTTCGGGCTGACCAAATCTAATGCGTTCGGCTCTTTCGGACCTGCAACCAACCTACCGCAGGGGCGCACTGGCACGGTTGACCAAATCCCTGTGGACATGAGTTACTCGCTCGGACGGCATTCGCTCATCTTCGGTTTTGAATACAAACACCTGAAGGAAACTGTGCCGTTCCTCCCGAACTTCAACGGGGCGTTCAGCTTCAACTCCGGAGTCCGCCTCGCGAATGACGCACCGAGCGGGGTCTCGATCACCCTCGGCGATCCGACCCTAGCTTTTAAGGAGAACGACGAGTACGCCTACTTCCAAGACGACTTCAAGTTCAAATCCAATCTGACCTTGAATCTCGGCATCCGCTACGAGTACACGGGCCAGCCCATCAACATCCTGCACGATGTCACGGTGGCGCGCGAGAGCAATGCGGCAACGGCGCTCTTCAATCCGGCATTGCCGTTGAGCATTCGCACCGTGCCGAAGACTCCGGCCGACAAGAACAACTTTGCGCCGCGGCTCGGCTTCGCCTACTCGCCGCACTTCTGGAAGAGCTTCCTCGGCGAAGATGCGACCGTGATTCGTGGCGGTTTCTCCATCGCTTACGATGCCGCGTTCTACAACATTCTCTTGAACGTGCAGAACGCTGCGCCGTTCTCGGCCGCACTGGCTATCCCTTCGGCATCCTTGACATCCACCACCACCTCGCCGAATCCGCTGCCGGCCAATCCGACAGGCGACGTGGTGCGCGCAGCGGCGGCGGCGGCCGGCGTGCTGCCTAAGGGACAGTTGAACCCGATCTTCCTGTCCCAGACGACGGTCGCGAATGATTTCCGCGCACCGTATGCTGAGCAGTGGTCGTTGGGCGTGCAGCACCAGTTCGGCCGGCGGCACGTCGGCGAAGTCCGCTATGTCGGCACGCACGGCATTGGCCTGTTCCAGAGCATCAACGGCAACTTCTTTGTCGGGCCGCTGGTCAACGGAGTGGCCCCGCTAACCGTCTGCACGGCGCGCAACTCTGCCGGCACATGCACGGCCACACAGGTCGTGACGTTCCCCAGCTTCTCGAATCTCCTGCCGGCGGGCACCACCGCGCAAGTCTGCACGGATGTTGCTGGTACGCCGGATAACGAGGGCGCATGCAACAATCGTCAATTCCGCCAAGGGGGCTTGACCATCCGCGCGAACACTTCGCAGTCGATCTACCACGCGATGCAGGCGCGCTATAACGGCCGCTTCTGGAAGAACTCGATGAACGTGGGCTTGTCCTACACATGGAGCAAGACGATTGACGATGCGAGCGACATCTTCGCCCGCACCGACGTCCAATCGCCGAACGCGCAGAACCCGTTCTGCATCAATCGCTGCGAGCGTTCACTCTCGGCGCTTGATCGGCCGCACGCCTTCTCGGCCAACTTCATCTACGATGTGCCCTACTTCAGGGAACAGCGTGGAATCGTGGGCCACTTGCTCGGCGGCTGGCAGCTCAACGGCACGTACTTCCTGACGAGCGGCGCGACGTTCACGCCGGGGCAGAACACCGCGTACAACTCGGTACTCGGTGCTGGCTACCTGACGTCTGGCGACCGGCCGTTTTTGACGAACCCGAACGCCGACCGGCGACTGGTTGGTATCAGTCAGGTGGATGCCTTCAACTTGGGGCGCATCGCCACCGTCACCGACGTGAACGGCTTCATCAGCCTGACGCAACTTAACGCCACCGGCGCGATAGTGTCCGTCACGCCCAACGACGTGAAGTACATCTTGAACGCCCCCGGTTCGGCGCGCATCTTCGGCACGCCGTTCGGCAGCGCTCCGCGCAACGCCGAGCGCGGGCCGAAATTCAACCAACTGAACATGGGCTTGTTCAAGAACATCAAGGTGTATGAGCGCCTGACGCTGCAACTGCGCGGCGAGGCCTTCAACGTCTTGAACCACCCGACCCCGGGCGTCGGCAATGTCGTCGGCGGCGGCTACCTGCCCGATATCTTAGTCAGCGATGCGGGCGTGCAAAGCTCTGCGTTTGGTGAGAATCAAGACATCACCTACGCGCGGCGCGTGGTCCAAGTTGGCATCCGCATCATCTTCTAGCCTGAGCTTCTAGCTAGAAAGCGCTTTACCGGGAGAGTCGTTCGCGGCTCTCCCGTTTTTTTGCCAGCGCACAGCCAAAACAAAACGGTGGCGGAGCGCGCGCTCCGCCACCGTCTCATGAGCGAATGGTACTAGCTCTTAGTCCACGAGGTTAAAGTCAATGCTGCGCACGATGGTTTGCGCCTTCTTGTCCGCCAGAGGGTCTGTGATTACCAGCGTCAGCATGTAACGACCCGGCCGCGCTTTGGCCAAACTTACCTGCCCCACCTCGGCCGTCTGCCCGTTCTGCACCTGCCCGGCCACGAGTTGTTCCGGAGCCTTAAACACTATCCTGCTGCCCTGACTAACGATCAACTGAGAGCGCAGTTGTGGCTTGCCGCCTTCGAGCTTCGGGTTGTAGATCACTGCGGCATAGCGCAGGTCTAGTTTGCGCGGGAGTTGCCGCAGCGCGTTGAGTGGCTGTGGGGCCGCTTTGTTGCCCTGCGCGAGATCGACGCCGTAGAGAAAGAGGCTGCTCATGGTCAGCCGCTTCTTGCTCAGATCGGGCACTTCCAAATACTGCGACGCGGTGCCGAGCCGGCCCGTCTCGCCTTCGCGCACGACGGCGCGGAACTGATAGTTGCCGGGCGGCAACGCGGCATGACCCGTGAAGCTGATCCCGTTCGCCAGCGCCTGCTTGTACTCTTCGGGCGAAAAACTGGTGATGATCGTCTGGCTGAAGCCGTCCTGCGACTGGCCGCGACTATTAACGACGAAGCCGACCACGTCGAACGTCGCGTGATACTTGCCGGTTGCGTCCTGTTTGAAGTCGAGGTTGTTGGCGTCTATGACCAGATTGATGTCAATGTCCGCGCGATTGTCCGGCATGAATCTGTACTGGAGCGTGCCGGCGAGGTTCACCTCGCGTTTGGCCAGAGGCGACATGGCCGCCTTGATGATGGTCTGCTCTCTGGTCGCTTCCTTCGGCGGCGCATCCGCCGTGGCGAAGTAGCCGGCGCGGTTGTACACCTTAGCGCCGGGACGGTTGACCTTAATCTCCAGCTTGTGGAACTTGCCATCGAACGGCTCGCTCGGCCGGTACGCGAGCAGGTAATAGCTGCTCCGCGCCATGACCCGTTCGAGGCCCGCGCCGAAGTTATCAGTGTTGATGACGGACACGCCGCCGGTGGCGTCGGCGAGCGCCTGTAGCCCTTGATGCGCGGACATAGTATCGAGCGCCAGATTGTCGAACATCCCCGGACTCGCCCGCCGCCCGAACACGCCCGCGCCGCCACCATTTGCCCCGCCAAATAGAGCGCTGGTCGCTTCGTTTCCCGGATCGGTGTAGAGCGAGACGCCGCGTTGCGACTTCAGCCCGCGAATATCCATCGTGTTGATGACCACGCCGGCCCGGCTGGCTTGGTCGGTGAGTTGGCGGAGCAGATAATTGATGTTGCCAAAGTAGGAGCGGCCTTCTTCGATGGTTACGGGCGCACCGCCCACCGTGACTTGCTGCGGGCCGGTTTCGAAGAGTGGTATCCCGCCCGAGAGCAGCACCATATTTTTGCGGCCGGGCAGCAGCTTCATGCTATTAACTATCTCGCCGGCCGTCACGAGCGTAGCCAGCGCGCGGAGACCTCTGGTAGTACCTTCCTCCGTGTCGTCAAGGTTCGCGTTATCAGCACCGAAAGCCTCCGGCGTAAAGTTGGTCGCAAGCGGGGTTTCGCTTACGGCCTGCGCCCTGTCGGTATTGATTTTGTCCGCCGAGGGTAGGTTGTTGAAGGCCGAGTAAGCGTGCAGTTGCGGCCTAATCTGCGAGATAGCACGATGCAGGATGCGTTTGTCTGAAGTGAACTGCTGCATCAGCCCGCTCCCGCCGACCGTGCGCACAATCGCCACCAGATCGCCCTCACGCATCTTGTTATCCACGAAGTCCGTGAGCATATTGCGGACGGTCACGATGTCCTCAAATGGAATCGTCAGGTCGTCCACCACGAAGGCGAACACACGGCGCAGGTCGTGCGCCGAGAGGTTGCGCGCCGCTTCGGGTTCGACCGCGTGGCCCGCGACCGTGATCGTGCCTTCGGTGCGCGGCCCTGCGTCGGCACTGACGTACTCCATGAATTGTAGGTCTTGCCGTTTGCCGTTCTCATAGATTTTGAAATCTTCAAGTTTCAAATCGGGGATGACCTGATCGTTTTTATCCGTCACGACCGCGTCCACCTGCACCAACTCAGTGGTGATGCGGACGATGTCCTCGTCTGGCTCGGCGGGCGGCTGCGACCGTTGCGGTTGTTGCGCCGTTGGCCCTGTCTGAGCCAGCACAACGGTGAACGTCAAGGTTAAGGATAAGAGAGTTGCGAAGAGCTTATTCATTTGGTGGCCTCCTACTACTGCGAGAGTGTGTGTCCGAAGCGCGGTTGGGTCTGCGACTTTACTGACGCGGGGATTATAGAGCAACCGACCGATTGTGCGTAAGCGCCAGCGTAACACATAGCCCATGCGCCCGCCCGATTTTTGTTTGGGTTTGAGAGCGAAAATTTGGCTCGGGCAGACGACGCACATCGGGGCCAAGAGGCACGGCAAGGCTGTGCTAGAATGCGCTGACGTTCGACTACGCCGCGCCCGACGATGCCTAATCAGATGAGCCTTGCTGCCGATAGCCTCGCGCTCGCACCGCTCGGTGCAGGCGATCTGATTGACCGCACGATCCGTCTCTATCGTCAGCACTTCCTGACGCTCATCCGCACGGCTGCACCGCCCGTCGTCGCTTCGGCCATCGGCTCGGTCATGTTCACGATCAGTTGGCGCGGATTTGCACTAACCAGCAGCAGCGCCCGGCTGGCGCTCTACGTCGTTGGCATTATCCTCGGTTGGATACTATCCGTGTCGGGGCCGTTCTTCCTGCTCATCATTCTCGGCGGCGCGTCGCGCAATCTGGTCGCGCACCTCCTGTGGCAAGAGCCGGTCAGCGCGCGCACGATCTATCGGAACGTGCGGACGCGCTTCTGGGGTCTGTTCGGCGCGATGGTGTTGACGGCTATCTGCGCGTTGCTCGTTGGCTTCATCGTCACCTTCATCTTTCTCATCGCGTTCAGCTTGACGGTTACTGTTTTTTCGATGGTCATGATGAGCGGGAGCGGCAGCGCAGCATTGAGCATCCTGATCATTCTGCTCATATCGTTATACGGGCTGGTCGCGCTGCTCTGCTTCTTCTGGGTCATGGGGCATCTGGCTTACGTGCCGCAGGTGATGATGATCGAAGGGCGCAAGGTGTTCGACGCCGTCAGTCGCAGCATCAGTCTCGCGCGCGGCAATGCGCGCCGCCTGCTGGCGATGTTTCTCTTCACGACCTTTGCCACCTACTCGGCGCTGATGCTCTTGCTGATCCCGCTCGGCTGGTATGGCATTGCACACGGGATCAACATCAACCCGCTCACGGGGTCGCAATCAGATTGGCCCGTCTGGTACGCGATTGGCTATCAAGTGGTCTATGAGATAGCTTCGATTTTATTAATGCCGGTCTGGATGTTGGGCCTGTCGCTGCTCTATGTGGACGAGCGCGTGCGCCACGAAGGCTACGACATAGAGTTGCTGGCCGCGCGTCGGCTCGGCGAGATGCCGGCGCTGCCCGACGGGCGCGTCGCGCCGCTTGCGCCCGCGCTCGTGCAGACGGCCGCGCCGACGAGCGCCACAAAATGATCTTGCGCGTTCTTCAACTTCACTCGGCCCGCGTGCTGCTCGCCATCGGTGCGCTTGCCTTATTGTGCGTTGGCGCGCGTGGGCTGCCGCTCGCCGGTTATCGCGCGCACGTGTTGCAGGCCGGCGGCGCGCTCGCACGTCTGCTCGATCTCTACGAGGCAGCGCGAGAGGATGAGCAACAAGCGACCACGCCGCGCTTCAAGAGCGAAGAGGCGACAGACTTGCGCGCGTTGCGCACGGCGCTGCCCGTGACGGAGCAGGTTGAATGGGCGGGCGGCGCGGCCGAGGTAAACAATCAATGGCTGCAAGACGAACTCGACGCTTACGAAAAACTGCCGCCCACGCCCACAGCCGCGCGCCGCGCCGCGCTCACGCGCATTGACGCGCGCTTGCACGCGCTCTATGAGCGGCTCGATGAAGTCGAACGCGCGGCCAATGTGGCGCGCGACAAATCGGCCGAGAAGGGCCGGCTGCACGCCATCTTGCAACGCCCTGAATACAACGAAGGGGCGGCGAGCGACAGTGCGCTTGCACGACTCTGGACGCGCTTCCTCAACTGGTTGCGCAGCCTCATGCCCGAACCGAAGCCGATGCAGCCGGGCACGGCCATGTTTCTGTCGCGCGCAGCCCGCGGGCTAATCTACGCGCTGTGCATCGCGGTCATCACCTTCATCGTCTGGCGCTTCGGCCCGCGTCTCTGGCAGCGCAAGCTCACGCGTAAGCGCGAAGAACAGTCGCGCGTCGTGCTCGGCGAACAACTTGCGCCCGACGAGACGGCCGCCGATCTCTTAACCGAAGCCGAACGACTCGCGCGCGCGGGCGACCTGCGCGGCGCGATACGCAAGGCTTACATCGCAGTCTTGTGCGAACTCGGCGACCGCAAAATCTTGCGCCTCGCACCGCACAAAACCAACCGCGATTACCTGCGCGCCCTGCGCGAACACGCGCGCCTCTTCCAGTCCGTGCAACCGCTCACCAACGCTTATGAGCGCCACTGGTACGGTCTCACGCCAGCGAGCGAAGCGGACTGGAATGAGTTTCAAGCGCAGTCAAAAGCAGTGACTAAAGAGTCCTGAGGCTGGAGTCGAAAGGCTGGAGTCAAAGACAAGTTCTTGCTTCCGACTCCAAACTCCAGACTGTATCCCATGCGCGAACGTCTCTTCATCATTGGCTCAAGCGCGGTGCTGCTGGCGCTGCTGGTAGGTTTGAATGCGGCGTCTTACGTGAAAGTTGAGCGCGAGCCGGAGTTGGAAGCGAAGCCTGATCGCTCAACTTACAATGCAGGCCCGACGGGCACGCGCGCGCTCTACGAATACTTGATCGAATCCGGGCGACAGGTGGTGCGTTGGCGCGCGCCGGTCGCGGCGCTCACAGATGCAAAGCATCGCCGGCCCGCTACGTTCGTCGTCGTCGGTCGTCTGCGCGTGCCTTACACGAAAGAGGAGACGTTGAAGCTGTGGCAATGGATCGCAGCGGGCGGGCACCTCGTCGTGATTGATCGCGCGCCCGACGTTGAACTGCTGCCGCCGGCCCGTGACTTCAAACTCTTCTCCGCCGTGATGACCACGCCCGGCGACACGCGCGCAAACGATTTAGAAAACTTAACGGCCGGCACAAAGACGCTCGTGCCAACGCAACCAACCTTGCTCACGCGCGCCGTCGAACAGATCGCGCCCTCGCGCTTCGCCGGTCGCTTGAAACTCAGACCCTTCAGCCCGGCCAATGCTAAGACGAATACGCACGAGGCAGAGGACGAAGACGAGACGGGCGCAGAGGCCGAGCCGCCGCCACCCGTGAACCCGACGCCGCGAAACGTAGTGCAGCAACAGCCCACACCTAAGCCGACGCCCGCACACGGCAACGGCATAGGCGCAGGCGGGCCGGAAGTTAAAACCAATTCAGCGCAGGATAAAGCGGAGAGCAAAGAGCCGCCGCCTTCGACCGCGCCGGTCCTTAACTTCACAGACGAGCGCGGTGCAGTGCTCGCAGACTACGTGTATGGGCGCGGTCATGTCGTTGTCTTGAGCGATCCCTTCATCGTTGCCAACAACGGCATCGAGCGCGCGGACAATCTGCAACTTGCGCTCAACCTCATCGCGTCCGGCGATGGCCTCGTCGCCTTCGACGAGTATCATCAAGGGCGCGCCGCGACCGAGAACGAACTCGTCGCCTACTTCGCCGGTACACCCATCTTGGCGCTTTGCGGACAGGCTCTGCTCGTCGTCATCGCCATCGTCTGGACGCGCGGGCGCAGGTTCGCACGTCCCTTGCCCGCGCCACACGTTGACCGGCGCTCGAAACTCGAATTCGTTGCCTCGATGGCCGAGTTGCAACAACGCGCGCGCGCTTACGATCTCGCCATCGAAAACATCTACGCGCGCACACGTCGCGCGCTCGCACGCTACGGCGGCGTCGGGCAGAACACGCCCCGCGAACAGATCGCCGCCCGCGTCGCCGCGCGCTCCGGCTTGCCGCAAGAGAAACTCGAAGCGCTCATGCGCGAATGCGAAGACGCAATCAGCGGCGAACCAACCACCGCGCGCCACGCGCTCGCCCTCGTTGGTCGCCTGCGCGAACTCGAACGCACGCTCGGCATCCGCATGCGTTCGCGTGAGATCAAGCAAGCGGCAGCGCGCTAGTACATGCAAGTTTGCCGTATGACGCTTTCTGCGCTGGCTGCGGCGGAAACTTTGCCCGCAGCTTTAGGATTGTTATAGCGGCGCGTTTGGAGTAAAACTGCTGAGCCACAATTACCATTGCTCAACTGGAAAGGAGCACGCGACATGTCTCACTTGCGCCTAATCATCTGTGTTGTCGTCTGTCTTACCTGTTCAGTCAGCATCACGAAAGTGGCAGCGCAAGAACGTGAGGGCGCAACGTCACAGCCTGAATATGTTATTGAAGTCAGTAGGGCCGACGGATGTCTGTTTGCCCCGATCAAGGGAACTACGAATCGCGGCTCGCTTGTGTACACGTTGCCAAGACCTGTGAACTACTTACCTGACAGTGCGGGCCATCCAATCGTCTCGAAGGTTACATTCTCCGCGCAGCAAAACGGCGACTTCTGGAGCTTAAGCGTCGTTGTCGGCGTCGGCGAGTTTTACGACGCGGGCGAGCAGCAAGTGGCCGCTTTAACGCTCCGCACAAACGAACGGGCTGAGGTGCGCGAGGTGGCGCGTTTCGGCCTCAATCCGTTCAGCGTCGGAGTCGTTAAGGTGCTCGGCGCAACCGCGAGTAAGCCGCGCGTCAACAGCAGAGTTCAATCCATCTCTGTAGAAAAATTAGAAGCCAACATGCTGCCTGAGCCTTACCGTCTCACGTTGAAAAATAATTCCAGTAAGGACGTGTTGGCCATCCAATACAACACTTACAAAAACGGGCAATTCCTCTTTCTCAAATGGCTTGGCATGGGCTTGCCGCGCCCATTAATCAAGGCGGGCGAGGTTTACCGGCTGGAAGCGTTGAGCGAAGCTCACACCTGTGCTGATCCAGACGGTTACCGGCCCGCGCAATCGAACAGGCTCGACATCGTCAGCGCCGTCTTCACGGATGGTTCTTATGAAGGCGAGCCGGGCCTTGCGGCCTTGCTCAGAGGCGTCGCACTCGGCAACAAAAAGCATTTGGGTCGCGTGGTGGCGACGCTGAACAATTTAAGTGAGAACGAGAAATCAATCCCCGCAGTAGTAATCTATCAGTTGAGATACTTAGCCGAAGGGATAGACGAAACAGCAGATTCTTACATCGTGGATGAACTAGAAAACAGCCTGCCGCCGCTTGGCCCGGAAGCAACCTTCGCGCTGCCTAACTTCATTCGCGCTGGACAACATGATGTTAAGACTAATCTGCTCATCGACGCTCAGCAATTAGAAGATATAAGTAATAAGACTCAGAAAGCTAAAGCTATGAATGTGTGGTTGACACAGACAAAGGCGAAGTACGAGCATTGGCTCGCGCTCGCCAAAGCCGTCACGGCCCATTAAATAATTTCGCTCTATAACTTTTCTCGAAAGGAACACGGCTAAACGAACGGCCGGAACGCTAACGTCATAGATTAAACGTTTGACCCGCGCTGCTCGGCCACTGCTTGAATGCTACAAAACGTCTCCTCAACCATTGAACACATCAACACGGAACTGCGCAAGGTCATCGTCGGGCAGGACGAAGTGATCGAGCAGGTCTTGGTGGCGCTTCTTGCGGAAGGGCACGCGCTCGTTGAAGGCGTGCCGGGCACGGCGAAGACGCTGCTGGTGAAGACGCTCGCGCGCATCATTGGCGCGGATTTTAGTCGCATCCAGTTCACGCCCGATCTGATGCCTTCGGACATCACGGGCACGAACGTCTTCAACACGGCCACGTCCGTCTTCTCTCTGCGCCGCGGCCCCGTCTTCACAGACATACTGCTCGCGGACGAGATCAACCGCACGCCGCCAAAGACACAAGCCGCGTTGCTTGAAGCGATGGAGGAGCGACAGGTGACGATTGACGGCGAGGTGCATCCGCTCTCGCCGCTCTTCATAGTCTTGGCGACCGAGAACCCGATTGAGTATGAAGGCACTTATCCACTCCCTGAAGCGCAGCTTGATCGTTTCCTCTTGAAGATCATCATTGACTATCCGAGCGCTGAAGAAGAGGCGCGCATCGTCGCTGCTTGGGACGAAGGCTTCAACGCGCGCCGGCTCGATCAAGTTGACATACATCCTTTGCCCGAAGCCGATGCGATCCCGCACTGTCGCGCCGAAGTGCGCCGCACGCGGATGGAGCCGGGCGTGCAGAATTACGTCGTGCAGATCATACGGCGCACGCGCGAGCATCCGGCCGTGGCTTACGGCGCAAGCCCGCGCGCAGCCGTCGCGCTCCTGCTCTGCTCGAAAGCGCTCGCCGCCATGCGCGGGCGCGAGTTCGCCACGCCCGACGACGTGCGCGACATCGCGCGTGCCACTTTGCGCCATCGGCTGACCTTGCGCGCCGAAGCCGAGCTTGACGGCGCGACGGCCGACAGTGTGATCACAGATATTCTGAACACGGTCGAAGTGCCGAGATAAACATTCTCACGCAAAGACGCAAAGAAACGCTCAACCCTTCGCGTCTTATCTTTGCGTCTTTGCGCCTTTGCGTGAGATGATTCGGCCGCAATCAAACGAGCCTGCAAAATAATTTCAAACTACAGGAGTGCTGCCCTGCATGAAACGTCGCGCAATCGCTTTCATCGTCGCGCTCTCGTGCGCGTTCAATCTGTCAATCATCTCCGGCGCGCGCGTCTTCGCGCAACAGAAACAGAAGAAGCCCGTGGCGAAGAAGCCGAAGGGTACAACCGCCACGCCGCAGACCGAGCAGCCTGCGACGACGACCACACAGACGGGCACGCCGCCCGCGCAACAACCCGGCGAGACCGAGGATGTCGAGCCAAGCACAGAGCCGTACACGCTTCTAACGAAGCAACTGCACTGGCGCGCCATCGGCCCGGCGAACATGGGCGGGCGCGTCGCAGACATCGCGGGCGATCCGCACAAGCCGTACACGCTCTACGTCGCCACAGGCACAGGCGGGCTATTCAAGACAACCGATAACGGCACGAGTTGGAGCGGCATCTTCGACAAGCAGCCGGTCGCGTCCGTCGGCGCGGTCGCCGTCGCGCCGCAGGACTCGAAGATCGTCTGGGCGGGCACGGGCGAGCCGAACGGGCGCAACAGTTCTTCTTGGGGCAACGGCGTCTATAAGTCCGAAGACGGCGGCGGCAAATGGCAGAACATGGGCCTGCGCAACACGCAGACGATTGCGCGCGTCATCGTCGATCCGGCGGACGTGAACACCGTCTATGTCGCGGCGGTCGGCCACCTCTGGGGCGCGAACCGCGAGCGCGGTGTCTTTAAGACCTCGGACGGCGGCAAGACTTGGACGCCTTCGCTACAAGTGGACGAGAACACCGGCGCGATTGATCTCGTGATCGATCCGTCGGATCACAACACGCTCTACGCCGCGATGTATATGCGTCGGCGCACGCCTTACAGCTTCACGAGCGGCGGCCCCACCGGCGGCATCTTCAAGACGACGGACGGCGGGCGCACGTGGAAGAAATTAACGAACGGGCTGCCGCCGCAGACCGGGCGCATCGGCCTCGACGTCTGTCGCAAAGACCCGAAGATCGTCTATGCCGTGATCGAATCGGATTACGGCGGCGCGGTCTCGATTGATCAACTGCGCAGCAAGTCGGGCGGCGTCTTTCGCTCGGCGGATAAGGGCGAGACGTGGGAGCGCGTGAACGAATTGACGCCGCGCTCGTTCTACTTCAGTCAAGTCAGAGTTGATCCGAACGACGACAAACGCATCTATGTGCTCGGCTACGGCTTGCATGTGTCGGACGATAGCGGCAAGAGTTTCCGAGGCGACGGCGCGAAGGACATACACGGCGATCTGCATGCGATGTGGATCGATCCGACCAACGGCGATCACGTCCTGCTCGGCACGGACGGCGGCATCTACGCTAGCTACAACCGCACCGCTAGTTGGGATTTCATCAACAACATTCCGCTCGGCGAGTTCTATCGCGTGACCGTTGACATGCAGAAGCCCTACTACATCGCGGGCGGCTTGCAAGACAACTTCAACTGGCGCGGCCCTTCGCAGACGCGCAACTCGGACGGCATCACCAACGCCGATTGGATTTCCTTGGGCGGCGGCGACGGTTTCTACAACGCGCTCGATCCCGCAGACCCCAACATCACCTACAGCGAATCGCAGAACGGTTTCATCGTCCGCCTCAATCTCAAGACGGGCGAGCAGAAGTTCCTGCAACCGCAGGGCAAAGAGGGCACGCCGTCGTTTCGCTTCAACTGGATCACGCCGGTCTGGATGTCGCACTACGACGGAACGGTGCTCTACATGGGCGGCAATCGGCTCTTCAAACTCACAGAGCGCGGCGACAAGTGGGAAGCCATCAGCCCAGACCTTTCGACGCAAGACCCGACGAAGATCATCACCACCGGCTCAGGCGCAGAGACCTACGGCACGATCTTCACGCTCTCTGAATCGCCCGTCACGCGCGGCTTAATTTGGGCCGGCACGGACGACGGCAAGGTGTGGTTGACGCGCGATGAGGGGAAGACTTGGACTGATCTGACGAATAACTTCCCTGCGTCTGTGCGCGGCTTCTGGGTCAGTCGCGTCGAGGCGTCGCACTTTGAAGAGGGCACGGCTTACGTGGCGATTGACGGGCATCGCAATGACGTGTTTGCGCCGTTCGCGTTTATGACTAACGACTACGGCAAGACTTGGAAGCCGATCAGCGCGAACCTGCCGCGCAACACCGTCGTCAAAGTGATCCGCGAAGACCCATTCAATAAGAACCTGCTGTTTGCCGGCACGGAGTTCGGTTTCTTCTTCTCGTTTGATCGCGGCGCGCGCTGGATCAAGTTCATGCCGGGGCTGCCGACCGTTGCGGTTGACGACATACTCGTGCATCCGCGCGACCGCGACCTAGTCATCGGCACGCACGGCCGCTCCATCTTCGTCATGGACGACATACGCGCGCTCGAAGAGATGACGCCTGAGGTGCGCAACTCTGACGTGCACCTGTTCTCGCTTCGCCCCGCGCTTGAGTTCTACTACCTGCCCGAAGGCGCGACGTGGGGCAAGCGCGTCTTCAAAGCGCCGAATCCCGCGTTTGGCGCATACATTGACTTCTATCAGAAGTCTTACAACGGCGAGGAGTACACGATTGAGATCAAGGACGCGCAGGATCACACGGTGCGCAAACTGACGGGCACGACCGTGCCTGAGATCAATCGCGTCGTCTGGAACTTGCAACCCGACAGCACAGAGGATCGCGGGCAGTTCGAGCAACCGAGGTTCGTCAAGCCCGGCGAGTACACAGTGACCTTGACCGTCGGCGAGAAGAAGCAGACGCAGAAGCTGACGGTCGAGGCGATTGATGGGTTGAAGGTGGATTAACAGGCAGAGAGATTTAACCGCAAGGGCGCGAAGAGGGCCGACAAGAACGCAAAGATTTTACTCAGCGTTCTGCGCGGCCCTTCTTTGCATCCTTTGCGGTTAAATGCTCCTTATGGCTGACTCTGCGCGCCGATTGGATCGCCGGGCGGCGCTTGGAGCGGCGGCGTGCGTTTGCGCGGCGCGTCGGGGCGCGTAAGGAAGCGTTCGATGTCGTCGAGCGTGGCGCGCCGAAACGCTTCATCAAGCGCGTTTGCTTGCGCAGGTGCTTTGAGTCGGTCTTGTAGTTCGCGCAAGGCTTGCGTGGCGACGGCACGCACTTGCTGCGCGGCCGTGTCGTTCGCGGCCAAGTCCATCAAACGTGTGACCGTGAGGCTCTGCACTGCGCGGGCGATTGCTGCTTGATAAGCGTCGCGCGGCGCAGCCTCGAACCATGTGCGGCGGACGAGTGTGTCTGCGACCTCTTTGAAGTCTGGATTGGCTGCGTTGAGCGCATGATATTGGACGAGCCGTGCAGCGCGATGCGGTTCGAGCAGCGCACCAACGGCCATGTCTGCGGCGATGATCGCGGGGGCGATTGGATCGAACGCCGGGTCTGTGCGTTTGTTGAATAGCTCAATCGTGTTGCTCTCATAACCGGGCGCGCGTGGCGGGAGCAGTTCAAGCGTGTGCGCCGGGAGCGCGAGCGTGTCGGGTTTGATCGTATCGAGCACGGCGTTCAATGCGTCGCGTTGTCGGGCGGCGGGCACGATCTGCTGCACGTCTTTCGGTACAGGCCCGTTCGCGGTCTTAACTGAATAAGTGTAGTAAAGCCCGCCGACCGTCTTGACCGCTGCTTGGAGTTGATAACGATGATGCAAGTAGAGCGGCAGCAGTTTCGCTTCAAGCAAAGAGAGCGGCGTGCCGCGCGGAATGTTGTCGAGACCGAATTGAGCCAAGCCGATGCGGCGCACTTCCATCTCGTGGCGGAGCATGGCGACCGGATCGTCGCCGTTGTCCCATAGATTGGCGAGCGGGTTGGCCGCGCCCGTAGGGCGCGCGTCTTGATCCGTCAGATAGAGCATGCCGTGCGCGATGCCGTCTTCGACGAAACGCTCAAGCTCCACGCTCTCGTCCGCGCCCGGCGCGAACTGCGCATAGGCATAAGTGATCGCAAACTTGTCGTAAGCGCCGATGCCGCGCGCGTAAGCGTTCGAGAGATCGAGTTTGCCATTCTTGATTTCAACGAGCGGCGCGGGGTAGTCCATCACGGACGCGCGACCGGCGTAAGTCGAAGCGGCGAAATTGTGTTCGAGGCCGAGCGTGTGCCCGACTTCATGCGCAGCGAGTTGGCGGATGCGTGCAAGCGCCATCTGCGCGGCGTCGGTCGCAGGATCGAGCGCCGCCAAATAATCATCATCGGGCAGCGCGCCGAAGTCGCACCAACCGCGCGCGTTGTAGCTGAACAAGTTGCTTGGGCCGTCATCGCTTGCGCCGCCGTGATTCGCGCCGTCGGCGAGTTGCGGGATGAGACCGCTGCCGATCAAGTAGTCTTGTCTGATGCGGAGCGAGCCGAGCGTGACGTTGCCTTTGATGATCTCGCCGGTGCGCGGGTCTGTGATCGCGTCGCCGATTGACCAGCCGCGCGTCGCGCGATGCACCCAGTTGATCATGTTGTAGCGCACGTCCATCGGGTCGGCATCGGGCGGCAGCACGCGAACTTGGAATGCGTTCTTGAAGCCGGCCGCCTCGAAGGCTTCATTCCACCAAGACACGCCTTCGACGAGCGCACTGCGGATCGGCTCAGGTGCGCCCGGATCGACGTAGTAGATGATCGGCTTGACGGGTTCTGAGACGGCGGCCGTCGGGTCTTTCTTCTCTAAGCGATGGCGGATGATCCAGCGTTGCTCGATCGGCTCGGTGATGGGCGTCGCGTAGTCGTAGAACTCTATGTGTATGTTGCCGACGCGCGGATCATAACGACGCGGGCGATAGTTATCATCGGGCAACTGCACGAGCGAGTGATGCTCGCGCACCGTGACATTCTGCGGCCAAGGCGTCGTCTGTTGCACGAGCGGGCCCGGCTCGCCCTGCGCATCGAACGTAAGCAAAGCTTCGACCTCTGTGTTCAAGGGAAAATTTTTCGTGCGCGGCAGATAGATCGCGCTCCGTGATTCATCGAGCGTGAAGCTGCCTTGTTGCGTCCGGCGCAAGGTGTCTGCGACGCCGTGCGCGTCGCGCAGGAAGAACGAAGTCGCGTCAACCAACACGCGGTCGCCTTCACTTGCTTCGACCTTGAAGCCTGTCTGCGACGCCGTGCGCGTCGCGCAGGAAGAACGAAGTCGCGTCAACCAACACGCGGTCACCTTCGCTTGCTTCGACCTTGAAGCCTGCAAGCACAGAGCGCGCGAACGACTCTTCAACCGCGCGCCGCTCGCTCGCATCCGTCGAGCGTGCGCGATAGCGTTGGTTCGGTTCGATGAGCAAAACTTTGGGGCCGGTGCGCTCGAAGAAGACGACGTGCGTGTTGCCGAGTTGCCCGCGATCAAGCCCAATGGGGTTTGAGCCGACGCCGGTTTGCAGCGAAACCTGATAGAGAAACTCCTGCTCGAAGCGCGCGATCTCCAACAGCAGTTGGCCGTGCTCCGCGTCCCAGTAGAGCGGAAAGTAGCCGTCAAGCTTTTGCAAATCCTTCGTCCGTTCACGGAAAGATTTGGTCTGCGCGTTGACGTTGACAATGATGAAAAGCGCGAGCGACAACAACAGACAGACACGTCTCATAATTTATCCCTCGAATGATTGGCGGCAGCGAATGAGCTTTTTGCGCTGAACCGGGAGCGCGGGCATTCTAACTGCAAACGCGCCGCAGAATCATCTTTTTCGCGGCTACGGTCGCAAGCGGCGCATCAGGTCGGTCGTCAACTTACAGATTGATCACGGCTGCGTTTACCCATACTATGCCAATGTTCGTTTGATTCGCGGCCAAGGTCTCGAACGATGCGCTTCGTCTTCACTAAACTTTTCTACGTCCTGCTCGCCGCAGGCTTCGTGCTGTTGTCGCTGTCTTGGCACTGGCCCGTGTTGCGCCGCATGACGCTCGCCTACGATCTGTTGCTGCTCGCCGTCGCCTTCATTGACGCGCGCGTTAGTCGTTGGCCCGCAAGCGTCACGGTCGAGCGTGAGTTTGCTGGCCGCTTTCACATCGGCGCGGAGACGGAGGTGCGCGTTGTTGTGCAGAACAACTCGGCGCGCGCGTTTCTCGCGCGTATCAAGGATGAATACCCGCCGGGACTAAGGCTCGAAGCGCCGCGCGAGGTCGAACTAACAGTTGCAGGTCAGACGAGCGCGATGCTGGTCTATGGCCTCACGCCGCCGAAGCGCGGGCGCTATGAGTTCGGGCGGATCGCTGTGCGCTATCGTTCGCGGCTGGGGTTGGTGTGGGTCTCAACTTTGATTGGCGAGCCGGAAGCGATCAAGGTCTATCCGAATCTGCGGCGGGCGCGCGAGGCAGAGTTGAAGGCTTTGGGCGCGCGTTCGCTCGTCTCGATGCGGCGACGCACGGCTTGGCGCGGCGAGGGGCGCGACTTTGAATCGCTGCGCGACTATGTGCCCGGCGACGAGTTGCGCCACATCGCTTGGACGGCGACGGCGCGGCGCGGGCGTCTGACGACGCGCCAGTATCAGATCGAGCGCGATCAAACCGTGCTCATCGCGTTAGACGCGGGCCGTTTGATGACCGCGCGGATTGAGCAGGAATCGAAATTCGATTCTGCGATCCATGCGGCGCTCGCTTTGATGTCTGCGGCCGAGCGCGGCGGCGATCATACGGCGCTGGCGGTCTTCGGCCGGCGCGTCAAGATATTTGTGCCGCCCGGTCGCGGGCACGAGCAGACCGAAGCTGTGATGGAAGCGCTCTACTCGGTTGAGCCGGAACTGATCGAGCCGTCCTATACGCGCGCCTTCGGATATATCGCGGCGAACTGCAAACGGCGCGCGCTCGTCGTCGTCTTAACCGACCTCGTTGACGAAGAAGGCTCGCGTGAGTTGCTCATGTCGCTCAGACTTTTGCGCCCGCGCCATCTGCCGCTCGTCGTCTGCATCGCCGACCGCGACCTGCGCGCGGTGGTGCGCGACACGCCCGACAATTTGCGCGACCTCTTCACGCAATCCGTCGCCGAAGAGATCATGTTCCAACGCGAAGCGGCACTGCGGCTCGTCGAACAACAAGGCGGCCTCGCGCTCGATGTCACGACCGCCGCGCTCGTGCCGAATTTGCTTGAGACCTATATCCGCGTGAAGGAGCGCGGCCTGCTATAAGCAGGCGCACGGAAGCGTTGGCTTAGCTTGTCGCCTGATAAGCTGGTTACGTGCAAGTCCACGTTGGCGCATCTTTTTGATTCTCTTTTCGCGCTGAGCGCACTATAATCCCCGCCATCTGCTGGAGTCTTCTCACGACGGCCGCCGTTGACTAGACTTCTCATGCGCGTTTGTCCTCATACGCTCGCGCCGGTCGGCAGAATCTTTAACAGCAACCGAGCATACAGGACTCCGCTTGCGAGCCGGGGCGCGAGTATATCTAACGAGTGTGTTGCAAGGCTGCGTAGGCCGGAGCAAGCCTGAAGTATGGATCGAAGAATACATACGGCCATTAGCTTGATAGAACGACAACTGCACGCCGAGCTATCACTTGAAGAGATAGCCCGTGCGGTCAATCTCTCGCCGTCGCGCTTCTGCCATCTGTTCAAAGCGGCGATGGGCTTGCCGCCCGCGCAATATTTCAAAGCCCTGAGACTGAGCCAAGCTAAAAAGCTATTGGAAACCTCGATGCTGAACATTAAACAGATCATGAGCCGCGTTGGGATTAAAGACAAAAGCCACTTTTCGCGCGAGTTTAAGCGCGCTTATGGGCTGACGCCGAAACAGTATCGGGCGAGTTATCCGCTTGAGCGGGCTGGCGAGCAGGCAGTGAGCGCGGCCGTAGCAGCGACGGCCAACAAATAGTTGAATCGGCCAATCAAATCTTATTGCTTGGCGGCCGGTTTAAGCATACCTTCCTCAGGCTACGAACACCCGCGCTCTCAAACTCCACTCGAAGTGGGAGAGCAGCTCACGGCAAGCCCTGCCGGCGTAAACCCTTAAACTCAGGAGGAAACCACAATGAGAAAACTTGGCCAATACCTAGTCGCTACCATCGGCGTCGCCGTTCTATCCTTAACGGTTGCCAACGTCACCGCGCTGGCGGTTGGGGATTGTCACGTCGAAGTCGCGGATGAATACACCTGTTACGCGACAGGCTCAGACGCCAACTACTGTTACTACGATTGCTACTGTAAGGTGGGCGACTCCGCATGTGATGCAGCGCTCACACGCGACGGGTTTGAATCGTACTGAGTTGCCAACGGCTACAGGTCAATCAAAGGCCCAAGCGGCCCAAATACGCGCAAGGGTTGACGGCGCTCCTGCTCGGTCGTCAGTTGAGTCGTTTCGGGTGAGACCGTGACCCCGTTGATTGTCCGTCAGTTTTCGTCCGGTCTCACCCGTTCTTTTTCACTGTGGGAGCTTATAGACTTCGGCCATCTTTGTCCGATGAGATAGAATACCTATCGCCTGACAGTCCGTAACGATCAAGCCTCTGATATGAACACACACACAAGTTCTCCGGCTCGCGTCAGCCGCTTCGGCTGGCTGCTCGTACTGCTATTGGCCGCTTCGGTCGTCATGGCCCAAGCGCCGGGCCAGCGCGTTAAAATTGATCGCCGCACGATCAGCCCCAACCGTCCCGCCCCGGAACTTTATGCTGACAAGCTGGCGCTCAAACTCACGTTGATAAATCTACCCGGCGCAAGCGAACCGAGTAGCTCTTGGCAGCTAGAGTACAAAGTCTATTTTGTCGCGGAGCAGGATTTCGAGCGCGTCGTGAAGCAACTGAACAAAGAGGGCAAAGGGCGGGAACTCAGCCCGGAAGATTTTCCGACCAAGATTTTACTGGCCGACGGGCAACTCAATAAACGCAAATTGAGCACGCTACCGGATCGCACCCTTTGGCGACAGGGGATTGACTTCAAGAGTAAGATTCCACTCGAACAACAGACGGCGTTTGCCAGCATCATGTGTTTCTATTCGGTTAAAATCTACGACGCCAAACTCAAGAAGAACGTCTATGGTTCGGACGTCTTTGTCGTGCCGCCGTTTGATACCAACACAAACGACCGCGAGAATTTTACAGCCAATACAACCCTCTACTTAAACTTCTACGTCGCGGATGATGGCGCGCTCTACAAGTCGAACCGTAAGAGCGCGAGCGAAACCACACAGTGGCGGCCCAATTAATAAAGAGAGGTTCAGAGAACTCTGCTGTTCGAGGATTAAGACTGTGGCAGCTAATGCAAAGAGTAAACTTATCTGGTTGGCCAGTTTAGCCATCCTTTTCGTCTTGGTGTTCTGTGCCGGCTTCGCATTTTTCTATACCCGCCAACAACAGTCGGCGGCAGACGCGCGGCGCGGGGTCGGCAGTACGCTGCCGCACGCGGAGTTGGTTGACGAAGCTAATCAAGTGCTGCCGGATGCGGCGCTGCACAATGGCCGGCTCATTCTTGTGTTTGTCGCGCCCGACTGCGGCGCTTGTGAGGCTGAAGCAAAATTTTTACAGCCGGTTGTCAAGCAGCGTAGCGATGTGCCTTTCTACGGTGTGGTCTCATTCGGCGAGCAAGCGACGGCGCTGCGTGCGGCGCAAGCGGAGTTCCCGTTCAAGGTTTTTTACGACCGGAATTTTCACCTTGCAGGCCAACTCGGTATTAAGCGCGTGCCGATCAAACTGTATATTGAAAACGGTGTGATCAAGAAAGCTTGGGGCGGCGCGACGACGGACGCGGCGAAACAGGCTGAGTTTGTCAGTTGGCTGGAGAAGTTATAAAAGTTGTAACCGTTGCGACTGGCGCGGGCGCGGCCGGAGGTTAAGACGCATGCTTAAGCACAGGCTCTTATTGAGCGCAACGTTGGCTGTCAGTCTCGGTTGGCAATTGCTCTGCCCCGTTGCCACAGCCGCACAGACAAAGACGCCCCCCGTTGCAACTCGGCCGGCCAAGCCAAAGCCTGCGCCCGCGTCGAACATTGATCAAAGCCAAGATGCTAAGAACCGCTTCCGCGCCAGAGTCGTTGACGTCTTGCGCCAGACCGCGCGCGAAGCGAAGCAGTGGGAGAAGAAAGAGATCGCAGCCAGCGTCGAGAGTCGCGCGGCCGATCTGCTATGGGACTCGGACGAAGCGGCGGCGCGTGAACTGCTCGCGCAAGCGTGGGAGACGGTCGGTCAGTTCGCAGAGCCGCGACAGGAGCACTCGCGCTATCGCAATTATTCGCGTCGGGCCGAAGCCCGCAGTAAAGTCTTACTTATTGCCCGCCGGCGCGACAGCCGACTCGCGCAGAAATGGGTCGAGGAGTTGGCGCAGGAGAAAAGGGCCGAAGGCGACGCGCCCGGCGGTCTCTTCGACGACCGCACTGAGCGGAGCAACGTCCTGTTGCAAATGGCCATGAGCGCGGTGAAAGACGATCCGCAAACGGCGGCCCGGCTGGCGATAGAGAGCTTGAACGACGGCATCTCCTTCGGGCTGCAAAATGTGCTGATCGCACTCCAAGCACAATCATTCGAGCAAGCCGAACCGGTCTTTCAGGCCGCACTGAACCGTTTGGCCACAGCCGGCATGCGCGATCCGAACGAGTTGCTGATCCTCTATTCCTATCTCTATAGTCCGGGCCGGATCGGCGCGGCGAATACGAGCGATAGTCAGGGGCACATAAACTTGGCCGTCGGGCGCGACACGCCGACGATCACGCCGGCCGCACAATATCGGCCGGCGTTGGCGGCCTCGTTCCTCAATCTCGCCGCCGACTTGCTGACCAATGCGCCGCTGCCTTCAGCCACAGCCGATCCGCAAACCACCGCGCGCACACAGATCAGCGTGATCAATCTCTTGCTCGGCAAGCTGCAACAGATGTCGCCCGATAAGGCGACCGTGCTGGCTAATCACGTCCAAGTCTTAATGGCGGACGCGAAGTTTTCCGCCGCGCCGCCCAGTCCGCCCGACGGTTACATTGAGCCGCAACAAGGCGAGCGGCCAAGCGAGTACAACGTGCGCCGCGTGGATTATTTGGAGAAGCTGGCCGAACAGGAGACGAGCACGCTTCGCCGCGACATCGCATTCGCCAAAGCTGCGACTGCGACCGAACCCGAAGACTACGAACGCGGCTGGCGACTTGCCGGACGCATCAGCGATAAACAACTGAGCGCCGACCTGACCAACTGGCTGACTTATCGCGCGACGCTACGTCTGCTCGAACAAAAGGAATTTGACAAAGCCTACGCGCTGAACGGCAAGAATGAAGACACGGCGCAAAGGGCCGTCTGTCTGGTCGTCGGCGCACAAAAGCTGATCGCCGCCAAAGATAAGTTGCGCGCGGGCGAGTGGCTGCGTGAAGCGAGCGGCTTACTGCGCAAAGCGACGCTCGATGAGAACTGGACGAAGATCGCTTTGGGGATCGTCGCCGCCGAAGGCCGACTCGATGCGACGATGGCGCTCTACTCTCTGCAAGAGTCCGTGCGCGCGTTGAATCAATATCCCACCGAGTCTGTGCTCGCGGAGCGCGCGTCGGCAGTGCAACGCTTCACCGGCATCGCGCCCGCAGAGATCAATTACGTCACCAACGGCTTCAGTCTGGATGCGGCGCTGGCGAGTTTTGGGGCGCAGGATTTTGAGAGCGTGTACAGTGTGTTGCGCGGTATTGACGCGCCTGAAGTGCGCGGCTTGGCCGTCGTTGCGCTCTGCCAGCAGGCGCTCAAGACCGCAACTGGCCCGTCCGCTCCTGTGCCTAAACCAGTCGCCCCAGCACAGTCACAGCAATAACGCCGCCAATTTCATTCCTGCTCAGTCCCTCTTCCCGCCAGCAACAGATAGGTGTAGAGCGCGATGCCGGTCAGCACGGCGATGCTGAACTTGAAGCCGGGGTTGATCGGCGCGGGCGAGATGAAGCCTTCGATTGTGCCGGCGACGGCGAGGAATGGGATACAGGCGATGACGAGGTGCATGGCTTCGCGTGCGCGCAAGCGCAAAGAGTCGAAGCGCGAGAGGTCGCCGGGCATGAGGATCGCGCTGCCGAGCATGAGGCCCGCACCGCCCGCGAAGAAGATGCAAGAGAGTTCGACCACACCGTGCCCGACCATGAAAGTTAGCAGTTCGTTGCCGTAGCCCGCGCGATAGGTGAGCGCAAGCACTGCGCCGACCTGCGCGCCGTTATAAGCCATGATGTAGAGCGAGCCGACGCCTAAGAGCGCCCCGTAGGCGAAGGCGTAAAAGGTAACCATGATGTTGTTGGTTGCAATGCCGGCCGCCGCGACTTGATTCGCTTTATTCGCACCGAGCCACCAACGTTCGCCCGCGTCCGTATTCTCGGCCCGCCACTCGGCGGTAACGCCGGTCAACTCCGAAAAATCCGCATCGCGTATCGTGCCGATGAAACCGGCGGCAAAAAAGACCCAGAAGAACAGGGCGGCGAGCGCCGTGTAGCGCCACGTGCGGCGGAAGGTGCGCGGCAAATCAAGCAGGAAAAACTGGCGGATGCGCCGTCGCCCTTCGGCCGACTCGGCGCGATAGATGCGCCCGTGCGCGCGGATGACGAGACTGTTGAGATAGTTGATGAGGCGCGGGTCGCGCGATTCGGCGCGGGCGATGGCGAGATCGGACGAGGTGCGCCGGTAGATGCGCCCAAGTTCACGCACCTCTTCACGGTGCAGACGCCGCAGCTTCATGCTGTCGAGCAGCGCCAACAAATCTTCGAGCTGCTGCCACGCGCCCTTGCGCTCGTTGATGAAACGGTCGCCTGTTGACATGAAACTATGATCGGTTAATGCCTAATCTGTCGTCGTCCCACACATGCCGGCCGGCGTTCGTTCATCTTACTTCATGTGGCGGCTTTGCGCTGCACTCTTTGCGCCTGCCGCCAGAGCATCACGCCAAGCCGATGCAGAGCTAACGCCGCCAAGATCAAAAGCGCATAGTGCATGGCGATGATGTAACGAAACTCCGTCCACAAAATTGATTGCACGCACATGTAGTAGAGCGGCAGCGCGAGCAGCAGCAGCAACTCGCGCCGTTGACGCGCGCGAAACATTATGACCGCGCCGAGGATGGCAAGCGGAAGCATCCACGCGGTCAGGAAAAATTGCTGCACAAATCTGAGCAGCCTACGCGGGTAGCGCGTCCACGTCTGCGCTGCCGGCCCCAAAGCGAACGCTTCGACTGCGCCGACCTCAGCCACGACGCGCGCATTGTGCCGGTCGCCGTTGCGCAGGCGGACGCGCACTTGTGTCGCATCGTCATTCACGAACGGACGCAGGACAGTGACGGCCGGTTGCACATCAGGCGTCAGATCGAGATAGCTTACAGGATGCAGAATGGGCGTCGCGGCAAGCAGCGCACCGTCTCGGCCGTCGAGCACATCAACGACCAGACTGCCCTGCTCGATCTTAAGCGGCAACCGAAGCAAATAGTCTGTGCGCGGTTGCACAGTCAATGGCGGTGTGACTAAGAGCGCGCTCAGTCCGTCGCCCGCGAAGCGCAATGCGCACGTGTCGCTCGTCAACGTTGCTTGCGCTTGCGTATCGCCGTGCGCGTGCAACTCTGCCGGCGCGAGTGTGAACGTTGGCGGTGTGCCCTCTGTGTCTGCGAGCGTGTGCGTGATGGCGGGTTGCGCAACGACGAGTTCCACGCGGGGAAAGCGGAGCATGTCTGCGGCGCGGCGCAGCATCACGCTGCCAAACCAGAACGGGTGTTGCCGAATCACAGCCAAGCCCCGCGCGACGCGCGCCTGTTCGCGCATGACGCCGTCCGGCTTGAAGCGCGTGCCGAGATAGTCGGGCCGGTTGTACATCTCAGCTTCCCACCTCGTCACGTTGTAATCGTTATCGGGCAGGCCGAATTTTTTCTCCTTGTCATAGATGCCGATACCTTCGACGAGCGTGATCCCTGCGCTGACAGAGAGCGGAATGAAGTGATGAAACGCGACGTAGTTGCGGATCGTGATCGGGGCCATCACGAGAACGGCCGCGCAAAGAAGCGCGAGCGCATAACGCAGTCGCGCCCCGCGCGCGAATAGAAACCAACACAGCACTGCAAGCAACGGCGGGAGCAGGAGCGCATTCGATCTAAACCAGCAAGAGACGCCGACGAGCACGCCCGCCCAGATGAACGCGAACAGGCGCGGCCGTTTGAGCGCGCGGATGAGCAGCCATATGGCGACGAGGAGCGGGAGCGGCGCGAGCGGATCGGGCAGGAGCGCAATCGAGTGATAAGCGAGTTGCGGCGAGAGCGCGACGAGCAGGCCGGCGATTGTGGCGACCGATATTGAGAACAACTCTGCGGCGATAAGGAAGACGATGAGGCAAGCCGTCGCATCGAGCGTGACGTGGACAGCGCGCAGTGCTCTGTCAGACTGGCCGAAGAGTTTCCAGACCGCCGCCACGAAGACGGGATAACCGGGCGGGTGCTTAACGAAGTTCGCGTCGCTTGGCGGATCGTCGCCGCGCAGAAAGCGCATCAGATCGCCTGCGTACAAGACTTGCGCGTGCACCTTGTACTCTTCGGCCATACCTGTGAAGACGAAGCTCTGCCGATTGTCCTGCCAGTAACAGAGCCGAACGCCGAGCGCGAGCAGAAAGAGCGCCATGCAGATCGCGCCGATGCGCAGACGATGTGCACGCTTCGTCTGTGCGATTGTCGGTGTGTCTGTCTGTGTTGCTTGCTCGGGCATGTCACTCACGCGCGGTTAGCGCGATACCATGCGATGGTCTGGCGCAAACCTTCGGCGAAAGGGATCGCGGCGGTGAAACCGAAGGCGCTTCGGGCGCGCGCGGTGTCGAGGCGGCGGCGCGGTTGACCATCAGGCTTGGTCGCGTCCCAGATGATCTCACCACGAAAGCCCGTGAGTTCGGCGATCTGTGTGGCGAGAGCGCGGATCGATATCTCTTGACCAGAGCCAAGATTGACCGGCTCGGACGAGTTGTAATGCTCGGCGGCGAGCAGGATGCCGCGCGCGCAGTCGTCCGCATGCAAGAACTCGCGCGTCGCCGCGCCTGTACCCCAGACGACGATCTCGCGCTCGCCGCGTTCCATTGCTTCGACGCACTTGCGGATCAATGCCGGGATGACGTGCGACACGCGCGGGTCGAAGTGGTCGCGCGGGCCGTAGAGGTTGACCGGCAGCAGGAAGATCGAGTTGAACCCATACTGCGCGCGATACGCCTGCGATTGCACGAGCAGCATCTTCTTGGCGAGACCGTAAGGCGCGTTCGTCTCTTCCGGATAGCCGTTCCAGAGATCGTCTTCACGGAAAGGCACAGGCGTGAACTTCGGATAAGCGCAGACTGTGCCGGTGGCGATGAATTTTTCGATGCCGCGTTGGCGGGCCTCTTCCATCAAGACCGTGCCCATGATCAGGTTATCGTAGAAGAAGCGACCGGGATTCTCGCGGTTCGCGCCGATGCCGCCGACGACCGCCGCCAGATGAATCACGACATCAGGCCGCGCCATATCATAAAGCCGGCGAATCGCGCTCTCATGCCGCAGATCAAACTCAACGGTGCGCGGCACGAAGATCGAACGGCAGCCTGCTTCCTTCAGTCGCGCGATCACATAAGAGCCGAGAAACCCCGCGCCGCCCGTCACGCAGACGCGCCGCGCCTCCCACCAATCTTTACTGCTCATCTCATCCATAGCTGAATCTTAAACGGCTTGAATGTATGCGCGCGCTTCTGCGATGACGCGCGCGATACCTTCGTTCAAGGAGACAGACGGTCGCCAATCCGGCAACAGGTTTTCAGGATCAATAATTACTTCCGCGCCGCGCGCCGTGCCGAATCTCGTCTCGACGCCCAACTGCCGTGCGGTCTCTTCGGCCACTTGGCGGATCGTCAGCCACTCTGAACCGGCGATGTCCGCCGTCTGCGCCGTACTGTCGAACAGCGCGATGAGCGCCGCCGCGCAATCATCTTTATAAACGAAGCGCCGACGCTCTGCGCCGTCGGTCAGACACTCGACGCGCCCGCGTGTGAGACCTGCGAGCACCATGTCTGTGACGACGTGGCTGCGCGCGTCCGGCTGCTCCCAGCCGTATGTGTTCCAGAGGCGCGCGAGTTTGCCGCCGAGTTGACGCGCCCAATGTTCGGCCATCAGTTTGGTTAGCCCATATGCGTCGGCGCGGCCGGCAAGCTGCGAGGTCGTGAACAGAAAGGGCCTGCGTGTGCGTGCAAGCGCGTCGAAGATGCGCGCGGATAGTTCGCAGTTATGCCGGTACTGTTCGTGCTGGCTCTCAGCCGCTTCGATGTACTTTGCGCCGCCCGTATCCCAAGCCAGAAACCAGACGCGGTCACACGCAAGGAACGGCGCATCATCAACGCGCCGCAGGTCGCAGCCCGCTTTGAGATCGAGCGCGACGACTTCGTGCCCACGCGCGCGCAGGCTGGCGGCGAGCGTCGTGCCGATTAACCCTGCGCCGCCCAATATCAGTTCTCTTGTTCCGCCCGGCATAATTTAATCTGACCGTCGCAAGTTGGAGCTTAAAGATGAAAGGGGTCGGCGCTCTTAAGGGGCTGTCGGCGTGCCCATTGAATCGCCGCAGTCTAGCCGCCCGCAGAAACGAGCGTCAAGCGGCCACTCGCCGGTGTGCTTGCCATGCCACACCGCCGCCGACTATATTGCGCGCTTCGGTTTTTGTGTTTTATGCCGACAGAGTTTGTATGAAGGTCGAAGAGATAAACATTGCGGATGCGGCTGCGCCCACGCGCACGCCGCCGCTTGAATGGAGCGGCGCGGACGCGAACTACTTGCGCTATGAGCGCGAGCGGATCGCACATTGGGACAAGGTCGCGCGTTGGATGGACGAGCGCACGGGCTGGGGCGGCGCGTATCGGCGGCGTTTGACGAAGGTCTATCAGTTCTTCGTGCCGCGTGGCGCGCGCGTGCTTGAGGTTGGCTGCGCGCAAGGCGATCTCTTGGCGGCGCTTGCGCCGGGCGACGGCGTCGGCGTGGATTTTTCCGCCGCGATGCTCGAACGCGCGCAACGCAAGTATCCAAACTTGCGCTTCATCCAAGCCGATGCGCACGCGCTCGAATTAGATGAGACGTTTGACGTGATCATTCTCTCCGATGTGGTCAATGATGTCTGGGACGTGCAGCAGGTCTTGCAACAGCTCGCGCGCCTCGCCACGCCGGAGACGCGCCTGATCATAAATTTTCAGAGTCATCTGTGGGAGCGGCCGCTGTCTGCCGCGCGTGCACTGGGCCTTGCGCGCCCGAATCTGACGCAGAACTGGCTCACGTTCGATGATGTCAAGTCTCTGCTTGCGCTCGCGGACTTCGAGGTCATACGCCATCGCGAAGAGATGTTGTTGCCGCTGCCCGTACCGCCGCTTTCGACCTTTGCGAACCGTTATCTCATACGCTTCTGGCCCTTCAACCTGCTCGCGCTGACGCACTTCATCGTCGCGCGCCCCATACGCCCCGAAGCACATGCCGCCCCGCCGCCGCTCGTCTCAGTCATCATTCCTGCGCGCGACGAGGCGGGCAACGTCGCGGACATCTTCGCGCGCATGCCGGAGATGGGCGCGGGCACGGAGATGGTTTTTGTCGAAGGCGGCTCGACCGACGGCACTTACGAAGTGATCGCCGAAGAGATCGCGCGCCGGCCCGAACGACGTTGCAAGCTGCTGAAGCAGAAAGGCAAGGGCAAGATTGATGCGGTGCGGCTCGGCTTCGCTAACGCCGCAGGCGACGTGTTGATGATCTTCGATGCGGACTTGACCGTGCCGCCCGAAGACATGCCGCGCTTCCTCGAAGTGCTCACATCGGGCAAAGCGGACTTCGCCAACCCTTCGCGCCTCGTCTATCCGATGGAGGACGAGGCGATGCGCTTCTTCAATCTGGTCGGCAACAAGTTTTTCGGTCTCGCTTTTTCGTGGCTGCTCGATCAGCCGTTCAAAGACACGCTCTGCGGCACGAAGGTCTTATGGCGGCGCGACTATGATCGGATCGTCGAGGGGCGTGCCTACTTCGGCGACTTCGATCCGTTCGGCGAGTTCGACCTGCTGTTCGGCGCGGCCAAGTTGAACCTGAAGATCATGGACGTGCCCGTGCGCCATCGCGCGCGCACTTACGGCACGACCAAAATTCCGCGTTGGAGCGGCGGCGTGATGCTTTTGCGCATGGTCTTATTCGCAGCGCGCCGCATCAAGTTCATCTAACGCGCCCGCCAACCGAAGCGACGGCGATGAAGAAAGGGGTTAACGCTCCTGACGGACGACAAGTTTTATCGAAGACTACCCTACTATCGGCTGCTCGCCGCAGGCTTGATCGCAATCGTGGTCACGACTTGCTGCGTGCAGCAGATTGCGCGGCGGGATGGTGATCCGGAGGTGTTCGTAACTGCGGCGCGGTCTCTGTTGCAAGGCAGAGATATTTATCTCATCCCTAGTCAACATGCCAGGTTCTATTATTATCCGCCCTTCTTCGCTTGTTTGAATATCCCTCTAACCTTGCTGCCAATCAGCGTCGTCATCGTACTTTGGGCGCTCGCTTCTGTGGCGCTGCTCGGCTGGAGCATGACCACGTTTTATAGCAGCATGACGGGCCGGCCATTCTTCTCTCTGCCGATCAAAACTCGTTGGGTGCTCAGCTTCTTTTCCATCCTATTGACAGCCCGCTTTATCTTTCTGCATTTACGATTCGGGCAGGCGAACATCTTCGTCTTGGCGCTAACGGTGCTCGGCTTGAAGTGGCTGAACAGCAAACAACAGGTGCGCGCAGGCGTGGCCATCGCGCTTTCAATCGTGGTGAAACTGACGACGCTGCCTTTTGGCTTCTGGTTTTTAGCGCGCCGCAGTTGGCGTGTGCTGTTGGGGCTATGTTTAGGCGGCTTGCTTGGGCTGATGCTGCCTGCGCTCGTCGTCGGTGTCAGGCAGGACATAAGCTATCACCGCGAGTGGGTCGCGACGGTGGCGCTCGCCAATCAAGCGGGCACAGGCAACTGGGCCAATAGCGGCAACGTCTCTTTGCGCGCGCAAGTAGATCGGTTCTTCATAAAGACCGACGCCTTTGAATATCACGGCCGCTTATATCGCGTGACGTTGGTTGAACTGCCGCCGGTTGTTGTCCGGCTCATCGGGCAACTGTTGATGCTTGGCGTTGCGCTCGCCATCGTTCTGTATGCCGTGCGCTTTCGCCATGCGCCGGAACTCGTCGCACAATGGGGCGGCTTTGCGTTCGTCTTCAGCTTGATCCCAAACTTTTCGCCCGTCGCGGAGATTCCGCATCTCGTCATCTTATTGCCTGCTTACCTCTATGTCGTGCACCTCTGGTATGTCGAGCAACTGAAGGATCGCATCTTTCGCCGCTTGGTTGTGCTCTCGTTTGTCTTCGCCACGCTGACGACCAACACCATCGTGGGGATGTATCTGAGTCGGTTGTTGACCAGTTGGGGCTGCATTAATCTGGGGCTACTGCTGCTGTCTGCGGCCATCTTTCGCGCCGCAACGTGTCTCCGGCGCGAGCGACGAGGCACGGACGATGCGAGACTCGCCCGCGCGCCGGACGCGGCCACAACGGCCTGAGCCAGCCAAAACTTTTCGCAAAAAACTCTTTCCACAGTTCGTGCGGCGTTCTAAACTCGTCGTGGTTGGTAACGCAGACCATGACAGATTGGACGCGCATCGTCGAGTGTGTGCCGAACTTTAGTGAGGGGCGGCGGCCGGAAGTTGTCGCGCGGCTCGTCGCTGAGATCGAGTCGGTCGCGGGCGCAGTTGTGCTCGATACGCACAGCGACGCGGATCACAATCGCAGTGTGATTACGTTCGTCGCCGAACCAGAAGCGGCCGTTGCGGCGGCGGTGCGTGTGGCGGCGCTGGCGTGTGAGTTGATCGATCTGCGCGAGCATGCGGGCGCGCATCCGCGCGTCGGTGCTCTGGACGTGCTGCCGTTTGTGCCTGTGCGCGGCGTGAATCTGGCCGACTGTGTGCAGTTTGCACATGAAGCGGGCAAAAGGATCGCGCGCGAGTTGGATGTGCCGGTCTATTTTTACGAAGCGGCGGCGCTGAGACCCGACCGCGTGAACTTGGAGGACGTGCGGCGCAAAGGCTTCGAGCAGTTGCGCGCGGAGATCGGCGTTAATCCTGAGCGCGCGCCGGATGTGGGCACGGCGCGCGTGCACGAATCGGCGGGCGCTTGTATTGTCGGCGCGCGGCCGTTCCTCATCGCCTATAACGTCAATCTAAACACGCAGGATGTCAGCATCGCACGACGCATCGCGCGCGTGGTGCGCGGGCGCGACGGTGGTTTGCGTTATTTGAAGGCGCTCGGCTTCGCGTTGCCGGAGCGCGGGCTGACGCAGGTCTCGATGAACCTCGTGCGCTTTGAGCAGACGGCGCTGCATCACGCCTTCGAGGCCGTGCGCCGCGAGGCCGCGCGTTGGGGCGTCAATGTGATCGGCTCAGAGATCGTCGGCCTCATCCCGCAAGCCGCGCTCGACCGCAGCGCTGAATACTTTTTGCAGCTCGAAAACTTCACGCCCGAACTCGTGCTTGAAAATAGGATCGCAGAAGCAGTAAGCAGAAGGCGGAAGGCGGAAAGCAGTAGGCAGAAGGCAGAAGGCGGAAGGCAGTTAAGAACAGATGAGCGGCCGTCAGCAACGATCAGCAATCAATCTTTAATGATCAACGAGCAAGCGCCAACAACCATTCAACCATCGTTAGACTCAACCGATCTGCCTACTGCCTTTTCCGGCGGCGGCGCGGCGGCGGCGCAGGCGGGCGTGTTGGCGGCGGCGTTGGGCGAGATGGTGGCGCGGCTGTTGGCGCGTAAAAGTAGCGGCGCGGAGACGGCGCAGGAGGCGGGCGAGACTTTGCAGACGCTCGCGTCTCTACGTGAACAACTAGCTGAGGCAGTTGACGAGGACGCGGCGGCGTTTGCGCGCGTGCTCGATGCGCGGCGGCTGCCGCGCGCGCGTGATGATGAGAGACGCGCGCGGGCGCATGCCATCGAAGAGGCTTTGAAGGGCGCGGCGATTGTGCCGCTCGAAGTGGCGAGCCTTGCGGTGCAGGCGTGCGAGTTGTTGGAGACGCTCGCTGAGTTGGGCGATGCGGCTTGGCTCTCAGACGCGGCGACCGGCGCGCAACTCGCGCTCGCCGCCGTGACGGCCGCGCGCTACAACGTGCTCGTCAACACGGCCGAGATCGAAGACGAAGAGTTCACGGCTGAACATCGCGCGCGCGCGGATGACCTGCGCGAACGTGCGCGCGAGATCGCCACGCGCGTCGAAGAGATGTTGTTGGATTCGATCAGATGAAAGGACAAGTCAGTACCGCCTGCGGTAGCGGGCGGGTACGTTGATGCAACTAAAACCCGCCCGCTACCGCAGGCGGTACTGACTTTTGACTAACCATGCCGGAAGAACGTAGAGAAGATGCGCGTCGGGCCGTGTCGGTCGCGGCGACGTGGGAAGGCTTATCGGGCAAGCACGAGGCGCGCGTGAGCGATTTGAGTCTCGGCGGCTGCTTCATTGACACGCCCGGCAAAGCGGACGTGGGCGAGTTCATTCTCTGCGCTTTGGCGTTGCCGCACGGCGGCTGGTTGCGCCTGCGCGGGCAAGTCGCCTCCGTCGATCCGCAGGTCGGCTTCAGTCTCGCCTTCACCTTCCTGACCGAAGACGAGCAAACGGCGCTCACGCAATTACTCGACGCCTGACGGCGCACGCCCCGCAATATCCTACGCGCAGCCAGAACAGAACTTGCATCCACTCATCCATATTCTTATCTCTGAGACCTACTATATTGTTTAATACGACTAACGCTTGGATTAACCCGCCGCCCGACGAAATAACACAACCTGACAGTAGGATTCAAGGTTGATAAAAGGCAAGCTGAGCGTGGTCAGGTTGAATGAGTTAGAGCGCGCTTCTTTAATCAAACCAATAGAGTCACTACTTAACCAAACAACAGTCTGCATGGTTAACGCAAATAAATTCGGATTAATGTTTCTCCCGTAACTCCATTATTAAGTACTTTCTTCTTATGCTTATTTGCCCATTCCTCAAGCTTATCTCTATCCTTATCATCGCTCTCCTTGTGAGAAATAATTACTGACTTATGTATGCTAGGACTCATCTCATATACTTCGCACAACAACCATAGATAGAAAGTATGGATTTGGAGAACTACGATGACATACTTATAGGGTAACTCACCGGGACTACTGTAACCACGCATCGGTGTCATAGTAACACTACATTTAGGGACAGAAATCTTCTCAGAGGTTTCCTTAATCGTTGTTTTTTGAAAATCCGGGTGATGCTTTCTGAAGTCTTCTATCCAGTCTGCTGTGTGTTCAGAGAATTGCGGTATCTTTCCAAGCTCTCCGCAATTGATAGTTTCGTTCCAAGACCCGGCATGATCGATCAACATATCTATACTGTGTATGACTGTCTCAGAAGAAGAATGAATTGTGAAAGTGAATAGGAAAGCGGAGAACTTGGCTATTCCGTTTTCAAGATTCCTCTCGTCTGAGGGCACATAGAAGTAAGTTGCGGATTGGTCTATTGTTATAGTTTGACGATCAGTTGAAATCAAGTAGGTGATAAATTCGACGGTGGCCTTGAAACCAGCGACAACACCTAACACTCCCAGTAAAGCAGGTACTAAAAGCGATGCTATACCCGTTGGCGTACTATAAGATTGAGGGCGGAGAATAAGGGCAATGATCACCACAAAAAGTATCCCTATTCCAATAGAAAGAACCGCAATGAGCAAACTTGTACGTTGAGAAACTAGTTGCTTTGTCATATACATCCTTTCTTCGCCTGATTTCCACTATTAATCTAGATCATAACTTAACTTAGGTGTACTAATCGCCGTCATGGATTACGCCTAATTTGCCGTCTAATCCTCTATTGCCGTTCAAAGCCTCAAGAAAACTATGTATAGATCAGAATTAGGCTGCCTCACGTCAGTCAGAATAGATGCCCTTTGAGTATTGACGTGAGGCTAACGAGTCGTTAGCGCGGGGAAGATATGCGAGCGGGGCGAGGTTGACAATGGTGAGAGATGAGCGAATGAGTGATAGTACATCGCCGGATAATACCTCAAGTTAGATAAAGCTTCGCACATAAAGCCGCCGCGCGAGCGGCGCGGTGAATTGAGCATGGCGTTTCAACGCCGGGAACGAGACGATGAATGTGCCCGGCGTCGCGCGAGCGACGCATGAACCGGCGACCACAATTCATGCGTCGCTCGCGCGACGCGGCGGTTTGATACGTCGCCTTTCCCGGCGTTAAAACGCCGGGCTAAAGTCAGTGCGCCGCCGATGGCGGCGGGTTTGGGTGCAGGCTTGAATGCAAATTAGCGGCCGTTGCTTAACGGCGCTTGCTGCGGGCGGGCGACTTGCGTCTAATGCCTTCACTCTTCGTCGGGCTGGGCAACTTGTCGGGCAGGTCTAGCTCGTCATCTATCAGCACGTCCACGTAAACATTCGCCGCCCGCGCGTACTGCAAGAGCACGGGTAATGGCGGCTCACGCCTTCCGAGTTCATATTGGGAGACGTTGCTGCGAAATAACTCGTCAGTAAATCCCAACTGGCCCAGCAAGCCATTTTGAGACAAGCCCAATTCCAAACGAATCCGTTGCAGCTTTTCGGCGAGCCGGGCTGATTTAGTCCGCGAAGGATTGGTCATCGGGAGTGACCTCCCAATGACAAGTCGAGCTTAACATTAACGGCAGTGCTAGATACGATAGTATCTAGCAGGGCTTCACGCTTAATCGTCGCCAAGAGATCGCGGCATCTCTGTTTCGTGGCGACGCCCATCACTCAGTCTGTGAGGGGTAAGTCACGCATGTGGCCGTTGCCAGTGATCGAAAGAACGCGGGCGCAAAGATAGCAGAGATGCGCGCCGCCGTCACCCGGAATGTTTACTGCCGATGTGCTTGCCTCACATCACGGTGCGGCTTCATCAGGGCGGACGACGCTTCTCCTGCCCGTACTGCCGTCGCAGCCATGAGCATCCACCGTTCGACCTTGAGCATTACACCATCGGCTACGGCTTCTGCGCTCTCTACATGAGTTGGTTTCCTATCGAGGGCGGAGATGGGTTGGGCATCGTCAAGACGGACGAGCGCGGCCGGCTGCACACGGTGCTGTATGGCAAGGACAACCCACACACGCAAGCAGAGGGGCAGGCGGACAGCCGGCAGTGAGCGCAAGCCGCCGGGCGGTAAGACGGATTTGATCCATTCTCATAGGTGCTTACGCAGGAACGTGACGATCTTCCAGCCGTCTATGTATTTCCAAGGCGCGTGCCCGAGTGTGTAGTGACCGCAGGGCAGCCATTGCATGTCGAGCGGGTGGCCGGTCGAGCGGACGGCTCGGATTAGGTCGCGCGAGAGGTCGAGGGGGAAGGTTAGATCGTAGCGGGCGGCAATGAAGCGCATCGGGCGCGGAGTGAGCGCCGCGAGGCGTTCAATGTAAGCGAACGGGCTGATGGGCAGCCAGTGTCGGCGCAGTTCTGCGAGCGTGAGTTGGCCGTCGAAGCCTGCGCGGACGTGCTCAGTTGACAGCCCGCGCCAAACCACGTCGGCGACGTAGCCGGAGACGTGATTGAAGACGCCACTCTTGAG
>Ga0209153_1000043_pt1 | contig 62464 bp, 43 predicted proteins | sample GraSoiAngelo_120_FD_185877 | JGI IMG/M metagenome (GOLD analysis project Ga0209153, IMG submission 185877) | Grasslands soil microbial communities from the Angelo Coastal Reserve, California, USA - 14_0919_09_20cm (SPAdes) (version 2) | ecosystem: Environmental > Terrestrial > Soil > Grasslands ... | reverse complement strand
CTTCAACGAACGACAGATTCGCGCAGGCGTGCGTCAACTCGCCGTTGCTCTGCGCAGCGTGATGCGAGACAAAAGCTAATGCCACTCGGGCCGCCACAACTTTTGTGAGGAGACGCGCAAGGCGCGGTTGAATTTGCTGGATGAGTTCTCCCAAGCGATTATGGCGGTGAGTTCGACGATCTCGTCGGCGCTGTAAACTTCGCGCAGGCGCGCGAACAGTTCGTCGCTCACGTCGCGCCCCGTGATCGTCATCGCGTCGGCGTATTCAAGCGCGCTGCGTTCGACGGCATTGTAGTGTGGACTGACGGCGTAATCGGCGAGGGCTTCGATCTTCTCACGGCTCAAGCCGAGCGTGCTGCCCACGGCAGCGTTGATGTCCTGTCAAAATTCGCAGCCGTTCAAAGCCGCGACGCGCCGGTTGACGAGCGCCTGCAAGCGCGCATCAATCAAGCCGGACTCTTCAAGCCCCTGCCACATCGCCCGCACGCCGCGAAAGATGCTGGGCCGCCGCGCATAGAGCAGATGATTCAAGAGCGGCGCGCCCCAACGCTCAGCCTGCGCCGCGAAGACCCGCTTGATGTACCCTTCGGCCCGTGCCGGCTCGACGCCCTCAATGCGTGCCATCGTTTGCCACCTCACACACTCAACATCATTCGCACACGCGACCATCGTACTCGACGTGCGCGCAGGCGCAAGCCCCATTTATGCGCGCAACGATGAGGCCAATTCGGGACGGTCGTGCTCGATCTTTTTTCAGTTGAAGATCAACGCAACCTCTTCGCGCAAGCGATTCGGTTGATGACTGCGTCTGATCTCGACAGCGCGCACGCGGGCAGCGACGTTGAGCAGGCTGGCGATGTTGCCGGAGAAGAACTCTTCGGACGGGTGCGGCGCGTTCGTTGGTGCACTCGTTTCGTCCTGCTTGTCATGCTCTTTGCCGCGCCGCTCCGCCCAATAGGCTTTGATGCATTGCGCATCGAGCCGCGCGAAGACTTGATCGAATCCTTGCGCGCGTCGGTCGAGTCGCACGACGGTCAACTCATCCAATGCGGGCGTCGCATCGAGATCGGCGTGTACGTCCGTTTGTTCATGTGCGGCGCTGAGCGCGTGCAGCATGTCTGCGCTGTTGGAGACGAACAACTCGCGCCCGTCGAGCGTGTAGCAGAGTTGGCGGCCGAGCATCGGCAGGTCGAGCGTGCGCCATGTCTGACCGTCGTGTGCGCCGTCTGTCCATTGCAGCGCGGCCGTTGAATCGGCGATGGTCAGCCGACTCTGCGCGAGAGCACTCAGCGCGCGCTCGAACGCGGCGCGATCAAATCGTGCGGGTGCGGCGAGCGTCAGCGCAGCAGCGCGGCGAAACTCGACGAAGAGCGGCCCCGCGTTGACTTGCGGGCTGGCGGACGTGGCGGCGTAGAGCGGGCGCGCGGGTTGCAACGCTTGTGCGAGCGCCGCGACGTGGCGCGCTTCAGTCGCCGCGCGCAACTCGCCGTCGTAGCGCGTGTCATTCGCTTGCAGGCGCGCGTCCACCGGATCGTCAATCAAGCGGTCGTAACTGTGATCGAGATATTCATAACCGCTCCCGTAATCCGATTCGTTGTCGCCCGCTTCGGCAAAGTCCGAGTCGTCGTATGAATGCCAACTCCAAGTCGGGCCGCGTTCTGTATCATCTTGCGGCGGTCGGTCGAACAGTGTGTCGCGCAAGGTGTGCGCGGCGTTGTCGTCGTTCGTGAGCGCACGCACTTTGTAGTAAGGCGCATCCTTCGGCATGAGCGCGGCGAGGCGTTGAGCTTCGTTAGTCGGCAGCGGCGTTTGCTTCGTCGTCTGACCTGACAGCAGAAAACGCCGGTGCTCGATCCACTTGCTCTCTTGCAGTTCAAGATCGAAGAGACCGGCGCGCAAGATTTGTAAATCTTCAATGTTCTGCTGCACCCAGTAACTCTTGAAATACCAATCGCGGTTGAGCGCAGACTGATCAACCCAGACGGTCGCAAAGTGCGGCGCGAGTTCGCGGCTGAGCGTTTGAAATGCGGGATCGTCTGCGAGCCGATCCTTTTCCGGCGCGCGCCCGTTGATGTTGGCCAGCGTGCGCAAGAGCAGACGCTCGCTCGTCGCCAACACGAAGCGCCCGCGCGCCCAAGCGAACGCGAGCACTTGATGCTCGCGCCCGTTGTCAACGTCCGCCTCGCGCCGGTAGTAAGTCGTGCCGTCAGGCAGAGAGACTTCATCGAAGCCGTCCGTGTGTGTGAAGAAGTTGGCCGCGGCCGATTGTTCTTCGCTGAGCGGCGCGACGAAGACCAGATCGAGCCGGCCGATGTCGTAGATGGCAAGCGCAGCCTTGCTTTGACTTGCGCTGGCGAGCGCGCTCGCGTCGAGCGTGAAGCCGAAGGCGTCGTTGTATTCAGACCAACGCTCGACGAGTTTCATCGCCAAGTGGTGAGTCTCAAACTGTTGAAAGCTCGTGCTGGCGACGAGTTGTTGCTTGAGCGTTGATTCGTCCCAACGCTTGACGAGCGCAGACAAGTCCGCACACTGCGCATAGACGAGCGCCCCGCGCGGCAGATCATTCGCCAGAGCATACGCGCCCTTCGTCTCGCGCACCGCACGCGCATAGACCAGCAGACCTGCACAGACGACGAGCGCAGACGCGATGATGACGATGAGACGTGAGCGCGAGAAACGCGGACGTGCGAATCTTCGTCGTCTGTTTTGCTCAATCATTGTTCTCAGCCTTTCAGTCCGCGTTCATTCTTGCGCCGCGACGAAACGCTGGCGCTGTTCATCCCAGATCAAATTTTCTGTGTGCGCGGCGAGTTGTTTCAAGCGCACGACTGGACGCTTGCGCCAGTGCTCGGACTGCACGTGCCATGTGCCGTCGGTTTCGCGCCAATAGGTATAGAGAGGCACTGTGCTATCGTACTTGCTCAATTCGCTCAACGTTGTGAGTTGCAATCGCGGTGCATTTCCGTTCATGGCAGGCACGAGGCTGTAATTTGTTGTCGTTCTTTGTTTGACATCGTTCCAGTCTGTACCGCGATAATCTGCGACCGGCGTGATCTCTTCTTCGTTAAACTCCGCGACCTGCACGAGCGCACCGTCAAGCAACTTCAACACGCGCACCTTGCGCACGTACGCGCTCGCATCGCCTGTGCTCTCGTGCAACAACAGTTCGTGCGTGCCCGGTTTGACCAACTCCGGCAACTCAAGCCAGTTCTGATACGGATAATCTTCAAAACGCAGCCAAGCGGAGAGTGCCGCGCACAGACGCCAACCGCACTCGTCACGCTTGAGGATGAGCGCGACCGGCTGCTCGAAGCGCGCGAAGGTAATCAAAGCTTCCGGCGCGGCGTCATCATCGAGATTGACATAACGCATGTCCGCTTCCGCCGCACGCTCTGGATATTCACGGTCGCGCTCGTAGTCGTAATAGATGGTCGCGACATTGGGACGCAGAAACAAACGGCGAAACATGTCGCGGCGCACGGTCACATCTTCGCTCTTGAGCGCCGCAAAGATTGATTCGGGACTAATGAAGTAAGTTTCTGCCGAACATTGATGTTGTGTCGCCGCCGGCGCAGGCGCGTGCGCATTGGTGCTGTGTTGTTTGGGCAGGAACAACCCGACGATCAGGCTGTAGAGAAAAACCGCGATCAAGCTGACCTTGAAGCCGAATGTGAATGCGACGAGTCGTGAACGCCAACCTTTCATGCTGTGCCTGCCTCCCTTCACTCAATGCTGCGCGACCGTGCGCGCATCAACGATCAACTTGGCACTTGCGGGCTGCTATTGCGCCGCTTGCAGATGGGCAATGCGCGTCGCACTCACGCGCCGGTCGGCCCGATTGTCGAGCGCCGCGAACCGCGCCCGCTCAAACTCCAACGCGCGTTTGAACTCGCCACACTCTTCGGCCGCCGCCGACAACGCACTCAACAAGTCCACGCGCGCGAGCGTCGCACGCGCAGACAAGCGCACAGGCAAAGTCTGAAAAGTTGCGTGCGTGTGAGTATTCGCAGTGCTCGATGGATCGGTCGTTGCATCATTCATCTCCGCTTCATCATGCGCGTTTGCGTCATTGACCTGCGCGGCGTGAGATTCGTCATCGTTTGTCGCTTCCTCTTTCTCGTTGTGCGCTAGTTCTAACGCGCCCGTGAGTCTCAGCCCGGCATCGCGTTCAGCCAGACGCAGTGCTGCGCGCGGCTGACCAAGCGCGAGATATGTGCGCATCAACCCGCGCAATGCCTCATCTTCAGGCAGACCGAACGCCGACCACGCATCGTTGCTTTGACTGACAAAGAGCGCGTTCGTCAAACTCGCAAGCGCAGACTCCGACTGTCCATCGTGTACGTCGAGCAGAGCGCGGAACGAACGCACGTAAACGTTGGGTTCGGCGGCGGCGAGTTTGGCCGCGAGCGCGCGTGCTTCGGTGGCGCGTCCAGCGCCGTTGAGCGCCAACGCATCAAGCGCCGTCAACATCTCCTCGTCTTTGCTCTCGGCAGCCACGCGCGCGCGCAAATCCTGCAAGGCTGCGGCCTCGTCGCCGCAGAGTTCCGGCGCGAGCCAGAGCGCCTGCCAACGCGCGTGGCGCGTCGCCGTGCGCTCAGAGATGATGGCGGCGAGTTGTGCGCGCGCCTCTTCGCGTTGCCCGTTAGCGGCGAGCAGGCGCGCGAGTTCAATGCGGTTCGCTTCATCGTTGGGCGTGAGTGCGCGCAGACGTTGGCGACAACTGATCGCAAAATCGAACTGTGCAAACTCGGCTGCGGTGTCGGCGGCGAGCGCGAGCGACTGGTTGTAGTTAATGCGATTGGCCGCTTCGGGTAGCTCGACGCTCACGTCCTCGACTGCGTAGGGCTTGAGCCAAGCGGCGGCAGCGAGCGACGCTTCCGTGGTCGGGCGCGTCTCTTCTTGGCCGAGGTCGAGCATCATCTGCAACAGCGCGCGCCCTTGTGCTGTGTCGTGCGCTTTGAAGGCGAGCCGGGCGAGCGCGTCGAAGTAGGTGGCGTCGTATTGCGCGAGCGCGAGGGCGCGCGTGTATGCGGCGGCGAGCAGGGCGTCGGCTTCGCGGGCGTGCCCTTCGGCGCGCAGGAGCGCGCAGGCTTCGTTCAAGCGCGTGCCGTCGGGCGGCTTGACGGCCGTTAAGTGCGCGCTCGCTTCGATGCCGACGAGATGCCTGAGTATGTTGCAAGCTTCAACGACGTGACCGGCGCGCAATGCCAGACGCGCCCCGGCGAGCCGCAGCCAGAGCGGTCGCGCGTAACGACCTTTGAGTTCCATTTCGATGTCCGTGACGAGCGTGCGCGCCTTCGCTGTGTCGCGCGTGTCGAACAGATAAGCGAGATAACGGCGCTGCCATTCAAGCCGGTCGCTCTTTGGCTCGGAGGGCTTGAAATCGTTCTCGTGATCAAGCGCCTCTTCAGCTTCGCGCGCGTCCCAGTGCTGCCCTAGTTGGGCGTTGTAGTCTGAGTCGCGCTCGTAAGTTTCAAGTCCTGCGCTGCGGGCAATCAGCATTTCGTAGAACGGCGCAAACTCATGACGAGCGACGAGCGGTTCGTTCACGATCAACTCCGGCAACGCGATACTCTCCGGCACGGCCGCGCACAACTGGCGGAAGAACGCCGCGCGTGCCGCTTCGACCGGCGCAGGCAAAGACGCACGCGCACCCTGTTCAAGCGTCGTTTGCTGCGCCTCTGCCTGCGTCGCAAACGAATCGGCCAAGGCGCGCAGCAAAGGTTTGTAGTCGGCAAACTCTTTGTTGTGCTCGTCGCGCGTGTTGTAACCACGCCAGCCCTCGCTCACCTTTTTGAGTTGCGCCGAGAGGATGGGCAACAACTGCGCGCGGGCTTCGTCCGTCAGTCCATGCGCGGCGAGCGTGCGCAGGTAGAGCGCGCAGGATGCGGGCGCAGGGTTATCGCCCGCGATGATCTGTCGCCACTCTGCGCGGGCGCGCGCTTTGTCGCCGCGCATGGAGTAGGCTGCGCCGAGGTCTGCGTGTAGTTGCTCGTCTGCGGGTTTAGCTTCGAGCGCGAGTTGTAAGTGTTCGAGCGCGCGCCCGGCATCATGCGCGTTGAGATACCAACGACCGAGCTTCGCTTGCTCGCCCGCGTCGTGTGGACTGTTCTCAATTAGCGCGGGCAGAAGCGCGCGACTCTTGAGTCTCTGTTCCGACTTGTTCGCTTGATAGAGCCACTGCCCGTAGCGCGCGGCGAGTTGATACCAATCATCGCCGACGAGTTGGCGGCTCGTGTCTGCGTGCGCCGCGATCAATTCGCCGATTGATTTGAATTGCAGCACCGTGACGAAATAGTTCTCGTTCTCTGTGCTCATCTCGTTCAAGGCGAGACTCGCTTCGGCGTTGCGCGCGAGTTGCCATGCGAGCGGCATGGGCGCATGCGAGATGGCCGTGTGCGCGAGCGCGCCTTCGTCGTGGACGAGCAGGAAGTTGATCAGTTGCACCTGCTGCGCAGACGAACGCTCGGCTAGTTGTTGCAACTCGGCACGCCCCGATGCGCCTGATTCGAGTAGTGCAGCGAAGTAGCGCGCGACCAGCGCGTCGTCTTGTGCCACTTGCGTTGTCGAGAGCGCGCCAGTCCGCTCGTAGTGCGTGCGCAGCGCCAGCAGTTCGCGCTCGCGGTCGCCGACGAGGCGCGCGTAGTCGGCGATGAGCGGCAGATAATCGAAACTGTCGCGCGCGCCGTCGCGCCCCTGTTCGGCAACCAAGAGATCGAGCGCTTGCCGATAAGCGCCGGCCGCGACGTAGAAATCCAGCAGCGCGTGCAGACGTGCGTGATACTGTTCGGCGTTGCCAGCCGCGAAGGCGGCATCTTTTTGCGCAAGTAGAATCTTCTCTTCGAGTGTGCCGAAGCCTGCGCGCCGGCTCAGGTTCTGCAACAGTGCGAGCGTGTCGTGCGGATCGTTTGTGCGTTTGAGCGCGTCGTCAATGCGCGTCTGCCAATCGCTGAATAGCGCCTGCAACTCGTCGCCGGTCGCGCGCTCGGCCGCTAGACGGCCCAACGCTTCGGGCAGCGCGCCGTCGAGCGTCTGCAAACGCTCGCGCGCTTTTGCGGCCAACTTCTCGTTCGCCGAATCAGCATCTGCGACGAGACGCTCGCGCAGTTGCCACAGGCGCGCGGCGATCTGCGGCAGAGGCTCTTCGGCGCGCACGGTCTGGACGTAACCTGTGATGTCTGCGGCGTGCAGGTCGCTCTGATAAGGTGTGGCGACGAAGGCATCGAACGCTTGGCGGTAAGTGGCGACAGCCTTTGCGGTCTCGCTGTTGCGCAGGCGCGCGGCCTCCGCGAACTGATCGGCGGCGGTCTGCGGCGTGGGCGTCGGTTCGGGCGGAAGTTTCGCGCGCGCGGCTGCGGCTTCGCGCTTGCGTCCAAGTTGTTCGAGCAGCGCGACGGTTTGACGAACATATTGCGGATCGTCGTTCGACAACTCCGCCGCTTTGGCGAGCGCCGCAAGCGCGCCGTCGTAATCCTTGCCGCGCTTACATGCGTCCGCGAGCGCGGCATAGAGTTCGAGCATTTCGGGTTGATTCTCAAGCGCGGCACGATAGTTTGCGGCGGCGCTCGCGTAGTCGCCCTTCGCTTCGTAGATGCGCGCGAGGACGACGTTCCAGCGATAATTTTTATAAGCCTGCTTGGCGGTCTGTTGATAATAGTTGAGCAACGTGTCTGCGCCGCCATAGCGTTTGACATAGGTGAGTGCGGCGTTGAGTTTTTCTTCGTCATCTGGATCGCGGTTGATGATCTCGATGTGCTGTTCGACCGCCGCGCGATAATCTTTCAAGCGCGTGAACGCTTCGATCAACTGCGCGCGAAACTCGGCCACCTGCGCTTGCAACTCTCGGTTGTCAAGATTCTGCGCCTTGAGCGCGGCCAGCGTCTCACGAAAGATTTGCTGCAACTGCGCGCGGTCGCCGCCCCGCACATAGAGGCGCATGAGTTCGTGAAAGACATCTGTGTTCGACTTGTCTTCATCATGCAACGCGCGCAGCACGCGCTCGGCTTCGCTTGCATGATTCAACTCAAGCTCGCGCGCAGCCAACTTGCGCGCGAACAGATAATGGAAGCGCCCGCGCCCGCGCGTCATACTCACGCGCAAGACGTTGAGCGCCGCATCGCGCCGGCCCAGCCGCCAGTAGAAACTCGCGACTTCGTTGAGCACGCCGTAATTGGTCGGATACTGAGCGGTCAGTTCGTTGAGAACGGCGGCGGCCGCAGCCGTCTCGCCCGCGCTCGCATAGCTCTCCGCGAGTTGCAGACGAGACGAGATGCGCGAGTGCGGCCCGCGCGCCGCTTGCGTCAACTGCCGGAGCGCGGCCCGCTCGCCGTCTGTATCTTCGGCTTCGGAAAATATGGTGCGCGCACTGTCGAGAAAGTTTTGGTCGTGGTTGTTTGCGATCTCTTGGCGCAACAACGCGCTCGCTTCCTGTTGCTGCCCCACCGCCCGCAACAGCGAGACGTAACCGAGCACGAGCGATGAATCGTGCGATGAACTAGCGCGCGCCGATGCCCGCGCTTGCGCCATAGCCTGACGCAACTGCGCGGGCACGCCCGCACGTTTGTAGAGCGCGACGAGTCGCCGCTTCGCGCGTTGATAATCATCTGCATCTTCGTCGAGCGCTTTGGCGTATTCGCCGAGCGCGGCCGGCTGCTTGTGTTGCGCTTCGAGGATCGCGCCGGCTTGAAAAGCGTAGAGCGCCTCGTCGTGCTCTTGCGCGCGCAGTTGGTTGATGATGCGCAAGGCATCGGCGTACTGATAATAATCCCAATAGACGGTCGCCGTTTCGAGATACGTCTCCGGTTCACCGCGACCGAGTGCGATGAGTTGTTCCCACTCGCCGCGCGCGCGCTCGTAATCGCCAAGCTCTGCTTGAATCTCACCGGCGCGTGTACGATAGGCGGATGATGAAGGGACGTTATCGGCCAGCGCGTGTGCGGCCGATGCAGCCTCTTCCAAGAACTTGCGATTGTGCTGGCCGAGCGAGCGCGTGAAAGCGACGAGGCGTTCGGAGTATTCAGGCGTGTTCGGATAGAGCCGGTTCAATTCACGATAAGCGTCAATCGCCTCTTCGTAGTTCGAGAGCCACGCGGCTGCGTCGGCGCGAAAGAGTTTATACGGGAGCGACTGAAGCGCGCCCGGATCAGATTCAGCCTGCGCGCGGCAACGCTCACGCGCTTCGTCGAGCCGCGCGCGCAACTCGCGATGCTCGGAGAGATAACTCAAGAACTGTCCTCTGATCTCGCGCGACGTGAAATAGTATTCCGCCATCAGCGCGCGCCATTCAGCCCAGCGTTCGTGCGCGCTGTAGAAGCGCAACAAGCCTTGCACGAAACTCATGTCGTGCGGGAAACGCTCGTGCGCGAGACTGTAGAGACCGAGATAGAGTTGCGCCTCGAAGCTTTTCGCATTGGCGCTCGCGTCCTGTGCGATGAACTGACTCAGATAAGTTTCAACCTCTTGGTCGTTCATCTGCGCAAGCAGTTCACGCGAGAATTTTTCAAAGTCTTGTTTGCGCTGTTGCCGCAGAAACCAACGCGCCATGCGGTCACGCCAGACGGTGCCGGGGAACTGTTTGAGCGCCGCTTGATAGACGCGCAACTGTTCGTCAACCAGCTTGGTCTGACCCAACCACTGCAACATCTGTTCGTACAAGCCAGCCTCGTCCGTGTGCTTCTTGATCTCGGCGCTGTAGAGCGCAAGTATCTCTTCTGTGCGCTCCTCGCGCGCCAGCGAAGCGACGTAGCGTTCGAGCACCTGCGCATACGTCACCGTGCGCACGCGCTCGTCTGTGCGTGTGCGCCAGCGCGCGGTCGGCACGTCCAAGTGATCCTGATACTGTGGCCGGTCGTAGTAGTAATTTTCGTTCGTCGTCCGCCCCGCGCCCGGAATCTCTACGCCGGGATTTGAATCGGGCGGATAACTGATCGGCGTGGGCTTCGTCGCGGTCGGCTCATCGTAAGCGTTGATCGTCCGCGTTTGATTAGCTTCATCCGTCGCGGCCTGCGCTTGTCGCGCGTCGGGCACGAGCGGGACACCTGCGCGCCTGTGCGCGGCCAAGTAGTCGAGGATGCGCGGATACAAGGCGCGCTCCTTGTCGTACTGCTCAAGCGTGATGTAGCAATCAGCGAGCTTCAACACGACTTCGGGAAACTGCGGCGCGTCTGCGTAGCGTTGTTCAAACTCCGCGAGCGTGTTGGCGGCGACTTCTGGCTCACCTGTCGCCGTATAGAGGCGCACGATGTCCAGATACATCTGCGCTAGTTCCGGCGCGGTCGGATACTCTTGTTTGTAAGCGTTGAAGATGTGATAGGCGGCGGCGCGATTGAAATACTTGACTGCGTCCCGCTCTTCTCTATCCAACTCGAAGCGCGGGCTTGTGTCGGAGAAGAGCAGCGAGAGGATGCCGCCCATGATGCCCGGATGCGGATCGCTTGTGGCGATGTCTTGATAGAACTTCAGATCGCCGTTCGTCAGCGCCAACCTCTGATCGTTTGCATCCGTGAGCAACGCGAAGAGTTGATAGAGCACTTTGGCGCGCAACTCGCCGCCCGGCTTCAAACCGCCTTGCAGATAGAGCGTGTAGAGAAAACGCGCCGCCGCATCCTCATAGCCTTCTGCGAGCAACAGCCGCGCGATGGTCGCCAGTTCTTCAGGCTGCCACTTGTGGCCGTGTGCGGCGCGCGCCTTTTCAAGTTGGACGAAGATACTTGGGTCTGATTCACCGTCATACTTGCCGAAATGGACGAGCCGCACGGCCGTGTCGTAGTCCGACGGGTCGCGTTGGAAGCGTGCGCGCAACTCACGACTGTACGCGCGATAGCGGTCGTGACTTTTCAGAAACTCGTAGAAGCTATCGGACAGTTCGTCGGGCCAGAACGGATCGAAGGCAACTTCATAAACTTGCTCAGCCTGGCGCGCACGCCCAAGCGAATCAAGCAGCGTCGCTTCTTTCTCGACGAGTTGCGGCGCGCGTTCGGGAAACTGCGCCTTGTGCGCGCGCAAGACTTTGAGCGCCGCCGCGTAAGCTTTCTGTTCGGCCAGTTTGTCAATGTACTGTTCGATGATCGCGTAGGCGGTCGGGTCTTGCGCGATCACCTGTTCGTAGAAGGCAGGTGTGAGGTATTTGGGAAGTTGCTGGACGCGCGCCAACTCGATCAGACGCTGCATCAGACCGGCACGCGCGTCTGCCGGTGCGCGCGCAAGCAGACGCTCAAGCGTCGCGGCTTCCTGCGCGAAGTCTGCGCGGCGTTCGTAGAACGAGGCGAGTTGTTCGAGCGCGGGCGCGGCGTCGTGTTTGAGCGCGGCGTAGCGTTCGAGTTCGCGCGCGGCTTCGTCTGCGCGACCGAGTTGTTCGTCGAGTTGTGCAAGCTGCAAATAGATTTCCGGCTCGGCCGCGTGCTGCGCCTGCACGGCGGCGAGCCGGTTGCGCGCTTCCGCTGTTGGGTACGGCACAAGCGCCTGCGCGCCGAAGAACTCGACGCGCGTGAACAGCGCCGACTCGATGAGCGCCTGTCCATCTTGCGCACGTGTTGCTTCGCCTTTCGCGGCTTGCGCGTGTGGATGGATGATCGCGAGCGTGATGTAGGCAAGCAGACAGGTCAACGCGAACCAGCGCAACAACGGAAGCCTCACGCAAAGACGCAAGGACGCCAAGCCGGACGCAACGCCGTCTCCTGCGTTTCTCCCTCGCGTCCGCTCCCGCGCCTTTGCGCCTTTGCGTGAGATTTCTTGCTTCATCTTCCAATCACTTCGAGTCGCACCTCTGCGCTCGACTGGTTATGCGCGAAGTCTTCAGCCGTCACGGTCAACACGTATTGACCGGCGGCGAGCGTCGCAGGTATGCGCAAGCGACCCGTGTTCGCCTGCTCTTTGTCCGACCAGTAAAGTTGCACGGGCTGCGCGCCGTAAAATTTCGCCACGAGCCGCACAGTGTCGCTGTCTGCCGCAACGCGCACGGGCAACTCATCGCCCGCGCGCACAGTCTCTGCCGGCACGCTCACGCGCAACTTCGGCGCGTGACTGTCAACCACAAAACTTTTCTCTTCTTGAAGCCCATGCCCGTCTCTGTCCGTAAGCAGCAGACGGCAACGATACGCGCCGTCGGGCAACCAAGCGGGCGCGAGGAAGCGCACCTCCCAGACGCCTTCATCGGCGAGAAACTTCAAGGGCAGCGTCTCGCCAAACGGCAGCACGGCGAAGACAGACTTGATTGATTCATCAGTCTTGACGCGCAAGACCGGATCGCCCGGTTGGATCAGACGCGGGCGCAAGAGCGCGCGCGGCGCAGCGAGAAAAGCCGTGTACGGCGTGACGAACTTATATTTCTGCGCGAGGCGAATGATCTCTGCGATGTAGTCTTCGCGCTCGCCGTTCAAATCCATCTCGCGCAAGAGCGCATCAACGCGCGCGCGCGCCCACACGCGCGGCAGATGCTCGTGTGTGTCGTCGAATTCGGGCAGCGCGACTGCGCGCGCGAGATTGATCGCTGTCGTGCTGTATTGCCCTTCGACGCTCACGCTTGTTTGCGGCTCAGGCTTTTTATAACGACCGACGAAGGCGACGCTTGAGCCATCGAAGCTGTGCGCTTCGGGCGTAGCATAGATTTGATAGAAGTTTGCTTGATCCGTCGCCGTGAAGTGCAGGCCCTCGATTGAAGGCACGCCGACTTTGGCGAAGAAGAGTTGCAACTGCGTCGTGACGTCTTCGGTCTCGCGCGCGCTGGCGAAGTAGCCGTGCGTCTTTTGTGCGAGCGTTTCCAATAACGTCTGATTCGCATCGCGCCCCAATGCGAAGGCGAAGACGCGCAACGGCGCGGGCGCGTCGGCTCGTTCATTTCTGTTGTTATCTTGTGCGCCTCTGCGTCGTCCGCCCGACTTCTCTTCATTGTCGAATAGCTGCATGATCTGTTTGATATTCGTCGTGCCGAGCGTCGGGTTGGCGTCGGAGATGAGGACGAGGCTGCGTTCGCCTGCGGGCAGTGTGGCCGCAAGCTCAAGTCCTTTCGTCAGCGCCTTGCGCAAGTCTGTGCCGCCGCCGAGCAGCGAGCCTTTGACAAAGGCCAACGCTTGCTCGACCTGCTCCGGCGTCGCGTTGACGGGCGACGGCGCAAAGGTGCTTGCGTCTTCGTTGAAGAGGACGAGATTGAAACTGTCTTGCGGGGTCAAGCTGTGCAGGAAGTAATCGAGCGCCTCAACCGCGCGCGCGAGTTTGTCGCCGTACATCGAGAGCGACGTGTCGAAGAGGATGATCAGATGGCGCGTTTGATGTGGTGTTGATTGCTCGCCGGCCGGTCGCTCGTTATTAAACCGCGCGTGCTGTTCGTTGAAGATGGCGCGGGCGGCGAAGTAGCCGTCGGGGTTGCGCGCGGCGAGAGCCGGATCGCGTAAGTCGTAGGCGCTGATCTGTTCGGGCGCGCGATAGGCGATAAACGAGAGCGCGCTCGCGTCCGTGTCAATGCGATAGTCGAACGAGAAATCTTCTTTGAGTTCGATGTCGCGCGCTTGAAACTCGGCCTCAAACTCGTGCGCGCTCGTCGTCGTCACGTTGAGCGAGTAAGCCTGCGCTGTTTGCGTGATGGGCGCGAACGGGTAATCGTTCAAGACGTGCAGGTGCAGGCTGAACTCGCCGACGTGTTGCGGATCGCCGAATGATGGTTTCAACGGAAAGGTGAAATGTGAACTCAAGCCCTCGACCGGCAGCATCTCCGTGTACTCCATCTCGACGCGCTTCGTGCCGTAAGCCGGAATGGGCCAGACCTTCGCGTTGAAAGCGGCGCGGCCCTCGTGTTCATCATCCTGCTGCAACAGACCGGGATCGATCTGCGGTTGTTTGAGTTGACTGTAGATGGCGTTGGCGCGGCGCTTCTCAAGCATCACGCCGGGGATGCGCGTGTCTGCATCCCAGACGGCGAAATCTGAGATCGAAGCGGCGGGCGGGAGCGCGAACAGGTACTTGCCTTCAAGCGCCTGCGCCGTGTGATTGTCGAAGATTTGCCGGACGCGCACGCGCGCATGTTGATTGTCAATCAGCACATCAACGTTCATCACCTGCAACGACAGCAGACGCTCATCCGGTTTGTCCGTGCGCGACGAAGGCACGAGCACACCCGATTGCGCGGAGCTTTGACGCAACGGACAGACGAGTGCGAGCCAGAAAAAAGCAACCACGAAACCACACGACGCGACACGAAACGAAAGATGAGCACCAGCACGAAACAAAAAAGATCGCTCCGTTCTTCGTCTGTGCTTCGTGCCGGTTCGTGTGATTTCGTGGTTCATCTCTTTTTCGTCTGCGCGCCCGCTCGTGTGTTGCTCGTCGGCACATCTCTTCATGGCTGTTTGAAGTAACTCATCTCAATGCGTGCGATGCCGTTGGTTGTGCCGAAGTAAACGAAACGTTCATCGCCCGTGACGCTGAGCACGGTCGGTGCAGGCAGTTCAGCTTGCAGATGCGTCCAACGCTGCGCGCGCAGGTCGAAGACCCACGCACCATCGAGCGTGCCTGCGTAGAGCCGCGCGCCATCGCTCCACAGGGCGTTCGGGTTGACGACGAGCGCGCCCGTCTCGTGCGCGAACGGTTGCAACTCGCCCGACGGCATCAGTTCAAACACGCCGCCGCCATATGTGCCGACGAAGATGCGCTCGCCCGCAGACGCGAGCGCCGTCACCCAGTTGTGCGTCAACTTTGAATTGGCGTCCGTGAAGACGCGCACGACACGCCCGGTTTCGACTTGGGCGAGACCGCCGAGCGTGCCGACATAGAGCGTGCGCCCGTGCGCGAGCAGCGCGTAGAGACTGTTGTTCGGTAGGCCCTGCACCGTCGTCAGCCCGCGCCAACGCCCCTGCATGTTGAGACTGAGACCGCGACTCGTCGCGCAGACCAATGCCGCAGACTGCGCGTGATGCGCCACGCCGATTGCTGCTGTCTGCGCTTCACTCCCCTGCGCGGGCTGCGACGGCAAGAGCGCGACATGCGTAATCGCGTTACTCAACAGACCATCTGTTGCAGTCGTGCGCGTCGCATGCAAGCTCGCATCGAAGCGCACGAGACCTTGCGAGGTGGCGGCGAGCAGCGCGTTCGTGTTCGGCTCAACGACGAGCGCGTTGATCTCGCGCGCGGTCTCCGTCTGGATTTGCGTGAGCATGCGCCCGTCTGTTGTAAGCAACGCTACGCCATCGCGAAAACTGCCGGCCCAGAGCCGACCCGCGCCGTCGAGCGCGAGTGCGGCGACTGCGTTGCTCGCCAGCGTGCGCGGCGTGTTCGGCTGAATGAAGGGCGCGAGTTTGAAACCAGCGCGGGCTGCGTTGACTGAATCAGAGTCTGCACCCGACGCGCTGGCGTGCGTGCGGCGTATGCCAGCGCTTGTAAGTAACCAGAGTTCATCGTCGAGCGCGAGCAGACGGCAATCGGTTAATGACACCGATTGATCTTGCGCGCCGCGCCACGCGAGCGATGTTAGGCGCGGCCCGCGTCGGTCGTCTGTGTTGAGCGCGAACAGTTGCCCATCGTCCGTGCAAAGTAGGATTTGCTGACCGAAGCGTTGTGCGCTGGCGAGCGACGGCAGCGTGGCGATAGTTTGGAAAACTTGCGCCTGCGTCTGCTGCGCACTCAATAGACTATTGACCGGCGCAAGTGCGAGACCGAAATCGGTAGCGACGAACAGGCGCTCATCATCTGCGACGATGCCGACGACGCGGTTCGAGGGCAAGCCCTGTTCGGTGGTGAAGTGCAGCCAACGACCGGCTTCATTGAGCCACAGGCCGTCGGCGAACGTACCGACGTAGAGCCGCGCGCCATCACGCGCGAGACAGTTGATCGCGGGCAGACGTTTCGCATCCGCGCTCGCGTTGCGCTCTCTGAATTGCCGGCCGTCGAACTCAACAAGGCCGCCCGCGAACGTGCCGATGAGCAAGCGCCCGTCGTCTGTGTCGAGCGTAGTGATTGCTTGTGGTTTGCGATCCGGCCAATGGTATTGTTCAAAGTGTTCGCCGTCGAAAGCTGCGAGACCTTGCGTGCGCGTGCCGATAAACAGCCGACCGTTCCAAGCGGCGAGACTGGTCAGATCGCTTTCGGGCAGACCGTCGAGCACCGTGTAGTGTCGTAAGGTCGCGCCCGTCTGTGAGAGTTCGAGTAGGCCGCCGTCGGTGGCAGCAAAGTATGAATCGCGGAAGCGCGCGACGGCGCGGACGTGCTGTGTGTCTTGCCAGAGTTGAATTTCAGTTCGTCGCAAAGGTAAGCGCGGTTTTAGCTCAAACGGGATCAAGCCCTCGCGTGCCAACCGCGCGCGCTCGCGTTCAAGTCGCGCACTAGCATCGCGCTTGATGCGCCATGCGCCGAACAATGCGCCGATGAGCATTAAGACGGACAGGGCAGCAAGCAGTTTGCGGTAGCGAAGAACTGTTTTCAGTCTTCGGTTTTCAGTTTTCAGTTGGCGGCACTTACTGAAAACTGGAAACCGAAGACTGAAAACCGAAAACTGCCTTTTGTGGTTAAGTTTTTTCATACTGGCTCAGCCGCCGAGCGCTGTGTGGATTATCAGCGCGCGTCTGACCAATCGAATACGTGCCGCGAGACAGCGCCCGCTTGCGTTAGTACGGCGCAGGGGCCGGCAGCGCGAACGCTCATGCCTGTGTGCGGGTACACATCGCTCTGTGTGGCTACACACAGTCGCTCGGTTGGTGTGGCGGGTTGCAGGAGACGTTGACGGCTGGCGCGGTTTGCGATTGAATGCGAATTGTCTGAGCGTTAGCGCGCGGGTCTGTTGTACTCACACACCTCTAATAGCATGAGCGATTCATACACTTTTCTGTCCGCGTTGCTCGCGCAGAAGCAGCAGGCTTACGGCAAGGCTTTGGAGTATGCGGTCGCCGCCGCATTGCTCGCCGCGCTCAACACGCGCGGCGCACAAGCTGCGCTCACCGATTCAGACGCGGCGCGCACAGCGCATCATCGCTACGACGCGCTCGCAGATGAGGCGCGCGCCAAATATGATCTCGGCGCACGGGCCGGCGTGCGTCTGCTTGCGCGGCTTGAACCTGTGTTGCAAGCGCCCGCGCAAGACGAACGCTTCACGTTGCGGATACAGGCGGACGTGCAAGGCGAGGCGGGCGACGTGCGCGATGTCGTCGTTGAGAGCGCGCGCGGTTGGACGCTCGGCGTCTCGGTCAAACATAACAACGACGTGGCAAAGAACCCGCGCCTCGCCCGCACGCTCGACTTCTGCCAGCACTGGACGAACCACCCATGCGATGCCGCCTACTTCGAGACAATCGCCCCTGTCTTCACCGAACTCGAACGACAGTCGGCCATCGGCGCACACTGGAGCGCGCTGCATCTGACCGAACAGGAAAAGGCCGCGCGCTTCTATCGCCCCGTGCTGCTCGCGCTCGCCGCACAACTCGAACGACTGGCGCGGCAACACACGGACGCGCCGTCAGCACTCGTCGCATACTTTCTCGGCCGGCAAGACTTCTACAAACTGATCGTCTCAATGCCCACGCGCACGACGACTGTGCAGGCGTTTTCATTCGCAGGCACGCTCGGTCAAACGCCGAACGTGAGTAAGCAGAACGCGGCCGTGAATAAGTCCATCGTTCAAATCACGCGCCTCTCGTTGCCGACCAGACTGCAAGCCGTCGCGTTCAAGCCGCATTCCGACAACACGCTCCTGATCACCTTCGATAGAGATTGGGCATTCTCGCTCCGTCTGCACAACGCTTCGGCTTACATCGAGACAAGTCTCAAGCTCGACGTGCGTATGACGAGCGCGCCGCCGGGTCTGGTTGAATTGCAAGAGCGTTGGTGAAGGTGTGGACAGACGAGCAAAGCTTAGCGTTGCTCAAGCAGCTTACGGCTCTCGACGATCTCCGCGCCCGCCTCGGCCATCTCTGCGAGCGCGCGTTCGGTGTCGCCCGCATTGACTTCGACGCCGCGACAGGCATCGCGGACGACCGTCGTGTTGAAGCCGAGCGCGAGCGCGTCGAGTGCGGTGTATTTGACGCAGTAGTCGGTGGCGAGACCGACGATGACGACATCTGCGACGCCTTGCGCTTTGAGGTAGTCGCCGAGACCTGTGGCGCGGCGGTGTTCGTTGTCGAAGAAGCCGCTGTAGGAATCAACCTCCATGTCTGTGCCTTTGAGGAAGGTGCGCGTGATGCGGCTGGTGTCGAGCGCGGGCACAAACTCTGCGCCGCGTGTGCCCTGCACACAATGCGGCGGCCAGAGCGTCTCGAAGCTTGAATGGCCTTGCGGATGCCAGTCCTTCGTGGCGACGATCAGATCAAAACGCTTTTGCAGTTCGTTGACGATGGGCACGATCTGATCGCCTTCGCGGACGGCGAGCGAGCCGCCGGGACAAAAATCGTTTTGAATGTCAACGAGGATGAGCGCGCGTCTGACTTGCGGCTGCGGTTCGCGCACGTTGAGCGCCGCCTGTTCTTGCAGTTCGTTTGCGACGACCATGCTCATGCTCCTTCCTGCGTCGCGTCAACACCATTCGACAACAAGCGCACGCTCTGCCCGACGGCGAGCCGGCCCGTGCAGATGACGCGCGCGTAGAGGCGCGACTCGCTGGGATGAAGTTTTTGCGAGATGCGTTTGAACCGGCCGTCGGTGAATGAGTCGGCGATTGAGTCGCAAGGGTTGCACGGTTTCGTGATCTCTATGACGACTTCATCGCCGAGCGCGAGGCGTGAGCCGGGCGCGAGCAGAGACCAGTCCAAACCGGCCACCGTTACATTCTCGCCGACCGAGCCGGGATAGATCGGATGACCTTCGGCGCGCAGTGCTTCGATGCGTTCGAGCGAATAGAGACAGAGCGCGCGTAGAGGCCCGCCGTGAATATCCGGGTTCGCCACGCGGTCACCGACAAGGCCGGTCGGCGTCAAGATAGCTTCCGTCACGGGCCGCTTCGGCACGCCGCCGTCCGAGCAGTTGAGTTGATGTATGTAGGCTTGCATGTTGGGGGATTAGCTGTCGTCAACAAACTCTATTGCGACCGGCCGCGTGTGCCGCGCACGCGCGGTTCTGGTTTGTCGCCGAGATTCGATTTGTCCTTCGGCAACTCCATAGATTTGCCGCCCGACTTGCGTGCGCTCGTCGCATCACGCATCTGTTTGTTCTTCTTGTCCGTGCGTTGGCCGTCCTTCTTCTGTCGTGTTTTCTCTGACACCGCTGCCCTCCTATTGGCTCGCTCGCTTAAATTGCGACCACTTCACGCAACGCGCACACGCGCGCTAATAATTCCGGCAACTCTGCGCGCGTGTACACGGGAATCCGATTCAACAACTCTCGCTCTGTTGCTGCCGCGCACCATGCGTTGAACTGCGCGCGCGCCGACGCAACCTCATCAATCGTTTCGGTGAACAGATAAAGCGCGTCGCAACGGGCGAGCGCGCGCCGCGCCGTCGGCTTGATTCGATCAAGTTTGGGCGGCACACATAAGATCGTGAACTCAACGCGCACGAAGGACAGAAAGCTATTGCCCTCGATCACAACGCCCGGTGCGCAGACGCGCGCGAGGGCCTGCTTGATGCCGCGCTCCACCTGTTCGTTTGTGACGATGAGCCAGTGGACGTTTGTAGCGCCCGCGTCCCAATAACGTCCCGTGTCTTTGCCCGGCGCGTAAGTCTCTCTGCGACCGGAACGCAGCACCGGCTCTGCGCCGAGCAGTTGGCTCACGCAGCAGGCGTGTGGGTCTTTGCCGCAGGAACGATAGTGCCCGCGCGTCTGCTTGATCGCTTCCCAACCGGGCAAGCGGCGTAGCAGTTCGCACACGAGCGTCGTCTTGCCGGAGTTGGAAGTGAAGCCGCCAATCGCCACAGTGGTTAAGGCTGGCACTTGCTGATCGGAACATAGGCTCATGCGGTTTCGTCTCGCAGCAATCCGCGTAACTGCTCGCGCAATTCCGGCGTGTCATCGTGCCCGTGTGCGGCGATAGCATGTTGTGTCGCTGCGGCCAGCACTTCGTCCTCCGCGCCGGAAATTTTCAGCGTGCAATTCTTCTCGCTCGGATAGTCCCGGCAGTCAATGTATGTGCGGCGCTGCGCCGCTGACTCTGTTGACATGTTCCACCTCTATTGTTAAAGCTCGCGCTAATGCTACTACCGTCTGCGCTCGAATGAAAGCTTGCATCAAGGCACAAAAGCATCGTTGTCTATCGCTCGCTTTTTCGCCACACGCACTTGGCAACGAAGCGACCGACGCTATAGATTAGCAGCCCTGAATTCGCTCGACGCCGGAGACGCTCCGACTGTTATGGCTGACGAAGCGGGACAACGTGCGCTCATTAAGCGCGTCTGCGCGGTGCTGGCGCAGTATGGCGAGGCGGCGCTACAAGGTGCGCCGACGGAGTCGGTCGCGTATGAGTGGCTGGCGGCCGGCTTCGATGATGTGGAAGAGATCGAAGACTGGCTGCGTGCGCGTTGCTTTCGCGCGCGCCATGCACGCGCACTTGAACAAGTCGGCTTCACGCCTGCACAAGCCGCCTTGCGCACGAGCGCCGGTCTTGGCGAGTACGAAGAGACCATCGCCTACAAACTGGCACAAGGCGATCTGACCATCGCGGAAGCGCGCCGCATCATCACGAGCGATTTTTGGAGCAGCTATTAGCTTTCAGCCTTTGCACGGTAACGTAAGTTGCTTAGCTGAAGCTACACAAGCTAATATCGGTCTCCATCGAAGACTCAGGTGCAGCCGCGCAAAAGGAAAATAATAAGGAGCACGCTAACCGGCACGCCCATCAGCCATAAGATAATGTAGCCAATTTTTCCTTCTTCACTTTTTCGTCCAAAGTATCGCATCGAAATTGCTCCCTTCGTTACGTTTTTCGCTTCAAGTTGCTGGTCTGTTTTGCTTAAGCCAAGGAAGGAGCAAGTTCAATGCCAATGCGCTATTTTTTTCGGCGGACGAGGAATAATTTCGGGGGCGAGGGCCTATGCCAATTAGCTTACTTTTGCCTGCTTTTTGGCCTCTGCCAAGGGAATGCTCTGCCGCTCATTGGAAATTACTATCCGATGTAGTCTTAGGAGATCACTTCCCGACGTAGTCTTAACATACACTTCGCGTTTGAGCGTCCATTAACAGAGCAACCCTTGCAGGCTCAATCAAGCATCGTCGCTTGGTGTTAGCTTATCAGCGCAAGGTGAGCTAACAGCTTAGGAGCACACATGACAAACGACACACGCCCACTGACCATCCTCTGTCTGGCCAGCTACGAGAAGGGACAGGAGTTTTTGCGCGAGTGCAAACGGCAGGGCTGCCGGGTGCTGTTGCTCACATCGCTGAGCCTCAAAGACAAAGCCGATTGGCCGCGCGAGGCGATAGACGAAATCTTCTACATGCCCGATGTGGACAAGCAGTGGAATATGGGCGACACGATTAAGAGCGTGAGTTTCGTCGCGCGCACCGAACAGATTGATCGCATCGTCCCGCTCGACGATTTCGATCTGGAAAAGGCCGCGACCTTGCGCGAACACCTGCGCGTGCCCGGTCTCGGCGAGACCACCACGCGCCATTTCCGCGACAAGCTCGCCATGCGCATGCTGGCGCAAGCGGCCGGCATACCCGTGCCGGAGTTCGTCCATGTGCTCAACTACGAGCGGCTGCGCGAGTACATGGCGCGCGTGCCCGCGCCTTGGTTGTTGAAGCCGCGCATGGAAGCTTCTGCAAGCGGCATCAAGAAGATCAACAACGCGGATGAGTTGTGGCCCGCGCTTGAAGCGCTCGGCGACAAGCAATCGTTTCATCTGCTCGAACGCTACGTGCCCGGCGACATCTATCACGTGGACTCAATCGTCTATGACAGCGAAATCCTCTTCGCCATCTGCAACCGCTACGGCGCGCCGCCGCTCGACGTGGCGCACGGCGGCGGCATCTTCACCACGCGCACCATGCCGCGCGGCACAGATGATGAACGCGCGTTGCAAGAGATGAACCGCGCGGTCTTGCGCGCCATGCGGCTCACGCGCGGCGTCTCGCACACTGAATTTATCAAGGGTCGTGCGGACGGGCAGTTCTATTTTCTCGAAACGGCGGCGCGCGTCGGCGGCGCGAACATCGTCGAGTTGATCGAAGCCGCAACCGGCATCAACCTGTGGGCCGAGTGGGCGAAGATCGAGATCGCGGGCGGGCGCGGCTCTTATCATGTGCCGCTTGCGCGCGCCGATCATGCGGGCTTGCTCGTCTCGCTGGCGCGCGAACAGTGGCCCGACACGTCAGCCTATAACGACCGCGAGATCGTCTGGCGCATGAAAAAACCCGCGCACGTCGGTCTCATCATCCGCTCGCACGACCCACGCCGGATCGAGCAACTGCTCAACGAATACGCCGCGCGCCTGCAACGCGACTTCAACGCCGTGCTCCCGCCCGCCGCGCGGCCGGCTAGTTGAGCGACAGCAAGCGTTCACGAGTTCACGATCAGTAACGAACAAGACGCGCGCTCTAATAAGACGGCGATGCGGCGACCGAAAAACAGTTGCTCGCCTTGCCGGACTTTCACGCCGAGCACTAACAGATTGTGTCGCCCGCGCCGGACTTGCCGCAGGATCGCGGCCTCCGGCGAGCGGCGCACTTTGATGAGCGACTTGACCGTGACGCCTTCGCGTTTGCCCAATGCGCCGATGTCGCGCAAGAGCGCGCGCCCTGTGCGCAGCAACTCGCGCGGCCGGCGCAGCAAGTCTGTCTCTTCCGGCGGCGGCGCGATGTGCAAGGCTGTCACGCTCGCGCCGCTCGCTTTGGCGAGTGTGATGGCAACTTCGGCGGCACGCCGCGAATAGTCTGTGCCGGTCGCCGGCATGAGAATGTTGAGCGTCTGTGTTAGCTGCTCGCCCGTCTGCGCGCCTCTAGCGACGGCGAGCGCAGACGTGCCTTTGAACTCCTGCACGATCTTGCCGACTTCATCTTGTAGGCCACCTCGGCTGCTGTCGAGCGCATGCGCGATCCCTAAAAAGAGCATGTCGTAACCCTTCTGCGCTTCGTTCATGATGCCTTTGGCCAATTCTTCAACCGGCATCTGATTGACGAGCAGCGTCGGCTTGTCGGTCGCCGGCAACGCCTCTTGGCCTTCAGTCTTACTGCCCGACTTACTGCGCGTCGCCACCTCGACCGACGCTTTCACCAGCTCGCCCGATGTGTCGGGCGGCAGCAGCGTATGCCGCTTGCTGCCTTGGCCTAACTCGACCACTGTGGTCGTTACCTTGCGCGCGCCCGCAAACAGCCCGGCCAAAGATGAAGCGAGTTTGCCGTCTGCGCTGCCGTCCACAGCGATCAGTAGCCGTTCGACTGTTGGCACGAACTCTTTCGCCTGCGCCGCCTCGCGCTCCAAACGCTCTTTCTCTTCGCCGGTCGGCGGGATGCGCGCCAAAGCCCAACGCAAGAGTGGCGGTGTGACGAGTGTCGTGCTGATCGCCATCACGACGATCAAGGTGAAGAGATCGCGACTCAAGACGCCCAAAGATAGACCGATGGTGGCCACGATCACTTCGGTCGAGCCGCGCGCGTTCATGCCGATGGCGAGCGCCGTTGATTCGCGATGGCCCAGACGGCCCAAGCGCCCGCCCACGTAGCAGCCGAACACTTTGCCGAAGCTCGCGATCAGAATGAAACCCAGCGCGAGTTTGATGAGTGCGAAGCTGTGCAGGATCGTCAGATCGATCTCGCGCCCGGCGACAGCAAAGAAGATCGGCGCAAACAGCGCGACGATCAAGCCGCGCAGTTGTTCTTCGATGTGCTTGGAGAGGATCGGCGACTGGCCGACAAGGATGCCGACGACGAACGCGCCCAAGACCGTGTGCACGCCGATGTAATCGGTCAAGAGCGCGGCGAGCAGCATCAGCACGAGAATCGCGGTGATGACCGGCATGTCAATCACTAGATTGTCGTTCGTCCAACGAATGATGTGCGCCACGATGCGCCGCCCGACGGTGAAGCTGAACGCGAGGAAGATAATCGTGCCGCCGAGGGCGAAGCCGACGGCGCGAAAGTTGACGCCGCCGCCCGTTGCGATGCCGCCGATCACGGCGATGATGATCCAGCCGATGGTGTCGTCGAGGATCGCCGACGCGAGGATGATCTGGCCGACATTACGCCTGAGAAAGCCGACCTCCATGATGACCATCGCCACGATCTTGACCGAAGAGATCGAGAGCGCCGTGGCGAGAAAGAGCGCCGTGACGAGCCGCTGTGCCGGATTGGGCAGCATTGATGCGGGCAGGAAATGGCCGACGAGGTAACCGCAGACGAACGGAAAGATGATGCCTGAGAGTGAAGTGAAAAAAGCCGTGCGGCGCATCCGGCTCACCAGCGCCAGATCGGTCTCCATCCCGGTCAGCAGCAGCAGCATCAAGATGCCCAACTGCGAGATGGCATCAATCATCCGCTTCTGCGCTTCGAGGTCGGGAAAGATCGCTTGATAGGCGGCCGGCCAAAACGTGCCCAGCACAGACGGCCCGATGAGCACACCGCCGAGCAGTTGCCCCATCACGGCCGGCTGCCCGACGCGCTGCATCAACTCGCCGAGCAGACGCCCCACCAGCAGCATGAGCGTGATCTCCACGATGAAGACCGCGACCATGTGCTCAGACGATTGCCCGCCTTGTCCTTGCGCTGCGCTGCCTTGTTGCAACAAGAGGAGAATGAGACCGGCTTTGACCGATAGCATAAGTGACGACCCACCTTGTACGCCGCTCAGCTTTGCGCCGAACAGCCAGCAGTAGTTTATTCTGCCGGATTATTCCGGCCGTTCGAGTGGCGGCGCAACCGCGCTGAAGTCTGCGCTGAAACGGCGCGCGTAGTCGTCCAAGAGTTCGCGCACGCGCTGTTGCTCAGGTGCGCGGACGATGAGGCCGACGTGATGGCGTTTGCGGATGCGGTAGGCGATCTCCGGCTCGTTGAAGCCCGAAGTGTCGGGCCACTCTTGACGCGCGAGCGAGAGCGCGATGCCGGCGTAGTCGCGTTGCGTTGGTGCGACTGAATAAGGGCGCGTCACATCGGCGAGTTCGATCTTCGCCCAGTCGCGCCAGACGTTGATGCCGGTCGCGGCCTCGTGCGTCTCGGCGATGTACGCGCCGCCGACGCGCGCGGCGATTTCGAGAAAGTAGAACGCGCCATCATTGGCGCTCCGAATAAACTCCGCATGCGTTGCGCCGCGCCTGAGACCGAGTGCGCGAATCACTTCTTGGTTAAGCCGCAACAGTTCTCCGCGTTCGGGTGCATCGTAAGCAACCGTGTAAGAGAGAAAGACGCCGCCCTCGTGCGCCACGTTCATTGGCGGGCGACCGTAAGCGTTCACGCCTGCGAAGACGACTTCACTATTGATGACCAGCGAATCAACGTGAAAGACATCGCCGGGCACGAAGCGTTCGAGCAGATGATAGGGCGCACGCTCATAGTTGCGCTCGCGCGCGTCGAGTTCGTCAAGCGCGCGCCAGACCTGTTCCGCGTCGTGCAGTTTGCGGATGCCGATGGCGGACACGTCCGTGCGCGGCTTCAAGACCCAAGGCGCGGGCACGCGCTGCATGTAGTCGTGAATCTCTCCGTAGTTGATCGCGCCGACGAACTCTGGCACGCGCAAGCCCGCAGCTTGCGCCGCGTCGCGCATGGCGAGTTTGTCGCGGAAGCGGCGCGCGGTCGAGGCGTCCATGCCGGGCAGACGCAAGTGCTCGCGAATGAGCGCGGCCGTGATCACATCGAACTCTTCGAGCGCGACGACGCGCGCCAGTCTGTGCCGCCGTGCGATCTGTGTGCCGGTGTGGATGAAATGATCCGGCGGCGCGTCTTGCGCTAGGACGATGAACTCATCGAGGCTTTCGTGCGGCCACTCTTCGTGTTGCCACTTCTCTTTCGTCAACAGCACGACGCGCGCGCCTTGCCGTTTAGCCTCGCGCAAAAAATCCACGCCTTTGAAAAAACTGGCGAGGCAGACGATGGTCGGTGCAGGCGTTGGCGAGTCGGTCACGTGCGTACCTCTTGCGATTTGCGTGGGCGGCTGCGTTGATTAACGGCCGCAGTATATAACGGCTTTGCGTCGCGGGTCATCGTCGGATAGAGACACGAAAGCCCGCGCGAGTCTGAGCACTCGCGCGGGCCCGTCAAGCCTTTAAGGCGTGGTTAGTAGATGTTGAAGTTGTAAGAGACGGTGACGTATTGCGAGACCTTGTGCCCGTCTTTCTCTGCGGGCGTGAACTGTATCTGCTTCGCCGCCGCGATTGCGCGCTCCGTCAAGCCGGCGGGCAGACCTTTGATCGGTTGGATGTTCGTCACCGCGCCGTTCGACGCCAAGACCATGCGCAGGATGACTTCGCCCGTCACGTTCTCCTTGCGCGCTTCTTCCGTAAACGTCGGCTCAGGCTTCGACAAGATCACTGCGCGCTTGCTCGTTTCACTAGGTTTGAAAATCCTGCTCGCGTAATCCGTCGTGCCGCCACAGCAACCGGGGCCGCCACCGCCGATCTTCGGCGGGCCGCCGCCGGTGTTCCAGCCTTCGCCGGGGCCGTAGCCCGTACCGTTACCCGGCCCGACGCCGCCGCCATGGCCATCGCCGATGCCGCCGCCATCGCCTGAACCGTTGGACAACTCCTGCGCCTGCGATTTCGGATCGCCGTAAGGCAGCGGCCGCGGGTCAGTCGGGAACAACGTCGGGTCAGCTTGAATCGTCGCGGGCGTCGGCAGATGCGGGTTCTCGATGACAGGTGGCTTCACGTTGGGCGCTAACAACGGCGGTTCAAGCGTCGCCTGCGGCAGCCGGCCATTACTCGCCGTTAGAGCTTCGTGGTCGCCACCGCCACCGCCGCCGCCCGGTCGTTCATGATTCTGTGCTGAGCCGCCACCCGTGCCGTGATCGGCCATGCCGGCCGGCCCTTCTTCTGCTTTCGTCGGCGTCGGAATGACCGTGACTGGCCCAAGATAGTCCAAGTCGTCGCGCACGTTGTCGGCCGTCATTGTTACGTGCCGCCGATGAAAATGTTCGACCGCGACGACCGTACAGAGCAGCGTTAAGACGACGACGAACGCAGTCACGAGACCGTAAGCGACGTTCTCTTGCGCGAGCCTGCGCCGGAGCAACAAGCTGTAGCCCGCGATTGTCCGGCGCGCAAAGCCTGCGGGGTCGCGGCGGAACTCCGGCCAAGTCAGTTGCGATTCCAACGCGACCGCGCGCACCTCTGTCATCAGTCGCGCAATCAATCCGGCTTCCGCCAAGATCGTCAAGTGATATTCGGCGCGCGCGCGCGTTCGATCATTCGCTTGCGCTACGATTGGCGTGGCCGGCAAACTCTCGGTGGTCACATCATCGAAGCCGATAGTTTCATCAACCGTCGAGACGGCCGCGCGCGTGTTGTTCGATTCAAGTTGCCGCGCTTCGACGAATGCGGCGCGCGCGTCCCGTTGCTCTGCGGCCATGAGCGGCAGCCCATCAAGCGGACAGAAACGGAACTGCGGCGCGAACTCTCTATGACACGACGGACAGTATTTCATCTCGGCTCCCTCCTCTGCTGCGTCCCTGCTCATCAGTTGGCGATACGAAGCCACGACGCGCGTGCGCAAACGGTCGGGCGCTGCGGGTGCGCGCCAACCTGCGAGCAATAACTTCAGGGCCTGTGCTTCGTCGATCACTTTTCCAACTCCCGCTCACCAGTGCCGCCCGCAAGGTACGGCGCAAGCTCTCGACGTAAGTTCTCGCGCGCACGCGCGAGTCTGGCTTTGACCGCGCCCACGTCTGCTTCAACCACCGCAGCGATCTCTGCGAGACTCAACTCTTCATACTCAAACAGAATCAACGCCTCGCGTTGCAATTGCGGCAGACCATCAATCGCACGGCGCACTGCTTCGCTCAGTTCGGCCGCGAGCAGTTGGCGCAAAGGTTGCTGCGCTTCGGTCGCGGGCGGCTCGGCTTGCAGATCATCAAGCGTGACCTCAAGACGCGGGCGGCGAAACTGTTTAAGCGCGAGATTGCGCACGGCCGCGTACAGGTACGTGCGCAGTGCTGCGCGCGTTGGATCGAAAGCTTCGGGCCGGCGGAGCAAGCTGAGAAAGCAGTCGTGCGTTACATCTTCCGCGAGCACGGCCGAGCCGAGCAGGCGATAAGCGAAGCGATAGATCGGATCGCGATAGCGTTCGTAGAGCGCGAGAAACGCGGCCTCTTCGCCTTGGCACGCACGCGCGAGCAGGGCTTCGTCTGTCGTTCGATCAGGCAAACTGCTTCGGCTCGTTCCCGGCCCTCGTGGCTTGCTTCCGTAGAGTTATTACCGCAGGGGCGAAAAAAGAGATGCTCGGAGGGCCAAAATTTTTCGGACACTTCTTCCGCCGTGTTGCCGCTTGGAAGCCGGCAGGGCCAGACGGGTTGCATCAGGCAGCACGTAAAATTTCAGCCGCGCGTGTGAGCGTGCATCTTGTTGCTTGCTGTGGTCGGTGATAGAATTCGCGTCGTCTAGTTAAGGCGAATCGGCACGAGAAACGCCGCACACCGTCTCGGCGCACTCGCCGACCGATCAATAATTCGCAGCCTCGAAGGCCGCCCTGCCGGTTCACATTTTCGTTTCTTCATCCGACCTGCGCGAGCGGGGCTTTACGCATGTCATCCGAGATCAACGAATCGCTCAGACTTGAGATCGCCCACGTGCTCTTCACAGACATTGTCGGCTACTCCAAGCTGCCGATGGACGAGCAGACCGCCACGCTGCAACGACTCAATCAACTCGTGCGCGCAACGAACGAGTTCCGCCGCGCCGAAGCCAACGATCAACTGATCCGGCTGCCGACGGGCGACGGCATGGCGCTCGTCTTCTTCGGCGATGCTGAATCAGCTTTGCGTTGCGCGCTCGAAGTGAGCCGCGCCTTGCGGCTCAATCCTGAGTTGCAGTTGCGCATGGGCGTGCATACGGGGCCGGTCTATCGCGTCGCAGATATCAACACGAACAAGAACGTCGCGGGCGGCGGCATCAACATGGCGCAGCGCGTGATGGACTGCGGCGACGCCGGTCACATCCTCGTCTCCGAAGCTGTTGCCGAAGTGCTCGGCCAACTCAGCACTTGGGTCAAGCAGTTGCACGACCTCGGCGAAACGGAAGTCAAACACGGCGTGCGCGTGCACGTCTTCAACGTCTATACGGACGAGCACGGCAACGCCGCCATGCCGGAGAAACTGCGGAAGCAACGCGAACAGACGCAGCAGCAACCACAACCGCAACAACCATCGCAGCAGCAGTCGCAGCAAACGCCCGCCGCGCAAGTTGCAACGCCGCACGAAAAGCATGAACTGCTTGGCGCGGCCGTCACCAGCGCGGTTGAAGCGGACGCGAAAGGTCTGCGCGTGGCTTTGCTCTACAAACGTAACGCGCAGCCGGATGAGCACGTCTTGAAACTGTTGGAGCGCGAGCTACAGGCGCACGACTACAACATCTTCATTGATCGACATCTCTCAATCGGCGTCGAGTGGGCGAAAGAGATTGAGCGACAGGTGCGCACGGCCGATGCGGTCGTCCCCATCATCTCGCAGGCTTCGGCGCAGAGCGAGATGCTCGCTTACGAAGTTCAGATCGCACACGAAGCGGCGCAACAACAGCAAGGCAGCCCGCGCATCCTGCCCGTGCGGATTGACTACGAGGGCGCGCTCCCCGATCCGCTTGGCAGCATCCTCGCGCCGCTCCAGTATTTCCTCTGGCGCGAGCCGCAGAACGACGAGTCGTTGGTCGCGGAAGTTTTGAAGTCACTGCGCGGGCCTGAGCCTGAAGCGGTCGCGCCCACAGAGATTAGAGAGCCGGGCGGCGGCATGTTGCCCGACGACAAGCTCTACATCGTGCGCGAGACGGACGACGAGTTCCTGCGCGCGCTCAAACGGCGCGACAGCATCGTACTCGTCAAAGGCGCGCGGCAGATGGGCAAGACTTCACTCTTAGCGCGCGGCGTCAGACAAGCACGACAGGCGGGCGCGAAGGTGGTCGTCACAGATTTTCAGATTCTCAACTCTACCCAACTCGCCTCAATCGAAACGTTCTTTCAGACGCTCGCACAACTGATCTGCGATCAACTCGATCTTGATGTTACGCCCGAAGAAGAGTGGAATCCGAAGCGCGGCCCGAGCATCAACTTCGCGCGCTACATGCGCCGGCACGTGTTGGGCAGTCTGTCTGCACCGCTCGTCTGGGCGATGGATGAAGTTGATCGTCTGTTCTCGTGCGATTTTGGCAGCGAGGTCTTCGGTCTCTTTCGCTCTTGGCATAATGAGCGCGCGCTCGATCCAGCTTCGCCTTGGGAGCGTCTAACGCTCGCCATCGTCTATGCAACCGAAGCGCATCTCTTCATCACCGATCCGAATCAATCGCCCTTCAACGTCGGCACGCGCCTCGAACTCAAAGACTTCACCTTCGAGCAGGTCGCCGAGTTGAACCAACGCTTCGGCGCACCGCTCGCCGGCCAGTCCGACATCGCGCGCTACTATCGTCTGGTCGCAGGCCATCCTTATCTTGTCCATCGCGGCCTCTACGACATGAAGACGCACGGACTAACACTCGCCGCGTTTGAAGCGACAGCCGACCGCGACGAAGGCCCGTTTGGCGATCACCTGCGCCGCATCCTCGTGCTGCTTGCGCGCGACACGGTGCTCTGCGATGCCGCGCGCGAAGTCCTGCGCGGCCGGCCCTGCTCGACCGCCGAAGCCTTCTATCGACTGCGCAGCGCCGGCGTCATGTCGGGCGATTCCGCCCGCGACGCCAAACCACGCTGCCAACTCTACGCGACATATCTCGAACGTCATCTCCTGTAAGCACACGAAGGCACGCGCCTGTGCTTAACTCGACAACGTTTACGCTTGAAAGCCAATCAATATGAGCGCAGCACAAACCAACTTCTATGTAACGGGCGGCACGTTGCAGCGCAATGCGCCGTCTTATGTGAAGCGACAGGCGGACGATGATCTGTATGCGGGCTTGGGCGCGGGACGTTTCTGTTACGTGCTCACGTCGCGGCAGATGGGCAAGTCGTCTCTGATGGTGCAGACGGCGGCGCGTCTGCGCGATGAAGGCATGGCGGTAGCGGTGCTTGATCTGACTGCGGTCGGGCAGAACTTGACGGCCGAGCAGTGGTATGACGGCCTCTTGAGCAGCGCGGGCCGGCAGTTGAAGCTCGAAGACGAACTCGAAGACTTCTGGCTCGAGAACGAGCGCACGGGGCCTTTGCAGCGTTGGATGCGCGCGATCCGCGAGATCGTGCTCGAACGAATTAAGGGGCGCATCGTCATCTTCGTTGACGAGATTGATGCGGTGCGCAGTCTGCCTTTCTCGACCGACGAGTTCTTCGCCGCGATCCGCGAGTGCTACAACCGGCGGACACAGGACGTAGAGTTGCAGCGTCTAACCTTCTGCCTGCTCGGCGTGGCCACGCCATCGGATTTGATCAGCGACACGCGCACCACGCCCTTCAACATCGGTCAACGGATCGAACTCACAGATTTCACCGAACAAGAGGCCGCGCCGCTCGCCGCCGGGCTGAATCGGCCGCCGGAATTCGGCGCGCAATTGCTCCACCGCATTCTCTACTGGACGGGCGGCCATCCTTATCTCACGCAGCGCCTCTGCCAAGCGGTCGCCGAAGACGAGACGATCAAGAGTCCGAGCGGCGTTGACCAGCTATGTGAAGATCTGTTTCTCTCCGCGCGGGCGCGCGAGCGCGACGACAATCTGCTCTTCGTGCGCGAGCGCCTGTTGCGCAGCGATGAAGCCGACCGCGCCGCGCTGCTCGATCTCTACGCGCAAGTCCGCACCCACAAGCGGCGCGTGCGCGATGACGAGACCAACCCGCGCGTCAGCATCCTGCGTCTGTCAGGTATCACGCGCATCACCGCAGGCTATCATTACGTCCGCAATCGAATTTACTACCGCGTCTTCGACCGCGAGTGGATCAACGCCAACATGCCCGACGCCGAACTGCAACGCCAACGCGCTGCCTACCGGCGCGGCATCATGCGCGCGGCACTCTATGCCACCATTGTCCTCGCAGTCATGGGCGTGCTCTCGCTCTATGCCTTCAGTCAACAGCGACAGGCTGTGCAAGCGCGCAATCGTGCCGAAGCGGAAGCGCAGCGCGCCGACCGCAACGCCGAGGAAGCACGGCGCGCACTCGCAGAAGCGACACAGGAACGGCAAAAAGCTGAGCAGGCGCAGGGCACAGCCGAAAAAGCACTGAAGGAGGCCGAGGCAGAGACGCAGGTTGCGCAGCAGCAACGCACCGAAGCAGAAACACAGCGCAAGAAGGCCGAGCAAGCTGTGATTCAGACGCGCCTCGCAAATGAGAGAAGTTTGGCGGCCGTGCGCGGTCAGGTTCAAGCAATGCAAACTGCGCAGCAGGCCAAGCTAGCGGAACAGCAGACCCGCCGCCTACTCTACGCTGTGCATATGAGTCAAGCGCAGCAGGCTTGGAATGATGGCAACGTGGATCGGGTGCAGAAGTTACTGAGCAATTATCAACCGACAGAGGATACCGCGCATGCCATAGATGCTGACGAGGATGTGCGCGGCTTTGAGTGGCATTATCTCTGGCGTCTCTCGCATGGCACTTTAACCACGCATGCCCTACCGGCTCAGACCCTGCGTGGCACACCTTATCTGACAGCGTTCTCCGGCGACGGCGCGCGGCTGGTCGTCGCGAGTGCTGTTGAGAACAAGAAAGAACAGAGCCTCGTCAGTGTGTGGGATGCACATACTGGTCAGTTCATCGCTTCGGCTGATTACCGGATGTACAAGCTCCAGATCAACGACCCGACCGTTCAGGCGCTCGCCTTATCGCCAGACGGCACAAAACTCGTCACCGGGCATCAGGGCGCAGCCGCCTTGCTAGATGCGCGCACGGGCCAAATCATTCGGACGTTCAGCCACGAAGATACGGCACCGAAGGAGACCACTCCAACCCAGAATGAACATGGGGAGACAGTACGGGAGATTGCCTACAAACCGGCAAGTCCAGCAGCAGAATTGATCCAAGAGACTGAAGAGCCGCTCGTGGTTGGAGCCGTTGCGTTTTCACCTGACGGCCGGCTCTTTGCCACCGGTGTTCGCGGCGGCTTCGGGGCAACGCATCCGGTGAGGTTATGGTACGTAAACAGCGGACGTGAGTTTGCCACGCTGTCAGGCCACACGGGTGATATTTTCGCTTTAAGTTTCGCCCCCAACGGCAAGCTGCTTGCGAGCGCCGGTGCTGACGAGGTAATCAAGCTCTGGGTTGTGCCCGCATCAGCGACTACCGAGCAATCAATAGCACCCGTTGCCACCATAAATGCGGCTGAAAGTGCGATCACGCTGCTCGCCTTCTCGCCCGACGGCCGCATCCTTGCCGCCGGTTGCGCCGACCACACGGTGCGGCTCTGGGACACAAGCACAGGGCAGCGGCTTGGCTCAAGCATTGCTAAACTCACACAAGAAATCACCTCTATCGCTTTCGCACCCGACGGCCGGAGACTTGCGACCACGAGTGCCGATAAGACGATCTGTGTCTGGGCCGTGCCCAACGTCAGCCCGCAACCAACACAACCGGAGCAAGCGCCGAAGAAAACTGCTGCCGCGCCGCCCACCTCTCTGCCGAGTTGGTTGCAACCGGCTGTCTATCAGCCGGGGCGCGACCCGGTCACGAATATCTTAACCGCGCAATGGCTCCCCGCCTTGCCGGTTGCGAACATAAGCATTAACTCCTACCGGCCGGCTTCGCAGAAAGCGCCTGAGCCTTTGACGGTGCTGAAGGGTCACAAAGGCGCGGTCTTATCGCTCAAGTTTTCAGCGGACGGGCAGCACCTTACGACCTTCGGCGCGGACGAAGCGTTGAAGGTCTGGGCGGCAGAGCATGAACCGGACTGGCGCACCTTCGGTTATTTTCGGGGCATAATTAACGGCCTCGCATTTTCACCTGACGGGCGAACTTTAGCTATCGGTGGCAGTGGTACGGGCGGGCAGAGCCTAGCGCTTTGGGACACTGCAACGGGCCGCGAACGTCTGTCGCTCAAATCGAGTGGCGGCATTTTCAACGTGGCCTTTTCCCCCGATGGGCAGGTGCTCGCTTCAGCGCGCCCAAATGGAGTTGAGTTGTGGGATGTTAAGACCGGAACTGCGTTGGGGGTGCTCAAACACCAAACACAAGTTTACGCGGTTGCGTTTGCGCCGCACGGTCAGCTTATAGCCACGAGCGGCTCTGATGGCACAGTCAAGCTTTGGGATGCCCAGACGTATCAAGAGCGCGTGACGCTCAAGGGACATTACAAGCCGGTCGAGTCTGTGGCCTTCTCGCCCGATGGTAAACTGCTCGCCACTGCTAGCCACGATGAGACCATCAAGCTCTGGGATGTGGTGACCGGGCAGGAGCACATGATCCTCAGAAATCCGAGAGAGGTTAGAGCCGTCGCCTTCTCGCCCGATGGCAAGCTGTTGGCGACGGGCGACGCAGATAATCTGGTAAAACTCTGGGACGCAACGACGGGCCAACTGCTCGCCACGCTTGAAGGACACATAGGCCCGATCTCTTATCTCGCCTTTTCACCCGACGGCCGACGCATCGCCACGTCGAGCGATGATGGCAGCGTTCGGCTCTGGGCTGTTGAGTCGCGACAGGAAGTGGCTGAGTTCAAAGGGCAAGGCGGCGCGGTGTTCGTCGTGGCCTTCGCGCCCGATGGTCAGACCATTGCCACAGGCAATAAAGATGGCTCCGTCAGACTTTACGACACAACTGAGCATCCCGCACCGCAGACCAAACTGCTGCCGGAAGCGGACGCAACGGCCCGTTGAAGCTTTCGGTCGAGCCGCATGCGAATCTACGAAGCGATCCATTTTGCTCTAACCTATTGGCACACGGCAGCGCGTTACGGATAAACATGGGCCTCACTTGCCGTCATCGTCTATTGTGCATGTCAAGATCATGCATGCTCAAAAATTTTCCCTGTTCGCATGCGCCTGTAACAACCAAGCGTTAGCTCACCTGCATCACAGCGCCAGATTCGGAGGTGGCCCATGCGCCGTAGATGGCTCGCCCTTCTACTCTGTCTGGCAGTGTGTCCGCTCGCGCTCGTGCGCTTCGTTGCAGCTGATGATGCGGCGTTGCGCGTCAACGAACACGACACGCAAATCTCGTTTGACGATCAACAGACCAAGCTCACGCTCGCGCTTGAGAACAACACGGGCCAGCCGCTCAGCGCGCGTGTGCAACTCGAACTGTTCGACCCAGAGAATCGTGTGCGTGCTGCAACCGTGCGTGCCGAACAGATCAACATTGGCGCGAGTCGGCTGACTGTGCCGCTTGCGCCGTCGCTTTTGTCTGCGCTTGACGACAACGAACGCGCGCAACTTCTTTGGTATCGCCTGCACTATCGCATCACGCAGGCAAACGCAGGCGCAGAACTCGTATTGGCTGAAGGCGTCGTCTCCGTCAGTCAACTGCAAGCGCCTGACCTGTTCGAGTTGCATGTCGCCGCGCCGCGCTCTGCGCGTTCAGGGCAGACCTATCGCGCGCACATCCACGCGCAGCGCCCGCTCACGGCGCAGCCTGTGGCGAGCGTCCGCGTCGAAGGCGCGGTGACGTTCGATGGCGCGAATGGCGACGACGTGGTGTTGAAAGCTGCGGGCGTGACCGACGCGCAGGGCGATGTCGCGTTGGATTTCAAGTTGCCGCGCGAGATTGACGATGAGGACGCAGAGATCAAGATCACTGCACGGCGCGGCGATTTCGCGCAGACGGCCGAAAGCGAATTCGATTTCGAGCGCACCGCGCAGCTTCTCATCAGCACAGACAAGCCGCTCTATCAACCGGGCCAGACCTTGCACGTCCGCGCGCTCATCTTCGATCCGGCGAAGCATGCGCTTGCCAACACGGAGGCGCAACTCTACATCAGCGATCCAGAAGACACGACCGTCTTCAACGCCACGCTCAAGACTTCGCGCTTCGGCGTGGCGAGCGCCGATTGGCTTGTGCCCGACAACACGCGGCTCGGTGATTACCGGCTCAACGTGAAGATCGAAGACGGGTGCTACGAAGACTCTGAAGCAACGGCCAACGTGCGCATCAGTCGTTACGAGTTGCCAAACTTCGTCGTGGGCGTCAAGCCCGACCGTCAGTTTTATCTGCCGGGGCAGAACGCTGAAGTCGAGGTGCGCGCCGATTATCTATTTGGCGAGCCGGTCAAGCGCGGGCACGTGCGCGTCGTGCGCGAGACCGAACGCAAATGGAACTATCGCGAGCAGAAGTGGGACATTGAAGAGGCGGACAAGTACGAAGGCGAGACCGACGCCGCGGGCCGCTTCATCGCGCACATTAACTTGAAACCCGCGCAAGATGATTTCGCCGACGAGAACTATGCGCGCTTTCGCGATCTAACTTACGCCGCCTACTTCACAGACCCGACGACCAATCGCACTGAACAACGCCGCTTCGACTTGCGTCTGACGCACGACCCGATCCACATCTATGTGCTCGAAGGGCCGTCACAGCAAGCGCGCAACATGCCGATGGAGTTCTATGTCTCGACCTCTTACGCCGACGGCACACCCGCCCCCTGCGCCGTCACGATCCGCGAAGCTGAAGAGAACGACGACGCGCAAGCGCACAAATCAAGCGCGCCCGCGCTGCAAACGATCAAAACGAACAAGTACGGTGTGGCGAAGGTCACAGGTCTCGTACTGCCCAAACATCAGGCCGACGGATCAAGACAGGTTGAACTGCAATTCAACGCGCGCGACGACAAGGGGCAGAGCGGTCAGCACACGGAGGAGTTCTATCCGAGTGACGACACAGTCGTCCGCGTCGCCACCGATAAGGCTCTGTACCGGCCGGGCGAGCCTGTGCAGGTCGAGATTACGGCCAACGTACCGGAGTTGAAATTGGGCTTGGACGTGGCGCGCGATGCGCTCGTCTTGCGCTCGCAACTTGTCGAGTTGCACGACGGGCGCGCGACCGTCACGCTCCCTTTCACGCCTGAGTTTCATGACGAGATCACAATCGCAGCTTATGTCTTCGGCGCGCGCAATGGCGACAACGATAATTACGATTACACGGCCGGCTCGCGCACTGTGCTCTTTCCGCGCAGACGCGATCTGCAACTCGACGTGCAGTTGAGCAAGGCGGAGTACCAACCGGGCGAAGACGCGCACGCGAGTTTTCGCGTCCGCGATGCAACGGGGCGCAACGCAGAGAGCGCGCTCGGTGTCGTCGTCTTTGACGAAGCGGTCGAAGAACGCGCGCGCACCGATAGCGAGTTTGGCACGAACAGTTTCTACAGTCTCTATCGCTACTGGCACGGCTCGGACGCGCTCGCAGGTTTCACGCGCAACGACCTGAACCGGATCGATCTAGCGCAACCGATCCCGCTTGATCTCGATCTCGTCGCAGAGATTCTCCTGCGCGACGGCGGGCTTGAGCCGCGCTTGTTCGGCGGCGATGACTTGGAGGCGAACGAGAGCGCCATCTTCGATAAGCTCGTCAAGGCGCAACTCTCTCTGTTGACCAAGACGCTCAATGGACGGTACGACGCACAATCAATCTATCCGACGGATGAAGCCGTCATGCGCCGGCTGCTGTCTGTGTCGGGCGTCAGCTTCAACGCACTGCGCGATCCTTGGGGCACGCCTTATCGCGCGCGCTTCTCGGTTGAACGCGCCAACGATGTGCTTGAGATCATGAGCGCGGGCGCGGACAAACGTTTCGACACGTCGGATGATTTCGTCGCCGCGCGCTTCACGCGCCCCTACTTCCGTTTCAACGGCGAAGCGATCAACCGCGCCGGCGCGCGTTTCCATGCGCGCACAGGTCTCTTCATCCGCGATGCCGCGACGCTGAAGGATGAACTCGCGCGCGAAGGTATTAACTTCGAGACGCTGCGCGATCCTTGGGGACAAGCTTATCGTTTGAGTTTCGACGCAGTGGGCACGCAGTATCGCATCGTGGTCGAGAGCAGCGGCCCCGATCAGAGATTTGAGTTGGCAAACGATCCGCAGGCCGATGATGTTAACGTCTGGACGGCGGTGATTGACTACAGCACGGACGTGCGCGCACAGGTTGATGCTGCGCTCATGCGCGAGTTCGATGCGACCAGACACTTCCCGCAGAACAGCGCGGAGTTCAACGCGGCACTCGCGCGCTCAAGTGTTGATGCGAACGCTTTGCGCGATCCTTGGGGTCATCCTTTCTATCCAACGTTCCGGCAGGACGCGCGCTACACGGATCGCGTCGTGGTGCAGTCTTACGCGAAGTACGGCGAGCAGCCCAAAGAGCGCACGGAGATCACGCCCGTCACCGAGAGCGTCAACTACATAGACCTGCGCAGCGCCGGCCCCGATGGCAAGGAAGGCACGACGGACGATTTCGACGTGGCAAGTTTCATGCGCATCGTCACCGAGCAAGCAGCCAAAGACAAGACGCCGCAACCCACCGCCACGCCCGTGCAGTTCATTGGCGGGAGCGGCGCAATCAGCGGCACGATCACCGATCCGCAGGGTGCGGTCGTGGCCAATGCAACCGTGCAGGCGAAGCACAGCATCAGCGCGCAGACTTTCAGCGCCACGAGCGACGCTGAAGGCAAGTATCTGCTGCGCAACTTGCCGGCCGGCATCTATACGGTCGTCTTCTCAATGGCGGGCTTCAAGGATTTGACGTTCACGGACGTGCCCGTGCATTCGTCCAGTCTGACGAAACTCGATGGCATGCTTCAGGTCGGCAGTATCGCTGAGACAGTTGAGATCACATCAAGCGGTGCGACTGTGGTGGACGCCACAACGTCTCAAGTGACGCGGCAGTTCACGAACCTGCCGAGCAACGGCCGGCAGATGAAGAACCTCGCGCTCCTGCGGCCGGGCGTGAACCTTGTGACCAAGAGCGGCGAGACGGCGACGCCGCGTTTGCGCGAATACTTCCCTGAGACTTTGCTGTGGCAACCGTCGCTTGAAACAGACAGAAGCGGGCGCGCACAGCTTTCGTTTAAGCTGGCCGATAACATCACGACTTGGAAGCTATCGGTCTTCGGCTCAACGGAAGATGGACAGGTCGGCGCGGTCGAGCGCGAGATACGCGCCTTTCAACCGTTCTTCGTCGAGCACGATCCGCCGCGCATCTTAACCGAAGGCGACGAGATCATGCTGCCGGTCGTCCTGCGCAATTACTTGGACAAGCCGCAGCAGGTTTCTGTTCAGATCAAACCCGCCGACTGGTTCACACTCCTGACCGATGGCGAGCGACACGCGAACGTGCCCGCAGGCGATGCGACGCGCGAGCTATTCGGCTTCCGCGCCATCGCGTCGGTGAAAGACGGCAAGCAGCGCGTCACGGCCATCGGCCGCGACGCGAGCGATGCGATTGAGCGGCCGGTCAACGTCCATCCTGACGGCGAAGAGATCGCGCAATCGAATGTGCAATTGATCAATGGCAGCGGCATGCTTGACGTGAGCGTGCCCGCGAATGCGATCCCGCGTTCGGCGCATGCGGAGTTGAAGTTGTATCCGAATTTAATGACGCACGTGATCGAGAGCGTCGAAGCGATCATGGAGCGCCCATATGGTTGCGCGGAGCAGACTATCTCTTCGACCTATCCGAGCCTGCTCGTCCTACGCCACTACAAACATCTGCACGGCGACGACGCGGGCCGGCCGGCCGTCGCCGTCAAAGCCGAAAAGTATCTGCGCGCGGGCTACGAACGGCTGCTCTCCTATCGCGCGCCCGGCGGCGGCTTCAGCTATTGGGGGCGCGGCGACGCAGACCTCGCGCTCACAGCCTACGCCGTGCGTTTCCTCGAAGACGCAAGCCCGTTCATCGAAGTTGACGAAGATGTCTTACAAGCGGCGCGCACGTGGCTCGTCCAACAGCAACAACAGGACGGCAGTTGGCCCGCTTCCGAATGGGACAAGAAACAATCTGGTCGGCGCACGCTCTTGCTCACCGCCTACATCGCGCGCGTGTTGGCCATGCACAAAGACGATGCGGACAAAACCAAAACACCGACACAACCAGCGTCGTCTCAGTCGCCAACGCAAATTTCTCCTATGTCTGCGCAAGCAACGAGCAAAGACCCTGCGCGTGCGCCGCGACCGACGCCGCTTGCGCATGCGCTCGCGTTCCTCGCCGGTCACTTGGACGATGTGGATGAGCCTTACTTCATCGCCGCCTACACGCTCGCTGCGATTGATGGCGGTGCGCCGCCCGACGCGATAGTGAAAGCGACGGCGAAGCTGCGTGCGCTCGCGCACGAAGAAGCGGGCGGCGCGTACTGGGCGCTCGAAACCAACACGCCCTTCTACGGTTGGGGTCTCGCCGGTCGCATTGAGACGACCGCGCTCGTCGTGCAAGCATTGACGAAAACGGCAGGCAGTAGGCAGCAGGCAGTGGGCAGTGGGCAGCCGGAACAAGCTGACTCATTGCCTGTTGATGATCTGGCTAATCGCGGTCTCATCTTTCTGTTGCGCAACAAGGACGCTCACGGCGTCTGGCTCTCGACGCAGGCGACCGTTAACGTGCTCGATGCGCTCGTGGCTCTCTCCCCTGAACGCGGCGCGGGTGCAAGCGGACATGAGTCTGCGCCCGCGTCGCGTGCTGTTGAGACCGTCGAGGTTTTCGTCAATGGCCAACGCGCCGGCACGTTGGATTTGCCGAGCGATGAACGATTCGATGCGCCGCTCGCGCTCGACTTGTCGCGCTCCATCGCGTCGGGGTTGAATCGGATCGAGATCAGACGCGCGAGCGGCGCGAGTAAGACGGTCGCACAAATTGTGACGACTTACTATGTGCCTTGGTCTGTCCATGCGACTGAAGCGATGCAGCACGCATCGGCACTAGTGTCGAACACGCTGCGGCTCGCGGTGAACTTCGACAAGACGCGAGCGGCGGCGGGCGAAGAGGTAACGTGTCGCGTCGAGGCCGAGCGCATCGGTTTCAGTGGCTACGGAATGATGCTCGCGGAAGTGGGCTTGCCGCCCGGCGCGGATGTGGATCGCGCGTCGCTTGAACGCGCGATGAAAGAGTCGGGCTGGGATTTGAACGGCTACGATATTCTGCCGGATCGTCTGATCGTCTATCTGTGGCCGCGCGCTGGCGGCACGCACTTCACTTTTAATTTCCGCCCACGCTACGGTCTCAACGCGCAGACCGCGCCCTCCGTCCTCTACGACTACTACAATCCCGAAGCGCGGATGGTGCTTGCGCCGACGAGGTTTAATGTAGTCGAACGTCAGCAGACTCAGCAGGCGAGGCAGTAATTAGGTCAGTACCGCCTGCGGTAGCGGGCGGGTCTGTAGCGCAACCGAGACCCGCCCGCTACCGCAGGCGGTACTGACTTGTACCACACGCAATTTGGACGAGACGCGCGGCGCTGTTAAGCTACCGGCCAACTTTTGAATGGAGGTGCTTCATGCGTCTGACCGAGATGGTCGCGTGCGCCGGTTGAGCGGCGAAACTCGCGCCGAGCGAACTCGCTCACGTGTTGAGCGGTCTCCACATCCCTACGAATCCCAATCTGCTCGTCGGCATCGAGACGGCGGACGACGCCGGCGTGTATCTACTCCGCGACGACCTCGCGCTCGTGCAGACCGTGGACTTCTTCACGCCCATTGTTGATGACCCGTATGATTACGGCCGCATCGCCGCGCTCAATTCGATCAACGACGTGTGGGCCATGGGCGGCACGCCCATTACGGCGCTCGCCATCACCTGCTTTCCGAAAAAGGGCCTCGACTTTTCACTCCTCGCAGAGATCATGCGCGGCGGTCTCGACGTGCTGACCGCGCATGGCGTCGCGCTCGTCGGCGGGCACAGCGTTGACGATCCGCAGATCATGTTCGGCTATGCCGTCACCGGCACGATTCATCCACAACAGATCATCACCAATCGCGGCGCGCAAGCGGGCGATGCGATCATTTTGACGAAGCCCATCGGCACGGGCGTCATCTCGACCGGCATCAAGTTTGGCAAGGCTGCGCCGGAAGTGATGAAAGCGTCGCTCGACACGATGCTGCTCGCGGGGCACGAAGCGGCTCAGGCGATGCAAGAGTGCGGCGCGCACGCGGCGACGGACGTGACCGGCTTCGCACTGCTCGGACACGCTTGGGAGTTGGCGCGGGCGAGCGGCGTGACGCTTGAGCTTGAGGCGGCGCGCGTGCCTTTGATTGCGGGCGCGCTCGAACTCGCGGCGCAAGGATTGTTGACGAGTGGTGATAAGACGAACCGCGCTTATGTGGGTGATGATGTGCGACTCGCCGAGGCGATCAGTCCGACGCTTGCGAGTCTGCTCTTCGATCCGCAGACGGCCGGCGGGCTGTTGATCTCCATCGCGCCCGCACGCGCCGACGCGCTGCTCGCGCGGCTGCACGAACGCTATCCCGACGCCGCCATCATCGGTCGCGCCACAGCGCGCGGCGCGCATTCAATCGTCGTGCAATGAGCGCGCGACGTTAATCAATAATCCCACCGCCAGATGAGAACACGACGCCGGTTCTGTTTAGTATAGGTCGGCCTTCGTTGTTCTTCTCTTGCTCGGACAGGATGAGTTGAACGATGGCGAGGCGCGCGTGCAAGCGCGCCTCTGTGCGTTGAAATCTATCCGCGCCCGCGCGTGCCCGCGCGAAGTCCGTGCGCGCCAAAGCGGCCAGCGTGGCGCTGCACTGCTCGATCAAAGAACTCAACATATTACCGCCCTGCATGCGTAGTTCATCCTGCTCAAACTGATCCTGCCCGAAGCCATCAACGACGGCCGCAGCCGCGATCAGCTCGTTGAGTTGATCGATCCGCGCTTCGACGATCTCGAAAGCGCGCGCCGGTGCAAGCGGCACATATCCTTGCGCGACCTGTATTTGCAGATTGAACTGTTCGGCGTTTTGCGCGCGCCCGTCCAACAGATTGGCGGCCTCGTCAACGACACGCCGCGCTTGTTGCGTCTGCCCTTTGCTGTGCAGCATGCGCGCCAAATTGAGCATGAAGTTCAGCCGCTCGCCCGGCGTGCGGACGTGTTCGAGCAGATGGAGCGTCTGCTCCACGTCGCCCTGTTCCGCCGCTTGCCAGAGCGCGCGCTGCTCTAACTCGCGCAGCACCTGTGTGCGCTCATCTTTATTCTTCACGCGCGCGTTGACGAGTTCGCGTGCGCGCTCCAACCCGCCGTCATTGAGCGCGTGCCCGACCGCCGCTTGATACAACTGGCCGCGTATCTCCGGCGGCGCGCTCGCGGCCGCGTCGAGCAGAGCGTCCGTCGTGCCGTCCTGTATGAGCGGCTGGTACTGTCGCCACAGTGCGGCTTGCGGATTCATCGTCTGCTCGACTTCGTTCAAACGCCGCCGCAACGCCGCCGCCTGTTCCGGCGCATAACGATCCACTTCCGGCAGCGTCTGTTGCAACGCCGAGACCAGACCGTACAAGTTGCCCGAACGTTGCTGCGCGCCCGTCGCGTTGAGCAGCACGCGCGCCATCATCTGGATGAGATCGCGGCGCGCCTGTTCGTCCACATGCAGTTGGCGCGGGTTGGGCAAGTTGACGATCTGTTGATTGTTGCCGGCCGGCTCGGCGGGTCGCGTCATTTGGAGCAGATATGTAGCCACGTTGGCCGCGCCGTAATTATCCATGAAGTCTGCGGGGCGCAACTTCTGTATGATCTCGCCCGCCAGTTTGTTGGCCGCTTCAGGGTTCTTCTGGCGCAACTGATCGAGCACGCCCGACAGGTTGTAAGAGAGACCTTTATTCAAAGTCTCTTCGGCCAGACGCAGGGCCTGTTGCGGGTCGGCGGCGGCGACTTGTTCCGCGAGATTCACTTCGAGCACTAAATCCGGGTCGGGCTGGCGGTAGTTCGCGCCGAGTTGTTGCGGCGGTGGCGGTTGGTGTGTGGCGTGCAAGAAGTCGAGCGCCAGTTTCGGATCGCGCCGGGCGATGATTTGCAGCAACTGTTGGCGCAACTGCGCGGGCACGTTGATCCGATTGTAGTATTGCGGATCGTCGCTCGCTATGCCGCTCATCACGCCGGTCAGATCGTTCATCGCTGCGCCGAAGAGTTCGCGCGCCCGCGCCTTGTCGCGCGGCCACAACAACTCGGCGGCCGCTGCCTGCAAGCGGATGCGATTCTCCGGCAGCTTGAGGCTTGACGTCTCGTCAACGACCCCGTCGAGCAGCGCCAGCGCCTGCGCTTCAAGCTCCTTGTTGGCCTGCCGTGCTTCATCGCTCGGCGTGGGCGCAGGCATGACCTTCTGGCCCGACACGGCGACGGGCGCGAGGAGCAACACAGACAGCACACAGACGCGCAGTAACTTGGCCGGCTTCATCATCACCTCACGTCGTCCATGTGCGCGACGGTTCGCGCCGCCGCGCACGGGTAATTGCCAACTAAGTCGGAGGAATGACAGACTCACGACAGACGCGCTTCAGAGCCACGTGTGCCCATGCGATGCGCCTGCCGCGACGGAAGGATGCCCGACGCGGCCCGACACTGCTGTTGCATCGCCGCAGGCGCTCTTTGTCCGCGTGCGGCTTAATTCATTGCTCGCGGTTCAAGCCACTGATCGGTTATGCGTTCGAGCGGACTCACAGTTCCGCTTCCTCTTTCTTGCGCGTCCACATCGCGGCCAGATTGTTCGCCTCTTCGAGCGTCAGATTGTCGTAGATGTCTGCGCTATCTTGGATTTCGCCGTCCTCCAACTCGCACACCTGCCAGTCCGGCGCAGACGGATCAGCCCCCGCCCGCCCCGGCGTCACACGCACTTCATACGACACGTTACCGCTCGCCTCTTGTTCACCCATGCCAGCTATTCCTTTCATTGATCGAAGCTATAAAAACCGGACATCTTCCAGTTAACGCTAAAGCAGTGCGCAGCATAACTACCACCGAAGCGTGCTCCACAGCAACCCGCGCCATGCCCATCAACTATCAAGCACACAAGTCCCGCAGGTCGCTCAACTTTTCAGGCGACTACATGCCATTCAAGTCTGGCGCGCAGGGTCGGATGAGCATATTTGACAGCCCGTCAAGGGTGCGTTAACGTAACTGAAAATTGCGTCTTCGCGTCCCGTTCGTCTAGTGGCCTAGGACATCGCCCTTTCACGGCGGCAACACGGGTTCGATTCCCGTACGGGACGCCATTCCATTTCCATCACTTGCGGCCAACAATCAGCACAGCCTGCGGGCGACCGACGGCGCAAGCCCTATTGTGCTTAAAGCTCACCGCGAAAGGCGCGATGGAGCAGCGTTTGAAAGAGGTGCTCGGCTTGCCGCGCGGCTTCGCGTTGTTGCGCGCGGAGACGTTCAAAGCGCTGGACGATGAGAGCGAACTTTTCTTGGAGTGCAAGAGGCGCAATAGGAACTTGTAATTCAGCCAACCGCCCCATACTGATGCGGCTTCGTGTTTGCCCTAAAATCATCCCGGTCGCCAAAAACAGCGTATGCGGAAGGTTCAGAAGCCAGCAAATATATTCTGCTTTAGCCTTAGTTGAATCAGGTCTGATTTGCACGCAATCCGCTTTGTTCAAGGCTTCATGTATTGTGTTCGGTAGAATGCAAGCTCGAAGGTTGGGGTCGCCCATTGTTCCAACTATAACATCGCCGGGCACGCACCCATGCTTTAAGAGAGTTTCAAAATGTGACTCCGATATATACTCTTTATCGTCATCAAGAAACTCTCCTATACCAATGTTTTGCAGACGAATGACGCGCACTCCTGAATGAGTGTAATGTTCTGTCTTTAGATACGAGCCAAACGGCCCGTCAGAAAACTTTTCTGCAATCTGTCGCAAGGGCATAACCGGCCACTCTTTCGGATTCTTCACCGGATCGCCAAACATCCTCCCAAACACCGATTGCAGAAACGTGTCGCTGAGTTGTTGGGCGTAGCGGCGGGTGCGGCGGAGGCGGTCGGCTTTGTCTAAGATGGCAGCAATGCGCTTTTGTTCAGACAGTTTTATTAGCGGGAATTGTATGCTTTCGAGGTCGTCCCTATTGATCGCTTCAAACGTCAAGCCTTTACCGATCTGTGCAAGCTTCGGCTCATAGAAACGCAAAAAGTAAAAAAGGTATTTGTGGTCAACGTTACTGCCGCTTCGTATTGCAGCAAGTCCGCGACCGACGCACGACTTAACAAGATTGATGTTGGTCGGGCCAACAGGTGCTCTTACGGAAATAAGAATATCATTCGTTTCTGCAACTCTAGCTGGTTGGGTGCAATACATCCGCACTTTAGGATGAACATCACCAAAATCTGCCTTGCCTTGAAAAAACGGCAAACCTTTACCCGTCGAATTGTAGGAAGATGAAGGCGGGCTTTGCCCCATAAGGATGTTTGTAACTTCACAGAGAGCTAGGGTATTCACACAATCAACCTCTGCAAATCTTTCGTCTCTTCAATAATCACATTTTTCTAGCGTAAAAATCGCTCCACCGTCACCTGCGGCTCATCATAAAACGTCTCGTCCTGTTCAATCTGCCGGGCATCAAAAATCCGCCTCCCAGATTTGTTGCAGGTTCAGCACGAAGCCCGGCAGCAAGGGGTCGCCTGCGATTGTCTCGGCGGCGTCCAGTTGCTCAACCGTGCTGTCCGCTTTGTACACGTACACGCGCTTCTCTTGCGGGTCGAGCAACCAACCAAGCTGTGCGCCGTTCTCCATGTACTCGCGCATCTTCGCCTGCAACTCCGCGAGACTATCGGACGACGAACGCAACTCGATCACAAAATCGGGGCAGAGCGGCAGAAACTTCTCCTTCTGTTCATCAGTCAGTTGCGCCAGCCGCGCACGGCTCACCCATGACACATCCGGCGAGCGCTTCGCGCCGTTTGGCAGCGCGAATAACGTCGAAGAATCGAAGGCGACGCCCGTGCCGTCCGCGTCCGTCCAGTTCCCAAACCGTTGCGTGAGTTTCGCGTTGCGGTTGCCGGTGCGCCCGAAAGTTGGCGGCATGATGATGAGGTCGCCTTCCGCAGTCATTTCGATACGCAGGTCACGGTTACGGCGACATAACTCTTCAAACTGCTTATCGTCTAACGCGATCACCGGGCGCAGATTCACGCGCCACGCCGCGCTTTCAGTGCGTTCAAGAATCTGAGTCATCGCCTTTAGCCTCCGTCGCGCTCACGCCTTCACCGCCTCGCTGCCGGCTGGCAGCATTCCCCGCAGTTCGTCAAGCTCCGCGTTCATAACTTGCTCCAATTTCACCAATCTTTCAAGCGTCACCTGCGGCTCGTCATAAAAAGCGTCATCCTGTTCAAGTTGCCGGTAGCGACTTGCCGAAAGGTCGTACTTGTTCGCCCGCACCTGCTCTTTCGTCACCCAGAACTGGCGGCTGAGTTGATTGATCTCCGTCTGCAATGGCGCGAGATGTTCATGCAGGGCCGCAAGTTTCGCTTCGTCCGCTTCGAGCGCGCGGCGGGCCGCTTCGTCGCCTTCCGGCGCAATCGCCTGCTCGAACGTCAGCCGGTTGATCTCGCGCTGAATCTCAAGGCGTTCGGCTTTGAGCGGTGCGATCTGCTTTTTCAATTCCGCGAGTCGTGCGGCGCGCTGCTGTGTGAAATCGAAATCATGCCGGTGCTGCCAACAGAGGAGAATGTCCGGGATGTCGTTCTCCGCAACCTTCTGCCGCTTGTCGTCGAGCGAGTAGCCGTCGTGCTCCATGTCGTAGAACCAGATGCGGTCGGTCTCGCCGCCTTTGGTGAAGATAAGCACCGCCGTTGACACGCCCGCGTATGGCTTGAACACGCCCGACGGCATCGAGACGACCGCCTCAAGCCGGTTCTCTTCGATCAACTTCTTGCGCGTCTCGACGTGCGCGTTACTCGAACCGAACAGCACGCCGTCCGGCGAAATGGCCGCGCACCGCCCGCCCATCTCAAGCAGGCGCAGGAACAGGTGCAAAAAACAGCAACTCCGTCTTTTTGTAGCGCACCGGCAGATCGTCGCCGACCGACGACGTATCAACCGCACCTTTGAACGGCGGATTCGCCAACACCACGTCATACTGCCGCCGCTCCTTGAAATCTTTCGACAGCGTATCGGCATAATGAAAGCGCGGCTGATTCAAACCGTGCAGCATCAGGTTCATCGAACCGATGCGCAACATCGTCATGCCCGAATCGCTATCGTAGCCCGTGATGGCTTTCGTCTGTAGATTTTAGTCCCTGCCAGTGGCGTTTTGTTTTGGTCAATGAAGAGCAGCCGCTCTAGGTCAGCGCGCGAGAAGAATCCTGAAACATCACGCGGGGCAGCGTGGCCTACATGCCAGTAGATTATTTCCAGACCATTGGCGAGGAAAGCAAAGGGTTGAAAGCTTTGCCTCTTGCCTATTTCTGTCACGTAATGCAATGCCTGTGCGCGTGCTCTTTGCGGGCTGCGGCTCTGCCGTTTTGCCTCGACGATTGCTAAGACCTCACCATTAGCGCGATACAGGCAATAGTCCGTTACGCCGTTCCACGGCTCAGCGTCGTAGCCATCAACAGGGATTTCAAGACCCACTTGCGTCAGGTCGTAAAGATTCCAACCCGCTTTAGCGAGCTGAGGATCAATTAGGTCTTTTCTTGTTATGGCCTCGTTTCTAAGCATGTGGGTAGTGTTTAGACCGAAATGCGCAGACTATCCAATCACAAGGACGACGCTACGCTGCAAAGAAGCAGATAAAGGAGACTCACTTTAATTAGCATGTTGTAGCGAGGTCAAGTTCAAGCGTAAACCGTCACTTCGTTCAGCAACTGTTGTAGCTCCGTCCAGACGCGCTGCGGGGTGATGCCGACGAGACAGGCCGGCTCTGTGCCGACGGCGTCCTTGTGTGTGCAGGTGGTCTGATGACAGTTCACGCAGGCAAAATCTGAGGCGAGATGGAGTTGACGACCGCCCAACGCGCCGCAACGTGCGGGGTCGGTCGCGCCGTAGATCGTGACCGATGGAATATCCAGCGCGGCGGCGATGTGACTGAGGCCCGTGTCTAAACCAACCGTCGCCGCAGCACGGGCGATGATGGCGGCCTTTTCTGTAAGCGACAGCGAGGGCAACACGATGGCCCTTTTATTCGCGCCCGCGATCCGCAAGGCGCGTTGCCGCTCGGCTTCGTTCCCCCAAGGCAGCACGACGCCGAGACCTGCGGCCGTCGCTCGTTCAGTTAAGGCGCGCCAGTAAGCGTCAGGCCAGCACTTCGATGTCCAACTGGTGCTGTGGATGAAAACTAAAAACGGTTCAAGCAGTGCGAGCGCGGGCGCGCCCAGCCGCGCGCGGTCAATGCCGTAATCAAGCTCGGCCGCCAGATACGAATAGCCGAGCGCGCGGGCCAGCAACTCGCGCATGCGTTGGATCGAGTGTTGCTGTTTCGAGACCGAATACTTGCGCTGATACGCGAACTGCGCGCCCCATTCATGCACCGAAGCGCGGTCGTAACCATGACGTGGCCCTCGCGCCAGTCGCGCCGCCAGCGCGCTCTTTAACTCGCACTGCACGTCAACGATCAGATCATATTTTTGCGCGCGCAATTTTTTTAAGAAGGCTGCGGGTTCGCCGCTCCGGTAAGCGCTGAGTGGTTCGCGCCGCCAACGACGAAAGGCGCTGGCGATGACGGTCTCAACATTCGGATGCCAAGTCGCGACCTGTGCGAACGATTCATCCACGACCCAATCGAAGCGTATGCCGGGCCGCGCGCGGGCCGCGTCTGTGAGCGCCGGCAAGGTCTGGACTAAATCTCCCATTGACGAGAGACGAACGATTAAAACACGCATCATATGTAAGACTGATTGCTGTTGAGCGCTTAATTGCTGTTCGTGAATAACTGTCTCAGATGCTTCAGCCGCGCCGTGAGATTGTGGCGCAACTGATGACGATTGAGCGCGGCTTCATCGCGGATGTAGTTCAGTTGCAGCACACGCCGCGCGCCGCGAAAAGATTTGTGCCCGTGCCAGCAGTTGTCTGTGACTTTGAAGATCAGGCAGGTGCCGAAGGTCGGCGGTATCTCGACCACGTAGTCGTCGAGATCGCGGCCGTTTTTTAAGATGCGCAGTTGTCCGCCTTCAGCCTCCCACATTGGGTTGAGATAAAGGAGCAGCGTTAAGAATTTTGATTTCGTATCGGTGTGGATGCGCCCGTCGCGTTTGTCTGCGATGCCGCGCACGGTGATCAGCGTCAATCGATCATCCAAGCTGAGCGCAAACTTCTCCTCGATAGCGTGGCGCAAGGCATCGCTGCCTAGTTCATCGGTCAGACGTTTGAAGTTTTCGCCGCCCGCCGCTTTGTTCAACGGAAAGCTGCCGCGCGCTCTGATGTCGGGGAAATCTCGCGCGACCGCCGCCATGTATTCGGCGCGCACAAAATTCGGCACGACGACAAACGGAAACGGGCTTTCGTTGAGCGGCGCGGCGCGCAAAGCGTCCAAGTTGATAATCGCAGACTGCTCCATCTAATAACTCGCTCCAAACTTCGCAAGCCGATCTTTGTGAGTTTAATCTCCGCCCGCACAGGCTCGCAAGCGTGCGTGCCAGAGCGAGTCACTTGACACTGCTGGCAGACAGATGGAAAGTTATGTCGCGTCAGTTTCCGAGACACCGCTTTGAAGATCACAGCCACGATCATCACATTTAACGAAGCCGACAACATCCGCGCCGCCTGTGAGTCGGTCGCGTGGGCGGACGAGATTCTGGTGGTTGACTCAGGCTCGACCGATGCGACGCGCGAGATCGCGCAAGCTTGCGGTGCGCGCGTCATCGAGCGCGCGTGGCCGGGCTTCGCCGCGCAGAAGCAGTTTGCGGCGGACGAGGCCCAACACGATTGGATTTTCAGTCTCGATGCGGACGAGCGCGTCTCGATTGAACTACGCGCCTCAATCGAAGATTTGCTCTACACGAACGAGGCGCAACTGGCCGACGGTTATGCGATGGCGCGGCGCGCGTTTTATATGGGGCGTTGGATTCGCGGCGGCGGTTGGTATCCCGATTGGCAGCTACGTCTCTACAGAAGATCGCGCGGGCGTTGGGAGGGCGCGTACATACACGAATCAGTCAAGCTCGCGCCCGATGCGCGCAAAGAGATTTTGCAGGGAGATATTTTGCACTACACCGTGAGCGATGCCGCGCATCATCATCGCATGATCGGCGAGCGTTACGCGCCGCTCGCCGCCCGCAAGATGTTCGAGCAGGGCCGCCGCACGACGCCTTGGCAGATCGCCACGGTCGGGCCGGCCACCTTCATTCGCAACTTTATTCTCAAGGGCGGTTGGCGCGACGGCTTGGCCGGCTTCAGCATCGCCACCTTCGCTGCACATCACGTTTTTTTGAAATATCTGATGCTGTGGGAACTGCAAAATTCAAAGATAGTAACGAGTGATAAGTAAGACAAAGCTTTTAGCTTGTCACTCGTCACTCGTCACTTGTCACAGCTTTTATGGGATTGCATGACGGAGCAGAGCCGTTGGGGCCGGCGCGTTGGGATTGGCAGCGCGTGCGGCGTGTGCTGGTTGTGCGTCTGCGCTCGATTGGCGATACGGTGCTCGCCACGCCTGCGCTCGATAGTCTGCGTCGCTTTCTGCCCCGTGCGCGCATTGACATCGTGCTCGAAGATTGGGTCGCACCCGTGCTTGAAGGGTTCGATGCGGTTGATAACGTGATCAGAGTCGAGCGCGGCAGCGCGCTATCGCGCATACAGGTTGCGCGTCAGTTGCGCGCGACGCACTACGACGTGGCCTACAATCTGCACGGCGGCACGACGGCGACGCTCATGGTGCGCGCATCGGGCGCGCGTCATCGCGTCGGCTACGCTTATTATCAATACAGCCAGCTCTACAATCACCGCGCGCCGCTATCGAGTCAGTTATGGGGGCGTGAGAAGACGCATTCGGTCGAACAACAACTCGCGCTCTTGGGTTGGACGGGTGTGCCCGTCACGGACAGACCGCCGACGCGACTCGTCGTGACGAATGATGCTGACGCAAGCGTCCGTGCGCGACTACGTGCCGCAGGCATTGATGCGTCTGCGCCGTTCGCACTCGTCCATCCGGCCGCCGCGTTCGACTCGAAGCAATGGGCGACGGAGAACTTTGCGCGCGTCGTCGAAGTCCTGCACGCGCGCGGACTGCCGGCCGTCGCCATCGCCGCGCCGCCGGAGACAGAGGTCGTCAACAACTTACGCCGCGTTGCGTCCGCGCCAATTCAAACCTTCGCTGATCTGTCTCTGCCCGAAGTGACCGCGCTCGGCGCGCGTGCGCGTCTGTTCGTCGGCAATGATAGCGGCATCGCGCATATCGCGGCGGCGGTCAAGACACCTTCGGTCGTCATCTTCGGCTCGTCGAACGTCGCGCACTGGCGGCCTTGGACGAACGCGCCCGCCATGGTCGTGCGCGAAGAGATGGCGTGCGCGCCGTGTCCGGGTTACACGTGCAAAGAGTTTGGCGTGGCGCAATGTATCCGGCGCGTGCCCGTCGAGCGCGTCGTCGCAGCCATTGAGCAGGTACTTGGCGAGAGCGCGCAGGCAGAAGTTAAAGCCGTGCGTTGAGCAACGAGACGAGCCGCAAATTCATCTATTTTCCGGCGGATTTTGCGGCAGATTGCTGCACGCCACAGCGTCCGCCGCGCCGCGAATCGGTTGCACCGAATCTGTTCGTTGTGTCAAACTAAGCTCAATTATTAAGGCAACGCGGGGTTTGCTTTTGGCGCGAGTATGCTAACGGATTAAGCCGGACGCACCGGCACAAAGGATCGTGAGACGAGGCCGCCGCCGCCTTGCAGTTTCTAAAGACGCGCCGCCGGCCTCTAAGTTTTTATTCAATCTTGAAGAGATATTTGCCGTGATGTTCAGACGCACAACCAGCTTACTAACAATCGCGCTTGCCCTTTTATGCTTCGGCGCTGCATCAAGCGCGCAGACGCAGACGGTGCGGGGCAACGATGTCGTCATCGTGTTGCCGTTCGAGAATCAATCTAACAAGGGCGAGTTCAACTGGATCGGCGCGAGTTTTGCGGACGAGTTGACGGAGCTATTGAACGTGCCCGGCCTGTCCGTCATCTCGACCGACGAGCGCGAGTTGACCTATCAACGCCTGCGCCTGCCGATCTCGGCCGTGCCTTCGCGCGCGACGGCGATCAAGATCGCGAAGGAAGCCAAAGCGACGATGGTCGTGCTCGGCACATACGACGTGACGCCGAATCAGGACGACAAGACGCTCTCGAACGTGCACGGCACGGCGCGCGTCATCAGCGTCAACGAAGGCCGGTTGATGGGCGACATGATTGACGGGCGTTGGGGCTGGCGACCCTTCGACTTCGGCGACACGCTCGGCAATCTGCAAAAGGTGCAAGGCACGCTCGCCTATCAGATTCTCTACCAACGCGACAAGGCGCTGCCCTTCTCGCTAAATAAGATTCTGGAGCAAGCGACGAAAGTGCCGCGCCGCGCTTTCGAGAGCTACGCCAAAGGCATCATGACGGATGACAAGGAGAAGCGCTCAGCCTATTTGCAGAACGCGATGCGCGAGTATGCGAAGGTGAACGCGGGCGCAGTCTATCCGCAAGCGGCGTTCGAGTTGGGTCAGCTTTATTATCAACAAGAGGATTGGAAGAAGGCCGTCGAGTTCTACACGAAGCTGCAAAAGAAAGACCCGCACTTCGCCGAAGCGAGCTTCTACGCCGCGCTCGCCTATTGGCGGCTGCACGATCTACAAAACGCGCTGGCGACGCTCGCGCCGCTCACCACAGACGTGCCGCTCACAGGCATCTACAACAACGCGGGCGCGCTCTCAGCGCAAGCTGCGCGCACAGAGAAAGCGCCGGCCGAGCGTGAACGTCTGCTCAAACAGGCGCTCAACTTCTTAGAGCAAGCGCGCAACACCGCGCCCGACAACCCGGACGTGCGTTACAACTACGCTTACGCGCTCTTCCTCGCCGGCAAATATGCGGACGCGGCCGATCAACTCCGCGCCGTCATCACACAAGCGCCGCGAGACGGCGGCGCGCTCTTCGTCTTCGCCAAGGCGCTAGAGCGCACGGGCCAGACCGAGCCGGCGTCGGCCGCAGACAACGAAGCACGTCGTTATTTTTCGGAATACGCGAAGGCGCAGACCGAATGGCAGAAGACGCAATCCATCGCGGAAGTGCCGCTCCGTTTGAATTATAAGTTCGACCTCTTGGACTTCATCACGATCATAACACCGCCGCCGGGGCCGGATGATACGACCACTGCGCAGGACACGCTCGCCAAAGCGAAGGAGCTTTATCAAGCGGGCAACGACGACGACGCGCTCTCGGAGTTGAACCGCGCGCTGATGATCGAGCCGATGAACGCCGAGGCGCACTTGATGATCGGGCGCATCTATCAACGGCGCGGCGATCTGCCGCGCGCCGTCAGTTCCTTGAAGACCGCGCTCTTCTGGTCGGATCAGAAACTCATAGACGCGCACATCCTCTTGGGGCGCATCTTCCTCGAAAGTGGCGACCGCGCGCAGGCTCTCGCGCACGCCCGCGCCGCCATCCAACTCGACCCCAACAATCAGGAAGCCATCGCCCTGCAACGCCAAGTTGAGACCGGCGCGAAATGAAAACGACGCACGCGGAACGATGCACGATGAATTGAAAAGCAGTTGTCTGTCATTCATCGGGCATCGTTCCGCGTTCATCGTTTCTTTCCATTCTTCCGCCTTCATCCTTGCTCTGGTGCTACTCAGTGTTGTATTGCTGCTAGCGCTCGCGGTGCTTGCAGCGCTCGCGCATCACAAAAAGCGCGCGCCGCACATGTTTGATCTAACGGGTCGCGTCGGTTCGGTCGTAGAGGCTTTACGGCCGGAGGGCGCGGTGTTGATTGACGGCGAGTTGTGGCGCGCATGCGTTCGTTCAGGCGGCGAGCTTGCGCGCGGGCGCGTGCGTGTCGTCGGGGCGCGCGGGCATCTGTTGGAAGTCGAAGCGGAAGGTTAAGACCAGCAAGGTCGCATCCGCGTTCAGCTATCTCTCATGGGCAGAGAGGCACACGAAGAAGCTGCGGGCGCGCGCCATTCGGCGCTTGCAGAGTTTCAGCGCGACGAGCGCCGGCCGGCTGTGCTCCTGTTGGCTGTGCTGCTCATCGCGGCCGTCTTTTTCGCGCTCGGCATCTTCGTCGGCCGTTGGACTGCCGCAGACGAACGCGCGCCCGCTCATGCCGAGCGCACACACGAACAGACTAAGGTCACACCGTCCGCTTCGCTACAGCCAGCCAACTAATCGCGCTCGATTTCCAAAAGTAATTTTCGTCGTGGCACGCGGTGTGCTTTAAGTGACAGCGGCAAGCACGGAAGCAGTTGAACCGTGACCCCGCCGCCTTCACTTCTCTGAGCATAGCCTGCCGCTATGCCAGCCGCCCGCCGAGCGACCCTATCAGATATCATACCTATCAGGAACCCGGTGACCTACCGGGTTCTCCCGCTTTTAGGGGCTTTATTTAACTGCAATCACGATGTGTCACCAACACGCACTCATCAGTGTTCGACCTTAACCCTGTCAACCGCCGTTGACAACAGGTCAACTAGGGTTGTCAGAGTGACAATTCTTGTCGTTTGACGGGTGACAAATTTCCGTCTTTCTGCCCTAAATCGTCTAAGCCTTGTCGCATTTTGGTGAGAATCTCGCACCCCGCGAAAAAAATTTTCACGCGGCACAAGACCACACTCCGGCGCGTTCAGCCGCAGCGCGATGACGCACCGCCGCGCCCTCTGTTAAACTCTCCTGCGTGCAGGACGCATTGCCACTCGATGCGCCGACCTTGCGCGGCCGCGCGCGCTTGCTCGCGCTCACACGCGCTGCCGCGCCGACGCGCGCAGAGTTTGCCGCAGCCTTGTTCTCCGCGCTGCTGCTCGTCGCCGCCTTTCCAGATTTCAACCTGTGGCCGCTCGCTTGGGTCGGCCTCGTGCCGCTACTTATAACCATCACACGTCGGCCGCGCGCGGCGCAGAGTTTCATCCTTGGTTGGACGACCGGCACGCTCTTCTTCTACGGCTCTTGTTGGTGGCTCACCTACTCGATGATCTACTACGGTCATCTCCCTGCGCCCGTCGCCTTTCTGCTCCTCGTGCCGGGCGCGCTCATCCTCGGCCTCTTCCCTGCACTCTTCGCACTCGTCGTCGCGCGGCTCTGTGCGCGTTGGGGCGCACGCACACTGTTTCTCGCGCCGCTCATCTGGGTCGCGCTTGAATGGGCGCGGCTCGGCGTGACCGGCCAACTCTGGAACGCCATCGGCTACTCGCAGGCTTATCAGCCCGCACTCATTCAAACCGCGCGCTGGGGCGGCGTCTATGCCATCAGTTTTTTGCTTGTGACGACGAACGCTGCGCTCGCCTTCGTGTTGCTGCGGCGGACGGCGCGCGCGCTGCTGACATCGCTGCTCGTTGTCTCCATCGTCGCGCTCATTATCTTGTTGCCTGTCCTGCTCGATGCACGCAGACCGCGCGCGAACAGCGCCGCACTAACCGACGCCACAGTCGTCATCGCCGTGCAACCGAATGTACCCATCAGTTTCGAGCGCGCGCCCGAAGAGACCGATGCGCTCATCGCGCGTCATCTCTCGTTGAGCACCGCTGCTTTGCAGGAGTGGAACGAGACGCAGGCGCGCACAGGCAAAGCGGCAATAGCGCAAGGAACTGAGCCGCAACTGGTGCGCAGTTCGGCGACGAGGCCGCGCGTCGTCATCTGGCCGGAGTCGCCGATGAATTTCACTTACGCGGAGGACGAAGAGTTTCGTGAATGGGTCGGTGCGTTCGCGCGCGCGCAGCATACGTCCGTGCTGTTCAATTCGCTTGAGCCTGCGCCGGCCGGCGGCGCTTATAATTCGGCGGTGTTGGTGAATGAAGAGGGTCGGCTCACGGCGCAGTATGATAAGATTCGCCTGCTGCCGTTTGGCGAGTACGTGCCGTTGCCGCGTTGGTTTCCGGGCGCGTGGTTATTGCGCGGCATGGTCGGCGATTTCACGCCGGGCACGAAGTACCCGTTGATGCCTCTGGGCGATGTGCGCGGCGGCGTCTTTATCTGTTTCGAGTCGGCATTTCCGTCCATCGCGCGCACGTTCGCACGCGCAGGCGCAGATGTTTTTGTAAACATCTCGAACGATGGCTATCTTGGGCGCACGCCGGTCTTGCGCCAGCATTTGGCGAACGCGGTCTTTCGCGCCGTTGAAAACCAGCGCCCCGTGTTGCGCGTGACGAACACAGGCATCAGCGCACTGATTACGCCGCGCGGCGAAGTGCTCGACGCGACCGACAGCTTCGCGCCGGCCGTGCGCACGTGGACAGTGACGCGCGCCATTGACGGCCAAACTTTTTACACACGACACGGCGATCTGTTCGTCGCCTGTTGCGCCATCATGAGTATTCTGTTCTTTGTCGGTGGTCAGTGGTCAGTTGTCCGTCGTACTCGCTATGCGAGTTGAATGATGAAGGACAAACGAGTAACGGCGAAACAAGCACAACTGACAACGGATGACGGACAACTTTGGAGGTTTTAATGATCGAGACGTTATCAGTTCAAGATTTGCGCGCGAGCTTTGACGACTTGCGGACGCGCGTCGAGCAGCTTGGGAGGTTTCTTTGATGTCGCGGCGAAGCAGGACGAGTTAGCGCGCATCGAGACGCGGGCGAGCGCGCCGGATTTTTGGAGCGATCAAGAAGCGGCGCAAAAACTTTTGCAGCAACGCAGCCGTCTGGAGCGCGTGATCGGGCGGCAGCGCAAGTTCGAGTCTGAGATAGCGGACGCAGGCGTGCTCTTTGAATTCGCGGAGGAGGACGAGGCAAGTCTGACGGAACTGCGCGCGTTGCTCGAACGACTCGAACACGAGGTCGCAGAAGCCGAGACGGAGATGCTCCTATCCGGCGAGAACGACGTGCGCAATGCCATCTGCACGATCCATCCGGGCGCGGGCGGCACGGAATCGCAGGACTGGGCCGAGATGCTCTTGCGCATGTATCTCAAATGGGCCGAGCGGCGCGGCTTCAAGACCGAAGTGCTCGAATATCAACCGGGCGAAGAGGCGGGCTTGAAGAGCACGACGTTTCGCGTCGAAGGCGAATATGCTTATGGTCTCTTGTCGGCTGAGGCGGGTGTCCATCGGCTCGTGCGCATCTCGCCGTTCGATCAAGCGGCGCGCCGGCACACGTCGTTTGCTTCGCTCTTCGTCTCGCCTGAGATTGACGAGAACATAGAGGTTGAGATCAACGAGAAGGATTTGCGCGTGGACACGTTTCGCGCGACCGGCGCAGGCGGGCAACACATCAACACGACCGACTCGGCCGTGCGTATCACGCACTTCCCGACCGGCATCGTCGTCACCTGTCAGAACCAACGCTCGCAACATCAGAACCGCGCGGTGGCGATGCAAATCTTGCGCTCGCGGCTTTACGAACTCGAACTCGAAAAACGACGTGCCGAAACCAGCGCGCTCGAAGCCAACAAGGCCGACATCTCCTTCGGCTCGCAGATCAGAAACTATGTGCTCGCGCCCTACCGGCTCGTCAAAGACGCACGCACCAAACTTGAACGCGGCGACGTGGACGCCGTGCTCAATGGCGACATAGACGATTTCATCAAGGCGTACCTGCTAGCAAAGAAACGGCACGAGGTGTAAAGCGTTTTTTATGGCCACAACACAGACGGACGCGCGGGCGCGGACGCTCGCGCCGCGCAACACGCGGCTCAATGAGATCGTCGCCATCGCGCTCTTCGCTTTGGGCGTGCTGTTGCTCTTGTGTCTCGTCTTCTTCAATCCGAACGACAACTCGCTGAACTCGACGGGCACAACGGCGACGCACAACTTGGTCGGCCCCGCCGGCGCTTATGTCTCCGACGCGCTCTTGCAGACGTTCGGCCTCGCCGCATTTCTTTTGCCGCTCCTATTGTTCGCGCTCGCATGGCGACGCTTCCGCACGCGCCGCTTGCACGCGCCGCTGCTGCGCGTCGTCGGCCTCGTCACGATCCTGCTTGCGTCTTCGTCTCTGCTCGCGCTCTTTAGTTTTCCGTTGCTCTTCGATCATCGCGTCCGCGCGGGCGGCATGATGGGCACGCTCATCGCCGACACGCTGGCGGGCGCGCTGCACACGGTTGGCGCAAGCGTCTTGCTCACAGCCATCGCCGCGACCGGCGTGCTGCTCGCAACCAACTTCTCGTTCGCGCGCGCCTTCGAGCGTATCGCCGCATTGTTTAGCACGCGCTTCAATATCTTGCACACACTGCCCGCACGCTTCCGCGCATGGCGGGCTGCGCGGCGCACACTCCGCGAGCAACGCGCCGAACAACGTCGCCTCGCCCGCGTTGAACGCGAAGCCGCCGCGCAAGCCGCGCGCGCCAAGTCGGGCGCGGATCGCGTCGCCGAGTTCATGCGCGAGACTGAGACGGCAGAAGGCACAGCCGCACCTTCGACCATGCAACGTGCGGCGGCTGCCGCTGAAGCGAACGGAGCGCAGCCCGTCGTGCGCGCGAACACCGACGAAGCGGCGACGGATGCAGCAACGGCGCAAACCGCGAGTGCTCAGACTGAAGCACGCGCCAACGGGCGCGCGCGCACGCAAGCCGCGAGCAACGGCGCAGCGACGGCGCAGGCCGCATCAGCCAATGGCGCGGGCGTCGGCGCAGCAACACGTGCGGCGCGCAGCACCACCGATCAAGCTGCGTCCGCCGCGCAGATAGATGAAGATGCAGAGATCGAAGAGATGGTGGCGACCGCGTCGGTCGTGCGCACAGATCAAGAGGACGAGAACGCGCACGCGGCCCGCGAAGACAAGGCTGCGCGCGCCGCCCGGCGCGCCGAGCAGTTGGCTGCGATCATGAACGACTATCGCATGCCGCCCATCGAGTTTCTCAATGCCGCGCCGCCGCGCCACGAACAGGCCGATGAAGAGTTGCGCAATCTCGCCACGCGCGTCGCAGAGAAGTGTCGGGAGTTCAACGTCACAGGGCGCATCGAGTACATCTGTCCGGGGCCCGTTGTGACGACCTACGAGTTCAAGCCCGATCCCGGCGTCAAGTATTCGCGCGTCACAGGTCTGGTTGACGATCTCTGTCTCGCGCTCAAGGCTGAATCAATTCGCATTGATCGCGTGCCCGGCAAGGCGCACGTCGGCATCGAAGTGCCGAATCAACGGCGCGACAACATCATGCTGCGCGAAGTGATTGAATCGCGCCATTTTCAAGAGTCGCCTTCGCGCTTGACGCTTGCACTCGGCAAGACGATTGACGGCTTGAACTACGTCGCCGATCTCGCGCGCATGCCGCATCTCTTGATCGCGGGCGCGACCGGCACAGGCAAGTCTGTCTGTCTGAACACCATCGTGCTCTCGATCATCTATAAGTCGCGCCCCGATGAAGTTAAGTTCATCATGATCGATCCGAAGCGTTTGGAGTTGGGCCTCTACGCAGACATCCCGCACCTCGCCACGCCGATCATCACCGAACCGAAGCGTGCGGCTTACGCTTTGAAGTGGGCGGTGGCGGAGATGGAGCGGCGCTACAAGCAACTCGCGCAGTGGGGTGTCAGGAACATTGATGGTTACAACCAAGAGATCGCACGCCGCAACATGGTGGATGACTTTGACGATCACGGGCAGCCTTGGCAGACGCTCGCCTATCTCGTCATCATCATTGACGAGTTGGCCGATCTGATGATGGTCTCAGGGCACGAAGTCGAAGAAGCGATCACGCGGCTCGCACAGATGGCGCGCGCCGTCGGCATACATCTAGTGCTCGCCACACAACGTCCCTCAGTTGATGTCATTACGGGCCTCATCAAAGCAAATTTCCCTTCGCGCATCGCCTTCCGCGTCTCATCCAAAGTTGACTCGCGCACGATCATTGATGCGAACGGTGCGGAGCAACTATTGGGGCGCGGCGACATGCTCTTCCTGCCGCCCGGCACGTCGCGGCTTGTGCGCGTGCACGGCGCGTTCGTGGACGAGTCGGAGATCGGGCGCATCGTCGCGCACGTCAAGGCGCAGGGGCAGCCGCTCTACGACGAGACGATCACGCAGTCGGAAGAAGAGACGACGGGCAACGAAGCGGGTGGCGGCGAGCACGACGAGTTGTTCGAGCAGGCCCTGCGCATCTGCGTCGAGATGAAGCGCGCGTCAACGTCCGTGCTGCAACGTCGCCTGCGCATCGGCTACGGGCGCGCCGCCGCGATTCTCGACGCGATGGAGCGCGAAGGCTTCATCGGCCCAGCCGATGGCGCCCGCCCGCGCGCCATCTTAGGCCGCGCCTACGAAACGGTTGCGCGTTGGGAAGAACAAGAGCGCAACGAATAGAGATCAGCAATTGATAGAGTTCAACGATTGACGGCGCTCATGCCTGTTTCCGGGTAGCGCGTGCCCGCGACGGCTTCAGGGCGCGCGACCTCGTTGATGCGCGTCAAGTCTTCGGGGTTGAGTTCAACTTCAACAGCCTGCACGTTCTCGTCCAAATACTTTCGCCGCTTCGTGCCCGGAATGGGCACGATATCCTTGCCTTGCGCGAGTACCCATGCAAGCGCGAGTTGCGCAGGCGTACAACCTTTCCGCGCGGCGATCTCTTGCACACGTTCGACGAGCCGCAAGTTGCGTTGAAAGTTCTCATCCTGAAAGCGCGGGAACATGCGCCGGCGATCGTTCTCTGGCAAGTCTTCGGGCTTTTGAAATTGGCCGGTCAGGAAGCCGCGACCGAGCGGGCTATACGCGACGAACCCGATGCCAAGCTCACGACACGCGGGCAGAATCTCGGCCTCTACATCGCGCGTCCAAAGGCTGTACTCGCTCTGCAAGGCCGCAATCGGATGGATGGCGTGCGCGCGCCGTATCGTCTCGGCTGACGCTTCGGAGAGACCTAAGAAACGCACTTTCCCTGCTTCGACCAGACGCGCCATCGCGCCGACCGTCTCTTCAATCGGCGTCTTCGGGTCAACGCGGTGTTGATAGTAAAGATCGATCACCTCCACACCCAGCCGCCGCAACGACGCTTCACAAGCTGAGCGCACATACTCAGGTCTGCCGTTGACGCCGAGAAAGCTGCCGTCCGCGCCGCGCACGTTGCCGAACTTGGTCGCCAGCACAACCACATCGCGTCTGTCTTTGATCGCTTGCCCGACCAACTCTTCGTTATGCCCGACGCCGTACATGTCTGCGGTGTCAAGGAAGTTGATGCCTGAGTCGAGCGCGTGCTGAATTGTGGCGATGGATTCCGCATCGTTGCGCTCGCCATAAAACTCCGACATGCCCATGCAGCCCAAGCCCAACGCCGAGACGCGCAAGCCGCTGCGACCAAGTTCTCTTGTCTCCACCAATCCGCTCTCCTTTAGCTTGCCTGCGTTCACAATGAAAGATGATTGCTTATTATCACGTTATATGTTACAGGGAGAGCAAGGATTTATTTCGTTTAGTGAGAGATGTGTAAAGGCGTATGAGAAAGCTTACAGCGTCGGTGTTTAGTAAACGCGGCGCAGGCAGCGAAGCACAGCCGCAGCCGACAAGGCTTCAACAACTTTTCCACAGAAACTGTGGAAAAGCCTGTGGAAAACGTGCCTTTTGGCGTTACAAGTTTCTGAAAAGTTTAGACTTCTAGCATTT
>Ga0209153_1000041_pt1 | contig 63716 bp, 52 predicted proteins | sample GraSoiAngelo_120_FD_185877 | JGI IMG/M metagenome (GOLD analysis project Ga0209153, IMG submission 185877) | Grasslands soil microbial communities from the Angelo Coastal Reserve, California, USA - 14_0919_09_20cm (SPAdes) (version 2) | ecosystem: Environmental > Terrestrial > Soil > Grasslands ... | reverse complement strand
ATGGGTCGTCTTGCGTAAATCCGGTGCCGAAACCAAATGCGCCGAGCGGCCTGCCGACTCCTTCATCGGCAAATTGGATGTCCTCGATTTCTCCGCCGAAATGGATGTCATGCTTTCCCACGACATGGACAGCGACCGGACGGAAATCGAAAGCATTCGTAACCTGTTCGCTGATGTTGTTTCCGATGATGGTCTGATAGCCGGAAACGCTAATCTGCGGAGCGATGTCGAGGCTGGTGGTTGGAATCTTTGGCATGTTTAGGCCAAGCGATTCAGCGGTGATCGGCTTCGCCAATCCCGTAACCATCGGCCCCTCCGGAAAATCTTGATGGAACCGCCCGAATGAACCTTGCGCATCCAGAAACCAGTTCGAGGAAAACGCATGGGTGAGGTCTAGGATGGTCGTCGTGAAGTCGCGCTCGGAGTCAATGTTTCCCGTGGCAATGGGATATGGGAATCCAGACGAGTTACGATGCTCGTGACCGCGCTGCCAAACCCATAGGCCATAGAGCCGCGTTTTGTCGGTGAGATCGTAATCTACGCGGACCATTGGCTGGTAATAGCGATAACGGCCCTCGGCGAGTCCGCCCGTTTGAATGTAATTGTTCTGGATTCCGGCAAGCGTTGGAGCCGGATAGAGCTTCATGATCGCCAGCCCAATAGGGTTCACTCGACTCAGAATGCCTGACGGAAGGGGATCGTTGGGGCCGGGAATGACATCGTTGGGGAAGGGATTACGGGCATACTGCTGTCCCTTAGCACAAGTGTCGGAAGCGGTGCAGAGATGCGTAGTCAGCGGATCGTAAATCTGGTAGCCCGTTCCAGAAAAATCCACGGCACCGCTGGGCAGCCCACCAGATTTAATTGCTCTTTCGGTACATTCGGAACAACTGAGGGAGAGAAAGAATGGCTTTCTGGCTCCTAAGCGACAGATACCAGATCAAAGCACTTGGAATTTCGAATTTTTCGGTTCGGGACCAGGAGGCTAGTGGCCGCAAATCCCTTCGGTCCAGTCTCCAAGCCTTTGGGATTCGACAAGGTGAAAATGAAAGCCGCGTTGGCTAGGATTGGTCGAGATCGCAACCGAGAGAGAAGCGTAATGCCGCACAGATTTCGCTCATTCGCAAGGAACTCAGGTGGGCGACCCGCCTCCCCAATCGATCCTGAGAAACAGTAACCGCATTGTGTAGGTTCACGGCGCACAGCCTTTTCATACCATCCTCTTCATTCAAAACTACTTCGGACGGCACGCTTCGAATCGTGGATGTGATAGGGGCGACAGTGACGGTCGACAAATAGGCAATTGCGCTGCCCCGAGTGAGTACAACCACGGGCCTTCTCTTGTCTGGCGGAGCAAACTGGTAGAGTCGAACGTCCCTTCGGGTTATTCTGCTGGCCACGCCGCCTCCGCTTCCCAAGCCAGCGATTCATCGGGCGCGTGCGGCTGCCTTGAATAGCCCCCTCGGTCGCGTTCTTCTTTAGCTTGGACCTCCAATCTCCGGAGATGCTCCCGCAGTGCGTCGCGTACCAAGGCGGACCGATTCCGCTTCGTCCGTCGTGCGGCCTGATCGGTAGCGTGTAAGAGCCTCTTGTCGAGAACAATCTGAATCGTTTCCATATGTCGAATCTATTCCACAGTATACTCCACATTCAGAAAGCTGGCCCCTGAGCGCGCGTATTCGCGCGTACGAGGATGTTGGCGTCGAGCGTGATCCAATCCTCGGCGAACTTAGGAAGGTGCCTGACCCTGGCCACCAGAGCTCGCTTGTGCATCTGCTAGATTGAGGCCAACTTCGCCTCCCGCTGGCCTTGCACTGCCCGAAGGGGGAGTGCCTCGATCATGTGATCGTGTTCCATGAAAGCTCGCTACGAAGAACGCTCCAATCGTATTTCGAATACTACCATCGATCGAGAACGCATCTTTCGTTGGGAAAGGACCCGCCGGAGCCACGAGCGATTCAGCCGCCGGAAATGGGGACCGTCGTGGCCCTTCCGCAGGTCGGTGGACTGACTTTTTGCTGTAGGTCCGGCAGAGTAGCAGGAGTAACATTTGCTGAGGCATGCGCAAAAGTTTCGGCGGTCTTGCACTCTCCAAAAATGACATCGACGTTGTTTCCCAGAAATCCGGACCTGAAAACGGCAAAGTCTCGCCCCGAATCGTTGGCACCGTCGTTATATTCAAAGGATGGGGCAATTTTGAAATCCTCATGGAGAAAGAAGTGCAAACACACGAGTGCTGTAGCGCAGTCATGGTGATGTTTGAATCCATCACGAACGACATTACAGAAAGCGATTCAAGCGAAAAGCCACGAAATGTATCTCCCCTTGCTGCCACCTTTTCTTCTCGCTTGTTTCGCGAGAGAGCGGAGGACAGAAAAGGCTGGGTGTTGAACGCAAGCCTTTCGTAACCCGCCGGATGTAACCCAAACTGTAACCCAACCGGGGCGTCGAAAAAGTGACGTTCTGCGGTGTTTGCGGCACCAAACAAAGCATCTAGATTAATAAGGTCGAAGAGTCGTTCCCTTGGGAAGGAAACCTGAAAATCCGCCACGCCGTCTCACTAAATGCAAGGCTGCTGATCGTCAACTCTGTGCCGCTCTGAAGACGAGTTGCGGCGCCATTTACGGATCGGAGGGGCTTATGATTCTGCGCGCGGCCGTACTTTCCGGTTTCCTCCTGCTCTCTGAAGTCGCTTTTGCCCAACGTCCTCACGAGAACGGATCACCGCCGCCTCCCCCGCCTCCCGCTAGCCAGCACACGGCGCCTTCGCCTCCTCCGCCGACCGCCACCCCTTCGCCGAACCCTTCATCGAGCCCCATCGCCCCGCACAGCACCTCTTCCGGTATTTCACCGACAACGGGCCCATTTTCGCCGCCTGGGCACGGGAGCAATGCGAGCCCGCCAGCGGGAAACGCCGGTCACGCACGCAAAAGCGCCTGGCAAGAAAACGGCATCGGCGTTTTTCCACGCACGGGTGGCGATCCTAATCCCCTTCGGCTGAAGCGGGAACCCCCGCCGGACCTGGTGCCGAAGCATTGCAAACGTACGCCATGCACCCAGCCCCCGCCTACCGATCCGGTCGGAGGGAACGCTCAGCCCGCGCCACCCCGGGCGGCAGCCGCCCCTGCGCAACGATGTCCGCCGGGGCAAACCCCGCAAGGAGGCGCGTGCGTGACCGCAATTGTCGGGCAATGCCAGCCGGGCCAAGTGTGGAACGGCATCGTCTGCGACCAGCCCGGGGATAAGTGCACCACGTTTCGATCTAGGGCGGAAACGATTAGGACCGAAGCCTTCGGTGTCAGCTCACAAATGAAAACTGCCTGCATGAAAAACCCTAACGGCAAAGCGTGTACGGAGCTGACTCAGGAGCACGACATGATCGTCTTACGCTATCGATCATTGTTGAACGAAGCTCCGGCTGCTTGCCGGGCCACGCTGCCCGATCCGCTGACGCTGTAGAACGACTCGAGGCTTCCTCTCAACACCTCACCACGGCCGGTTCTGTAAGTCGGCGCTGCCGACGAATCAGAGGCGCCAGCGGAGGATTCGTGGTTGAATTTGCGGATCATCTGTTTACTCGTGTATCCAGGATAGTTTGGAACTGACCATTTGATTGCTACAGAGCCATACAACCATGACGTTAATCATGAAAGGCAGAGGGGCCGTGTTGCTGTCAGTGACGGTGCCTCTTTTGTTATGCCTACTGGGCGCTTGCCGCCCCATTTCTGGTGACCATCAGACCTTGCATGCGGCTTCGGCTGCGGTAACGATTACCCCATTTGGGCAAAATCCGGAATGGGACGGACCGATCACTGCGTCCGGAGTGTGGGGCGAAAAGTTCGAAGACAAAAATAACAACGGGCGGTGGGATATCGGCGAGCCTTTCACGGACGATGATGGCAACACCGAGCTGGACGCTCATTCCCGCGGGAAGTATGACGGCATCCATCTAGCCGGTTTCGGCCACAACCGGATGGCCACTGGAAAACATGATGATTTGTGGGCGCGTGCTCTCGTTCTGGACAGCGCATCAACCCGGTTTGCCATCGTTTCAGTCGACCTGATTGGGTACTACTCGCACGCAGGCTATTACGGCGCGGACGAAGTGCGCAAGCTGCTGAATCCCGCACTCGGCATCCAAGATGTGCTCATCACCAGCACTCACAACCACGAGGGACCGGACACGATTGGATTGTGGGGAGTGAATGAAGTCACTGACGGAAAATTCCCGCTCTATCTCCGTTTTGTGGATCGCGAGATCGCCAAAGCTATCACGCAAGCTGCCCAATCATTGGCAGCGGTGCGAATGAAAATTGGCACAACGAATCCGCACCTCTCTCCGACACTAACCGGAATGCAAACGCGCACCGGCGGCCGTCCGCCCGAGTTCTTTGATGAGGAATTGCGGGCGATGCAGTTTGTCGGCACGGAAGGAGCACAGAAAGAAAGGACCGTTGCGACCCTGATCAACTGGAACACGCATCCGGAATCCATGGAGAGCGAGAACACAATTCTGACCTCCGATTTTCCTGGTGCGGTGCGCGAGAAAATCGAAAACAAGTACGGTGGCGTGGCGATTTATGTGTCCGGAGACCTGGGGGCGGTGGAGATTGTGGGCGACAATGAACGCGCCACGCGCATCAAATTTGACGGCAACACCTTTCTTCCTGTGCGCGGCAATAAAGCTGCAACATTCACGTTCCAGCGTACGGAGGCAATTGGTCATGATGTCGCCAAAGCTGCCGTTGACGCGATCGACCGCGGAGAGTGGAGCCAGACAAGTAAGATTGAATTGAAAAAAGCCGAACTGCACTTTCCCATGGACAACACGGGATACCGCTTCTTGATCGACAAAGGCGTACTGCCAGCTATGAGCGGCACGGAGGACCGCGAACATTCGCAAATGATCACAATGGTATACGCGCTGCGCTTGGGCGATGCCCAGATCATCACTGCTCCTGGAGAGCTTTTCCCGGAGGTGTTCTACGGAGTGGAAAAGTACCGCCGAAGCGATTGCCCGGCCGCAGACACCCACGAGCCACCGGAACCAGCTGTTCGAAATTTCATGAGAGCCAAATACAGATTTGTTTTCGGCCTATGCCCCGATGAGCTGGGATACATCGTGCCGCGCTATGATTTTCATCCGCCTAGCTTCGACCCAGAACACGGCTTAGTGGAAGCCAAGGACGCCTGCGAGATGCAAGGTGTTCCTGCGCACTACCATGAAACCAACTCAGCGAGTTCTCAGCTTGCGCCAGCTTGGGCGTGCACGGCTTCCAACCTGCTGGATGGGAACGTAAAGTCAATGCCTGCATGTGCTGCACAGAAGCAAGCTCCTGCCAAATAAGCGTTCGCTACAACGTTCGGAAAGTCCATCCCGAGACGCTGCACTTGGAAAGCGCACTCCTGAGAGATAGGCGGCAAGCAACAAAACCATCCTAAGCACCACGATGGCTATTTATTTCCGTCTTTACTGGGTGTCATTCACCGTGGCCTTCGGTTCGTTGGCGGGAAGCGTAGCCGCAGCGCTGGCCAAACGGCGAATGCGGGCGTCGCAATCTGCCGTGTGATCGAGGTTCAGAAAGTCGCAACTGTCTCTCTGCAATTTAGCCTAACTCTGATTAACACTTACCGGAAGAGTGGGTACTAGAAGGAACTTGTCCCGTAATCCGACTTATTTTTCGGGTTTACCGACCTAGCGGGACGAAGAATCTGCTTGGCTCGATTTGACGATCTCAAGCATCGCATGGTGGTACTTCTCATGAGGGAATTCGCGCGCAATGCACCAGCCCTGATGAAAATAGAATTCTACGGCCACGGTGTTCGACTTAACGACTCGAAGGCGGCACGTCTGGTGACCGCGCGCAGCGATCTCAGATTCACCCTGCGCGAGCAATTTCCGGCCAATGCCATGTCCGCGGTTTTCGCAAAGCACCCATAGATCGCTGACCCATTCCTGACCAGCACGATTCTGGCTACTCAGAACGTTGGTGAAGCAAACTCAACGGGCGCCTTGTTAGCGTGGTAGCTAAGACCGTTCTATTCCTCCCGCAATGTATTGGCAGGATCGATCTTTGCAATTCTCAGGGTTGGTAGGGTTGTGGCCAGAAGCGTAACAAATGAAAGGCTGAGCACCACGAAGCTCAGGGTTGGCGCGTCGTACACGCCTATTCCATAGAGCACGCTGCGCATTACCCGCAGCGCTCCCGCGCAAAGAACGAGTCCCACAAAAAGCCCTACGCACGACGCGCCCGCGCCGGTGCGGCCGATCTCCACCGTGGTCTGGCCGACCGTCGAGCCAAGCGCCATGCGGATGCCGATCTCGCGCGTCCTCTGCGCGACCATGTTGGCCACCAGCGCAAAGATGCCGACTGCGCTCAACAGCAGCGCCAGCGCCGCCATGGCGCCGAGCAGAGCAACTTCCATGCGCTGCGTCGTCAGCGTCCGAGCCAGCAGGTCCTTCATGCTGTAGAAGCCCGAGGCCGGCAGGTTCGGATCTGCTTTGGCCAGTGCGCGCTGCATTTCGGCGGTTAAACCCCCAACTGGACCTGCCGTTCGCACAACCCAGTCCGGCTGAAACCACACATGCAGCAGCGCGAGAGACGGCCCCTCCATCTGGGCAGCGGGAATATACATAGTCTGCTCGGTCTGAATCGGGGCGACGGGGTGCAAGCCGGAGGCAATGGGGACGTCGGCTACTTCGCCCACAATCAAGATGTCGTTATTGATGTACCGGCCCACCGGATTGCTGCCAGCATAAAATTTTCGCGCGAAGGACTGGTTCACCACGGCTACGTGCTGCGCATTAGGGCTGTCTGCGTCTGTAAAGACGCGGCCTGCCAGCACCGGCATTTGAAGGGTGTCGAAATATCCGGGAGTGACATACAGCTCATCGGTCCCACCCTGCGTGCCCGTCTCCTTTCCGTCGCTTAGCGTGATCCAGTCGTTCAGCACACGCTCATAGGGCAGGCTCAATCCAACAGCCGCATTCTGCACTCCGGGAATCTGGCGCATCGCGGCCGTGCTCTTGTCCAGGAGCGCTCGGAAGGCTGCTGGATCGTGGTAGCGAACATCATCGAGAGACGCCTTAACAACCAACACGCCTTGTGGATTAAACCCCGGCGGCAGCGTCTCCAAGTGGATCAGGCTTCGGATCAGCAGCCCGGAGCCGGCCAGCAGCACAACCGTCAGAGCAACCTCGCCCGCAATGAGTGCCTGCCGGACGCGTACGCTTCCGGCTCTCACCCCGCTGCGGTCGGTCATCGAAGAGCGCAGATCCACCTTGCGAACCTCAAGCGCCGGAAGCATGCCAAAGAGCACGCTGGTCAAAACAGAGACAGCGAGCGTGAAGGCCATCACGTGCCCATCCAGGGGTACCCTCCCGACAGGGAGAAAGTGTTCGGGCAACAACAGAAACAGTTCGTTAAGGGCGAGATAGCCGACACCAATGCTCACTGCGCCACCTAGGAGGGCGAGAAGCAGGTTTTCGATCCAGAACTGCCGCTGAATCTGCCAGCTCGAAGCTCCCAGCGCCAGCCGCGTGGCCACTTCGGAGGTTCGTCGCAGCATGCGCACGAGCGTCAGCCCCGCCAGGTTGGCGCAGGCAATCAGCAAGATGAAACCCGCGGCGATCATCAGCGCCAGCACCTGCGGGCGCAGCGAGTCGGTTTGGCCTTTCTGCAACGAAACGGAGTAATAGCTCAACTTCGCGCCCGGAAACTCACCTAATTCATACGGATGAGGACGGCTTAACCAGGCGCGATTGATCTCAGCATCCGCCGCTTGCCAAGTCGCGCCATCGCGGAGCCGGGTGATGGCGTGAAAGTTCGTTCCTCCACCTTCGCCCGAGCGGCTGGGTCGAAGCGGCGTGTAGACGTCGGCGTTCAAGGGAGTCGTTGCGCCCTGCGGGAGCATTCCTACGACCATGTATGGTTCGCTGCGGATCAGGATAGATTGCCCCAGAATACCCGGGTCGGCTCGGAAAACATTTCGCCAAAGAGTGTAACTGAGAATGACGGCATTAGGCCCGTGGGGCCGATCCTCGTCTTCAGAAAAATTGCGACCCAGGACAGGCTGAATCCCGAGCACGTCAAAATAGTGCGCCGAAACACGTCCTCTGTGCACGTATTCCACTTGCGAACCCGCTTTGAGATTCACCCCCGAAGTGCCACCCGAGGACACCGCCGAGATCAACGCCGGAACATTGTCGCGCAGCAGCTCCCATTGCTCTCCATTTACGTTGTGCCTTTCATCGGATGCGGCGGAGGAGCCTACGATGCGGGTGTAAATCGTACCCATTCGTTCCGGATGCGGATAAGGCAGGCTCTTCAGCAGAAGAGCGTTCACCAGAGAAAAAATCGCCGTGTTCGCGCCAACCGAAAGCGCCAGGGTAAGGACCACCGTGAGAGTGAAGCCGGGGTTCTTGCGAAGTTGCCGCAAACCGAAGCGGCAATCGACCATCACCGCATGGAGCCCGTTGCCAAGCCGCTTCTCGCGAACTTGTTCTTTCACCTGCTCGGCGCCACCCAGCTCCATCCGCGCCGCGCGCTCCGCTTCTTTCCGCGGCATGCCCGCGCGAACATTTTCCTCGGTCAGCAGTTGGAGGTGCGAGCGAACCTCCTGGTCCAGGTCTTCGTCCACTCGCTGGGTAAAAAAAAGGTTTCGCAGGAAACTGCGGGCTTTTGCAACGAGCGGCATGCCACACCTCTACAACGCTTACGACGATTCCAATGCTTGTGCGATGGCTACGGAAATGCGTGCCCAGCGCTTGGATTCCACTGCGCGTTGCCTTCGTCCCGCTTTGGTCAAGCGGCAGTACTTCGCGCGGCGGTGGTTTTCCGAATCTCCCCAAAACGACGAGGTCCAGCGTTGGTCTTCCATGCGGTGCAGCGCGGGAAAGAGCGAGCCCGGCTCAACCACGAAAGTGCCGCCGGTAATCTGCTGGATTCTGCGGGGAATGCCCAAGCCGTGCATCTCGCTGGTGGCCAGCGATTTCAAGATGAGCGGGTCCGATGTCCCTTGCAGGAGGGTGGTCGGTTCGGAGGGCAAGCTTTTCTCCTATCGGGCGTCGATAGGAAGAATAGCGGCCTACCTATCGAATGTCAATAGGAGGTCGCGGGAGGTCGCGAAGAGTATTCGAGTAGCCGGGAATCCAGACCCGCCGGGGAAACGGCAGGGTGGCGAAGGGGCCAGGAAGTCTCTGCTTCGCCAAATCCTGCCGTCCGGCGGATGCGGGTCATCTCGCTTGTTCTTAGCGCGTACCCGGCTCCTGCGACACGATAGTGATCAGAAACGCATTGCGGTCGGAATAAGAGAACTGATGCCCGTTCACGTCCGCGCGATGCTCGATGGATTTATACAACTGGAACCCATCATTCTGCACGGCATTAAAGTAGTTCACGTTCCGCAAGACAACGCCTTTGCCGTCGGCGCCCGGCTCGCGCTTCAACTTCATGTAGGCCTGCGTTCCGTCCGCTAACTTTGCCTCCACGATGTCGCCCGATTGATGGATTTCGATAGGCGACTCCTGCACCTTCAGCTCGGGCCATTCGAGACCATAGGTCTTGATAATAATGGGGGCCAGCGCATCCCGCTGCGCCTGGCTGGTTTTTGGATCGAAGGACACCGTCACCCAAGATCCCTTCTTCTCCGTCCCCCACTTATCGCCGATGTCGCCCGTCAGCCAATATTTTGCGTTGGCGAGGTTGACATTTCCGGAATGCCCTTCGCGGACGGTCACGGCCATGTTGAATTCGCACATGGGATGTTCCGCTTGCTTGTTGAAATAGCATTGGCAAAACAGGTGGCAACTGCAGGCTTCCACGTAGTCGGCCTTCATCCGCCACGAAGGTGCGCCCGGCGCCGCAGCCAGAGACACCGCCACTGCAAAAACCAGCCCAGCTCCTACTAAGGGTAATGCTTTCATGTTCGCTCCTTTCGAAATGCGATTCAAATCTTTGAAATTCCCCAAATTGCCCTTACTTTGTCATGGTTATTGGCCTGTGAACGATTGGCAGGAAACGTTGGGATGCCAATTCACGAAGGCTCCGTTGGGATTCTCTTTCCATGCCCACACGTGAAGCGTGTAAAACGCCGGCAGGCCAAAGCGATTGGGGCTTTCAAAGTAATGGAAGAGTTGTCCCATGAGCTGCGGCGCGCCTTGTCCAGGATGCGCCTTGTCCCAGTCGCTGGCAAGCACCAGGAAGTCCGCGCCAATCAACTGCAAGTGGCCGTCGGGCATCGGCTCATAAATGACGATCTGAGGACGCGTAGCGTCGATGACTCCGGATGCCACGAGGCTCGGGTTTACAAAATGCATTCCCATGGCTCCCGCATCGGGACCGGTGACACAACCGAACAGAAGCGAGTACCCTTCCGCCTCGGCCATCTTCACATCCTTGAAGCGCTCGGTAGAATCCCGAACCACCTTCAGGAGCGTGTCTTGAGCTGGAGTCAATTGCTGAGGTTGCGCGGTCGGGGTGTGCGAATGTCCCTGTTGCGCCGGCGCGCTTCCGGGACACGCGCCCGCCAAAACGAGAGCCACCATCGAATGTTGGAATTGTTTTGTGAGTCGTTTCATTTCCATACGAGCAGCCTCCCTTTACTGAACCACGTGAACTGCCGGTTCTCGGCCCGTGTTCCTAATTCACCCTCCGATGCGCTAAAATCGCTGGCATTTCCCGGGGCTGAATTGCGGGCGCCTGAACCGCTGGTCGTCCGGGCACTGTGACGGCGGAGAGCTGCGAATGTCTTTTAGGAGTTCTGAAAGATTTCTTGCGAAGTTCTTCCGGCAGGTGATTCCTTGAAAGCAAAGCGCTTATTCGCATTCGGTCCTTATTGCTTGGACGCCGACGAGCGGGTCTTGCTCGGTGACGGCCAGCCCGTTACCCTGCCCCCAAAGGACCTCGAAACCCTCCTCGTTCTGGTCGAGCGGGCCGGGCACATCGTCGATAAAGAAGAGCTGCTGCAAAAGGTGTGGCCGGGTGTTTTCGTCGAGGAAGGCAACCTGTCCCGGCGCATCTTCAACCTCCGCCAGGTACTAGGCGATGCGCCCGACGGGCGCGAATACATCGAGACCATCCCGCGGCGAGGCTACCGCTTCGCGGCTGCGGTAAGACAAGAGGAAGAGGCAGCTGCCACACGCTTTGCGACGCCGCAGGTTTCTGAGCCAATTCCAACCCTAGCGCGTGCACAGCCATCGAGAACGCGTTGGTTATTGCCGCTGGCCGTGGTGATGGCGCTAACCGTGATGGCGATTGTTGTGGCAAGGCGATTCTGGTCCCCGCGGAACCCTCCGGTTCAAAGAGCGATGTTGGCCGTGCTGCCGTTCGAGAATTTCAGTGGCGACCCGCGGGAAGACTATTTCGCTGATGGTCTCACCGAGGAGATGATCGCCCAACTCGGCCAGCTCCAGCCCGCCAAGCTTGGCGTCATCGCGCGAACCTCCATCGTCCGCTACAAGCATACGAAGGAGAGCATGGCGCAAATTGGCCACGAGCTCGGCGTGGGCTACTTGCTGGAAGGCAGCGTACGCCGCGGCGGCGACCGCGTACGAATCACCGCGCAGCTAATCCAGGCAACCGAACAAACCCATCTCTGGGCCGAGTCCTATGAGCGGCCGCTTACCGACGTGTTGAACATTCAGCGCGAAATCGCCGAGAAAATCACTCATTCGCTTTCCATCCAGTTGCTTCCGGCACAGACTGGCGCTTCGGCGCCTCTGCCGGTCAACCTGGAAAGCTACGACAAGTATCTTCTGGGCCTACATGAAGTCGGGGAAGACACGCAGGAGAGCGTGAATAAGGCCATCCAGTATTTTCAAGAAGGAATAGCCAAGAATCCAAAAGATGCGCGACTCTACTCGGCCCTGGCGGAAGCCTACACCGCCGCAACCACCTATTACAGTTCTCCCGCCGAGGTGATGCCGCGGGCAAAGGAGGCGGCCCTCGAGGCCGTTCAACTCGACCCCAACCTCGCAAGCGGGCACGTCAGGCTTGGCTATGTGCGCTTGTTTTCTGATTGGGATTGGCCCGCAGCTGAAAAGGAATATCGCCGGGCGCTGGAAATCAATCCGAGCTTGCCGGAAGCTCAGTTGGGTTATGCCAATTACCTGGGAACTCTTGGGGGCTTTGAGGAAGCGCTTGCCCGCGTACAGCAGGCCTATCTTGTCGATCCGCTTGCGGTGGAAAGCCGAAAAGAAGCGCTCTGGATCTACTACTTCTCGGGACGAATGCCCGAAACCGTTGAGCAAGCGCAGAAGACCATTGAGCTGGAACCCTCGGCGGGTGTTCCTTATGCCATCCTCGCGCTGGCTTACGCGCAGATGGGGAAACCTGCCGAAGCCCTGCGGGCCGCCGCCGACACCGTTCGCATCTCGAGCAGTCCTAGCCTAATCGCCACCGCCGCATCGGCTCTCGCCCGGGCGGGCCAGACCGCCAAGGCCAGACAGTTTCTCGGCGACGCCTTGGAGAAGGCCAAGAAAGAATACGTCTGCCGTTTCATTGTCGCGGATGCCTACGCGGACCTCGGAGAAAAGGAAAAAGCTCTTGAGTCCATGCAGCAGGCTTTCCTTGAGCGATCCACTTGAATCCCCTGGATCGGGGTGGATCCCCGACTCAACCCCCTCCGAAGCGATCCCCGGTTTCAGGATCTTGTCCGCCGTGTCGGCATCCCTCGAGGGTGAGCCGTCAAACCGAAGTGCTTGCTGGGCAATCCGAAGAACCACGCCGTCTGAATTCCCGGCTCTAACTTCTAACTTCGGATGTTATATTGTGCCTCCGGACTTCCTGGAGGCTTTCCATCATGGAATTGTGGTCACGACGCAAGTTCTTTCTCACTTCATTGGCTGGCAGCGCCCTTGCCAGCGCAAATGAACTCTTCGGCCGCACGACGCCGAATGGTCATGCCGCAGGCTCTCTCGCTAACCTCGTAACTCCCGCTCAGGGGAAACGCCCGCTCATCATCTCGAGCGCCAACGGCCTCCATGCCCTCGATAAGGGCATGGACATTCTCAAGAGAGGCGGCGACACGCTTGACGCGGTGGTGGCAGTGGTCACCGTGGTCGAGGACGATCCGAACGACGATTCGGTCGGCTATGGCGGCTTGCCCAATGAAGAAGGAGAAGTCGAACTAGACGCCAGTGTGATGCACGGTCCTACGCACCGGGCGGGCGCCGTCGCCGCGGTGCGCCGCATCAAAAATGCTTCGCGCCTTGCCAAAACCGTGATGGAAAACACCAACCACACCATGATCGTGGGCGATGGCGCGCGCCGCTTCGCCGTAGCCGAGGGATTCGAGGAGATGAATCTTCTGACCGAGCATTCGCGGAAAATCTGGCTCGCGTGGAAAGCCAAGACTTCCTTCAACTGGCGCCCAGGAATTGATTCCCCCGAATGGAAGGCCTACATGAGCTCCTTGTTTAAAGGCGATGAAAAGGAAATCGCTTATGCCGAGCGCGTCATCGCCCATCCGCCCACCGGCACAATTCCCTGCATGGCCGTCGACGCGAAAGGCGACATCTCGGCCACCACAACCACTTCCGGCCTCTCCTGGAAAATCCCCGGGCGCGTGGGCGATTCGCCGATCATCGGGGCGGGCTGCTACGCGGACAACGAAGTGGGCGCGGCGGGCTCTACCGGCAAGGGCGAGGAAAATATCAAGGTCTGCGGCGGGCACACCATTGTGGAAATGATGCGCCAGGGCAAATCACCCACCGACGCGTGCATGGAAGCCATGACGCGCGTTGTGCACAACTACAAAAACGACAAAAAGAAACTTGGCACCTTTCATCTGTATTTCTACGCCATCAATAAGGACGGCGCGCACGGCGCGGTTTCGCTCTGGCGCAACGGTTATGAAGCCAGCAATCAAGCTTCCTATGCTGTCCACGACGGCACCGAAGCGCGCCTCGTGCCTTGCAAAACCTTCTTCGACGAAGCCGGCGGCGAGCAGTAGCTGAAATTGATTTCAAAACACATGGATCAAGCAAACATCCTGATCATCGGCGGCGGCGTGATTGGCTGCGCCATCGCCGGCGCCGTTTCGGCCAGCTGGCAAGACGTTTTTCTGGTGGAGCAGTTTCCCAAGCTCGGCATGGCCACCAGCACACGCAACAGCGGCGTCAACCACTCCGGAATCTATTACCCAAAGGACTCGCTGAAGGCGCGCCTGTGCGTCGAAGGCAATCGTCTTACTTACGAGTTTTGTGAGAAACACAACGTTCCTTTTCGCCACTGCGGCAAATTGGTGGTCGCCGCCGCTGCGCACGAAGAGCCTGAACTCACTGCGCTCAAGAAGCGCGGCGAGGACAATGGCGTCAAAGGCCTAGAGATCGTGGAGGCAGCGGAAATTCGCAAGCGCGAACCGCACATTCGCGGCGTGGCCGCGCTCCATGTGCCCTCCACCGGCATCGTTTCCGCCGAGGAGCTCGTCCACGCCTATGCGCGTGTGGCCACCCATCAAGGCGCGAACCTGGTCACGCGCGCAAAGGTGGTTTCGCTCGAACCCTCGGGAAGCACCATTCGGGTTGGACTGCGCATTGGAGACCAGGAAGAGGAAGATGCACAGCAAGAAAAAATCGAAGCGCGATGCGTCATCAACGCGGCGGGACTGTATGCTGACGAGGTTGCGGCCATGCTGGGCAATCATTCCTGGAAGATTTATCCGGTGCGTGGTGAATACTGTGAAGTGCGCGGCCCGCGCTCTTCGCTCATCAACAATCTGGTTTATCCTCTGCCGCACAGCGACGGGCTGAGCCTCGGCGTGCATTTCACCAAAACACTGTGGGGCACGTTCCTTCTCGGACCGACGGCAACCTACGTGGAAGGGAAAGACAATTACGAGAAAAATCGGCTGCCCATTCGGGCCTTTACAGAAAGCGCGAAAATGCTTTTGCCGGAAGTGGAAGAGAGCGATTTGCAGCTCGGCTACACGGGGTTGCGTCCGAAGCTCGTTCCGCCCAGCCACAAAGGCGGCATCGTCGATTTCGTGATTACCCGCGATCCCCACGTCCCGCAAGCCATCCATCTCGTCGGTATGGAGTCGCCCGGCCTCACTGCCGCGCCCGCCATCGGGAACTACGTTGCGGATTTAGTGAAAGAGGTGTTAGCGTAGCGGCCCGTGTTCCCTGACCGCTTTTCTGGCACAGAGCCGGGTCATCTGACATCCAGATAGAAAATGTTCTTCTTCCCGACTCTCAACAGATATCTTCGCGGCACGTTGAGATCTATTTCGTGTCTTGGATCTTTAATGACCGCTCCATCGAGTTCCACCGCCCCATGTTTGATCAGGCGCTCCGCTTCAGCACGAGAGGGCGCAGCAGCAATTTGCAACAATGCTCTCGATAAATATACTTTGCCCTGCTCCGAGCCAACGTAGCTGCCTTTCGACAAGGTTTTAACTGGAGCATCATCGGGCACTTGCCGATCGCTAAATTGCCGTTCCCAGCTGGAGGCCGCTTTGCGCGCGGCCTGTTCGCCATGGAAGTCTCTAACAATTTGGCTGGCGAGGGATACTTTGACCTGCTTCGGATGCGTAGTACCGGCCTGTACATTCTGTTGCAGGCTTCTGACTTCGTCAGCCGTTCGGTCGGTTAGTAATTCAAGATAGGACCACATTAAAGAATCTGAAATGGACATGATTTTTTTGAACATCTCATAGGACTCTTCGGTGATGCCGACATAGTTGCCGAGGCTTTTGGACATTTTACGCTGGCCATCGAGTCCCACGAGAATCGGCATGGTAAGCGCTACTTGGCCGGCCAAGCCGTACTCCCGCTGGATGTCACGATGTATCAGTAAGTTGAACTTTTGTTCGGTTGCCCCGAGTTCGACATCCGATTTCAGTTCCACTGCGTCGCAAGCGGTCAGCAAGGGGTAGAGCAACTCATGAACGGAAATTGGCTGATTATTCCGGAGACGTGAACGAAAGTCCTCCCGCTCCAACATCCGGGCTAGCTGGTAACGCCCGCATAGCCGCACGACGTCTTCGGCGTGCATCTTGCTAAGCCATTCGCTGTTGTAGCGGACTTCGGTGTTTTCGCGGTCGAGAATCTTGTAAACCTGCTCGAGATAGGTTTTGGCGTTGCCGTCTACTTGCTCGCGCGTCAGCGGGGGGCGTGTTTCCGATACCCCCGTGGGATCCCCAATCATCGCGGAAAAATCGCCAATCAGGAAAACCGCCGTGTGGCCCAGATCCTGAAAATGTTTCAGCTTGCGCAGCACCACCGTGTGGCCGAGGTGAAGATCGGGCGCGGTGGGGTCCACGCCGAGATAAACGCGCAGCGGTTTCCCGCTTCTGCGCGATGCTTCGAGTTTGGCCACTAACTCCGGTTCCGGAATGATTTCCGCGACGCCTTTTTTGATGTAGGCGAGCTGCTCTTCGACCGGTTTGAATTTGTGTTCGGTCATTTCGACTTTTGGTTTCGCGCCCTGCGTCATGGCTCGTGTTACGTTGAGATCCTTCGCTCAGGATGACCAATCGGCCCAGTGCGCGGCTCAAATATTGCCCAGGCCCGCGGGCGCCCGCCTCCAGAAGGCGGCCGCTACGACTTCAGGACTCGGCGGCCCACGATCTTACATTTTCCCTCAAGAACGATGCGAACCGCTTCGGAATAAATGCGATGCTCTTCTTTCAGGATTCTTTCCGAGAGCGTCGCTTCCGTGTCGTCATCCATCACGGGAACGACGGCCTGCACGATGATGGGACCGGCGTCGAGATTTTCGTCCACAAAATGCACGGTACACCCGGCGAATTTCACGCCATACTCGAGTGCTTGGCGCTGCGCTTCGAGCCCCGGAAACGACGGCAGCAGCGAGGGATGAATATTCAAGATGCGGTTCGGAAATTTGGCCACAAAATATGGCGATAGCAAGCGCATGTAACCCGCGAGGCAAACCAGATCGACTTTGTTTTCGTCGAGAACGGCCGCGACCTGGCGGTCGTAGGCTTCGCGTTCGAGCCCCTTCGAAGGAATCACGCGTGTCGAAATGCTGCGCGATTTGGCGCGGTCGATTCCCGGCGCGCCCTCGCGGTTGCTGATGACAATGGCGATTTCCGCGTTGGGGATGCGGCCCGCAGCCACGGATTCCGCCAAAGCCTCGAAATTCGAACCGCGGCCGCTCAAGAGCACGCCAATGCGCTTCTTCATAAACGCAAAACGTTAACACACAGGGAGGCCGGGACAAAATCAGCCGTCAGGCATAAGTTTTCAGCAGATAGCGGCCCGCCCCAGAATGCGGGCCCCACCGAGGAACTCAGCTGACCGCCTTGCCGTAAAACTTTCTTAGACCCATCGCCATCAGCAAGAAGTTGGCGAAGAGCAAAACTGCCAGAACCGCCGGCAAAGGAAGATGAGGAAACTGCGGCACGAGCGTGGCGCGCAGGCCTTCGCTCGCATACACCAGCGGATTCACGAGCACCGCCTTCTGCAGGATCGGAAAACTTTCCAGTGCGCTCCAGGGATAGTATGTACAGCCGAAGAAAATCATCGGCGCCACAATCAGACTAAACATCAATCCGATGTGCGTCTGCTGCATGCTGCAGCCAAGCGCGAGACCGCCCGTTGCAGAGAAAAGCGCGACCAGAAGCGATACGGCCGCGAAGAGCAAAGGATGAGGCACGCGCAAATCGACGCCGGGCCGGAGCAGAAGCCACGCCGCAGGAATCACCATTAGGCCTGCGGCCAGCGATTGCAATGTGCCGGCCACGACCTTTTCCACCGCCAGCCAGGAAATCTCCATGGGCGCCAGCAAGCGGTCTTCGATTTCGTGGGTGAACTGAAATTCGGCAATCACCGGCATGGCCACCGCCCAGATGCCGGTGCCCACCATGCAGATGGCCATGATGCCCGGCAGCAGCAGGCTTTTGTAGGAAGGCGGCATGTAGCCGCTGCCGACCATCACGCGGCCGAAAATAAACACGAACATCAGCGGCTGGAGAAAGGTCTGGAAAAGCAGCGCCACGAAGTTCCGCCGCGCCACGTGAGCGTCGCGCGCGAGAATCGCCAGAAACGTTTTCCAATTCATTCGCGCAAGCTCCTTCCGGTGTGGTGAAGGAAAAGATTTTCGAGGCTCGGCTCGGAGATGTGCACGTCGTGCAACTCCACTCCGGCGGCAGAGGCGAGCTGCGCTACGGCTGGAACCAGCGAGCCGCCGCGGTCGGCGTACAGATCGGCGCCAACTCCGTCGGTCGCGCGCACTTCGCGAACCCCGGAGAGACTTTGCAAGCGTTCGAGAAACTCGGGCGAGTGCACGCCAAAGCGCAAGCGGAGCAGGAAGCCTCCAGGGACCGAAGCCTTCAATTCGCAAGGAGTTCCCAGCGCGATGACCCGGCCATGATCAATGATGGCCAAGCGCTGGCAAAGCGCGTCGCCTTCTTCCATGTTGTGCGTGGTAAGTAGGATGGTTTTGCCGGTCTGGTTGTACTCGCGAACGATTTCCCAGAGGAGCAAGCGCGTTTGCGGATCGAGGCCGGCGCTGGGCTCATCTAGGAAGAGCACCTGAGGGTCGTGCATCATGGCGCGGGCGATCGAGAGACGCTGCATCATGCCGCCCGAAAAACCGCGAACCATGTGGTCGGCGCGATCCGTCAATTTGAAGCGTTCGAGCAAGGCTTCGGCGCGCTTGGACCGCTCGTGATGCGAAAGGCCGAAGTAAGCTCCATGGAACGTGAGAATCTCGCGCGCAGTCAGGTTGAAGTCGAGATTCGGGCGCTGCGCAACGACCCCGATCAAGCGCTTGACAACGACCTGGTTGAGCCACACGTCATGGTCGCCGATAAACGCCTGGCCGGAAGTCGGGCGAACGCGCGTGGTGAGGATCCCGACGGTGGTAGATTTCCCCGCGCCGTTCGGTCCAAGGAGGCAAAAGATTTCACCAGCCTTAATCTCGAGAGAGACGCCGTCAAGAGCAGTAATCTGCGGCTTCGGCTGCTTACTCTTCGCTTTCGATCCTCCAAAGGAGAAGCCGCCTACGCCCGCGGCCACGGGAGGAGGAGAGGTGTACACCTTGCGCAAATCGACCGTGCGAATGCCGGCTAACATGGAGGACGTCCCTCAAAGACACTACGCAGGCGCAGCGCGGGAAAGAACGCCAAGTGCCTGAATTATAGGCCAAGAACATAGCACAGGCGTGGCCAGGCGCAAAGGGCGCTTTTACATTCCGGCAAGAGAACTCAATTGAGATGATCTGAAGAAAGGTCAGGCTCGAGAGACGTTGCGGGCTCCATTGCAGGGAGAAGCGCTCTGGCGGTGCTATTGGCGGATTTTCCGGCTGATGGTGTGGTTCGCGTAGTCCACCAGCGGGAAGCCGTGTGAAAAAGCCAGAGGATGCCCCCCAGGATCACCAGGAACATCAACCAGTGGAGAAGTGTCAAAAGGAGCGCCCCATCGAGGACTGGCCATTCGAATCGGAACTGGCGCAGAACGCCACCGCGGTCAAGCATCCAGTGCCAGGCGGTGTGCGCCACAATCGCGGAAAGGAGCACGGTCCCCATGCGCTCGGCGACCGCATAGCGGAAGAAAAGCTGCAGCAAGGGAATCAGCAGAACGAGGACAAGCAACTGACCGAGCTCGACTCCGACGTTGAACGAAAGCAGCGAAGTCAGGAGATGCGTACCCGCAAATTGCAGCGACCGGCGCAGCGCGAAAGAAAAACCGAAACCATGCACGAGACCGAAGCCAAAAGCGATCATCCAGCGGCGCTCGACACTGCCGGCACCCACGATGTTTTCGAGCGCCATGTAGACGATCGACGCGGCGATCAACGTTTCGATAAGCGGCGGAAACCACAGAAAATCCGGCGCGAAATTGTAGGCTGAGGCCATCAAGGTAATCGAGTGCGCCACGGTGAAGGCCGTGACCACGGGAATCAGTGCGCGAAGACGCCGGAACGGGATCACCAGACAGAAGAGAAAAAGAAGGTGGTCGGTGCCGTCAAGGATATGGAGAAATCCTAAATTCACAAACCGCAGCGCGGCTTGATACCAACGCGGGTCAAGACGAACCAAGCCGGGGTCGCCATCGAATTCGAACGCGCGCACTTCGCCGCCGGGAAGAACAAAGCGAACAACAGTGATGACGCGAAGGCCTAAGCGCGCGAAGCGCGGCTGAATCGAAAAGCGCGAGCGGTCGGACTGAATCGGAGTGTCGAACAAAACATCCAACAGCGTATGGTCCCAATAAATGTCCGTGGAATTGGGCAGGGGTGGGCCGCTGACGTGGGCTAAGGCGTTTTCATACGAACGGAACGAAAAATCCGAGGGCAGCGAGATGCGCGTGGCACGCACTTCCGGGTTCGGCAAAAGGTTTTCGTCTTCGTACATTTCAAAGAAGCCGGCGATCCACAGTTTGGCCGCGCCGGGAAGTAAAGCGCCGGCCTGGGCAATATCGAGATAACCGGGTCCGCGCTGGGGAAAGCGGATATCCCGCATCGCTTTCAACGGCACACGCACCAGCACGTGCAGGTGCTGGCCTTCCGGCTTCACGAACATCTGCACGGTCACATCGTTGGGAATATCGTGAGCGCGCGCGAAGCACGGCAGAAAAAGGAGCAACGCACTGAGAAGCAAGCGATGAACACGAATCATGACCGCCCCTACTTTGCGACGTAGCCCGCGGGCAAAACTCTGTGCGGGTCCACGCGCACGACCAGGTACACAATCTGGTCCGACGTGATTTCGCTGAACCAATGCGGTGTGTTGGGAGGAATGATAACCACGTCGCCAGATCCGATTTTGCGAGTCACGCCGTTCTGGATCGGTCCGCCGCGCGTGCTCGGGCCGTTGAGGATCGCCACGACCGGGTGATCGGTGGGAAATTCAGACCTATGGTCCATCGAGCCTCCGGTCACCAGCGTCGCATTGCCTTCGATGACGTGATAAATCTCAGTGATCTGGCTGTGCTCGATCCCACCGCCTGCTTGCGCGCCCGAAGTTTTGGCGCGATGCACCACGCCAACGCCGACGTTGTATTCGCCGTTGATGCTGACCACACGAACGGCCTGATCGCTGACGCGATCCGCAGCCGTCTTCTCGACCAAGGATTGAATCTCGGCGGCGCTAACGTCGGTGGCTGTCCCGCGCGGCAAGTGCGGCGTGGCAGGCGGAGCAGTCTGCGTTTGCGCGGGAAATTTATGTGCAGCCAGAAGCGCGAAAGCGAATACCAGAAGAGCAAGACCGATTTTCTGCATCACCGTTTCCTTCCCAAACAAAAGCAGCTCGCGGAACTACTTGCTTGTCGGCCAAACGACGCCCTGATCTTTCTTGGTGACCGGCGCCATGCCCTTGTACACGAATTTCTGCACGCGCTGGCCTCGATAGGTTTCCGTTGTAAAAATGTTTCCCTTGGAATCGGTCGCGATACTGTGCACGGCATAAAATTGCCCGGGCTGGCGCCCGCCGTCGCCGAAGCTGGTCAGGATTTCCAGCGTATCACGCAGGAGGATGTAGATTTTTTCGTTCGAACCATCGGCCAGAAAAATGTATTTCTGCTGCGGATCTTTGGAAAACGCAATATCCCACGCCGAGCCGTCGCCCAGAGTTCTCTTGGCGATGAACGCTTCTTTCACGAACGTGCCGTCTTTCTTGAACACCTGGATGCGATCGTTGGGGCGGTCGCAAACGTAGAGCAAGCCGTCGTTAGCGAGCTCTGCGCAATGCACGGGATTGCGGAACTGCTGCGCGGGCGGCGCGTCCGGATTGTAAGGGCCGAGATCGGTGTCGTCCGGTTTGTGGCCGTAGGCCCCCCAGTGTCGCTTGTACTTTCCGGTTTCCGCGTCATAAACGGCCACGCGATGGTTCCCGTAGCCATCGGCGACATAGAGCTCATCCGTCGCTTTATCCACGAACATTTTTGCCGGGCCTTTGAGATTTTCCGTGTCATTGCTGCCCTGGCTCATCATCGGATGACCGATCTGCATCAGGAACTTGCCTTCTTGCGTGAATTTCAGAATTTGATTGTCGTGAAAGTGCGCGCGGTCTTTGCCGCGCCCGTTTCCGCCAATCCACACGTTGCCTTTGTAATCAACGGTGATTCCATGATTCGAATCCGGCCAATCGTAGCCTGGGCCGGGGCCGCCCCAATGGCCGATGAGGTTGCCGTCCTCGTCAAATTCGAGAACTGGCGGAGCCGGAACGCAACATTCTGCCTTGGGCGGCTGTGCGCTCGCGTAGATTTCCATCGGCTCGAACGTATTCGTGCGGTGCACGATCCAAATGTGGTCTTGCGAATCGACGGAAACGCCGACCGACATCCCTTGCACCCAATGACTAGGTAGCGGCTTGGGCCACAGAGGATCTACTTCGAAGCGCGGCGCTTCGACTTCGGCGGCCCGCGTGGCCGCTTTTTTCTCGAGCATGACCGACCCGGCCGCGAGCGCGGCGAGTAGCGCGAGAAAAATCGCTCCCATATAGAAATTGCGTTTCATAATCCCCTCCTACGCCTTTCGCCGTTTCGCCGATGATCCCGAACCAGGCCCCCGCCCTTTGCGCTGGTGTTGGTTATCGATTTTCGGGCAGGCGGAGATTCTAAATTATTTGGGGAGATACACAAGCATTAGGTGAGGACAGCAGGGGCAGGTGTGCCTTGGTGCCATTTAGCAACAGGTTCGCGCTAGAATGCCTCTTCCTTTTTGAGCCCATTCGGTCGGAGGAGCAGAGCGCATGAGGAATTTCTGGAGCACCATTCGGGGGCTTGTAGGAAGCGCGGCAGCCGCCGCGCTTTTCTCGCTGGTTGTGGTGGCTGGGCCCGCCTTGCCGCAACAGAGGGCGCCGCGCGATCCGGCAGAGCCGCGTCCGGGAAAGTCGCAGGTGAAGAACCTGCCGTCGCCGGGCGGCGCGATTGCTCGCCAGAGCATCGACGAAAAATCCATGCGTGCGTTGATCCACAACCTGGTGAGCTGCGGAACACGGCTCACGCTTTCCTCGTGGACGGACCCGAAGCGCGGCATTGGCTGCGGGCGCGATTTCGTGGCTGCACGTTTGAACGACATTGCCAAGGACTCCGGTGGAAAATTGCAAATCGTTGTCGACAAGTTCGAATCCAAATCAGAGCGGACCGGCCCAAACCCGGTGCATCTGGAAAACGTGTACGCGATTTTGCCGGGATCGGATCCGGCTCTGGCCAAAACGGTCCTCATCGTTGTGGGCGACATGGACTCGCGGCCGTCCAACGTGATGGATCCCGAAGCCGATGCGCCTGGGGCGGACGACGACGGCTCAGGCACGGCCGTCAGCGTGGAATGCGCGCGGCTGTTGAGCAAGGCCGCCGCTAGCGGCCGCGCGAAGTTTCGCGCAACGCTTCTCTTCGGCGTGCTCTCCGGCGAGGAGCAAGGACTGCTCGGCGCCTACCGCCTCCTCGAGTGGACCAAGGAGCAGGGCTACACCGTGGGCGCAATGCTGGATAACGACATTGTGGGCGCCGATCCCGCGCCGGGCGGGCCGCATCGCGTGCGCGTGTTTTCCGGAAATGGCGAGATTGAGGATTGCGATTCGCCTGCGCGCGAACTCGCTCGCGCCATCGAAGAGATCGATGGGCCTAACGCCATTCGCATGATCTTCCGCCAGGACCGCTACGGACGCGGCGGCGACCATTTTCCGTTTTATAAAGCGGGACTGCCCGCAGTACGATTTACCGAGCCGCTCGAGAATTACAACCACCAGCACCAAACGCCGCGCACGGAAAACGGAATCGAGTACGGAGACTTGGAGAAGTATCTGAACTACACGTTCATGGGCAATGTCGCGCGCGACAATGCGGAAGTGCTGCGGCAACTCGGCATGGCTCCCGCGCCGCCGACCAGCGCGCGGCTGAGAGGCGCGGTCACGCCGGACGCCAAAGTTTCCTGGGACGCGCAGGAGGACACGGAGCGCGCGGGTTTCGAAGTTTTATGGCGTGAAACGACTGACCCGCGCTGGCACGTCTATGAAGTTGTGACCGAACCGGGCGAGGCGGTCTTGAAGGGCGTCTCCACCGACAATCACTTTTTTGCGGTGCGCGCGGTCGGCAAGAACGGCGCGCGGTCGATTGCTGCGCCTGCGGAAACGGAGCGCCGTGCGCCTCCAGGCCCGTCCAAGAGTAGTCCGTAGTCAGGCCTAGCGAGCCTCCGAGCTATTTGCGACGAGGCCTTTTGGACTGCGGCAGCCTGGCTGCCGTTTTTTTTCGCTGCAACGGCGGAAAGAAGCCATCGGATACGCGGAGGATTCGAAGGGAGCATAAGGGGATGCGAAAAGTCGTTTCATTGGTTGCTCGAGTGATTCTTGTTTCGTTTGCGTCGGCGGGATGGACAGCAGCGCAGGCCCCCGCGCCTGCGACTCCAGAGCGGAGCGCGCGAGCGCCCGAAGCGAGAAGCGAGGAAAAATGCGAACCCGCTACCTACAAGGAAGAATCGTCGGTAACCGATCATTCTATTCGCGTCGGTGGCCAGACGATTTCCTACAAGGCGACTGCCAGCACCACTCTGCTGAAGAACGACAAAGGCGATCCTACCGGCCTGATGTATTCCGTGGCGTATACGAAGACCGACGTGAAAGACCTCAGCACGCGCCCAGTGTCGTTCCTCTACAACGGCGGGCCCGGTTCCGCGACGATGTGGCTGCACATGGGCGCGTTCGGGCCGCGCCGCGTCTACACCGTGAACGGAGCCTTCACGCCTCCCGCGCCCTATAAGCTCGTCGACAACGCCGAAACTCTGCTGGACAAAAGCGACCTCGTCTTCATCGACGCCATGGGGACCGGCTACAGCCATGCGGTGTGCAAAGCGCAAGACAAGGATTTCTTCGGAATCGACGAAGACCTCGAAGCCTTCGGGCAATTCATTGTGACCTATCTCTCCCGCAACGACCGCTGGAATTCACCGAAGTTTTTGATCGGCGAAAGCTATGGCACGTTTCGCTCCGCCGCTCTGGGAAATTATCTGCAATCGCGCGATACCGTGCACCTCAACGGCATCGTGCTGATTTCTTCCGTGCTCGATTTGTCCTCGATCACCTTCAGTCCGGGAGACGACCGGCCCTACGTTTTCTACCTGCCGAGTTACGCCGCGGTCGCCTGGTACCACAAAGTGCTCCAGAGCCGTCCCGCCGATGTCGTGTCGTTCGTCGAGGAGGCGCGGAAATACGCGCAAGGCGACTACGCGGCCGCGCTCTACAAGGGCGCGACGCTTTCCGCCGCTGACAAAGCTGCGGTGGCAAAGCGGGTCTCGTATTTCACGGGCCTATCCGAGGATTATCTGAGGAAGGCGGACCTGCGCGTGGACCTCAGCCAGTTCCGCGCCGAGCTGCAGCGCAAAGAAGGCCTGACCACCGGCCGCATCGACGCCCGTTTCTCCGGCTACACCTACGATTTGCTGGAAGAAAACGCCCAGGGCGATCCCGAAGGCCCGGCCGTGGGCGGCGCCTTCACCGCGCTGATCAATGCCTACAATCACGATGAACTGAAATTCGGGAAGGACAAGGTGTATCACAATTCCGCAAACGCGTTCGGGAGCTGGAACTGGACGCGCCACGAGCCGCGGCGATCCGGCTTTCCTGGCGCGCCCAATGTGGATCGGGACCTGGCGCAAGCCATGATCACGAACCCCAAACTATTAGTCCAAGTGGAGAACGGTTATTACGACCTCGCCACGCCCTTCTTCGCTACCGAGCACACCATGGAGCACCTCGGCCTGCCCGAAGCTCTACAAAAGAACATCAAGCTCGATTACTACACCGCCGGCCACATGATGTACTTGCACGACGAAGACCGCGTGAACCTGCACAACCAAATCGCCACCTTCATCGACCGCGCCACGCAACCCTAGCAGCACATGGCTCCAAGAAGAGGCGGAAATTCCTGTTGAAGCAGCTGAAGAGAGAACAGGCGACGCTGATGTCCATTTACGAAGAGCCCGGCCACAAGTTTCACGAAGCGGCTGGATGGTGGGCTTGATGATCGATCCGCTTCGAACGGAAATCCGCTACGAACCGGGACTTGGAGCAGAGTCTGAAGAGAAGAGCGCGGGCGCTTTATCCTTCGGTGTCCTCGGAAGGATTGCCGAAATGAGATTTTCGCAGTCGGCGCGAAGCGGAGCTCCAGTCCTGAGCAGAGAGCGAAGCGCAAATTAACGCGAGAGGGAGCCACCTTCCCGAGCCGGTGGCGTCCTTCGTGGCTATCTATCTTATCGTCATGAACTGGGGCTTGGCGGGAGCGCTCCAGACCACTTTCCCTTTTTCGTCGTAAAACTGGAGCGATGCCTGGCCGGGGATCAGCGGCATTTTATAGAGCCGCGGAGAGCGGCCATTCTGATCCGCGGCAGCCAGGTTCGGAGTGATGCTGAACCGAGCGTACACGTGCCCTTCTGGGTCCTTGAGCACGAAATCCTGAGCCTCGATCGTGCGCGCGTGGAGGACATCGGGCTCGATGCGGTCCGGCCGCGCTGCGGCCGTGACACGCCGAGCGTGCCTTGTGCTCAGCACTAACATGGAAACAACGAACAACAGCGCGATTGCGCTGGCGGACTTCCAGCGACGGTTTGCGGATTCGAGCTTCTCCATGCGGGCAGTCAAGGTCTGAATCTCTACGGGCGAAGAATTCATAGACACCTCCTGGAATTGGGCAGGGCAAGCTCTGTGGATTGGACGAGCGGGCAAGTTTCAACGTGAGCACGAGAATGTATGTAGATACTCGCCAACGCCGTGAGCACAGCCTATGCTAGTGCTATCCCTCGGGGCTCTCAAGCCCCTTTACGGAGGAAAACATGCCTTCACGTTTTTTGCGGCTAGGCGTTACCGGAGTGTTGGCGGCGGCGCTTGTCTCGAGCCCCGTATTTTCCCAAGGCAACAGCCAAGGCCACGGCAAAGGAAAGGGCCACAACAAGCGTCAGGACCGCGACGATCAGGGAGAAAGCGCCAAGTATTATTTTAGAGAGCGCGACCGTGAAATCATTACGCGCTATTATTCGAATCGCGGTTCGAACCTGCCACCGGGCCTGGCCAAGCGCGGGGGGAATTTGCCGCCAGGGCTCGAGAGGCAATTGGAGCGCAACGGCACCCTGCCACCGGGCCTGGCCAAGCGCATCGAGCCCTGTCCTGTTGAACTCGAGCGACAACTGCCGCCGCTTCCCCCGGATTACCGGCGCGCGGTGATCGGCGCGCACATTGTCATCTTGAATCGAAATACCAACGTGATTGTGGATGTGATGAAGGACGTGGTTCGGTAACGGCTGACTGGTGTTGCCGGACGAGCATTCCTAGACGTCCGGGAGTGCGGCGACGCCAGCGTTTACCTTCAGCGAGGATCCCTCGCTTCCCCCCCAGCGAGCCAAAACCGGGCGCGCCGGGGACCCCGGTTCGCTCGGGATGGCACCGGGCGGCGTGACCAGCGGGCCTTTACAAAGCAAGAGAAGCGCACGGGTCTGGCTTCGGCGAGAAGCCTCAGCCTAACGAAGACGCGCCACTACAAGTTCAGGGAGCCAGAAAAGGAGACGCGGGCTTTGCCGGATTCGGCGCGCTCGACGCGGCCGATTCGGAAGAATTTCTCGCGGCGCTTCTTGAGGTCGGCCTCGACGGACTTCACAAACTTCGGCGGCACCACCAGGATCATTCCCACGCCCACATTGAAAGACTGCAGCAACTCGTCGGTGTCAATCTTCCCGAGTCTGGCGAGATATTTGAAGATTGCCGGCACGGGCCAGGAGGCCAGATCGATTTCGGCTTTGACGCCGCTCGGCAGCACGCGCGGCAAATTTCCGGGAATGCCGCCGCCGGTGATGTGCGCGAGGGCGGAAACCCAGCCTTTCGCAACGATGCCTTTCAGCGCCGGGGCGTAGCAGAGATGAGGCTTGAGCAGCTCCGCGCCGATTTTGTTGCCAACCTCCGCCACATAGGTGTCCGGCTTCAGCTTCTCGAGCTCAAAGATCAGCTTGCGCGCAAGCGAATAGCCGTTGGTGTGGAGACCGGCGGAAGGCAAAGCGAGCAACGCGTCGCCGGGCTGGACACTTTTGCCAGTGAGCAATCTCTTGCGGTCGACGACGCCCACGATGAAGCCCGCCAGATCATATTCCCCGGGCGGATAAAAGCCGGGCATTTCCGCCGTTTCACCGCCGATGAGCGCGCAGCCGGCTTTGCGGCAGGAGCGGCTCATGCCCTCGACAAGCTGCTCGATCACTTGGGGCTCGAGCTTGCCCATGGCCAGATAGTCGAGGAAAAAGAGGGGCTCAGCTCCCTGCACCAGGATGTCGTTGATGCAATGATTGACCAAGTCGCCGCCGACGGTGGAGTGCACGCGCATGGCCATGGCCACTTTGAGTTTCGTGCCTACGCCGTCAGCGCTGGAGACTAGCACCGGCTCTTTCCATTTTTTGTGATCGAGAGCGAAAAGCGCGCCAAAGCTGCCGATGCCACCGAGCACCCCGGGAGTAAACGTGCGGCTGGCATGATGCCGGATGCGCTGCTTGGCTTCATCGGCGGCGGCAATGTTTACACCGGCATCGGCGTATTTCATGGTGGACGTGACCCGTGTTCCGCGAAAGCGCAACGCAACGTCGAAAAAGGGCGTTTAGAAGGCGCCAGGAACAAAATGCCGATCCAAGAACCGGCAAGCACGAAAAAACTAAGAAAATACGAGTCTCAAGACCCCCATCTGTAAATTAAGAACCTGAAGAGCGCCGAGTCTTCGCGGTCAGAAGCGGAACGCCCCGACAAGGTCAGGGTAGACGCCAGGCGCGAAAGACTCGCAACGGCAAAACACGAGTCTAAAGACTCGCCACTACAGAAACCACGCGCCGGACAGGGAACCGCGCGACTTGCAAAGTATAGCTTAACCAGATTGGGTTTTTCTCAGAACGTGCGGAAAATCCGCTTCCAGCGCACCTCGCCGGGATGCAAGATCGCGTTCGCATAGGCGAAGAAGCGCTCGCGAAACTGCCCCGGCTCCCAGGCTTCCGGCGAAACGTCGAGGGACATGTAGATCATCACCGGCGTGCCGATGATGTCGTTGCGCGGGACACAGCCCCAGAAACGGCTGTCATATGAATTGGCGCGATTATCGCCCATGACGAAGTAGCAGTCGGCCGGAACTTTGTATGGCATATGCAATTCGTAGGGCTCGGTGGGTCCGGTGGTGTATTTTTCGACCAGGCGCTTGCCGTTGATCCACACGGAACCGTCATGAATGTCGACGGTGTCTCCGGGAAGGCCGATGACGCGCTTCACGTAATCGGGCGTGTCCGGAGCAAAGGGCGGCTTGAAGATGATGACTTGCTGGCGCTTGGGATTGCGCCACAAAGGAATGTGCCAGTTGGTGAAAGGAATGCCGGCGTCGTAGCCGATGCGGCTCATGATGAGATGGTCGCCGATGAGCAGCGTTTTTTCCATGGAACCTGATGGGATGACACGCGCCTGACCGACGGCGCCGTTGATCAGCAGGAACACGAGCCCCACCCAGAACCAGGCGATCACCTCGCGCTGGATTTTCGTTTTCATGGGAACGTTCGCTTCGGATTTCTTCTTTTCTGCTTTTTCCGTTTCAACTTTCACGATGCACCACCACCTGTCCTTCTGCGGATGCGGGTTCCCCATCTATTGTAATCGATGCGCCGGTCCGTTTTCCCTTGGAAGTGGGTTCGCGCACTTCCAATTGCACGAGGTCGGTTGGGTAAACACCCGTATAACAGGACGTGCAAAACCTACTGTCGGTGTCCGCGACGGCCTGTTTGAGCGAAGGAAGAGAGAGGTAGCCAAGCGAATCCGCGCCGAGGAATTTGCAGATTTCCTCGGGAGACTTCGAGGAAGCAATCAATTCCTCGCGCGTGGGCGTGTCCACGCCGTAGTAGCAGGGCGAAATCGTAGGCGGGCAACTGATGCGCACATGGACTTCGGTGGCGCCAGCTTCGCGGACCATGCGCACGATTTTGCGGCTGGTGGTGCCGCGCACGATGGAGTCGTCCACCAGAACAACGCGCTGGCCTTCGATGAGGCTGCGCACCGGGTTGAGCTTGAGCTTAACGCCGAAATTGCGAATCGCTTGCGAAGGCTCGATGAACGTGCGGCCGATGTAGTGATTGCGAATCAGGCCCATGCGAAAAGGAATCTTGGATTCGAGCGCGTAGCCGACGGCGGCGGGAACGCCGGAATCGGGAACGGGGACGACGATATCGGCTTCGACGGGATGCTCGCGCGCGAGCAGGCGGCCAAGCATTTCCCGGCTCTGGTTGACCGAGCGGCCAAAAATAATGCTGTCCGGGCGCGAGAAGTAGACATGCTCGAAAATGCATTGCTGGTGCGGCTTGGCGGGCGCGAAGTGGATCGATTCGATGCCGCATTTGGAGATGCGCACCATTTCGCCGGGCGCAATTTCGCGGACGTACTGCGCGTTGAGCAGATCGAACGCGCAGGTTTCGGATGCCACGAGCCAGGCTTCGAGACCGCCGCGGGTGGTGAGTCTGCCGAGAGCCAGCGGGCGGAAGCCGCGGGGATCGCGCACGGCGTAAATCTCGTCGGTGGTGAGGACCAGGAGGGAGTAGGCGCCTTCGACTTGGTTCAGTGCGTCGCCGAGCGCGCCGGAAAGATTGCGCGCCTGCGAGCGCGCCAGCAGATGCACGATCACTTCGGTGTCGCTGTTGGTCTGGAAAATCGAGCCGCGATGCTCGAGCCGGCGGCGCCATTCGGCGGCGTTGGTGAGGTTGCCGTTGTGGCCGAGCGCGACTTTGCCCTTGTTGCAATCGATCACGATGGGCTGGGCGTTGAGCAGTGCTTTGTCGCCGGCCGTCGAGTAGCGCGTGTGGCCGATGGCGAGAGATCCGGGGAGTTTTGCGAGAACGCTCGGCTGAAAAATCTCTTCGACTTCGCCCATCGCGCGATGGAGCCGGAGTTCGGTGCCGTCGCTTGCGACGATGCCGGCCGATTCCTGGCCGCGATGCTGCAAGGCGTAGAGGCCTAGATAGGCGAGGTTCGCAGCTTCCGGGTGACCGAAAACGCCGAACACGCCACAGTGGTCGTGGAAGTGGTCGTCGACGATGTGTTGCCGGTTCACGAAGTTTTCAAGCCGTGTCCGTTTAAACTCTGTCCCTGTGGGCGGCAGAATTGCCCCAAGCGCTTTAGGCTCGAGGCTAGGCTCTTCATCCTTTCACCAAAGCGCGTTCGAGCGAGTTGGCCCAGGCGTCGGCCAGCGCTTCGACTGGAGAATCGATCACGGTGCGCCCCTTAAGTTCGATGCGAAATACACCCTTGCGCGTGACTTTGCCGATTTCGCGTGCGGCCACGCCGTATTGTCGCGCAATTGCGAGAACGGCCGCAAGGCCATCCGGCGAAACGGAAACGATGGCGCGCGCCCCACGCTCGCTAAACAGTGCGTGTTCGGGGGGTCGAACGTCGCCAAGGGAAACGTTTGCGCCAAGCGGGGGCCGAGCATGCTGCGCCCCTACGACTGAGGAAGAGGCGAAGCAGGATTCGGCGAGAGTGACCGCGAGGCCGCCGTCAGAAATGTCGTGGGCGGACTCGAGGACGCCTTCCGAGGCGAGCGCCACGAGGCAGTCGACCAGCCGCTTTTCGGCCGCGAGGTCGACGGCGGGCGGTTCGCCGGCAACGAGGGCACCAAGCGTTTTGGAATACTCGGAGGAGGAGAATTCGCGAGAAAAAGCCGCAGGGCTATCGCCCTGCGCTACCGTATCTGTATTCGCACCGTCGAGAAGGACGATCACATCGTCCGCGTTGCGGAAGGCGATTTGGAGGACTCGTGCGGGGTTGTCGAGGATGCCGAGCATGCCGATCACGGGCGTGGGGTAAATGGACTTGCCAAGCGTTTCGTTGTAGAAGCTGACGTTTCCCCCGGTAATGGGCGTGCCCAGGGCAGTCGAGGCTTCGGCGATGCCATCGACGGCTTGCGAAAATTGCCACATCACTTCGGGCTTTTCCGGGCTGCCGAAGTTGAGGCAGTTGGTGGCGGCGACGGGACGCGCGCCGCTCGCGGCGACATTGCGCGCAGCCTCGGCGACGGCGTGCATCGCGCCGACGCGCGGATTCAACTGGCACCAGCGGCCGTTTCCGTCGGTCGAGAGCGCGAGAGCGCGCTTGACCTCGTTGGTTTTGGGGTCCTTGACGCGAACGACGGCGGCATCGCTGGCGCCCGGGCCGGCTAGCGTGTTCGTGCGCACCGAAGTGTCGTACTGTTCGGTAATCCAGCGCTTGGAAGCGATCGCGGGGGAAACCAGCAGCTTCAGAAAATTTGGCGTGAGGTCCATGCCTTCGGGCGCGAACTGGAACCAGTCGCTCTCAGATTCCACGCGCGGCGCGGGCGGGGCGATGGGTCGGTTGTAGACCGGACCTTCTTCGGCCAGCGGATGCGCGGGAATTTCGGCGGCCACGCCGCCGTTATTTTTTATGCGCGCCAATCCGCCTTCGGTGACGCGCCCAATTACGACGGCATCGAGGCCCCACTTTTTAAAAACGCCGAGCACTTCCTGCTCGCGGCCTTTTTCCGCGACCAGCAGCATGCGCTCCTGCGATTCGCTCAGCATGATTTCGTACGGCGTCATGCCCGTTTCGCGCTGCGGAACTTTCGCGAGATCGATCTCGATGCCCGTGCCGCCGCGCGAGGCCATTTCCACCGTCGAACAGGTGAGTCCCGCGGCGCCCATGTCCTGAATCGCGACTACCGCGCCGGTTTGCATCGCTTCGAGGCACGCCTCGAGCAGCAGTTTTTCCATGAAGGGATCGCCGACTTGCACGTTGGGGCGCTTTTGCCGGGACTGTTCGGTGAACTCGGCGGAGGCGAGTAGGGATGCGCCGTGAATGCCGTCGCGTCCGGTTTTCGCGCCAACATAAATCACCGGATTGCCCGCGCCTTTGGCTTTGGCGAAAAACAAATCTTGTTTGCGGGCGATGCCGAGGGCCAGCGCGTTGACCAGAGGATTTTGCGAATAGCACGGCTCGAAGGCGACTTCGCCGCCGACGGTGGGCACGCCAAAACAGTTGCCGTAGCCGCCGATGCCGCGAATGACGCCGTCGAGGATGCGGCGGTTGGCCGAGAGCGTCGCTGAGTCGGATGGTGCGTTTCCGAGATGGGGGGCCGCATCGGTTCGACCGCGCTCAGGGTAAAGCTGCGCTACAAAACCGTCGCTGCTAATTGGACCGAAGCGCAGGGAATCGAGGATAGCAATCGGGCGCGCGCCCATGGTGAAAATGTCGCGCAAGATGCCGCCGACGCCGGTGGTGGCTCCCTGAAAGGGCTCGACGTAGCTCGGATGGTTGTGCGATTCAATCTTGAACGCGGCGACCAGGCCGTCGCCAATGTCCACGACACCGGCGTTTTCGCCGGGGCCTTGCACGACGAGCTTGCCGCGCGTCGGCAGGCGCTTGAGGTGCACTTTGCTGGATTTGTAGGAGCAGTGCTCGCTCCACATCACCGAGAAGATGCCGAGTTCGGTGATGTTCGGTTCGCGGCCGAGGATTTGTTTGACGCGGGCGTATTCGTCCGCCGTCAGGCCGTGCTCCGCTGCGATTTCGGGAGTGACGCGAATTTCCGTGGATGCCGTGGCCATTTGCAAGCTTACGCCCATCGCGGCGCAGCATCCCTGCGGCTGCGCTCAGGGTAAAGCTGCGCCCCTACAAATTCAAAAATCGCCGCGGAGAAGGCGGCGTTGCGCGTCATGCGGTGGCCCTCGCGGCGCCAACGAGCGCCTCGACCATCGAGCGGAAAATCACCAGGCCATCGGCAGAACCGAGAGCCAGCTCAGCAGCGCGTTCTGGATGCGGCATCAGGCCCGCGACGTTGCGCCCGCGGTTGCAGATGCCCGCGACGTTGTGCATCGCGCCGTTGGGATTGCCGGCGTGATCGTTCGAGCCCGCTGAAGTGGTGTAGCGGAAAAGGACTTGCCCATTCTTCTCAAGCGCCGCAAGCGTGGCGTCATCTAAGGTCCAGTTGCCGTCCGAATGGGCGATGGGAATCTTAAGGATTTGGCCCTTCGACGCGGCGTTGGTGAACGGCGTGTCAGTTTGCTCGACGCGAATGTAAACGTGTCGGCAGATGAAGCGCAGGCCACTGTTGCGCATCATCGCGCCGGGAAGCAGGCCCGCTTCGCACAAAATCTGGAAGCCGTTGCAGATGCCGAGCACCAGCCCGCCGCTCGCGGCAAATTTCTCGACGGACTTCATCACCGGTGAAAAGCGCGCGATGGCGCCGGTGCGCAGGTAGTCGCCGTAGGAAAATCCGCCGGGCAGGATGAGGGCATCGCAATTCGCGAGGTCTTCCGATTGGTGCCAGATGAATTCCACAGGCTTTCTGAGAATGGTTCCGACAGCGTAATACGCGTCGTGGTCGCAGTTGGAACCGGGAAAAACGACGACTCCAAATTTCATGCGGCGGCAGCCCCCTGTTGCTTTGCGGGAACTCATATTTTAGCACAGCCCACCCTCTCGCCGAATGGCCAAAGAACTGAAGTTAAACTGAAGTTCGCGGAGGCTGTGGATTGTTGTGGATTATTTGCGCCGCCTCGTTTTGCTGCGGGATTTCCTCCGGTTGCTGCGACGGGATGATTTTTTTGGCCCTAGCGCCGCAGCAAGCTCACGGCGTTTCCTGGCCGCCCATCCGGGCTTGTTGACCTGGCGTCCGCGGCCGATGCCTAAGCCGTCGTCCGGAACGTTTTCCGTGATCGTGGAACCGGCCGCGACATAAGCATGATCCCCGATGCGTAGCGGCGCCACCAGAACCGAATCGCTGCCGATGAACACCCCTTTCCCTATCGTCGTGGGATGTTTCTGGAAGCCGTCGTAGTTGCAGGTGATGGTGCCGGCCCCGATGTTGCTCTTCGCTCCTACCTTGGCGTCGCCGAGATAGGTGAGGTGCGGCACTTTCGCGTTTTCGCCGATGACGGCCTTCTTCGTCTCGACAAAGTTGCCGATGCGCCCGCCGGCCTTCACGTGCGTACCCGTGCGCAGACGTGCAAAGGGACCAACCGTTACACCGTTCTCGAGGCGGCTCTCCATCACCCAGGAATGCGTCTCGATCTTCACGTCATCCCCGAGTGCCGAATCCAGGACCACGCTGCCGGTCTTCACGGTGCACCGCGCGCCGAGTTTCGTCTTGCCAAGCAATTGCACGCCCGCTTCAATCACCGTGTCTTCGCCAGCCGTGACCTCGGGATCGATGAGTACGGTTTCCGGGAATTGAATCGTCACGCCCGCGTCCATCAACGCGTTGCGCTTCCATTCGCGGAAGATGCGATCGACTTCGGCGAGGTCTGCGCGCGTGTTGCAGCCAAGAACTTCGCGCGAATCCGCGGCGACCTGCGCAAGAACCGTTTCTCCTTTGGCGCTCATCACGGCAATCGCATCGGTCAAATACAGTTCGCGGTGCTTGTTGTTGGGCTTGACTTGGGCGAGCGCCGGCCAAAGGCTTTCGATCGTGAAGCAATAAATCGCGGAATTGATTTCGTTGATGTCGCGCTGCTCGTCGGTGAGTTGCGATTCCTCGATGATGGCCGAAACCGCCGTCTCGGATTTGCGAACGATGCGCCCATAACCGGAAGGATCGGCGACCACCGCCGAAAGAATCGTTGCTGCGGCATGGCCGTTGCGATGCGTGGTGATCAGCGCCCGCAAAGTGTCGGTTCGAACCAGTGGAGCGTCGCCGGGCAGCACCAGCGCGAATTTCGCGCGCCCGATCGCGCGCCTGGCCACTTGCACGGCGTGTCCGGTGCCGTTCTGCGGCTGCTGTAACACGGTGACAGCCCCGAACGGTTCGACCACGGCGGCCACTTGCTCCGCCTGGTGCCCGACGACGACTACCGTCTCGCGGGCTTTCAACGCTTCGCACGATCGCACGACGTGCTCCACCAGCGTGCGCCCGCCGGCCGGATGCAGAACTTTCGCGAGACTGGACTTGAGGCGCGTGCCTTTTCCCGCGGCGAGGATAATAACGGCTAGGTCATTGTTAGACATGGTTAGCAGCCCATTCTGCTGGAGCCGGACGCTTTTCGCAATCAGGGGGTTGCCGGGAGGCCGTTAAAGGTTAATCGCCCGGGGCGGCCGGGACCTGGGCGAGGACGCTCTGAGGGAGTTCTTCCTCGACGCGCACCGCTTCGCCCGTGGCCGTAGTAATTGTCCAGAGCGCTGGGTCGGACAGCAGTCGGCTCACAAGTTGGGTATGAAGAGAATGGCCGGCTTTATGGGCCTCGACCCTGGCCAGCAGCGGCAAGCCCGCCAAAGCCAGGTCGCCAATCAGGTCTAGCGCCTTGTGACGGACAAACTCGTCAGGGAAGCGCAGGGGACCGTTCATAATGCCGCCCCGCGTCAGGACGATGGCGTTTTCGAGCGAGCCGCCCCTGATCAGGCCCATAGCGCGCAACGGCTCGATATCGCGCTCGAAGCAGAACGTGCGCGCCCGCGCCAGAAGATGGCGGAACGTATCCGGCCCAACCACCATTTCCACTTCCTGCTGGCCCACCAGCGGGTGAGGGAAATCCACATAGCAGCGGACGCGGAACTCGTCTGCAGGGTAGATGCCGATGCGCCGGTCGCCTTCACAAACTTCCAGCGGTTTCAGCACCTTCAGGTAGCGCCGCTTGCGGCGCAGCTTGCGCACGCCTGACTGTTCCAGCATTTGCATGAACGGCTCGGCGGAGCCGTCCAGGATGGGCAGTTCAATAGCATCAATGTCGATATAGACATTGTCGATGCCGCAGGAATAGATGGCTGCGAGGAGATGCTCGGTCGTGGACAGTAGCACGCCCTGCTTCATCAGGCTCGTGGCGTAGCTCACACGCGCGACATTGCGCCCCTGAGCCTCGATCGGGAAGTTGTCGAGGTCCACGCGGCGAAACACAATGCCCGTCTCGGCCGGCGCAGGAACAAGGCGGAGCGACCCGTGCACACCAGTGTGCAGGCCCACACCCTCCGCCGAGGATTCTCTGGCTATCGTTGTTTGGAGCATGCCCCTGCCTACTACTTTAGCATTTTGTGGACCAAGCTGTTCCAAGATTGTGCTTTATTATCAACATCTTACGATGACATCCCCGGTGTGGGATAAGCTTCTTGTGGTAATTTAGCAACAATCACGCTCATTCTTCGTGGTAATCCGATGCGCTCTTAAATAACGGTTGTCTTTGCCCAGCTTCCTTTTTGTTTGTTGGCGCGTCCGAACCTTTTGCAGTGTTATACTTAAACTTCGCATTCGCAGTCCCTAAGGACGGGGCATGAATCGAGCGGCACGGATCGGCATTTTTTCTTTATCCGTATTGATCTTCTGTTATGCGGGGATAGGACACGTCCTTGGCCGGACCTCGGACGACAAGGCCTACAAATCGTTGACCGTGTACGGCGAAGTTTTGCAGAAGATTCAGCAAGATTATGTGGACGACCCCAACATGCGCACGGTGACGGCTGGCGCGCTGCACGGCTTGCTGGAATCGCTCGACCCGCAGTCGAGCTACCTGACACCGCGCGAATACGAGGAATACAAAAAGAAGGTCGCCAACCCCGGCACCGGCGAGACGGGGCTGACACTCAGCAAGCGCTATGGCTACATCATCGTGCTTTCGGTTCTGCCCGATAGCCCAGGCATCAAAGCCGGGATTCGCAGCGGCGACCTCCTGGAAGCGATTGGCGGATTCACCACCCGCGACATGTCCGTGGGCCAGGCCATGAATCTCTTAAACGGCCAGCCAGGTGCAGGAATTAAGGTCTCCATAATCAGGCGCGGCAAAGCGGGCACCCCAGACGAAGTCGAGCTTGTGCGTGAAAAGCTCGGGACCCCGAAACTCATCGTTCAAAAGGTTGAACCAGACATTCTTGTGCTGCGCTTCCCCTCGCTCGACCCAGGCCGCGCCGAAGAAGTGCGGTCCCGCTTGCTGGAGGCTGAAAAACAGGGCATACACAAAGTGATTTTGGACCTGCGCGAATGCGGCCGCGGACCAGTCTCGGAAGCGATTGCCATCGCGCGTTTCTTCATTCCATCAGGCACATTAGCGACGCTGCGAGGCCAAACGGTTTCGGCCCAAAGCTTCTCCGCCGACCCCAAACAGGTCATTTGGAAGAATCCCGTTTCCGTGCTTATGGACACCACCACTTCAGGCGCAGCGGAAGTGCTGGCCTCGGCGATGGAAGCCAATCATCGCGGCGACGTTGTGGGCGAGCGCACCTTCGGCCTCGCCTCCGAACAAAAACTGATTACCTTGGATGACGGCTCGGCACTGATTCTGACCGTGGCGAATTACTACAACGCCGACGGCAAATCCATCCTGGAAGAAGGCGTGACGCCCACCGAAGTTGTGCGTGCCGATGCGCAGGATGACTCCGGAGATGAGGATGCGGCTGCGACGCCGGAAGAGCAGAAGGAGCCCGGACTTGGCCCGCGCCCGCTTTCGCCGGAGGATCCCATCTTCCACCGCGCGCTCGACCTGCTGAAAGCGCCGGCCCCCGCGAAAAAGGCTGCCTAGTATTACCCTGAGCAAAGCTCGAGCTTCTGCCAAGCCGAGGTTGTTGCCTGGCCGGAGTTGTGGCGGATTCTCGCTAATCCCGCTCGTTGTTTTCCTCGCCGCGTTCTCGCTGGCTTCTGGTTGCAAGAAAGCGTCGCCGCCTGAGCGTCTGACCCCTGCAAAGATTCACGCGATCACAAGAGAACTTTCTGAGGCGGCGCACGCCGCTGCACCAAAAGGAACGCAGATTCATCTGGCGCTGGAGGCATCCGCAGGGAATCCTGAAGCCGCAGATCGTCTGGACATCACCTTGCCCAAGGGCGAAGCCGACTCCGTGGCACAATCGGAAACCGCGAGAATTCAGCAGGCTCTCGGAAGCGTCGCTACGCGGCATGGGTTCACCGAAGCACCTTCCGAGAGCCGCGAAGGAATTCTCTTTTTTTATCTGAGGGGTGGCACGCGAACGCACCAGGTGCACATCCATCTCCGCATGGCTGCGGCGGAGCAAGCGCGAAGTTCTTCTCCGCAACCAAACGGCGCGAAGCTCGCCATTATTCTGGACGACTTGGGAAGCGACCGCCGCGCAGCCGAGGAGATTTTCGATTTGCCGTACCCGCTCACCGTCTCCGTGTTGCCGAATCACGAGCACTCCCGGGAAATTGCCGAAGAAGCCGAGAGCCGCGGCTACCAGGTCATGTTGCACTTACCCATGCAGGCCGTGGCGAGCGAAAAACGGGAGGCGCAAGAACTGCGGCCGGGAATGCGCGCAGGCGAAGTGTCAAAGCTTGTACACCAATTTCTTGCGAACGTTCCCGGTGCGGTGGGAGTGAACAACCATCAAGGCTCCGAGGCCACTTCGAATCCTCGATTGATGCGGGAGCTGATGCCGGTACTCCGCGATCACCATCTGTTTTACATCGACAGCCGCACGACAGCGGCGACGGTGGCCTACCAAACAGCGCAAAGTTCGCGCGTTCCTTCTGCCTTTCGCAACGTCCCGTTTCTTGATGACGTTGAGCAGGTAGAAGCCGTGCGCAAGCAGTTGGAGTTAGCCCTACGCGGTGCACGTGAAAAAGGTGAGGCGGTCGCCATCGGCCATCCTCATCCGGCAACGCTTCAGGCGCTGCGCGAAGTTCTGCCGGAGGCGCAGTCCGAAGGGGTGCAACTGGCCTTCGCGTCAGAACTGGTCCATTAAACGCGCGGCGTGATCTGGCCAGCCGCTGGTTTACCGCTTTTTTGCAGGAAAAAGAAGGTGAATCACCAGGGCGGAGACGCTTAACGTCAAGAAGCCGAAGACACTTCCCTCCGGCCCTACGGCTCCGCCGGTCAACCAAGTCCCTCCGTGGAGCGCGGCACTCGAGAGATGATGGTCAAATACGAAGCCGCTGTCAGGAACCGAGTAGAGGAAGGTTTCGCCAAAGTCAAAGGTCGCATGCCACCCTACAGCCAGCCAAAGATTCCCCGTGCGCCGCAGGGCGAACGCAAACACCAGGCCCGTGACCGCGACATTGGCCGCACCCACAATCCCCTCGCCGGGGTTTCTCAGGTGAGCGGCCCCAAACACGAGAGACAGGCAAAGCGCGGCAGGCCAGAACCCCATCCCTCGCGCGAGAGTGTATTGCGTATATCCGCGAAATAAGAATTCCTCTGACAATCCGACAAGAACAAACGCCAGCGCCCACAATCCCCCCCAAGCCAGAAGGCCCGCTCCGTGAAGCACGAGCATTCCGAACGAGTATCCGCCAAACGCCGCGATCAACCCGACGAGCAGGCTCACTTCCCCCAGACCAAGAAGTGTTCCTTCCCAGAAGGATTTCCCGAAGGCTTGGCGCAAGGGGAGGCCGTAAACTCCGGCGGGGCGCCGCTCGAGTCGCGCCATCAGCACGGCCGCAGCATAAGCCGACACAAAGCTCACCAGTTCTTCGAGCGCTACAGCCTGTGGCGACCGCAGGTTACCCCGGAATCCTCCCGCTAGTGCGGCGATTGCCCCCAGAGCATAGTCGATCATCAACAAAAATGCGGCGTAGAGCAACAGGCTCCATGCGACGCGCAGTCCATCCGGCCCGAGAAAGATTTTTGTGAGAGGCCCTTCCGGCGGCCCAGCTTGGAAGTCAGGAGGTGCAGGAGGTTCGGGAGAAGGTTCGGTCGTCAAATGAACCTCGAGAATAGGCACGGGATCTGGGCTCCGAGCAATTTCAAGCCAACACGGCCTCTCGCAAGGTGGCTCGAAACAAAACCGCAAGCGCCCTCCGATTCTATCTTAGTCGGCAGGTTTTCTGAGGATTTCCGCAAACGGGGAACGTTCCTGTGCCACTTTCGTTACCGACGGAGGGGGATCTCCGCGGCCCCGAGAATCTTAAGATTGTTTTTTTCTTGCACGAAGGCAACCGCCTTTAGGTTCTCAGTCTTCCATTCACTGCGAATGGGCAGGGGGGCCTGACCGGCAAAAGAAACGTCACGATCCGGCTTAGCCTCGCCAATCTTGCGCATCGAGCGCACCACAGCAGCATGGCTCAACTCGTGCCCAGCGTTCTCCCCGCGCGTCACCGAAGAGCGCAAGCCCGTTTCTGTAATCGCCAGCCACACTTCCGCTCCGCCGCCTTTGGGCGACGGAATAAGCTTCCCCACCTGCACGAAAAAATCCTCTTTCCCGCGCTTATCTGCGGCCCCTTGGCGCAAGGTCACGGGAACCTTGGCCTGCCGCGCAGCTGCGGCAATCGACTCAAGAGCTTGTTGCGCCCGCCCTCCGGAAAACTCCACGCTCCCGTCCACTACCATTTGCGGTGTATACGGATTGCGGTTCCCAAGCACTGGGGCATAGGCAAATTGCCGGATCGTCCAGTCGTGTGAGGAAAAGGGGTCCTTCCACCCTTGATCGTCCCAGTAATCCACATGCTCCTCCAAGGCGACGATTTGCGCACTGCCCACCCGGCCCACCTCATCCAACTTAGCAAGCAGAGCATCAGCGGGAGGACAGCTCGAGCAGCCTTCCGAGGTAAACAGCTCAACCACTACCGGCGTACCGGTCGCAGGAGAAACCTTGGCGTTTTCTTGGGAGCTGAACGGCTTCATCGCAAACAAGCCGACACTCCCACCTACAGCAACCAATGGCAATAGATACAATCCGCGCCTCATAAAGCCTGCCCCCAATAGTATCGAGCCTTACCGACTATACGATACTTACTCGAGAGAAAGCTTACTTCTGCGAGAGAGCGGAGGAAACGCATCGGGACGGGCTAACCATTATGTTAGAGTAAACAAGTTATGGCGCTCTCTCCGGATCCTGCCCGCAGGTTCGTCGGGGGCCGCTTGGCTCTCGATTTCGTGAACATCGTTCCTTCCAGCGAAGCGCTCGCCTGGGAACAGCTCATTACCTTCCTGCAGTCCGCGCGAATCATAACCCCGGAGCGGGGCGGCGAACTTCTCGCCCTCAACCGCTCCGACTTGCAATCCGCGGAGTCCTTGTTGCGCAAAGCCCAGCGGCTCGGGACCGCCCTGCGTATGGCTTTCGGTGCTCTCCTCGACCGGCAGAAGATCTCCCAGGAATGGGTCGAGCCCGTGAACGAAGTCCTGCGCGTCACCGAAGGGCACGAGGAACTCATTCCGGGGGACCACGATTGGCAAATCGAGTTTGTCGCCCGGGAAGATAGCCTGGATTGGCTGCTCGCTGCCGTGGCCCACTCGGCCGCTGAAATCATTGCCGAAGGCGCCAACGCGCGGCTCCGCCTCTGCGCCAACCCAACTTGCGGGCTTTTCTTCTACGACACTTCCCGCACGCATCGCCGCCGGTGGTGCTCCATGACCGTTTGCGGCAACCGGCGCAAAGTAGCTGTGTTTGCGCGTCGTCACGCTGCTGCCCGCAACACCAAACCCTGAGGCCACGAGAGCCGCAAAGCCGGGACCGTCACTTGACGTACTTGGGCGGCTCCCCCTTCGACCACGGGTCGTAGGCATGGGCGAACACCAGGCGCTCAGCCACCGGCGGGTGCGAGTACAGCCAAAAAGTAACGAACGGCGGCGGATTCGGATCGGACAAATCCAGTTCTCCCAGAGCCTGAAAAGCATGAGCGCCAACTTCGGAGGAATTAGGAATCAAGCCATGCGTGATCTCTAGTCCGTACACGTCGGCGGCATGTTCCTCCATCCGGCTGAACCAGTTGATGGCCGGGGAAGAGAAAAACAGCAGAATCTCCAGCAGCAGCAAGAGCACCGCAAGCGACGCCCAATCTTCCGGCCCCGGAATCTTCCAATCGCGGCCCCAGCGGTCGAGCGCCCAATGCAATCCGCGAAATAAGAGATAGAGTGCAATGAGCAACGCTAGGGCTCCCGCCAGGAAGCCTTTCCAGACATGCCCAAGAACATAGTGGCCAAGTTCATGGCCCACGACGAAGAGTGTTTCTTCATTCGTGGTCTTTTGAATCAGCGTGTCCCAAATCACGATGCGCTTCGACGCTCCCAAACCGGTCACATAGGCATTGATGGCATTGGTTTTCCTGCTCGCCGCCATCAGGAACATGCGTTCCGGAGGGATCGGCACGCCCGCGCGCTTGGTAAGTTTCTCAATCGAAGCGACCAAATCGGGATGCTGCGCGCTGAGCGGTTCGAATTTGTTAAACAGCGGATCAATCACTAAAGGCATGATCACGATGATGACCAGCAGAATGGCGGCCGCGGGAAACCAAAACAGCAACCACCAGCGCCGCGGGCTGAACCGCATGACCGCGAACAAAATGAGCACGAAGATAATCCCAAAAACGATGCTCACCAGCTCTTCCTTGGTCCAGTCCCAGAGCCACGAGCCCCAGCCTTCAACCGATTGCTCGTAGTCGAGGGAGAGGTGATGCCAATACAGTCGCACGGGAAGACCCAGCACATCGACCAGCAGGAGAAGCAGCGGAACAAAAACCAATCCCTGGATCCAGCGCTTGGCGCTGGCGTTTTCGGCGATTTCGCGAAGGCGCGCGGCAATTCCCAATCGAAGAATCAGAAAAAGGAAAACGACGCCCAGAAGGTAGGAGAGAAAATACAAGGTATAGCCCGCGCGCGAATACGCTACCGCCTTCTTATATTTTTCATGGGAGAGAGTGTATTGTTCCGTCTTTGTTTGTTCCGGACTGTTCGTGACGAGCGGGGAAATCTCCGTTCGAGGCGGAAGCTGCGCGGCCGACCGGGCTGTGCTGCTCTGAGCCAGTGAAGCAGGTTGTGATTGCGCCAGGCCGGACGCCACCGCGGGCAAAAGAAAAAGAGTCGGAGTGGAGATCAGTAGCGCGAGACGCTGCCAAGAATTCCATGGCCTCATAAAAAGGCCCTAAAATTTATCTGAACCCGTTTTCCGCACATAGAAACTGTCTGAGCCAATCGCGCCACGACTATGCAGCACAGCCTTCCCGAGTGTCAGACTTCATCCCCTAGGTTGGACGGAGCAGATCGCGAGAACGTTTCTATTCCTTAAACGCGCGCGATGGGAACTACGGTGTGGTTTTGGGATGCGCCGTCTTCAGGCAGTAATTGCGCACCGCGCCGCTGGTCGCCACGCCAATGTGGATGAAGGACGTCCAACGTTCCAGCTTGTGGTGGCCATAGCGATGGAAGAGATAAGAGGCTCCGATGGAGGAGCCGGTCGTTGCCGCTTCTACACTCGCGAACGCGGCATGATTGTCCACCACCTCGTTAGTAAGAAAAATTTCCTGTCTGCCGCGCCTCCGCATGTTCAGAGTTGAAAAATAATCGAGCGTACGCGCTGCTGCCACGCCCGCGAACAGCCCGGTATTTTCCTTGTCCCGGAAGGGGTGTACGGGCGGAATATTCTCTTCCTTCTGCAGGCTGATCTTGGCCGCGTTTTCCGAGACACTCGATGACTCCCGCTTTGTTGGGTCCTGCGCGTAGGAGGTCTTCGGCCCGCAACATGCCGCAGTCAGCATCACACTGAGCACTCTGAGCTTCCACATTTCCGTCCCGCCTGGTCGAATTCCTTTCTCCGTGACTGCCGTATTATCGCAGCTAGTGCGACTTTTCTCCTCGGAAAAACACGGGTGCCCTTCTGTTGGCGCATTCGCAACGCTTTTCGACTAGAGGTTGTCGTGGCAGTTCAGCGGCGGTATCCTGAAAATTGAATCGATTGAGGATTTCCTAAGGAGTGGCCTATGCCCCGCCCCCTACTGCTTGGCTCTCTCTTCGCAGCTCTCCTGGCTTGGGTGTTCGTCCCGGTTTGCTTTTCCCAGTCGCAAGATTCTCAATCTGTTTCGGAAGCCGCGCGCCGCGCTCGCGAAAAGAAAAAGGATGCCGCCAAGCCCGCCAAGGTGATCACCGACGAAACCCTGGACGTGAAAAAGGGTGACGTGCAAAGCGCCGTGGCCGAAGAAGACAAGATACCTGGGGCTCCCGATGCAAAGGCGCAAGCGGCGGCCGGCTCGGCCACACCGAATGCCACGACGCAGGCGGGGAAGGACGAAAAATTAAAGAAGGAAGTGGCGGCGGTCAAAGAGCAGCTCAAGGAAACGCTGGGCGATCTCGACCTTCTCCAGCGCGAAAACAAGCTCGACCAAGATGAATATTATTCGAAACCGAACTACGCGAGCGACACCGCGGGAAAACACAAGCTCGACGAGGAGCAGCAGCAGATCAGCAACAAACGTCAGGAAGTCGAGCGTCTGAAGGCCAAGCTCGCCGACTTGCAAAGGTCCCTCGCCGAATCTTCGTCCTCTCCCTCCCAACCTTAGCCCGTCAGTCGATTCCGTGAATGCGCAAGCTCACCAGCTTGTCGATGGTCAAATCCTTCATGCCGCGGGACTGCAGCTTGCTGATGTACTCGGGCGTGACTCCGTGAATCCGCATGGCAATGAGTTGGTCCGGCTCGGGATGGGAATAGCCGAGCTTCTGCACGGCAGAGATGAAATCCGGTGATACCCCGTGAATCCGAAAAGCGATCAGCTTGTCCAGTTCCACGTGGTCGTAGCCGCATTTTTTCAATTCCGCCATCCATTCCGGTGAGGCTCCGTGAATGCGCATGGCGATCAGTTTGTCGGGTTCCGGATCGTAGCCGGCCTGGCGGACGCTTCTGACCATTTCCGGTGAAACGCCATGGATGCGAAACGCAATCAGCTTGTCGCTGTCTGTGACCGGGAGTCCCGCAGCGCGAAGATCGGAAACCAATTGCGGTGACACGCCGTGAATCCGGAAGGCCATCAGTTTGTCGCTATCGGACGTATTCACTCCGGAAGAGCGAATCTGATCGATGAATTCCGGTGTCACGCCGTGAATCCGGAAGGCCATCAGTTTGTCTGTATCCAGCCCCGGTACATTCCTTGCCTTAATTTCCCGAGCGAACTTCAGGCTCACGTCGTGAATCGCCATGGCCCACTGTTTTTCTCCGTCGATCCCGTCGAAACCTAAGGCCTTCATCTCCTGCACGTATTTCGGATCGGAGATGAAATGGAAAACTCCCGCGCCGTCGCCATCCTTAACGAAACCCTCGCACTCAAATCGGCCGGCGTCCCGGGTGATCGTGAAATTCACATCCTGGCGGCCCGGTTTCGAGAGATCCAGACCGGTGAGCTCTTTCACCTCCCAGTCTGTGCTGGAGTGAAAGTGATGCCCGCCGTGCGAATCCATGATCGAAACTTCCACTTTTCCCGGCTCATCCGAGCGGTGAATCGTCCAGTCACCGCTCTGTGTTTGCCCACGCAAGGCCGTAGCCAGCCCGAACGCCGCGCCGCCAACAATCAGAATCAGTCCCATCACTCGATTGAAATTCATGGCCCTTCTCCTGTTTCCTACAAACGCCTAAATAACGCCTGCCTGTTTGAGAGCGAGCAATTTGTCGAGCGTCAGGTTTTGAAACCCGTGCTTGCGCGCCTTCTCGATGAATTCGGGCGTAATCCCTTGCACCTTCGCGCCAATGAGTTCTTCCACCCCCAGCTTGAAACCCAGGTCTTGCATGGACTTTACATATTCGGGAGTGATGCCCTGCACCTTCATCCCGATAAGGTTGTCCACGTCGGGCTTTAAGCCTGTGGCCTGCAGGCCGCGAACGTACTCCGGCGTGATCCCTTGCACTTTCATCCCGATGAGGTCATCCGCATCGGTCTTCAGACCCAGCGCGTCGATTTCGGTCACATATTGAGGAGTGATTCCTTGTACTTTCATTCCGATGAGATTTTCCGGGTCCGCCTGGAGACCAAGTTCACGCATTTCCCTTGCATATTGTGGCGTGATTCCCTGCACTTTCATCCCGATCAATTCATCGATGCCAAGGTTCGGAGCGATGCTGCGCATTTCGCGAATGTACTCCGGCGTGATGCCCTGCACGCGCATGCCGATGAACGCTTCTACCGTGGGCTTCATCCCCAAATCGTGGATTTGCTTGACGTAGGCCGGCGTCACGCCCTGAATCTTCATGGCGATCAATTCGTCGGCGGAGAGGTTCTTGAATCCCGCTGTCTCCATCGCGTCGAGATAGGACTCTTTGTTTGCCGTTTGGCGCTGTTCTTTGTCCTTATCCTTGTCTTTGTCGGCCTGTTCGGTTGAAGCAGAGCTCCTTGTGTAGGTCGAAGCCTTAGCCGGCCGCACTACGATCACCCTGCGGCTTCCTTGTTCCTGCGCATGATTTGCGTTTGCCTTACCCCCCAGCGCGGCATGCGCTACACCAAGAAACGCATGGCCTGCCAGCAGCGCTCCCGCCAGGCACGCCACGGCCACAGCCATGCCCGCCATGCGGAATCTTCCCGCGGCTCCCTCCAGACCGAGCAGCCGCACGACGCGCTCGGAAAGCGGGCCGCGATTTGCCGCCATCAACAAAGAGGGCGCCGTGCGCCACTCCTCCATCAGCGCGAGTGCGCGCGCGTAGTTTACGGCGTCGCCGCAAACCGAAACGGCTTCGTCGTCGCAGCAATGTTCGCGCTCCGTACGAACCCGCTGGCTCACCCACCATACCGCCGGGTGGTAAAAGAGCAGCGTCTCGACGCCAATCTGGAAAAGATTCACGAAACAATCCAGCCTGCGAATGTGCGCGAGTTCGTGCGCGATGATCATTTCAATCTGCTCTTCGCTCAGTCCTGTCAGTGCTTGCGCGGGCAACAGCACCATCGGGCGAAACCAACCCAGCACCGCGGGCGCGTCCAACCGCAAGCATTGGCAATAATGGATCACGCGTGCGAGCCCCATTCTTTTCTGTAATACCAGGCATTGCTCGAAAAGTTCCCGCGCCAGCGGTTTAATTTCTCTGCGGCGCATCTTTTCGATCACAAATAACCCTCCCGCCGTCCGCAGACTCAGCAGCAGCACGCCCAGGAACCACACTTCCACGCATACCAAAATCCCCATTGGCTGGCCCGTCGGAATCTCCGGAGGCGGGGCGCTGAGACGCGCCGTGACGGATACGCCTTCGACCGGTTTCACCGCAATGGCGGAAGCTCCCCGCGCCCCGTCCGTGACGGCCGGATCCTCTCGCCCCATCAGGGCCGTGAAGGTGACTACCGGCACCGCCATCATTAGGACCAGCGTGACTACCGCCAGGGCGTAGCGTGGCGTAGCCCGCCGGCAGACCGTGTTCGCCACCGCGAACAGCGCTGCGAGCGCCGCCCCTTGCCAGACGAAGTGGAGCAACGTCCAGCCGAGCGCTTGCAGTAATTCAGGAGAGATTCCCTGCGCCAGGGTTCTCATCGGTGTCTCCTCTCGTACTCATCCAGGAGGCGGCGCAACTCGTCCAACTCTTTCTTGGAGGTTCGCCGGCCTTCGAGGGCATGAAGCATCAAATCACTCGCCGAGCCTTCAAATACCCGCTGCAGCACGTCACCCACCAGCTGGCGCTTGGTTTCTGTGGCGGGCTGACAAGCTTCATAGACGTGCGCGCGCTGGTCTTTGTCTCGGCGCACGAGGCCTTTGGCGGTCATAATCTGCAGGAGCTTCAGCACGGTGGTGTAGCCGAGTTCCTTCTTCTCGCTCAGCGCTTCGTGGACTTCGCGGACCGTCGAGGGCCCGCGCCCCCACAGCACGCGGAGAATTTCCAGTTCCGAAGCGGTGGGCTTTTGCAAGGGTTCCTTGGACATGGCCGGGAGCCTACTACGAAGAGTTTCGTATTGTCAACGAAAATCTTCGTAGTTCCGAAGGCGCCGGCTCTTGTGTCCCGCGGTCAATCCATCGGTGTGGTTTTGTTCACTTGGGCTCAAGAACTAGGGGCAGGCCGTTCTTGGTGTTGCCCACGATGACCACCTTGGCGTTGGAACTGGAGGCCAGCTTCTCCGTGGCTTCGATGCCTTTCCATTCGAGCAATTGCGGGCTGATCCCGGCAGCCACGATCTTCTGGAAGTCGGCGATGCCCTGGGCCTCGATGCGCTTGCGTTCCGCCTCCTGTTTTTCTTTCTGCAGGATGAAGTTCATGCGCAGAGCATCCTGCTCGGCTTGCTGCTTCGCTTCGATCGAACCCTTCAGCATGGCGGGCAGTTGGACATCGCGGAGCAGCACGTTTTCCACAATGACTCCGCGCGGAGAAAGCTGCTTGGTCAGTTCGTCCTGAATCTGCTGCTGGACCAATTCGCGCGCGTTGGTGTAGAGCGCGTTGGCGGTGTGCGCCGAAGTGGACGCGCGAATGGCAGCGCGCAGCGTGGGCTCTATGATCTTGTCCGCGTAATTCTCGCCGATGGATTGATACACCTGCGCCGCCATGTTTTTGTCCAGATGAAAAAGGAGAGAAGTGTCGAGCGCCAGAATAAGCCCTTCGTTGGAAGGCACGTTGGCGCTCTCTTTTACGGACTGCGTCTGGATCGAGAGCTTTTGCACGGACTTGAGAGGATTCAGCAGATGAATCCCTTCCTGAAGAGTTTCGCCGGTCACTTTGCCGAACAGCGTCAACACACCCACGTTGCCCGTGGGAATCGATGTCGTACTGGACATTAGGAAAATAATCGCCAGCAGCAGGATCGCAAGCTGCAGGATTCGTTTTCCCACGCCCCTCAAGTTTGGCATTGACGGCAAACCACCACCGAGTTCATTCCCTGTCGGATTCGGCATTTCTTCCTCCATTTCGCGGCTTGTTCACACACCCGCTCGAGCCGCGCTACTCTCATTGGTTATTACGCAAACGATTCCCTCGGATTTTCTGACCGTTTCCGCGAGCGAATGGTGCAGCGCTCGCCCGTCCGCGTGTGGCTTGCGCCCGCGAAAGCTTCTTGTGGCGCAAGCCACGATTTTCACAGCTGCAACCTTACCACAATATCTTGTGGTGTTTTCCTCTTGACACCAAACTTTGCTCAAGGCAAAATGCGCGCCATCAAGGGCGCTGTTCCCGCGCGGTCCCGGGTCCGTGGCTTCCGGCCACGGATGCTCGGGCCAAGCGCTCTCGGGTTCGCGGGAACGCGGCGAGCAGCTTGGCCTCCGGTAATTCCGGGCGTGCGCGGCCGTTACGGGACGAAGCAGGGTATAAAGCCTGGCTTCGGAGCAGGCTGGCCACGGGAGCATGTCGCGGCGCGATGGGCCGAGCTTTGTGGCCTTTGAGGAGAAGCGATGCAATACCTGCCCGGCTTGACGGTGCAATGCATCAATCCTTCGTGCAAAGCGCGCGGCCACTGGCTGCGGGTGGACGCGACAGGCCCCGTTGCTAACGACGGCCGTTGCCCTTCCTGTGGGGACTTTCTTCGCAACGTGCCGCCGCCGCTCGGCCCGCACTTCCGCATGCGGCCTCGTTCGCTCGCGGCGCGTCCGCCGCTTCGGCCTCGTCCGCGGTGACTACTTCTTCGTTTTAGCTGGCGGACAGATCCGTCGATCGTCCGTGGTTAGAACGGTTTCGAACAGACTCTCGATTTTTGCAGACAGCGCAGGACCGACCTGTCCGTTTGATTCGCTTTGAGGCGGCCAGCGATTCCCAAACAACAAGACGAGGACGAGAAGCATAGCAGGGTGGTGACGGCTAGCTCTCGACGAGGCCTTTTTCGAGCATCTCTTCGTCGGTGAGCCACAGATCCGGGATGTTGGCGGAGCCGAGGCGAAGGATGTCTTCCAGGGCGCCGCGCACTTCGCGGAGATGAAAATCGACACCGATGCGCTCGAGCAATTCGATCAACGCCTGGGCGCCCACAGCTTCAACGGGTTTCGGGCGCGTACCGTTGGGGTTCAGGCGGTGGTAAGTAACAACGTAAATGGCCCGGGGGCCGGCACCGTGGCGGTCAATGTGAAGGAAGCCACGGGTTTTGGGCTGGGCCGGGGCGAGCCGCGCTGCTACACCTGAACCGGAGGCGTGAGCGCTCATCGTGTTTGCGGTCTCACTTTGCTTGCCTGAAGTTTCCTTTCGCGAATTCGGCCAGAGCAGATGCTCAAGGATAAAAGATAAGACCCATCACGAAGAGCAGCGGCGCAAAGCCGCTGCTAGGAAAACAGTCATATCTCAGCTACAGCCGCTGGTGCTGCCGCAGTTTTCGCATTTGTAGCAAGCGCCGTTCGGGACCATCAGCATGCCGCACTCGCTGCAGGTAGGTGCGCCTTCATGGGCGTTGGTCGGCTTGAGAGGCTCGGGCGTCCAGTTGACTCCCGAGCTGGCAGATATTGCCGGGGATACCGCAACAGGATGAGCGGAAACCGGCGTTGCTGTCCCGTGCTCCCCGCTCAGCTTAAGGTAATCGGAAGAGATAAACCGCCCGCCGAGCCACCGCGCGATGTAATCCAGCACGGAAGAAACGAAGCGGATGTTGGGATTCGAGGTGATACCGGAAGGCTCGAAGCGCGTATTCAGCAGCTTGTCCACAAAAGCTTTCAGTGGAACGCCGTATTGCAGGCCGAGCGAGATGGTCAGCGCCAGGCCGTCCATCACGCCAGAGAGCGTGGAACCTTCCTTGGCCATCTTGATGAACACTTCACCCGGACGCCCATCGTCATACATGCCCACAGTGATGTAGCCCTCGTGGCCGCTCACGCTGAATTTGTGGGTGACGGAAGCGCGCTCGTAGGGCATTTTCTCGCGCTGGGCGCGAGCGAAAAGTTCGCGTTGCACGGGCTCGGCTGCTGCCATCGCCGGTGCGGGCTCAGCTTTCTTTTCTTCCTTCCTGGCGTCCTTAGCGGCGCTGAGGGGCTGCGACCGCTTGGAATTGTCGCGGTAGATGGCTACGGCTTTCAGGCCCAGCCGCCACGATTCGATGTAGGCGTTCATGATGTCTTCGACGGTGAACTGTTCGGGCATGTTGATGGTTTTGGAGATTGCGCCGGAGAGGAACGGCTGCGCGGCGGCCATCATCTTGACGTGGCCCGTCCAACTGATCGAACGCCCGCCGCCCGCAGGCGCGAGCGAACAATCAAACACCGGCAAATGCTCTTCTTTGAGGTAGGGCGCGCCTTCAATTTTGGCGTTCTTATCAATGTAAGAAACGATTTCGCTGGACTGCTCCGGCGTGTAGCCGAGCTTCATTAGCGCCTGCGGCACGATGTTGTTGACGATCTTGATGAGCCCACCGCCGACGAGTTTCTTGTACTTCACCAACGCCAAATCGGGCTCGATGCCCGTGGTGTCGCAATCCATCATGAAGCCAATGGTGCCAGTAGGGGCAAGCACGGTGACCTGAGAATTCTTGAAGCCAAACTTTTCGCCGTGATGCAACCCCGTTTCCCAAGCTTCCTGGGCCGCCAAGAACAATTCCTGCCGGACATGTTCGGGCGGGATGCCGCGCATGGCTTCGCGATGCATGCGGATGACCTCGAGCATCGGCTCGCGGTTGACTTCGAATCCGGGGAATGGGCCCATGCGCTCGGCAATTCGCGCCGACTGCGCGTAAGCTTCGCCGCACATCAACGCCGTGATGGCGCCGGCCATATCGCGGCCTTCGACGGAATCGTAGGGCAACGCCATGGACATGAGCAGCGCGCCGAGGTTGGCGTAACCGAGCCCGAGCGGGCGGAAATTGTGGGAGTTCTCCGCGATCTTCGGCGTGGGGTAGCTGGCGTTGTCAACCAGGATTTCCTGCGCGGTGATCGTCACGTCCACGGCATGCTGGAAGGCCGGGACATCGAACTGGCCGCCAGGTGTGACGAATTTCAGGAGATTCAACGACGCGAGGTTGCATGCCGTGTCGTCCAAGAACATGTATTCCGAGCAGGGATTGCTGGCGTTGATGCGCGCCGTGTTCTTGCAGGTGTGCCAGCGGTTCACGGTGGTGTCGTACTGCATGCCCGGGTCGCCGCAGTGCCAGGTGGAGCCCGCAATCTTCATCATCAGGTCGCGCGCGCGCAGCTTTTCCACGGGCTGACCATCGTGCACGTTCTTCGTCCACCAATCCTTGTCGTCGATGACTGCGCGCATGAAATCGTCGGTAACGCGCACGGAGTGGTTGGCGTTCTGGAAGAAAATGGAGCCGTAGGCATCGCCGTCAATCGAGCTATCGTAGCCCTGCTCGATCAGCACATGGGCTTTGCGCTCTTCCTTCATTTTGCATTCGATGAATTCGACGATGTCCGGATGGTCGATGTTGAGGATGACCATCTTCGCGGCGCGGCGCGTTTTGCCGCCGCTCTTGATGACACCGGCGAAAGCGTCGAAACCTTTCATGAAACTGACGGGGCCAGAAGCGATCCCGCCGCCGGAGAGCGTTTCTTTGCTTCCGCGGAGAGTAGAGAAATTCGTACCCGTGCCCGAGCCCCACTTGAACAACATGCCCTCGGTCTTCGCCAAATCCATGATCGAGCCCATATCGTCCTTCACGGAGTTGATGAAGCACGCGGAGCACTGCGGCTTGGGCTGGACGCCAACGTTGAACCACACCGGGGAGTTGAAGGCCATCTTCTGCTCGACCAGCAGGTGAGTCAGTTCATCGCGGAAAGCATCGCAGGAGGCGGCATCGGCGAAATAGCCGCCCGCTTCGCCCCAGCGGACAATGGTATTGGCCACGCGGCTGATGAGCTGCCGGACCGACGATTCGCGGTCGGGAGCGCCCATTTTGCCGTGGAAGTACTTGCTGGCGACGATGTTGGTGGCGGTTTGCGACCAGGTTTTGGGGACTTCGACATCTTCCTGGCGGAAGATGGTCGCGCCCTTTTCGTTGCCGATCAGGGCGACGCGCTTTTCCCACTCGACGGCGGCGAAAGGAGATTTCTTGCCGTCGGTAAAGTAGCGCGAAAAAGCCAGACCTTTCCCCGCGCGTGCCGAAGTTTTCTCTCGAGCCGCATCCGTCGCCGGCGAATTTCCGCTCAGAGCCTGTTTCATGGTTGCCATATGTCCCTCCCGCGCCATGGGATCCCGCCAGCGTACGGGGGGACCCTTAGTATTTTACTCCCCTGTCGGGGGCCATGCTTCGCTTCAAGGGCTGGGTCTGAAGCAAACCCAAGGCGATGCGGGGCTTCCTGGAAGGCGCGAGCGAAAAAAGACGACTGCCGAGCAGTCGCAAGACGGTTTGCGCGAAAGACCATGCTCTGCCGCTGGCCGGCAAACGGCACTCGGCCTAACAGCAGACAAGTCCGCAGCAGACGGGGCTCGCAGACATCCCTTCGCGCTGGATTTTTTCGCTAAGAACCGGGTGGCCTTCCGTGGGCCCAGGAACCTTCCGTGCGACTCGACTCGGTCCCTTTGGTGCTTCCACATCCCCCGAATCTGGAAAGGCAGTATCAACCGATGCGCCAAGTCTGTCAAGAGAAAAACGCAAAATGTGGCGAATCTTTTGGCACCACGTCTATTTGTAGTGGTCCATTTTCCGGCTAACTTCTGGGGCATCCACACTTTTTGCACAGTTTCTCCTCGCGCTACACTTACTGGCATCCAACCCCTGATGAAGCGAACTTTTTTCTTTCTGCTTTTCTCGGGACTGCTTGCTTCGCAACTAACTTGCGCAAGAAAAAACTGCCGCGCAACCGGCCGCTCCTGCGGCCATGCTGCCCGCTTACGGCGAAAAACTGCACCTCACAGGAATTCACAACGCAGGAAAAATTGACGATGTGCTTTACCGCGGGGCGCAGCCCGAACAAGCAGGACTTAAAGAGCTGAAAAAGTTGGGCATCACAACCATGGTTTGACCTGCGAAGCGAAGACCACGACAAATTCGCGAGGGAGCTCCGCGCCGCTGCCGCTCTCGGAATCCAGGTTGTACACATTCTCCGGTGAGCGGATGGGCGCCGCCGAGCGAAGAGCAGGTGGCCGAGTTTCTGGAATTGCTTCGCGATAATCCGAAACAAAAGGTTTTTGTGCATTGCCACTTTGGGCACGACCGCACCGGAGTGTTTGTCGCCGCTTACCGGATGGCGGTGGACAAATGGTCGGCTGAACAAGCCTTGGGGGAGATGCGCTTCTTCGGCTTCAACGGCTTCTGGCACCCCTCGATGAAGAAGTTCATCCGCGGATTTCCAGCGCACATGCGTTCCGTGACGGGGCGCCGAGGGCTGGTTGAGGCTGCCCCGCCTTAGAGTGAACCGCGGCAGTCTTAAACTCTCGAGCAACGCCTGTACTTCCTCGACTAGCTCTTGGAACCCCATTTATTATGAAAAGGTTAGGACCTGTACTGGCGTTTTTTCCTAGTACTGACGTACCCCGGAAAAACATTACCCTCGCTTCATTTCGCCCCTCGTCCGACTTCCTTACTCTTGAGTCCCTTGATGGCAAAACCTCTTCGGAGGGGAGAGACGGTATGCAGGTTGGACGATACGAAATTCTAGAAATCATCGGTTCGGGAGCCCACGGGCGAGTGGCACGGGCGCACGATCCGCTCATCGGCCGTTTGGTGGCCATCAAGCTTTTCCCCAAGGAATTGGCGCACGGAGAAGCGCGGCAACGGTTCATTCAAGAAGCGCGCGTGGTGGGGCAGCTTTCGCATCCGGCAATCATCACGTTGCACGATATGGGGATCGACGAGGCCGGCCATACGCCCTACTTGGTGATGGAATATCTCGAGGGCCAGCCGCTCGATCGCATTCTGGACAAGCGCAGCGTGCCATTTCAGAAGGCTTGCGCATGGGCCGGGCAAGTGGCCAGCGCGCTGGCAGTGGCGCACCGCAAGGGCGTGATTCACGGCGACGTGAAGCCCGCAAACATGCTGATCACCGAGGACGGACGCGTGAAGCTAATGGACTTTGGCATGGCGAGGCTCGCCAGTCATGATACGAAAACGACGGCTCTCGCAGGAACGCCTGCTTATTGGTGCCCGGAGCAAATTGTGGGCAAACCGCAGGATGCGCGTTCCGACATGTTTTCTCTGGGCATCGTTCTTTATGAAATGGTGACCGGACAGCGGCCGTTTGACGCGGATTCGCTGCAAGGTGTTTGCACCCGCGTGCTTTCTTCGACGCCGCTTCCGCCGTCGCACGCGAATCGTTCGCTGCCGGCGGCGTTCGATGACATTGTGGCGCGCTGCTTGGCAAAAGATCCGGCGGGCCGTTACGCAGACGGGGAAGCTCTAGCGCAGGAACTTTTCCCTCTCGCGCGGCACACGCCGCTTCCGGGTCCCGCGGCGCAGGCCAGCAGCAACGGTAACGGGAACAGCTTACGCGACCGCGCTGGCCGGCTTTTGCGCTCAGCTTAAATGCTTACCCTGCAAAAAGGCCGTTACAAAGCGCTGGAGTGCATCGGGTCGGGAACCACGAGCTCGGTGGAACGGGCGCGGGACAATGTCATCGGCCGGGCCGTGGCCCTGAAAACTCTCATCCATAATTTCGGCGACGATCTGGAAGAGCAATTTCTCCGCGAAGCGCAACTGGTGGGCCAGCTCTCGCATCCGGCCATCGTGCAACTCTACGACGTAGGCATCAACGAAGAAGGCAGGCCGTTCCTGGTAATGGAATACATCGCCGGGAGAACTTTGGAAGAGTACCTCGAGTCGAACACGCTCACTTTGCAGCGAGCTTGCGCCTGGGCCGCTGACCTGGCCCGCGCCATGGCGCTGGCGCACCGCACGGGAATCATCCACGGCGACATCAAACCGGGGAACATTTTTGTGACGCCGGAAGAAAAGGTGAAGCTGGGTGACTTCGGCATTGCGCGCCTGGCAACGCAGGCTTCCGTCACCGAGCGGGTGAAGGGCACGCCCGCTTACCTGGCGCCCGAGCAGATTCTTGGCGCGCGGCAGGACCAGCGTTCGGACCAATTCTCATTCGGGATCGTGTTCTATCAACTGCTGACGGGCGCTCGTCCGTTCGAAGGAAATTCCGTCGGGGCGGTATGCTCGGAAATTCTCTACGCGGAGCCGGTGCCGCCGTCGAAACGGAATCCTGCGGTGCCTCGCGAACTCGATCGCGTAATCGCGCGCTGCCTGGCAAAAAATCCGCTGGAGCGATTCGACTCTTTCGAGCAATTGGTCACCTTCCTTTATCCTTACACGCGCTCGCGGCCGCGCCCCCCGGCTTTGCGAACAGGGAAGCGCTCTTGGTGGATGCAGCCTTCGAAACAAAGGGAGATTTGGCTGGTTGCTGCGGGCGCGTTCCTCCTGGCGGCTGCTTTTCAGTTTCCGCAAGTGCTGCGTACCCGGTTTCGAAATCCTCCCGCGCCGACGCGTTTCTACTATCATCCGGGCGCTCCCTATGAAGCGCTCCGCTATACCAGGCAACCTTCAAGCATGGAACCACAGCCAGAGGCGGAGATTCCGGACGAGCAGCCAAAGCAAACGGAGAAACAGCAGACCTCGCCGCGAATGATTCATTCGCAGAAAATTGCCCTGGCCACCCTGAATCGTCGCCCAACGAGCTCACCAAGTTCGACCTCCAAGCAATCCCCTGACGTTCTCCACGTCTCCCAAACACCTACTGGGAATAAGTGAGGCTTCGCCGCAGGCAGACACTGAAGAGAGCCTAATTTCTGATTGAAAGGAGAAGGTGCGCGCTAGTTGTGGCCCTGAAAGGGTTATGATTTACTCGTAGCGGAGCGCTTCGACAGGATCCAGTTTCGCGGCCTTGATGGCCGGCCACACGCCGAATACCAAGCCGATCGAGACGCTCACGGCAACGCCGGTGACCGCGGCCCATGCCGGCACTTTGCTCGGCCAGTTCAAACCCCATCGGATCAGAAGAATCACGAGATTCACAATGACGAGCGCAATGAGGCCGCCGGCGCCGGTTAACGTCATGGCCTCGAGGAGAAACTGCCAGGTGATGTCGCTCCGTTTTGCGCCGATAGCCTTGCGCACGCCGATTTCGCGGGTGCGCTCGGTCACGCTGACGAGCATGATGTTCATCACGCCCACCCCGCCGATGAGCAACCCAATTGAGGCGATGACGATCGTAACAACGTAGGTCATCTGCATGATGGAGTGAAATTCCTGGACCTGTTGCTCGGCAGTTTCGATGGAGAAATTGTCCTTGCCCCCATACGGGACGTTGCGGCGCCGTTCCAGCACTTCGCGCACTTGATCCACCATCTGATCTACCATTCCCGGCTTTGCCTGAATGCGCATGTTGAGTTCGTCGGCGTACGGATAGACCTTGCGGAAGGTACTGAAGGGAATGAGCACACGGCGGTCTTCGTCTCCCATGCCAAACCCGCCTTTGGGCTTCTCCACAACACCGACGACCATAAAGGGGGAACCGTCGATCATGACATCTTTTCCGATAGGATGGCCTTCGGGAAACAGCACGGGCGCCACGTTTTCTCCCAGCATCACGACCTTTTCCCGGTGCAGGTCATCGCCTTCGCTGATGAATCGGCCCTCAACGGTGGTAGCATTGGCGTAGACCTGGCCGAAATTGGGCTGCACTCCGCGAAAATCAATGGCCGTCACTTCACCGGCTTTTGTGCGAACCGAATGGGCCTGGTCCCAGCGGGCCATGATGAAGGCAGTAACGTTTTTGACCGCGGGACAACTGTCTTGGAGTGCTTTTTCGTCTTCAATGGTGAGGGGCTTGCGTTGCCGTTCCTCGAGCGGCGGCGGGCCGTTGTGCCGCCCCTGGTCCCATTTCGAGACAAACGCCGTATCCGCGCCGAACTGCTTGATTTGCTCTTCAATCTTCTGGTCGAAGCCCGAGAGTATCCCGGCGACAAGCATAATCACGCTCACTCCCAGGACCACCCCGAATACGGTTAGCGCGCTGCGCATTTTGTGCGCGCGAAGCGTGTCCATGGCTTGTTTCAGATTTTCACCGTGTGCTTGCGCCATATCCGCCGCCTTATCCCTCGGCCCGCAGCGCTTCGATGGGGTCGAGCTTCGCGGCGCGCGTCGCCGGGTAAATCCCGAAGAAAAGCCCTACGGAGGTCGACACCCCAAGGGACAAAATCACGGAGTTAATGGGCGTACTCATGGGAAAGGAGGACAACGCCCGAATTGCGTAAACCACGAGGTAGGCCGACAAGATTCCAATCAATCCGCCGGCCGCCGCGAGCACCGCAGACTCGGTCATAAATTGCAAAACGATGTGCTTTTTGCGCGCGCCGAGCGAGCGCCGGAGCCCGATTTCGCGCGTGCGCTCGGTCACGCTCGCCAGCATGATATTCATGATCACAATGCCGCCGACCACCAGGAATACGCTAACCAGCGCCATGGCCACAAAAGCCAGATTGCCGGTCAACTCGTGCCACAAGGCCATGATGGAATCCGAGCCCAGAATCGCGAAATTGTCCTTGGCGTCGTAAGGGACTTTGCGCCACGCGCGCATGAGCATGCGCGCTTCATCTTCGCAGGCTTGCATCATCTCCGCGCTCGGAGACTGCACGAAAATGGTCAGCCAGTCGCTCTGGCGGTGCCACTCCTTCCTATAGGTGTTCAGGGGAATGATCATGTAATTGTCTTGCGATTGCCCGAAAGCGCTGCCAAAGGGCTCGGCGACGCCAATGACCTGATAAGTGTGGGTTTCTGCGCGAATGGTTTTACCGATCGGATCCACGTTGGGAAAGAACTTTTTCGCCAGGTCGGCGCCGATAAAGACGACTTCCGAGCGGTGCTCGTCGTCGGCCTGAGTAATGAATCTTCCTTGCGCAACGTCGATGTTGCGCACTTGTGCGAAATTCGCGCTGGCCCCCATCACGTCGGTGTTTTCCATCTTGATGTCGCCGCTGCGCGTCTGCACGTTGCGGTCATCGATGGCGGCCACGGCGTTGGCCGTTTGCATGGACTCACGCAAGCGCATGTAGTCGTCGAAGGTAATCAGAGGGCGCTTCTGCGCTTTCTGGAATTCGTCCATGCTGGTGATGATGCCGAAGCGATCGACAATGAAAGTGTTGGCACCTAAGTTGGCAACGCGGTTGGCCACGTACAGGTTCAGGCCCGCGATCGCACTCATGACCACGACGAGCGTGGTGACCGCCATAATGACGCCGAAAAGCGTTAGGAAGCTGCGCAGCTTGTGAGCGCGGAGGGAGTCAACGGCGAGACGCAAGGTCTCCCCAACAGTGACGGCGGCCCGGCGGACTCTGCCCTGCTTGCTGGCAGCATCCGCCGGGGACGGAATCACTCGCGGAATTCCCATAAACCTGTCAATCGGCGTAACGCCCAAAACCGGCCTCCGACCTCACTCTGTACTACGTTTCACCTAAGCCATTCGTTCCAGAGACACCCGAGACTTCCTTCTTTTAGACGGGTAAACAGCCCCTTTGCTATGCCGGGCGTCCTGGGTATTTTAGGAAAGCCGCACGGCAGGGAGGGAAGGTCATTTAAACGCACATCTATTGTACCGTGCCCGGGGCACCAAACAGGTTCGCTGTAGTCTAACCAACAAGTCGGAATTCGCGCGCAAAGACTCCTAGGGCACCGGGCAATACCATTTCTTTTCTGTGAGTTACGATATATGGCTCCGGCGGCTACTAGGGAGGGAGTGCCCTATTGGTGCCCAACCTCCATGTTTCGGCCCGCAAAGGTGTACAACAATAGAGTAGGCTCGGCGAATCCAACCTTCTATAGCTGGGTGGGGCGGAGCTTCCGGGCTTTCAAACAATGTATCTCCCTAGATTCACACCCATTGCGGCGCTTCTTCTCGCTGTACCTGTTGGCTCGGCGGCCCAGTCGGCCGTGCCCGTGTCCGACCCGGCCGTAGCGGCCAACCCCTCCGGGCTGCTCGACCGCGTCATCGCCAATCAAAAAAGGGACGAACAGGCGCTTGAGGTCTACGAACGCATCGAGCGGGTGGAAACCCGGAAAAACCCTAACGATCGAGTGCCCTCCTCGGTAAAGATTAGCCGCGTCATTCCTTCCGGCACAGGGATGGACAAAATTCCCGTGAATGGCGATGGCATTCCCCCTGACCCGGCAGCCTACCGCGAGCGTCTGGAAGGTCTGGAACACGCGCTGACACTAATCGTGAACAACAGCCGCTCGCAGCGCGAAGCCTTGGAAAAATATGCGAAGCGCCGCAAGGACCGCAACGAGCTTATGGATTCCGCGCACAACGCGTTTCTTTTCACTTTTGTCGGCCGCGAGCCGCGCGGCGATCGTATGCTGACAAAATATGAGCTGACGCCCAATCCGGCGTTCAAACCCACCTCGCGCTTCACCTCCATTCTCCCTAAGGTGCACGGATACGTCTGGATCGATGAAGATGCCGCGGAACTCGCCCGCATAGAATGCGAGGTCACCGAGGACATTTCTTTTGGTTTGTTCCTAGGGAAGATTTATAAAGGCAGCCACTTCATGCAAGAACGGTACGAAGTTCAGCCGGGGCTCTGGCTGCCGACCTTTTCGCAATACGATTATGATGGCCGCAAATTTTTTTCGGGATTTTCCATCCACGAACGGTCATTTTATTCGAACTACCACTACATCGGCCCGCCCAGCCAAGCCCTCGAGGTTATTCGAAAAGAATTAGCCCGTGCCGACTTGAACAAAGCGGGCTCGACCGCCGCGGATCCCTGAGACCTTTCCCCTTAAACTGATAGCCACAAGATAGGCCCCGCACTCGGAAGAACTGGAGGAACCCGTGCTCCGCTCACTCTCTATTCCTGTTCTTGCGCTCGTTCTAGCGGCCATCCCCGCCATCGCGCAAACTACGGACCCGAACCCGGCTCCGGCTGCTTCAAAGCGGCAGGATTCCGCGTCTTCCACGGACACGAAAAAAGGCAAGAAGGTGCTGACGAATGAAGACCTTTCCAAATCAAGCGGAAAAATCTCTGTGGTGGGGAACGCGAAAGACAATACGGCGGACAAGCCGAAAGCCCTTTCTCCCAAGCCGGTGAGCCCGCGTTATGTGGCTTCCGTTCGGAGCCAAATCGAAAACTTGCTAAAGCAAATCGTGGACTTGGATAAACAGATTACGGATCTGAGGAATTTCAAAGCCGGTGAGCCTACCACCAACGCGAGCGGGGTAGAGATGGACAGAAGGTATGAAAGGGAACCTGTTGAGGTGCGGATCCGCGCCCTTGAGAGAAAGAAGATGGGCCTCCAATCGAAGCTCGATGCGCTTTATGACCAGGCGAGGAAGAAAGGAGTCGCCTCTGGCGAGCTTCCGTGATTTCGCCAGGCAGCCTTCAATTTGCAAATACATCAGTTCTTCGCCGGCTTTTTGGTTTCGAAGCGGATTTCTTTGAGCATCTCCGACTGGCGGTAAAGCTCCGTCTTGCCAGCAGGAAATTTGTTGATGCTGAGCATGAAAGCGAGAACCTCAGCGTCCTGCTGGCGCGTCAAGCGGCCCGGCTTGCTGAGCGGCATGGTTTTGCGAATGCGGTCGAAAAGATCGCCAAGCGTCAAACCATTCCAGTTCGCCTGGAACGCGCCGCCCGTCAAGGGAGGCGCGGACTCCCCACCCGTGAGCATGTCACCGTGGCAGGCAGCGCACTCCTTGCGGTAGACCTCTTCACCGCGCTTGGCTTGCTCCTCGGTATAAACGCCGTCCCAAACCGAGCGTGTCTCTGAGGCCTCTTGAGCGCGCAACAAGCAAAACGAAGATGCCATAAGCGCGAAGCTCGACAGGACCAACAGTTTTCTCATTCGCCCGCCGACGGCAGCGTGTAGGCAATATATTCGCCGGAGGACGGCCCGCCGCTCGTAGCCACAACGATGTATTGCTTGCCGTGGATCATGTAGGTCATCGGCGAGCCGCTTTGTGGGGCGGGCATATACACCGCACCCACTTCTTTCCCCGTGGCCTTGTCGTAAGCGCGTAGCATCGCGCCGCGCGGATGATCGGCCGTCGTGGTCACCTGCGCTTCGCCCGCGATGACCAGCGTCTTTGTGACCAGCGTCCCGACGTTGTACGTTTCCTGGCCGGTCCGCGGAATGTTCATGCCCTTCAAAAGGTCCGAATTGCGCACCACGTCCGGCGTTTCGCCGTGCGCGATTTGCCAGACGATTTCGCCTTTATCAAGATTGATGGCCGTGATGGTTCCGTAAGGCGGCTTGACCAAGGGCAAGCCGTCCACATCCAAGCGCACATACTGGCTGGCAGCCCGTTTCTTCGGCGGCTTCGGCGAATCGGCGCCAGCATTTTCGCCGGGCCCGCGCATGATTTGAACCTCTCTTCCCGCGACACCGGCAACGTAGTTCATGTCCGAGACATCCTTGGGCGCGGGCACCAGGCCGATCGGTTCGATGCACGAGTTGCACGCATACAGATAAGCAATATGCGTTTCGGGATCGTAGGATCCTCCGGGCCAGTTCGTTCCGCCGGAAGCTGTGCCCATCGTGAGCGTCCCGAGCGGGCCTTCGAGTTTGCTCACCGTCGGCGGCGTGAAAACCGGCCCCAGATGATATTTCGAGGCGATTGCTTTCGCTTGTTCGCGCAGCGCCGGAGTGAAATCAATCAGGTCGTCGATGGAGACGCCGTTGCGGCTGTACGCGGGCGGCTTCGAAGGCATGGGCTGCGTCGGGGAATACCATTCGCCGGGAACGTTGCCGACTTCGACCGCCTTTTCGGGCATGGGCCAAATCGGTTTGCCGGTGAGGCGATCGAAAACGTAAAGAAAGCCCTGCTTGGACGGCTGTGCTACGGCTTTGACCGCTTTGCCGTCTACCGTGATGTCCGCAAGGATCGGCCCGGAGGAAATATCCATGTCCCAGAGTGGATGGTGCACCAACTGAAAGTGCCACTTGCGCTCGCCGGTTTTCAGGTCCACACAAACGAGCGTTTCGCCGAATAAATTATTTCCTGGGCGATGACCGCCGTAGAAATCGCTAGTCGGCGATTCCACCGGCAAATACGCGAGCCCAAGTTGTTCATCCACGCTGATCTGCGTCCATACGCCGGTGTTGCCCGTGAATTCCGCTGAGTTGTTGAGCCATGTGTCGTAGCCGAACTCGCCTTTCTTCGGAATGGTGTGGAAAATCCAGAGCCGCTTGCCGGTGCGCACGTCGAAGCCGCGCACGTAGCCCTTGTTGTTGCGCATGCTTCGCGGTGTCATGCCTTCGCGAAACGCTGCGCCAACGATGACCGTGTCTTTCGCGACGACCGGCGCCGACTGAATGCCGATTTCCCCGGTCTCGAGGTCGGGCACCCATTCGCCGTTGTTCCACGCCGAAATGGTTTGAT
>Ga0209153_1000040_pt1 | contig 63791 bp, 58 predicted proteins | sample GraSoiAngelo_120_FD_185877 | JGI IMG/M metagenome (GOLD analysis project Ga0209153, IMG submission 185877) | Grasslands soil microbial communities from the Angelo Coastal Reserve, California, USA - 14_0919_09_20cm (SPAdes) (version 2) | ecosystem: Environmental > Terrestrial > Soil > Grasslands ... | reverse complement strand
ACCTGCACCGATGGCCTCACCGCACTGGCGCGCTTAGCCGGCGCGACACACTATGACTTGCTGCTGCTCGACCATGAGCTACCCGGCGCGTCGGGTCTGGACATCGTGCGTCGCGCGCGTAACCTGCGCCACAGGCAGCGCGTGCCCGTTATCATCTTGTCGGCCGGCGATTACGCGCTGGCAGCTTTGCGCGCAGGCGCAGACGAATTCTTGCGCAAGCCGGATGGCGTAGGTTGTCTGGTCGAAACCATTCGGCGGCTGCTTGCGCGCGGGCGAGGTGGTGTAGAATCGGTTTACGTTTGATCGTAGATTTCATGTCGAAGGAAGCAGCAGAGTTGCAAGCACAGGATAAGAAGACGCGCACGGAGACCGATTCGATGGGCGCGGTTGAGGTGGCGGCGGACAGGTATTGGGGCGCGCAGACGGAGCGTTCGTTGCATCATTTCAACATTGGCGCTGACGTGATGCCGCGCGAGTTGATCCGCGCGTTGGGTGTGTTGAAGAAAGCGGCGGCACTCGTGAATCAGGATTTGGGGAAACTGCCGGCGGAGAAGGCGCGTTTGATTGTGCAGGCGGCGGACGAGGTGATCGCGGGGCGTCTGGATGAGCATTTCCCGCTGCGCGTGTGGCAGACGGGGAGCGGGACGCAGACGAACATGAACGCGAACGAGGTCATCTCGAATCGCGCGATTGAGTTGGCGGGCGGCACGTTAGGCAGTAAGCAGCCTGTGCATCCGAATGACGATGTGAACATGTCGCAGTCATCTAACGACACGTTCCCGACGGCGATGCACATCGCGGCGGCGGAACAGTTGAACGCGCTCATCCCGGAAGTCGCGCGACTGCACGATGCGATTGATGCGAAGGCGCGCGAGTTTGCAGACGTGGTCAAGATCGGGCGGACGCACTTGCAGGACGCGACGCCTCTGACGGTCGGGCAGGAGATGTCGGGTTGGGCGAGTTTGTTAGAGCGAGACATTGAGCGGCTGAAGATGGTGTTGCCCGGACTCTACGATCTTGCCATCGGCGGAACGGCGGTGGGCACGGGGTTGAATGCGCATCCTGAGTTTGCCGAGCGCGCGGCGCAGAAGATCGCGGAGTTGACGGGGCTGCCGTTCAAGTCGCACCCGAACAAGTTTGCGGCGCTGTCGGCGCACGACGAGATCGTGTTTGCGAGCGGGGCACTTAAGACGCTCGCTTGTTCATTGATGAAGATCGCAAACGACGTGCGCTGGCTCGCGTCGGGGCCGCGTGCAGGCTTGGGTGAGCTTGTGCTGCCGGAGAATGAACCCGGCTCGTCCATCATGCCGGGCAAGGTGAACCCGACGCAGAGCGAAGCGCTGACGATGGTGGCCGTGCAGGTCTTAGGTAACGACGCGACAATCGGCTTCGCCGGCTCGCAAGGCAACTTCGAGTTGAACGTCTTCAAGCCGGTGCTGATCCACAACCTGCTCCACTCGATCCGTCTGCTCAAAGACGCTTGTCACGGCTTCGTTGACTACTGCGTCGCCGGTATCGAACTCAACCGCGCGCAGATTGACAAGCACTTGCGCGAGTCGCTCATGCTCGTCACCGCCTTGAACCCGCACATCGGCTACGACAACGCCGCCAAGATCGCCAAGCACGCGCACCACAAGGGCATCTCTCTGCGTGAGGCCGCGATTGAGTTGGGCTTGCTGACGGGCGAGCAGTTCGATGCGTATGTCAAGCCAGAAGAGATGACGCACCCGTGAGGAGCAGAAGGCAGAAGGCAGTCGGCAGTAAAAACAACTCTGCCTTAACTGCCTACCGCTTATTGCCTACTTTCCGGCGCGCATCTGAACATAACCTTCACGCATCTAAATATGTGCCTGCACCGATAAGGTTATTGACCGGTAGTGCAAGCAAGCTTTCGTGCGGAGCGGGAGCGCGGATTGGGCGCTTGCGCTCCGATTTTCAAAGTGCGATAGTTCGCGTTTCGCGGCCGGCTTGGTTGCCGTAATGAGGAGTGGAAGAAATGACGTTGGCAGTTGAAGCGAAAGCCCCTGCGCTGGAAGATTACTTCGGGTTGTCGGACGCGGAGTTGCACGCGCGCATTGAGGCGGCGCGGCGCGAACTCGGCACGCGGCTCGTCATTCTTGGTCATCACTATCAACGCGACGACGTGATCTGTCATGCAGACTACACGGGCGATTCGTTCAAGCTCTCGCAACTCACAGTCGAGCGCCCCGCAGCCGAGTTCATAGTCTTTTGCGGCGTCCATTTCATGGCTGAATCGGCCGACATCTTGAAGCCCGGCAGTCAGAAAGTGATCCTGCCGGACTTGGGCGCGGGCTGTTCGATGGCCGATATGGCTTCGGTCGAGCAGGTCGAAGACGCTTGGGAGCAACTGACAGAGATCGGCTTGGTCGGTGATTTTCGCGTCATGCCGATCACCTACATGAACTCGACGGCCGCGATCAAAGCATTCTGCGGCGAGCATGGCGGCGTGGTCTGCACTTCATCGAACGCCGTGCCGTTGTTTGACAAGAGCTTGAAAGAAGCGGACAAGCTGTTCTTCTTCCCCGACCAACATCTGGGGCGCAACACGGGCGTCAAGTTCGGCATCCCGCTCGAACAGATGGTGGTGTGGGATCCGTTCAAAGAGTTGGGCGGCAACACGGAAGAACAACTCAGAAACGCGCGTTTGATCTTATGGAAGGGCCATTGCTCCGTGCATGGCCGCTTCCGCGCATGGCACGTGGATCAAGTACGCAAGGAGGTGCCGGGCATTAAGGTGCTGGTGCATCCTGAGTGCGTGCGTGAGGTCGTCGAGCAGTCCGATCTAAACGGCTCGACCGAGTTCATCATCAAGACGATTGCCGCCGCGCCCGCTGGCTCGGCTTGGGCCGTCGGGACGGAAGTGAATCTCGTCAACCGCTTGATCAAGCAATTTCCAGATAAGCATATACGCCTGCTCGCGCCCGACCTCTGCATGTGCGCGACGATGTATCGCATCGCGCCGCAGAATCTCGCGTGGGCACTCGAATCGCTGCTGGCCGGCGCGGTCGTCAATCAGATCATCGTGCCGGAGGAGACCGCGCGTTGGGCGCGCGTCGCGCTTGATCGCATGCTGGCAATTAAATAAAGTCTGGAGTCTGGAGTCGAGAGCCTGGAGTCAGAAGAGGAAACTGTTTTATGACTCCAGACTCTCGACTCCAGACTCCAGACTCTTCCTCTTATGGCTGATCCGACAGACAAGGTCGCGGAGAACGTGCCGGGCACGTACTACGTGGACATGAATTGCATTGACTGCGATGTGTGCCGCGACACCGCGCCCGACAACTTCACCCGCTCGGACGAAGGCAACTACTCCTTCGTCTTCAAACAACCACAGACGGACGACGAGCGCACCCTCTGCGAAGAAGCACTCGTCTCCTGCCCGGTCGAAGCCATCGGCAATGACGGTTAAGCATAAGTTGATTGGTGCGTGAGATGGCTCGTTAGAGATTGCAAAGCCAACGTGCGAGAGACGCCACTTGATTTTCTGCCGTTAGGTTTGCTGCATTCTCAAGCGTTCCCACCTCAAGGTCAGCCCATATCTCTTGCGCCATCTTCTTCGCGATTGCAGCCCCGATAAAGAAAGTATGCGGTTTAAGCCCGTCCTGCGTGAAGACGTCCCGTATTCGGATGAGCGCCGTTCGAGCGGTCTTCCAATGCTCGTCAGCACCGGCCGGATCAATGCCGCCTTTGAGTTCTCCTAACGCGATGTAAGAATTGGTCAAGCCCAGCTTGGTTTTAAGTTCTGTTTGGCTGCAATTGAACAGGCACAAATCAACATTATTCTTCAGAAAAGGCACGGTCAGATTGTAAATGATCGGGCGCCGCTTCTTTCCTTTGCGCCAACTTAGACCACGCAGGTGCAACTCAATGTCAGAGTCATCTTCGGACATTGGCGTCCAAGTATTATTCGTTGCGTGCAACCACTGATAAGATACACTCGACAGCGCCAGTGTTGAGATGATGGCGCGGCTGAGCTTTCTCTGCGCTAATAATCCGCCGACATTACGCATTGAGCCACCTAGCGTATCGCCGCGCGTCAGCAAGAATCTGAACACAAGCTCCTCAACGAAGTTCGATCCCGCAGGGGCGAGAAAGTTTTCGATCAACCCTTGAATCGCGTCAGTCTTATCTTTAGGGTGTAGGTGTCCGGCAGCCTTATCTGATACACCTGCGGCAGTGAGCAAGGCGGGTTGTATCTCTTCGATTTTGCTTAGCTCGGTCGGAGTAGAAACAGTAGCTGTGATGATTTTGAGTGCTCGCGCTTGCTCAACGAAAGGCGTCGCACGCCGATTCTTCTCCAAAGCCAAAGCTACAAACCCGGCGCGAACGGCTTCGTAAGGCGTAACAAGATCATCGCTTGAGCTTAGGTGCAGGCGGTATGGCTTGGGCTTCGCCATCAAGCTTTTCTCCAGACATACACGCACTTTCGCGCAGGTTCGCGCCCGTGCTGGCCCATCTGCTGACTGCTGTTGCCCTTGCCGCTCGGCAGTACAAGAATCTTCTCTACGTGAAAGCCTATGCTCTCAGCAATGGCGGAAAGAATCAGATCGACGGAGATGCTGGCCCCAGCATAGCGAACGTTATCGTTGACCATAAGCAGCGGTGCGCCGGGCTTGAGCACGCGCGCGCACTCGGCAATAACGCAGGCCATCTCATAAAAATAACCACGCACCATACGCGGGATGCCATTATTGTTCAAACGGTCATGCGCTTTCTGTTCATTCAGGTAATGAAGGATTGACTGCAACAACTCTTGAGCGTCGGCGGCGGCAATGGCAGCGCCCCAGCGCGGACTCATCGCCAGCAAATCTTTAGCGCGATTCTCCACTGTGCAACTCAACATTTGCTGACGTAGTTCAGTCAACTCTTTCTCGCCGACGCCGAGCAGGGCCAGTTCTAGCGCATAAGTCCGCGTGTAATCGTAACGGTTGCAGTAAGGCGGCGAGGTGATGACGGCGTCGTAGGCGCAGTCGGGTAGGGTGGGCAAGACCGCGAAGCACGAGCCAGCATAGAGATATGTGCCGCCATGTTGTCGTTCGACCGGAAATAAGCCTGTCGCTTGTTTGGCCGTTTCAAGGTCAAACACGATCTCATTCAGCTTGGCGCAAATGGCTTGGTTGAATGTGAGTATCTGTCCTTTATCAAAAGGCCTCTGTCCCTGTCGCCTATCCGAGCGATAATCCCAACGCAAGTATTGTCCATCCTTGCGTGTGTAGCTAATGGACTCTAATACACAGAGCAGGGCGAAACGCAAAACAGACTGGACGTGCTCGTGCTCTTGTTTCCAAGCGCACATATAACTTTCTATGGTCGCCTGCGTCTGCTTCGGATAAGCGCCGCGCGTGATGCGCAGTTCCAGTAAAGGTCGCTGCTGCGCGGCCGACTCCCATGGGCGCGCGGTAGCCCAACGTCGCAGTGCCGCTACATCGTCCGCAGTGAAATCTTCTTCTAAAAGTTTTCTAACGGAGATGATCTGTTGACCAATTGGTAGCAACTCGATGCCTTCCGCCTGAAGGCCCGCAGCACTAGCAACGAATAACGCCGTCCCGCTACCGGCGAAGGGATCAAGAATTCTGCCGACATGCGCAACATGACGAGCTAGCAGGTGCTCAATTAGCGGAGCGGAGAAAGCTTCCTTGTATTTGTACCAACGGTAAAGAGGCTTAGTTTTGTTGGCTTGAAAACTGACCAACGAGCGGGTAAATGATGATTGAATTATGAGTCTGCTCTTATAAGAGCGGGCTAGTTCGTGGTCGAGCCGCACAATCTCTTCCAACATGATCTCAGGCGCGGGCGATGGCGCTCAAATCTATTAGCGATATTGGTCGCTGCTTCTGCTTCCGGTCTCATGTTCTTTTCAGCGCCGCTATAAAGTTTCAAAAAGTTAGCCAAGCTACTATAAATCTAAAATCAGGAAAGCTAAATGACTATTTTGATCCAGCCGTCTTCAATCACAACTTCGTAAGCCTCAACGGCGTGCGTTGGATTCGTCAGACATGCGCCCGTGCGTACGTCGAAGCGCCAGCCGTGCCAGTCGCATTCGATGGTGTGGCCGCAAAGCGTGCCTTCGGCGAGCGGTGCGCCGCGATGTGGGCAGAAGTTTTCGATGGCGTGAAACTGGCCGCCGACGTTGTAGAGCGCGAGTTCTTTGTTGTCGGGGAGCGTGATGGTTGCGCCGCGCCCGGGTGGCAGTTCTTCGACGCGCCCGACGATGATCTGTTGGCCGGTGCGGTGCGGGCGCTTCGGGTTGCTAAATTTATGATCGAACGATTGCATTGCGCGTGGGATCGTAACAAACTGTCTGACGCTTGAGCAACGAACGCAAGTCGAGACACGCCCGCGCGTTCACCAACGAGCGCGCGAAACCTGTGCGCCGATCTTGCGGTACTCTCTCATGCAATTCGTCGCCCGACGCGCTCGCAGCTCATTCGATGAAAGGACAAATAGAGAGATGATGCGAAGAATCTTGTTGCTGTTGCCGTTGCTGTGCGCGCTCGGTTGTGTGTCTGTGGCGCAGGCAGCGACTAAAGAGATCACGATCAAGGGGCGGCTCACGCCGACGGTCGAGGCGGGCGGTTGGCTCGTCGTCACGGCGAAGGAGAAGTATCTGTTATTGAACGCGGCGCGCTGGCGTAATGAATCATGGTTTCGCGCGGACGCGGAGGTCGAAGCGACGGGCGAGCCGAAGCCGGGCACGATCACTGTCTATCAAGAGGGCGTGCCGTTTCAAGCGAGCACACTGCGCCCGACCGGCGGCGGCGACGAAGGCGATGGGGCGGCGCAGGATGTGACCGGCGGCATGTCGAACTTGACGCGCGTCGTCGTGTCGGGCGAGGCGACGGTGCAAGCGCAACCGGACACGTCAGTCGTGACTGTCGCAGTGACGACGCAGGCGCGCACGGCGCTCGAAGCACAGCAAGAAAACGCGCGCAAGTCGGACGCGGTTGTGCGTGCTGTCAAAGATGCAGCCGGCGCGAACGCGGAGGTGAAGACGAGCGGCTACAGCTTGCAGCCGCAGTACGCTTACAACCAAGGTCAGCCGCCGACGATCACGGCCTACGAGGCGCGCAACAGCGTGACCGTGACGCTCAGTGAATTGAGCCGCGTCGGTGCGGTTGTTGACGCAGCCGCGCACGCGGGCGCGACCAACATTGACGGTCTCTCGTTCATCCTGCGCCACGACCAGACGGCACGTGCGCAGGCGCTCACCCAAGCGACGCGCGCCGCACTCGATAAAGCGCAAGCCATCGCGCAGGCGCTCGGCGGGCGCGTCGTGCGCATCGTCGCCGTGCAAGAGGGCGGTGGGCCGCGTCCCGTGCCGCTCTACGAAGCAGAAGCGGGTCGGGCGCGTGCGACACTCGCCGCCGCCCCGCCCACGCCCGTCGAAGTCGGCGCGCTCGACATACGTTCCGAAGTGCAACTCATCGCCGACGTCAGCACGGGGAAGTGAAAGCAGTAAGCAGTGAGCAGTGAAAGACAGTCCGCAGTCCATCGGCTGATTCGGCCATCGTCGGGTCATAAGACGCTTGTTCAATCGGCGGTCTGCTTTTTCTGCTCATTGCCCACTGCCTTCTGCCTTCTGCTTTCTCCTTTCTGCCTTTTGCCTTTATAATGTTTTCGTTCCCCTGAAGGCGAAAGAGAGTCTCAATCGGCGGCGTCGCGTTGGACAAATTGTGCGCGGCGGCGGCTGTCATTGGTATTGATCATTCAGGAGGGAAGTTATGGCTAGAGATCGTTACGACTGGGACGAAGAGGATTATGGCAACGGGCGCTGGCGCGGGCGCGACTACGATGAAGGCCGCTACGCCGCGCCGCGCGAGTACGGGCGCACGCGCGACACCGGCTACTACAGTGAATACGACGAGGGTCTCGCGCGCGGGCGCGCTTACGACGAACGCGAACGCTATGACGATATGCGCGGCGGTTATCGCACGGATTATTCGACCGGCGCAGTCGGCCGCTACGGCGAACGCGCCGACTACGAACGCGGGCGCGAGTATGCGCGCGGCCGTGGCGAACGAGGCGGCGCGACGCGCTCGCACGTGCGTTGCCGCGACATCATGACGCGCGATGTGACCGTGGTGACGCGCGCGACCACGCTCGCCGAAGTCGCCAAGTTGATGCGCGACGAAGACACGGGCGTCATCCCCGTCGTCGAAATAGACGAGGCGGCGATGCTTGAAGGCGACGGCAAAGCGCAGGATGCGCCGCGCATCAATAATCGCATGCGCTCGAACGGCAAGCTCGTCGGTCTGATCACAGACCGCGACATCGTCGTCCGCGCCATCGCCGAAGGCAAAGACGTAACCACGACGCGCGCCGAAGAGATCATGACGAGCGACATACACACGGCGCAACCCAACGACCGCGTGATTGAGGTCGTGCGCAAGATGGGCGACAAACAGGTGCGCCGCATCCCCGTCGTTGATCGTGATCGGAACTTGCGCGGCATCATCTCGATGGCCGACGTGGCCCTTGAGACCAACGACGACCGCGAACTCGCCGACGCGCTCGAAGAAATATCGAGCGGTTCGTCGTTCTGGAACAGAATCTTTGGATGAAATAACAGTGGTCAGTAGTCAGTGTCCGGTGGTCAGAAGGAAGAGACGAACAACACTTCCTGCTCTGCTACTGACCACTGACCACTGACCACTGACCACTGACCACTGCTTTCATGGCAAAATCAATCGAGCGTTATTTTCGTCTGCTGCACACGACGCACAGGCAACCGGCGGCGGGGCAGAAGTGGTCGCCGGCAGCGGACGTGTATCGCGTCAAGGACGGCTGGCTGGTTAAAGTTGATCTGGCGGGCGTGCAACCGGAAGAGATTGAGATCGAGATCGCGGGGCCCGTCCTTCGTCTGTCGGGTACGCGCCGCGATGCTTTCTGCCAAGAGACCATCGCCTATCACCAACTCGAAATCACTTACAGCCGCTTCGAGAAGACGCTGCGCTTCCCCTGCGCGATTGAAGGCGCTGAAATCGAGCGCGACTACCGCGACGGGCTGTTGATCTTGCGCCTGCGCAGCAGTGTGGAATGTGACGAATAGTGGTCAGTGGTCAGTGGTCGGTGGTCAGTAAAAAACTGATCTTGCTGACCACTGACCACTGACCACTGACCACTGACGATTATGGCTGACAATCAAACGAACAATCCGACGACGGCCGACGCGCCGCCTGTGAATGCGGCGCAACCGTTTGAGATCGCGGTGCTGCCGTTGCAGAACACGACGCTGTTTCCGGGCACGGTCGTGCCGTTGGCTGCCGGTCGGCCGCGCTCGGTCGCGGCGGTCGAGGCGGCGCTCGCGCATCCTGAAAAGTTGCTCGCGTGCATTAGCGTGCGCCCCGACCGGGGCATCGAGCAAGAGGCGACGCCGGAAGACCTCTACTTGGTCGGCACGCTCGTCATGATCAAGCGCATGATGCGCACGCCTGATGCGTTGCAGTTGATCGTGCAGGGCACGGAGCGCGTCAAGGTGTTGGAGTGGACGCAGGTTGATCCCTTTTTGCGCGCGCGCGTCCATGTGCTGCCGGAGTTGCGGACGGTCAACCCGGACGAGGTCGAAGCGTTGCAGCGCAACGTGCGGACGCTGATCGAACGTGCGTTGGCGCTCTTGCCGCAAGTGCCGCCCGAAGTGCGCGCGGCTGTGATGGGCGCAAACGACCCAGTGCAGATCGCTTACTTCCTCGCGTCGATCCTCAATCTCGGACTCGAACAAGAGCAGGCGATGCTCGAAGCCGACACGGCGGACGAACTCTTGCGGCTCGCTTACGCGCGGCTCGCGCACGAGATCGAGATCATGGAACTGCGCTCGAAGATTGCGAGCGAGGCGCAGACCGAGATGGACAAGGCGCAGCGCGACTACATCCTGCGCCAGCAGATGAAAGCGATTCAGAAAGAGTTGGGCGAGGACGAAGGCGGCGAACGTGCCGAGGCTGAGCTTCTGCGCGAGCGTCTGAACGAAGCCGACTTGCCCGACGAAGTGCGCACCGAAGCCGAGCGCGAGTTGCGCCGCATGGAGCGGCTGCCTTCGGCTGCGCCCGACTATCACGTGATTCGCTCTTATCTGGAATACATACTCGAACTGCCTTGGCGGAAATCTTCCGAAGATAAACTTGATCTGAACGAAGCGCGGCGCATACTTGACGAAGACCACTACGGGCTTGAAGACATCAAGGAGCGCATCCTCGAATTCCTCGCAGTGGTCAAACTGCGCCCCGACTCGAAGAGTCCGATCCTCTGCTTCGTCGGCCCGCCCGGCGTCGGCAAGACGAGTCTCGGTCGTTCGATTGCGCGCGCGTTGGGGCGCGAGTTTGAACGTCTCTCTCTGGGCGGCGTGCGCGACGAAGCGGAGTTGCGCGGTCATCGCCGCACGTACATCGGGGCGATGCCCGGTCGCATCATTCAGGCGCTCCGCCGCGCGAAGGTCAACAACCCCGTGATGATGCTCGACGAGATCGACAAACTCGGCAACGACTATCGCGGCGATCCGTCCGCCGCACTCTTAGAGATTCTCGACCCGCAGCAGAACAACACGTTTCGCGATCACTACATTGATCTGCCGTTCGATCTCTCGCGCGTTTTCTTCATCGCGACGGCGAATCAGTTGGGGCCGATCCCGCCGCCTTTGCGCGACCGCATGGAGATCATCGCGCTCGCGGGCTACAGCGAGCGCGAGAAGCTGCACATCGCCAAGCAGTATCTAGTGCCGCGACAGGTGCGCGAGAACGGTCTCACGCCCGAACAGTTCGAGATCACAGACGCGGCGCTTGAACTCATCGCTGGCCGCTACACGCGCGAGGCGGGCGTGCGCCAATACGAGCGCACCATCGGCAGCGTCGCACGCAAGGCGGCGTTGAAGATCGCGCAAGGCGAGACGCAGCACGTGCGCGTTGACGAAGCGGACATCAAAGAATACTTGGGCGCGCCGCGTTTCTATCCCGAACAGGCGCGCAAGGAGTTGCCTGCGGGCGTGGCGACAGGGATGGCTTGGACGGAGATGGGCGGCGAGATTCTGTTCATCGAAGCGACGCTTCTGCCCGGCGGCTCTGGTCTCACCTTGACGGGGCAACTCGGCGAAGTGATGCAAGAGTCTGCGCGTGCGGCGCGCTCTTATCTCTGGTCGCACGCGGCAGAGTTTGGTATCTCGCCGGAGATGTTCAAGGGTTACGGCATACACCTGCACGTGCCCGCAGGCGCGATCCCGAAAGACGGCCCCTCGGCCGGCGTGGCGATGACCATCGCGCTCGCGTCGCTCTTGACGGGCCGGCGCGTCAGCCCGAACACTTCTATGACGGGCGAGATCACTCTATCGGGTCTTGTCTTCCCGGTCGGCGGCATCAAGGAGAAGGTCTTGGCGGCGCACCGCGCAGGCATACGCCGCATCATTCTGCCCGCGCGCAACGAAGCCGACCTCGAAGACATCCCCGCAGACGTGCGCAGAGAGCTAGAGTTCACCTTCGCCACACGCATCCACGAAGCCCTCGACGCCGCGCTTGAGCGCACCGTCTCCAACCCGCCGCCCGCGCCCACCACCGACGGCATGCACGAACCCGCGCATACGGAAGAACCGGAGACCATCCACGCACGCGAGGCATAACGTCAGTACCGCCTGCGGTAGCGGGCGGGTCTCTAGTTCCAACAGTAAGTAGGTCGGCGTAACTAACACCCGCCCGCTACCGCAGGCGGTACTGACCCGCCCAGCCCGTCCGCCCCGCTAAACGCGCCCCCAACAACACTTAACCGCACGCCCCGCACGTCGTCCCCACCCACAGCAACACCCTAACGACCCCTCGTTACAGCGTAACATCGCGCCGTAATAGCGAAACGATGTGAAGTTATAGCGTTACGTCGCCCCGTTACGGCATCACGTCGCCCCGTTCCAGCGTAACAGTGCGACGTAATAGCAGAACGACGTACCGTTCCCGCATAACGGCGCGACGTAATGACGTAACAGCCTGACGTAGTAATGAAACGGCATGATGTACCAATGAAACGGCGCGACGGAACAGCATAACGGCGTGCGGAAACGCTGTTGCGTCAGGTAGTGCTGGCACAACGCCGCACAGTCAACCCATAACCACGCCCGCGCACGGCATCCCCGCCCGACGGAACAGCGTCATGCTGCACCCGCACGCCATTCCCCGCACGCATCCAACCTCCCCACGCCCGCGCACCCCCTACCCGCGCCCACGCCTAAATCCGCCGCCGCAGCGCGGCGCTTGAGTTGAGCATGGCGTTTCAACGCCGGGAACAAGCAATGGAATTGATCGCACGTCGCGGCAGCGACGATTGAATCATGCCCATGCATCCGTGCGCCCGCCCACGCATTCTCAATCGTCGCTGCCGCGACGCTAAATAAATTTTGCCTCTACTCTCCCGGCGTTAAAACGCCATGCTCAACTCACCGCGCCGCTCACGCGGCAGCTTGCTCCACCGGCTGCAACGCATCTCACTCCCCCGCACCCTCCACCCGCGCTGCTTTCACTGCCAACTCGCCCGTGCGTAGTGCCTCGTCCCAGTAGCCGCGGACGAACAGTATCCTTTCAATAAGCGCATACGCTATTCGCATGACCCCTCATCCAGCAGCGATTGCAGGAAGCAGTGAGTTTTCAATAAGCGCATACGCTATTCGCATGACGCTTGTCCAATTCGCCTGAGCGAATGCCGTTTCAGCCGCGCTCAATATATTGTCTAGCTCTGCTTCCAGCGCGTCGTAATCTTCCGGCGTGGGCTGCGCGTGTGCTTCGGCGTAGCGCAGGAAGTGGGCGACGAAGCGGCGGCGGTAGTCGGCGGCGTGGGCGTCTTGGCTTAGGCGCGCTTGCGCTAGTTGGCGTGTTAGCCCGCGCAGGAGCAGGCGCTCGTTGCCGGGCGTGGTCTCGACGAGCCAGAGCGCGGAGAGGTGTTCGATGGCGCGCTCCAAGCGTTGCAGGTCATTATCGAAGCCGGCCACTTCGGCGAGTGCCGTGCGCGTGGCGCTTGGGACGAAGAGGGAGAGGGCGAGCAGCGCCGCGCGCCCGTCGTCGCCGACTTGGGGCAGATTGAAGGAGCGGGTGAAGACGCGCTCGGCGGCATCGCCTTTGCCCTGTGCGAGTTCGGCGAGCACGGTCTGCGGTTGGTGCGCGAGATCGATCTGCTTGACCACCCATTGCAGCACAAGCGGGTTGGCTTCGCACTGCGCGATGAGCGCGTCCATGTCGAGCGCGGCGAAGTTCTGCGGGTGGCCGGCCTGTCCGATCAAGCGACGCAGGAACTCTTGCGCCTCATCCCGTGACATCGCGGCGAGCGCGATGTTGCGCACGTCTCCGCGCTTCGTATCGTCGCGCGTGGTGACGAGCGCGGAGCAGGCGGCGCGTGTGGCGAGGAAGTCGAGACAGCGCGCCTGTTCATCCGCCGCGACGGTCTCGAAGTTGTCGAGCACGACGAGCGCGGGCGCTTCGGCGAGCAGCGCGGCGACCTGCGGCTCTTTGTCTTCAAGCTTGAGCGGGCGCAGGTCTGTGCGACCAAGTTGCGCGGCCACGTCGTCGAGCAGCGTGGCGAGCGTGAAGTCTGCACGCGCGAGCGCGCTGACCCACGCGAGACGTTGCGGGAACTGCGGGCGTAGCTCGCGCGCCACCTGCGCCGCCAGCGTCGTCTTGCCCGTGCCGCCCGGCCCCCACAGCGCGATGAGTTGATTGCTCTCTGGCGCAAGCTCTGTCTTGAGGCGCGCGAGTATGTCGTTGCCTTCGGTGTCGCGGCGCGCGACGAAGCCGACCACAGGCGGGCGCGGCAGAGAGACAGGCAGCAGCACGCTCGTCGTCGCAGCGGCCGGCGCAGGCTTGCCGACGGGCTGCGTCAACAACTCGTCAACCACTGCGCCGATGCCTTGCGCCGCGTTCAATAACGCCTCATCAAGATCATCCCAGCGCGTGACCGGCTGCGCGCCGACAGGCAGCACTTGCAGGTCTGCGAACTGTGTGCGCTGCCAATTGCACGGACGCAGGATGACGCAGACGATGCGCGCCGCGCCTTTCCGCTGCCGTTCGAGCGCGCGGGCCATTTCGATGTCGTAGCAGTAGTCGGAGTGGATGAAGTCGGAGCTAATCAACAGCAGGATGATGTCGGCGGAGTTCAGGTGCTCGTCAATCTTGCCGCGCCAGTCTTCGCCCGCTTTGATCATGCGGTCGAACCAACTCTTGATCTTGCCTTCGCGGCGCAGAGGGCTAAGTTGCCTGTCCAGCTTGTCGCGCAGTTCTTCATCCAGATGCGCGTAGGAGCAGAAGATTTCGACTGCGCCGACGGGTGGGGACTTGGTGGGCATCGCAAACTCCTTTCAAGAGTCGGCGGCAATATAACATCGTGCTCAGTTTCGTTGTAGAGCTAGGTTCACAGCCGAGCCGGTGTGATGACGGGCGATAAAGCGATGGGCGCGGACGCTCAAGGTTTGTGCGGCGACTGCTTGGCGATGACGGCGGCGAGGAGTTGGGCGTATTCGTCGGCGTGTAGCTCTGTGAGTTTGGCGCACGCAGCGCGGGCTTGGTCGGGTTGGTCGAGGGCAGCGTAGGCGAGACCGGCGATGTAATAAGCGCCGGGCGCGCGGGGTTGGAGTTTGATGGCGTGCGCGGTGGCTTCGAGGGCGTCGGCGTACTTGTGTTGACCGTAGTAAGCCTCGCCGAGATTCTCGTAGGCGGCGGCATTCTGCGGCTGCGATTTGAGGACGAGTTTGAAAGCTTGCGCGGCTTCGTTATAGCGATGGTCTGCGTTGTAGATGATGCCGAGCCGCAGGTGCGCGGGCGGGTAGTTGGGATCGATTTGCAGCAACTCTTTGAAGGCCGCTTCGGCCGCCTCACGGTCGCCGGCCCGCAGCCGCTCGTCGCCCGTGATGTAGTAGGCTTTGGTGGCGGCAATCAACGCGGTGTCCGCATCTTGTAAGCGATTCAACTTGAGGTAGGTGAGCGCCAAGTTGAAATGCGCTTGGCCGTAGTTGGGATCGAGTTGAATGGCTTGATTGAAAGCGTTAATGGCAAGGTCGTAGCGCCCAAGCGCGAAGTAGGCGCTGCCCATGTTGTTGTGGGCGGCGGCGAGTTGCGGGTCGAGGCGGATGGCTTCGTCGTACTCCTTGATCGCCTGCTCGTACTTGTTGCGCGCAAAATAGTCGAGACCTTTTTCAGTGTGCGCGAGCGCCTGCTGCTCTGCGGGCGAGACGGCGTGCACGACGCCGGGCTTGGTCGCCGCCTGCGCGTCTGACGGGAAACGGCTTTCGTCCTTGTGCTCCTCGAAGCGGCGGCGCGCAGTCTCTTCCATCGCGCGTTGCGTCTGTTCCATGCGCTCGCGCGCGAGCCGGCGATAGGTCTCGTTTGGGTCGAGTTGATTGCGTTGTTGTGCGTGGGCCGAGCCGCCGGATAGAAGCAGCAGTGCGGGTGCGAGCAGCGCGCGACCGGCGAGGCGCAGCCATACAGGTTGGCGCGCATTGGCTAGAGACGACATGATGCACATCCTCCGAACGAAAGACCTGCTTTGGCGCAACTCAACCGACACTTGACTAATAAAGGCGGATAGCAAGTATGCGTGCGCGATTATACGCCGACTGCGTTAATCGCGGGCCAAAATTCTCTCTTGCCTTTTCAATCGGCTGCTCTGCGGGTTAACGGCGGTTCAATCCTGTTCCGTCGGCGCGCCCGCTTCCTGCCAAGCCTTCCAGCCGCCGGCCATTGAATAGACGTTCGTGTAGCCCATGCGTTGCAGGTTGTCGGCGGCAAGGGCCGAGCGGTAGCCGCCGCCGCAGTAGAGGACGAGTTCGGTCGCGTGGTCGGGGACGCGCTGCTCGATGTCGCGTTCGATGATGCCGCGCCCCAAGTGTTCTGCGCCCGTGGCGTGCGCTTGTTGCCACTCGTGGTCTTCGCGCACGTCAATCAAGTGCGCCTGCGGATTCGCGGCCAAGTGCGCGCGCGTTTCGGCAACGTCCAACTCGCGTATGCGCGTCTTGGCGTCTTCGACTAATTTGAGAAAACCTGCGGAGTGCTGCATTGGGTCTTAACGTCCTTTTCGTCGCTGGCTGAAAAACGTGCGACGCATTATAATCCCGTTTTGCAAGACCACCCATCGCACAATTCAAGCGTGAGAGAGCGGCGCGCCCCTTTGCGCCGTGTGGGCCATTCCTGACAGGAGAGGACTAAACAGCTTTGGCGACCGAACAGTTTGATGTGACAGTGATCGGCTCGGGCCCCGGCGGCTACGTCGCGGCGATTCGCGGCGCGCAGCTTGGCTTAAAAGTCGCGCTCGTCGAGAAGGACAAACGGCTCGGCGGCACATGCACCTTGCGCGGCTGTATTCCGACGAAACAGCTTTTGATGTCGGCGCACATCTACGAACAGATGCAGCACGCCGCAGACTTTGGCGTGCGCGCCTCAGACATTCAACTCGCCTTCGCCGACGTGCAGAAGCGCAAAGAGCGGGTCGTGACCAAGAACTCGAAGGGCATCGAGTTTCTGATGAAGAAGAACAAGATCACGGTCTTCAAAGGCGCAGGGAAACTCGCGCTGCCGGGCAAGGTCACGGTCACAAGCGAAGACGGCAAGACCGAGACGATCAATACGAAGAATATCGTCATCGCCACTGGCTCGGTTGTTCGTCCGATCAAAGGCTTTGAGACGGACGGCGTGCGCGTCGTCAATAGCGATCACATACTTGAGTTGAAGGACGTGCCGAAGTCTCTCGTCGTGATGGGCGCGGGCGCGGTCGGCGTCGAGTTCGCATCAGTCTATGCGCGGTTCGGCGCGGACACGACCATCGTCGAACTGTTGCCGCATCTGCTGCCGCTCGAAGACGAAGAGATTTCCGCCGAGTTGGAAAAGTCTTTCCGCAAGCGCGGCATCAAGTTTTCGGTCGGCACACGGCTCGAAAAGATGGAGCAAACCGACAACTCGGTCATCGTCACGGGCAAGAACGCGAAGGGCGAGGACGTGCGGCTCGAAGCCGAGATGCTCCTTGTCGCAGTCGGGCGCATGGCGTATCTCGAAGGACTTGGGCTTGAAGGCACGAAGATCAAGGTCGAGCGCGGCACGGTGCAAGTGGATGAATACTGCCGCACGGGCGAGCCGAACGTCTATGCCATCGGCGATGTGATCCCGACGCCTTTGCTCGCGCACCTCGCGTCGAAAGAGGGCATCCTCGTGATGGAGCAGATCGCAGGGCAGCACGCGCAGCCGATCAATCTGCGCCACGTACCTTCATGCACGTATTGCGATCCAGAGGTCGCGTCGGTTGGTTTGACTGAAGCGGCGGCGAAGAAAGAAGGCTACGATGTGCGCGTCGGCAAGTTTCCGTTCTCGGCGTCGGGCAAGGCGCGCATCCTTGGCGAAGAAGAGGGTTTCGTTAAAGTCGTCAGCGAGGCGAAGTACGACGAACTGCTCGGCGTCCACATCATCGGCCCGCACGCGACCGAACTGATCGCCGAAGCGGGCGTCGCGCTCCAACTCGAATCAACGGCCGAAGAATTGGGGCGCACCATCTTCGCGCACCCGACCATCTCCGAAGCCGTGATGGAAGCGGCCGAAGGCGTGCATGGACAGACGATTCACTTTTAGCCATCAGCTATCAACAGTCAGCTTTTAGCTGTGGCTTAAACCGATAGCTTCTTCACCATGAAAGCGGAAACGAAACAACGTAAAGCCGCGCGCGGCACAACGAAACAGAGCAACGGCGCGCAAGCGCAAACGATCACGGGCCGATTTGCGCCGTCTGAGGACGCGCTCTGCACGACCGAGACGACATTGACGCCCGCGCAGATGCTTGGGCTTTATCGCTACTTGATGCTGACGCGGCTCGTCGAAGAGCGGCTCGTCAATCTGTACCGGCAGACCAAAGTGGTCGGCGGTGTATTCCGTTCATTGGGACAGGAAGCGACGGCCGTCGGCTCTGCTTACGCGCTCCAAACGCAAGATTTTGTCGCGCCGCTCATACGCGACCTCGGCGCTGTGCTCGTCAAAGGCATTCGCCCGCGCGATATTTTCGCGCAGTACATGGCGAAGGCTTGGGGCCCTTCAGGCGGGCGCGACCTCAACATACACTTCGGCGATCTCGCGAAAGGTTTCCTCGGCCCGATCTCGCATCTCGGCGACATGATCCCCGTGATGACCGGCATCGCGCTCGCCGGTCGCATGCAGCAGAAGCAGATCGTCGCCGTGGCCTACATCGGCGATGGCGGCATGAGCACCGGCGCGTTCCACGAGGGCCTAAACTTCGCCGCCGTCCAGCGTCTGCCATTGATCGTTATCGCCGAATATAACTGGTACGCCTATTCGACGCCGACGCAGTTGCAGACGGCCGTCGAAAATCTCGCCGACAAAGCGGCCGGCTACGGCATTCCGGGTCACATCGTTGACGGCAACGACGTGATCGCCTGCTACGAAGTGACGAAACAAGCGGCAGAGTTTGCGCGCGGTGGTGGCGGCGCAGTCTTGATCGAAGCGAAGACCTATCGCCGCAAAGGGCACGCAGAGCACGACGACCAACGCTACATCGAGCCGGACGAGCTTGAGTTCTGGGAGCGGCGTGATCCCGTCACGCGCTACGAACGCCATTTGATTAAGCACGACAGCGCCACGCGCGAACAGCTTGATGAGATCGTCGCCGACGTGAAGCGCGAGATTGACGAAGACGTGATGTGGGCCGAATCTTCGCCGATGCCCGAGGCGGAACAGGCAGCGCGCAACGTCTTCGACAACTCAATCGTGCCGCCCGCGTTTCGTCCCAAAATTTTCGGCGGCAACTGATGAGCGCCTAATTTGCAATTTCAAATCTCAAAGTTGAGATCACCGAATACATGTCAACCGCAGTCAAAAAAGAGAACAAAGCAAATCGTCCGGCGCGCGGCGGTGTGGCCACGTTTGTCGAGGCGATCCGGCAGGGCATCTGGGAAGAGATGGAGCGCGACCCGTCTGTGTTCGTCATTGGCGAAGACGTGGGCGCGTATGGCGGCGCGTTTAAGGTGACGGAGGGGTTGCAAGAAGAGTTTGGCGCGGAGCGCGTGATTGATACGCCGATCTCTGAGGCGGCGATTGTCGGCGCGGCGTGTGGCGCGGCGCTGATGGGGATGCGGCCGGTGGCGGAGTTTCAGTTTATAGATTTCATCTCGTGCGGCTTCGACATGCTGACGAACTATGCGGCGAAGTGTCGCTATCGTTGGGGCGGGGGCGTCGCGGCCGTGTTTCGTGGGCCGTGCGGGTCGGGCGTGCACGCTGGGCCGTTTCACTCGGTCAACGCCGAATCGTTCTTTCTGAACACGGCGGGCCTCAAGATCGTCGAGCCGGCGACCGCTTACGACGCGAAGGGTCTCATCAAAGCCGCGATCCGCGATCCTGATCCGGTCATCTTCTTTGAGCATAAAAAACTTTATCGTTTGCCGCGCCTGCGCGAAGAGTTACCGGAGGATGATTACGTGGTCGAGATAGGCCGTGCGCGCGTGGCGCGTGCGGGGCGCGATCTTTCGATCATCACGTTCGGCTATCAGGTCTTGAATGCGCTTGATGCGGCCGAGGAGTTAGAGAAGGAAGGCTTGGACGTTGAAGTGATCGATCTGCGCACGCTCGCGCCGCTCGACCGTGAGGCGATCCTTGCGTCGGTGAAGAAAACGAATAAAGTTCTGGTCTTGCACGAAGCGGCGCGCACGGGCGGCATCGGTGGCGAGATCGCGGGCGTGATTGCCGAAGAGGCGTTCGAGTGGTTGGACGCGCCGGTCGTGCGCCTCGCGTCGCTCGACACGCCCGTGCCCTATTCGCCGCCGCTCGAAGAGTATTACTTGCCGCAAGTCTCGGACATACTCGCAGCAGCGCGCAAACTCGCAGCGTATTGAAAACAGCGAGCAGTAAGCAGTTTGCTTTTTCTGCTCACTGCTCACTGCTCACTTTGGAGGTGACAGCCATGCCGAAATTTTTAATCGAGCGCGAAATCCCTGATGCGGATAAGCTCTCAACGCAGGAGCTACAGGAGATCTCGCAGAAGTCTTGCAGCATACTGCAACAGATGGGGCCGCAGATTCAGTGGGTGCAGAGCTACGTGACGGGCGACAAGGTCTATTGCGTCTATATCGCACCGAACGAAGAGTTGATCCGCGAGCACGCGCAGCAGGGCGGCTTCCCCGCGAACCGTATTTCAGAGATCAAGTCGGTGATTGATCCGACCACAGCAGAAGGGTGAAGAGCAGTGGTTGGTGGTCAGTGATCAGTGAGAACAAATTTTTAACTGCCCACTGCCCACCGACCACTGACTACTGAGGTAAATCATGAGCACAGAAGTTGTCATGCCGCAGATGGGCGAGTCCATTGCGGAGGGGACGATCACGCGTTGGATCAAGCAGGTGGGCGAGCGCGTCGAGCGCGACGAGCCGCTGTTTGAGATTTCGACCGACAAGGTTGATGCGGAGATTCCGTCGCCGGCCGCAGGCGTGCTGACCGAGATCAAATTCAAAGAGGGCGAGACGGTCGAGGTCAATAAAGTCGTCGCCATCATCGGCGATGGCGACGGCCAAACGGCTGCGCCAACTGCAACGCAGACTGAAGCGCCAGCACCGGCCGTGCAAGCAGCCGCCGAGTCAACGCCACCGCCGCAACCGACGGCCGCGCCGCAAGCAGCCACGCCCACCTCTGCGCCAGCACAACAGCCGACACCGCCGCAGAGCGGTGCATCGGCGCAAGCCTCCGGCGCGCAGGCGCGCGGCGATGGCGGCGCGCAGACGGTCGAAGAGTTGCGCCGCACGAAGTCCAGTCCGCTTGTGCGCAACATCGCGCGCGAGCACGGCATAGACATCTCGCAACTCGAAGGCACGGGCGCGTCGGGGCGCGTAACGAAGAACGACATTCTCAGCTACATCGAATCGGGCGCGAGCACGCAACAAGCGCCACAAGCCCGCGCGCCGCAAACGCCCGGCTTGCCTGAGCCGACGCCTGCGCCGCCGGTGCAACCCGCGCAAGGTGATCGCGTCGAGCCGATGAGCGTGATGCGGCGGAAGATCGCCGAGCACATGGTCTTGTCGCGGCGCACGTCGGCGCATGTGACGACCGTCTATGAGATTGACATGACGAGAATCGCGCGGCTGCGCGAACGGCACAAGGCCGAGTTTCAACAGCGCACGGGCACGAAGCTCACGTTCATGCCGTTCATCTTCCAAGCGATCACGAGCGCGATTCACAAATTCCCCATCTTCAACGCGCAGGTCTCAGGCGATCAGATCATCTACAAGCGCGACATCAATCTCGGCATGGCGGTGGCGCTCGATTGGGGCCTCATCGTACCGGTCATCAAACGCGCCGACGAACTCTCAATCGCCGGTCTTGCGCGCGCGGCAAACGACTTGGCCGACCGCGCGCGCGCCAAACAACTCAAACCCGACGAGGTCGCAGGCGGCACGTTCACGATCACAAATCCCGGCGTCTTCGGCGGTCTCTTCGGCACGCCGATCATCAATCAACCACAGGTCGCCATCCTCGGCGTCGGCGCGATTGAGAAACGACCGAAAGTGATCACAACCGAAGAGGGCGACGACCTGATCGCCATCCGCCACATGGCCTTCTTCGCACTCTCGTTTGACCATCGCATCATTGACGGCGCGGACGCCGAACGCTTCCTCGCCTATGTCAAGCAGACGCTCGAAGCCGGGCAGTTCCAACTATAGGCTGGCGGCGCGAAAGCATAGGTGGCGGCAACTTTAACGCGCCCATCGGCGCGCGGCGTGATGACCACGCGCGGCACGAGTTGGCGGACGACCTGCGCGCGTTCCTCGTCCGTGAGCGCGTCCACGCGCGCAGCGAGCGACTCAAGGAAGGTTTCCACGTCTGCGAGTCGTTCGCGCGCGGAGCGCGCCGCCGCTTGCGCCGCGCCAATGCGTGCGCTTTCTGCTTCGAGGGTCGCCACTTCAGCGCGCAACTGCACTAGTTGGGTGTCTAATTCCTCCTCCGTGATCATCCCCTGCCGCGCCCAAGTAATAACCCGCGCCCGCTCACGCTGCTTGGCGGCGAGGTGCTGTTCGATGCGGCGCGGCTCAACTTCCGCCCCGCCCCGCGGCGCGCGTGCCTGCCGCAGTTTCCCTAAGACCTTACCCGGATTCGTCGCAAAGCGGGCGATCTCTTCCCAAACTAAATGCTCAAGGTCGGCAGCGCGCACGCGGCGGTTGCCGCAGTTGGGCACACAATGCTCGGCGCGCGAATTACACTGATAGTAGAACCAGCGGTGTTGGTTGCTGACGCCAGTAAAGGTGCGCCTGCATACACCGCAGCGCACAAGCCCGCGCAGCAGGTAAAGGTGACGTGCATTGCGCGGCGCGAGTTTCGTCTTCTCCTGCCGCAGATGAGCGCACTGCGCCCACAACTCAGGCGGCACAATGGCGGGCACTTGATAGTCTTCGTAACGCACTACGCTTTCGGGCGATGAGTTATATTTGCTCAGCCCGCCGCGCTCGTTCTTAGCCTCATAGCGACGTCGCCACACGCCCTCTCCTTTGTAGAAAGGATTGCGTAGCATGTAGCTGAGCGTGCTCTGCCGCCAGCGATCACCGGTCGGGTGCGGGACGCCGCGCGCGTTGAACAGGCGAGCGAGTTCTTTCTGCGAGTGCCCAGCGGCGTAGAGCGTGAAGATTTCCAAGACGAAAGCGGCGGTCTTCTCGTCGGGCACGAGCCGCTTGATCGGCTTCATGCGACCGGGCACACGCACCGTTTCCAGCCTTAAGCCGAAAGGCACGCCCCCACCCGACCAACGCCCTTCTTTGGCGGCGCGAAGCTTCCCGGCGCGCATCGCGGCGAGCAACTCTTCGCGGTCGTACTGGGCTACGCCTGCGTACATGGCGCGCATGAGCGCGCGTGCGCCGGGCGTAAGCGCGGAAGGAACAGGCTCGCGGATGGCTTGAATATCGCCGCCTAATTCCTGCTCGATCTGTCGCACCGCCAAGTGAATGACGTAAGCGTCGCGCCCGATACGCTTGTGATTGAGACATGCTACTCCTGCGTATCGTTTCGTGCGCAGAAGTTCTAGCACGCGTGCGCCGCCCGGTCGTTCGTGAAAAGGAATTATCCCTGACACGCCATCGTCAGTGATCCATTCGGGCGCGAGCAAGAGGTTACAGACTAGAGAGTGCTGCTCGACCTCGGCGATTTGGGTCTTGATTGTCTCGGCGTCCTTCTGTTCGTCACTGGAGACGCGCGCGTAGGGGATGTACTGTTTCATGGTGAGCATGAATCTCATCACATCTCGTGGTGTGATTCAAGAGTGATTTCCCCCACGATACGCTCGATTTCTTCCGCCGGCAGCCCTATGATGAGCAGTATGGCGCGCGCCGTCCGCGCTTCGTTCGGCTCGTACTCGATGAGCAGATCAAGCTCCGCAGTGCCTTTGCGATTTGACTCTCTGCAAATTGTTGGCGGCCTATTACTCATCGTTGCACGATCCCGCGCCCGTTCATCTACCGATGCCTCACCGTTCACAGGTTCAAACCTCTCCCCGCGTAGCCTGCTCTTGCTCTGCGTATAGGCGCGCGTACTCTTCAATGGTCATGCCGACAGGGAAGTAGTTTTCTTCTACCGTCGGATGATGCTCAATGCGTCCCTGATCATGTTCAGGCACTGCGCCTTGAACATCATCGAGCAACTTCTTGGTATAAGTACCTTTACCGTTGCCACTTACCAGATGATGTTCAACTGCCATCTTCTGGGCATCAACCGGGCGCGCTTGAGCATCATCGTTGGCGGGCAGTGACCAGTAGAACTGTTGGGGTTGACCTATCGGGCCACACCTGCGCATCTTTATGCGCAAGTGTTCGCGCGCGCGCCGTAGCGACGCGCCGGATATGCTGGCGCTGCGGGCGTCGGCTTGCACTTCCTTCATCCCCCGCTCTCCGTTAGAGAGCGCCGCCCGTAAGAACTCCACCGCCTCGTTCAGGGCGCTACGCCCTTCTTCATCGGTGGCGGCGGCAAGGATACGACCGGCAGTTAGATCGCTCTCACCCGTCCACCAGAATTGACCATCTTCCAGCTTATAGCCGAGCGCCGGCCCGAGGGTGGCGAGGTTATTCTTAGTCTGCACGACAGCGCGCTTTGTTTCGTCATCAGGGTCTTTCCCAGCCAGCAAGACAGAGCGCGCCGCCGCCGCGAAATCAATGGAGCCGATGCCGGCGTTCAAGGCGTGCCCGCCGCCGCGCGACTTACTCAAGTGCCGCACGGCGACCAGCGCGCATTCACACCGTTCGGCGATGGCCGCGAGAGGCGCGGAGATCGCCCGGCATTCATTCGCCCGGTGAATGTCCACCTTGCCGCTCGTGTATGCGAATAAAGGATCGACGATGACGAGAGCGGGAGAATGTTCGTGGATCGCAGCTTCGAGCTTGAGCAGCCCGCCGGCATCGAACATGATAGGCTCAGGCAAGGCGAACACGCGCGCCACGTCTGCACCTACCGCATCCAGCCGAGGTCTGAGCGTATCGCCGAGGCCGTCTTCCGCAGAGAGCATCAACACGTTACTTGGAGCCAGTGGCTCGCCGCCCGGTAGCTTGCGCCCGCAGGTGACAGCCGCTGCGAGCGCGCACGTCAACCACGACTTGCCCAAGCCCGGATCACCTTCGAGGATGGTCAATTTGCCGAGCGGGATGTAGGGATACCACAGCCAGCGCACATCTTCGGGCTCAACGTCGGACATGCGCACGACATGTACCACCGCGCCGACAGCTTTGACCTTTTCGGCCAGTTTATTTGCCGCCCATGCCGCAGTAGTAAAGGGGTCGCCATCCTCTTCAAGCGCGCGGGCGACTAATTCATCGCCGAGATGGACAAGTCGTCGCAGCGCGCTTTTCTCACGCACGATCTCGGCATAAGAGGTGAGTTTCGTGAAGTGCGGCAGCCCGTAGGCGAGTTCAGAGATGAAGGCGACGCCGCCGGCCTGTTCGAGCCAGCCCTCGCGCCGAAGTTCTTCGCCCAAAAGGATCGGGTTGATCTCTGAGCCGCGTTCGGAGAGCGCGATCATAGCGCGAAAGACTAGCTGGTGCGCGCGCTGGTAGAAGTCGTCGGGCCTGAGCAGTTTGGTAGCCTGATTGACTAAGTTGTTGTCGAGGATGATCGCGCCGAGGATAGCGCGCTCGCTCTCCGCAGAGTGCGGCAGCGGGCGCTCGATTATAGACTGATGGACGGAACTCACGCTGCCACCTGCCCTTCGTCGAGTTGGCGCTGTCGCACGTTACAGCGAGGCACTCGTTGCGCGTTAAGCGTTCTAAGTCCCGTCAGATGTCGAGTACATAATGTGGAACCACGTCCGCACTCAACGACGAAATCGCACGCAAGATGGCAAACAGCAAGGGCGTGACTATTGTCCAAGATGAAAGTGCCTGTGCCATCCTCATGATCCGCTTTTTCATCTTCATCCGCGCGTTCCGCTAACACGCTGGGTGCTTTGCTTTGCGCGTTCATGCTGCTTCCGGCTTCCTTTCGTTTCGTTGCAGAAACTCATCAATGAACTGCCGGGTGGTGAAGACGCGCGCCCCGATTCTGTACGCGCCGAGTTGCCCGCGCTTAATCGCCCGGTGGACGGTGATCGGGGCGACGCGCAGGATTCTTGCGGCCTCGACCTTGGTCAGGAGAGGACTGTCTAGGGTGGGTGCTGCGCTCGTCATGCTCTGTCTCCGTGTTGCTATGCTTGCTTCCGAGAAACTAAAACGGCACCGAGTTATCAGTGCCGTTTTAGCAAGACGAGCGAGTGCCCGCTAGTGGGTATTTTTGTGTCTAGGCAAAATACCCATGGGTATTTCGTTAAATCTCTAATTTACCCAGCAGAGGCACGGTAAGGCTAGAGTCCGATCAGGGCCGCAGCTTCCTCAATCGCTTTTTTGATGTGCCACCTGTTATCCGAGTTAGGATAGTAGAGTTTGTTGATCTCATACACCTTCCAACCCTGCACCCGGCTGCGAACTAGCCATTCAATGGGAAGGTGGGCTTTGCGGCCGCGCTTCCGCGGCGGGATTGGGATATAACCCCATCGGGGAGCCTCGACAGCGATGCGGTCACAATATGCCTTCAAAGCCGCCTCAAAGGCTATTCTGGCCGCTTCTTCGTACTCCTCGCGGAGATATAAAACAAATTCCCACGTAGGGTATTGAAAGCTGAACTGTCTCTCGCTCGGTAGGGATAGCCCGAGCCACTCGTGGGTATGTATGGAGGGTGCCCACGAAAGCTCCTCTAAGCTTTCGGGCCAGAGCACCCAATCTCTTAGCGTATCGAAGCCCGCCTTTAAGCACCAATCAGCAGTCAGTTTCCAATGCTTGCCCCACGCCCATAACGCTTCTCGAAACTGATGTAAGCTGACTTCGCTACATTGGCTTTCCCAATCATCAGCCGTGAGCTTCTGCCATAAATCAAACTGCTCAGGCGCTAAAAAGCCCGGCGCATCTAAGCCAGCCTTGCGGAAAAAGCGCAGAGGTTCTTGGCTCAGTTTCTTTAAGACCTTATCCTCAAGCTTTCTTACAACCTCTAAGAAGATGCCTCGCCAAATCTGTTGCGATACGCGACTGTCGCGAGGTTCGAACGCGCCCGTATCTGCCTTCAAGGGCGCATCATCATCCTTGTTCCCCATCTTGGCCTCCCTGTAGCCGCCCTGCAATTGTTGGCTCGCCCGTCGCGGCAGGGATTCGCGCGATCTGTCCGCGCGCTGATCAGGCGCACGCAGGGCGAGCCGCGCCGGAGTTTATCATGCGGCTCTGAGGAATGTTCAGAATGGCTATATCGGTGGCCGGGGCGTTAAGCGATGATTAGCATCTGCACCCGCAGACGCTATGAAGCGCAGGCAGAATCGCAGCGGGTGCCCTACTACAGGTCACCCATATTTAGCCCCAAAAGCTTAGAAAACAGCAAAAACTGCCGACCGCATGTGATCGCCCCCTGAACAAAACTGCGGCCGACTTATCCGTCTGATATTAGACACCGCACTTAACCGAGCAAACTACTCGCATCCTTAACTTTATGACGCAGTTAAAGCGTTCAACAGGCGTACCACGCTTGGCCTTGCAGTCAGCCGAGATCGGCAATAACCCCTAGGGTCGTGCGCGTCCGTCGCCTCGTTTGCGTCTGCACTTTTACGTAGGCGTTAAGGATGCGAGTCGCCGAGCACAGATTTAAGGTTAGCTTAAGTCAAGCTGACTTCTGTTTGCTTTTGATGCTTGCCGGCTACGTCCTCCCCGCCACCTATATTTGTCCTGCACCGCCGGCAGTTTTCGGTTTGGGCAAAAGGTAGCTTTTAAGGTTCGTGGGCAGGGCGGCATGGGCGCAGCAGATACCGTCCGGCGAGTAGTGGCGTCTTGCGTCGCGGATCGTTAAAACCAGTTAGCTCGACTATTCGGCTATCACTGATTGAGTAGTGACGAAGCGCGGTCAACGTGCATGTTGGCAGCGGCCCAGATGAGGGGCAGAGCGGCGTCAGGTAATGACGCCTGATCATCAATGCGAATGATATTACCAGAGGCGTTTAGTACGGAACGCTTATGCTCGAAAGTCTTTAGGGCATACTTTGGGATCAAGGTTTTGCCGGGTTCTTCACCTGCATACAGGTAGGTACTGAACTCTCTGAACTTGATGCTCCATGCTTGCGCCGCATCTGTGTAAGCATCCATCGCTGCGTCTAGCTCGGTTTTCAACTGACCTTCGGGCAGCATGGCATGGGCGGTATTAACCTTATCTTTCGCCTCAATGACTAGCATCCCGTACTGTTGATAGTTGACGCCGACCTGCGTTGCCGCCTGTATCTTCTTCAAAGCTGAAACCGCCTCACTAGCTGCTGTCTTTTGTTTATTCGACAGCCCACTGCACGCGGTTAATAGCGGTAAGACGAGCAGGGCTAGGATCATTAACATCCTCGCGCTGTGTTGTGTCATCGTATCCTCCCGTTAGCAATATCCCTGTTGTGGTAAATGCAATCCTGCCGCATAATCCGCGCAACAATGTGTGAGGCGGACTGGCGTCAAGCGTGATGCGGCGCGCCGAGAGATTGGCGTCAAAGCAACTCCGGCCACCTGCAAGTTCAAGCGATAGTTTGCCCCTTATTAGGGGCAAATGGGAAGCACGCAGACGCCGCCCATCAGGAGGTATGGACTGATGGGTCGCTCGCGCCGCCCGCGCCCGTTGCGCCTCGCCGGTAAGTTACGGCAGATACGCACCGCGCTCGGTCTCACACAGCAGCAAATGTTCGAGCGATTAGGCGCGCCGCCGACCGCGCTCTACCGGGGGCATATCGGTGAGTACGAAACGGGCAAGCGCGAGCCGCCAGTGCTTGTGCTCTTAGCGTATGCGCGTGTGGCGGGCGTGCCGATGGAGCTGCTAGTTGATGATGATCTTGATCTGCCGGAGCGATTGCCGGCGACAATCGGTTATGAATGGGTAATGAAACGTGTACGGAAAAGTAAGTGATATTGCGGTCAGACCAAGACGTTTTAACCTAACGCAATAACGGGCTGTGAATGCTTCATCCCTTACTCCATCTGCTGATGCTGTGATCTCATCGTCCCTGCCACTCATACACGAGCATTGACCTCAGATTAGACTTAGATAACAATGTCCGCGTTAAGTCAGCATCGGGAAGAATCACTTCTAGTCCTTGTGCGCCACCGAAGCCGTAGCCGTACCCTAATGCCAGCCTGTGCTTTTGCGTGTGACTTAAGGCGGGCGATAATCTTGAACCCTGACGTGCAATTGGTGCAATGCCTGAACTCGACTTCACCACTCAGAACACGCTCTATGCCACACACGGGTTGCACGCCTATGCAGCCAAGTGCCCACCGCAATTAGTCCGTTATGGACTGCGGTACTATTCAAAGCCGGGCGAGATTGTGCTTGATCCGATGGCCGGCAGCGGTACTACGCTCGTTGAGGCGCGGCTGAGGGGGCGGCACGCTGTCGGCTACGACATCGATCCGCTGGCTCGGATGATCGCGCAGGTCAAGTCTCGACAAGTGCATGATAGCCAGATCGAGCGGGCTTACAAGGTGATCACACGTAGAGCGGCAGCAGATGTGACCGCACTACAAGGCAGAGCGGCTACCGCAGCTTTGTGCGCGCGCGCTACGCCGCCTGATTTCCCTAATCTCGATAAATGGTTTGAGCCGACGGTCGCCGCCGCATTGGCCGTCCTGTCGTATCACATCAGTCGAACGCCGATGTCGGCGCACGCGCGTAACTTCTTCTGGGTCGCATTCTCATCGCTCATTCTAGCTAAGACCAGCGTAGCGAATGCGCGGGACATCATTCATTCGCGGCACCACTACTGGCAACACGAGCAGACGCCTGACGTACTCAGCCGCTTCGCCGCCCGCGTGCGCCAGATGCGCCGGCAGATGGCCGACTTTCGCGAGGGGTGTCGGGCGGCGGCGCAGGCAACAACCGCGACGGCCAAACTCGGCGATGCACGCTCACTACGCGTGCGGAGCGAGACCATCGATCTCGTGTTCACCTCGCCACCTTACGCCACGGCGCTCGACTATTCGCGCGCGCACTTTCTGGCGGTGGCTTGGATGCGGTACGCGCTAGGCATCAAGCTGACGGACTATCGCGCGCTGGGGCCGGTCTATATTGGCAGCGAGCGTGGGCGCACAGGGCGTGGGTTCGCGCTCAACCCGCGCTTGGCTCGGTTCGAACTCGCAAGCTCTGTGCTGACGCAGATGGCTGAGGACTCAGCCCGGCAGGCAAGTCAGCTACAACGATACTTCGCAGATATGCATCGCGTCTTCCGCCAAACGGCGCGCGTGCTCAAGCCTAAACGGCACGCAATCATTGTGATCTGCCCGTCGCACATCCGTAAAGTTCCCGTCCCGACGCATAAGGTCTTCGTCGAACTCGCGCGCGTACACCAGTTGAAACTCAAGCAGGAGGTGCAACGCACCATCAGCGTGCGCCGGCGTATCCTGCCCTACATGCAAGAAAACTTCGGCCAGCGGATGGAGACCGAATATGTCTTAGTGTTCCAGAAAACAGCTTGAGCCATGTCCTCACAAATTGATTTAAGAGAGCTAGGCGAGCGCCTACATCAGCTCTTGCTCGAACAGGCGAGCCTCACAGTCACGAGCCGGATCGCCGAGGTCTTTCTGCCCGAACTGCTCAAGCGTTTACCGCGCAGCTTCCCGACCGTCAGCGACCAACACCTGATCGCGAGTTGTGCCGAAGATGCATTGCTCGAATATCTTGCCCGACCGGAGAAATTCGACCCGGCGCGCGGCACGCTGCTGACCTACCTGCGGCTGCTTGCGCGGAGCCGCTTGCTCAACGAACTCAGACGGAAAAATTCTACCGGGCAGCAGGAAGTTGTCGCAGTTGAAGAGGCAGAGACTGTATATGGAGTAGCGTCGGGTGCAGATTGGGATGAGTCTGTCCGCCTGAGCGAGCATGAGACTGAGCAGCGAATAGCAGCAAAACTCCGTCCCATCGTCACCGACTCGACAGACCAGCAGGTGCTCGAACTGATGCTCGAAGGCGTGCGTGAGACGAGCGCCTACGCCGTGGTGTTGGGCATTACGGAGCAGCCGGTGTCCGAACAGCAGCGGATTGTCAAACAGCACAAGGATCGGGTGCGCAAGCGTGTGCAGCGCAAATTGGGGCCCAGAGGTTGGCAGGTATGAATGAACAAACGACGCCGAATCCGTTGAGCGCGCTCGCCCTCAAGCTGCGGCGCGACCCGCGCTACATGGCCTACGCGCTAGCCGCTTACCAGCAGCAAGAGAATTTGTCGGACAAGGAGTTAGCCGAGACGCTGAGCATACTGCCGGAGTTGATCGTGCGGCTAGCCCTATGTCGCCGCCCCGCAGCCTCCGCCCCGCAGTTCGCGGAGCAGGTGCGCGAGTTGGCCGACTTCACGCTCACCGACGAGTCCCAGTTGGCCGGAATCCTGAGGCAAGTGGACGGGTTGGAGAAACTGGCCGCGCTTCCCGTCACCGCGCCAGAAACCGAGGCGCAGGCGGAAACACAATTCGGGCTGCCGCTCGCTGGGTTGCTGGCCGCTGCGCGCGACCGCGAAGAGGAGACAGACGATCAGGCGCAAATAAATGAGCCACCAGCCGCTAAGAATATGGCGGACGACGAATGAGATCACGGCGATGTGGTTGGACAGCGCAAGTCAGGAAGCGGTTGAACGATTCTGGCAGCAATGCGGAGAAGTCGAGCCTTACCCACGCAGTTTGGAGCGCTCTCTCTCGCTTGCTCTGCCCGTCGTCTTAGTCAAGCTGCCACACCTCAAGCTGCAAGGCGTCGAGAGTTGGTTCGCGCAGCGCAGCGCGACCTTCCAGTTTAACTGCCGCAGCCGGGCGGTGCGTGGCTGTCTCCTCGCCTACGGCGGCCATGGCTTGATCTTCGTGGACGGCGCAGACCCTGAAGACGAACGCCGCTTCACCGTCGCGCACGAGGTTGCGCATTTCATAGTGGACTATTGGCTAGTGCGCGAGCGCGCGTGCGCGAAGTTCGGCGGACAGATTATCGAGGTTTTCGACGGCGTGCGTCGGCCGAGCGTTAGCGAGCGCGTCGGGGCGCTGCTCGCGGGCGCGCAACTCGGCGTTTACACCAAGTTAATCGAGCGCGATGAGGCAGGAGCGGCAACGCAAGGCGCAGTTTATCAGATCGAAGATCGCGCCGACCGCGTTGCGCTAGCATTGCTAGCGCCGCCTGAAGACGTACTAGCTGAAGCGGATACTTCAGCGGTGAACTTCACGTTGCGGCACGAAAGCGTAAGCGAGTTGCTATGCACGCGGTTTGGACTGCCTGCCTCCGCCGGTGCCACCTACGCGCGGTCATTATTGGAGAGCGTCGGGCGCGGGCCATCTTGGGTCGAGACGCTCCGGTTGCGGTGAAAAAAAGTTGTCGCACTTTCGAGCGCGGCGGCTGTATAGGAAGCGACTGGTTGTGGAAGTAAGGGAGTTGAAGAGATGGGAGATGAAGAGCAGAAAATTGGGCGCGCGGACGGTGCAGTGCTAACTGAAAGCGCGGGCGACTTCGCCGAGTTCGAAGAGGCTTATGAAGAACGGCTCGCGGACACGCTAAATCTCGCCACGTGGACGCTCGGCGAGGACGTGGCGGCCTTTCTGGATCGCACCGAACAGGAGATAGCCGACGCCATTGCACGAGAGACGGCGGTCGCCAAGTATGTGCGTGAGATCATCTTCCCACAGATTCCAACCGCCCCACACGCACCGAAGAATGCTGGGCGGCATGAGGCGCAACGCAGTGCTTTAGAAAAAGTACATCGTGGATTGCTATTCAACGGCGCTGTTGAAGCGTGCGATGGCACGCGCGTCACCCACGATACGCTGCCGCTGACGATCACGCAGATCGGCGTCTGCCTTGTCTCATACAACGGACAGCAAGGCTCATGGGCGCATCGCCTTTACCGGCGCGACCTACGCGCTCGTCTCTCCGATCCCGTTGAGGAGGTGCTCGATCTGCTGCACCGACGCCAGAAGCGTGGTAGTCAGGGGCAGGAGGAAGGTGAACAAATTAGCGAACTTGCCGGGCGCGGCATCATGACATGGGCTGAGCGCGCCATTCTGCGCGAACGCTCAACTGCGCTATGGCGGATGGGGCACGGTCATCCTGTGCCTTATGAGCTGCTGACCAATCTCTGGTCATCAAGTACCGCCAGCCTCAGCATCCCGCTTGAACTGATCGAATGGTACGTCGCACATAAGCGTTTTGTCTTCGTGCCGAGCGCGCCGAGCAAACGTCACTGGTTGACGCTTGGTTATGCCCTCCGCCCGCTTGAATTTCTCATCGTCCAGACGCTTGAGCCTGAGATTGAGAAGTTGATCAATACAGGGCATTACCGCGAAACGCGCGCCATGTTGAAAAAATTCTCCCGTGAGGTCGCGTCACAGATTGTTGTCGGGTTGTACCGAACATCGTTGGGCGCTCCGCCCTTCGTCTTCTACGCGCACGTCGAGCAGGCGGAGATGGCAGCCCACATCGCCATGGCCGACAGCTTGCTGCAAGAACACCGCGGCTTCCCAATGCTGATCGATCTGGCCGATACGGTCTGCCGCACGACTTTCGGCGTGGATAGTTTCAAATCGTCGGTGCAGATGGCCTACGCCCGCGCCGGCACACCCTTCCAGTATCTCGGCGAGCGCGAGACGCGCGCCCGCTGACCGAGCGTAAGTAACGGAGGTGTTTTATGGCTGAACGACAGGACGAATTACACGAGCGTGCTGCGGCCGACCCAAGTGGTGTGAGTCGGCAGATGGCAGACAACTTCATGAGTTCGCTTGAGGAAGAGATCGATCAAGCGGGCGGCGAGTGGCAAGAAGATGAAGAGACGCTCGGCTCGGTCGGCTTCACGATGTACGACACGCCAGCGAGCAAGGACAACACGATCACGGTCTTATTACCCGCAGAGCAGATCGGCAAGACGCCGGCGCAGTCGCTCGTGCGCATCAAGAGCAGAAAGAAGGAGCGCGGCGGCGACGGCCGACAGTACCTCGGCGCAATTATCGAAGGGCCGTTCGCTGAGCCGGACGGCCTGCGTGCCGACGCGCCGCTCGTTGTTACCACGACCGTGCGCGGCGCGCGCTTCATGCCGCGCTATCACGGGCGCGTGCAGGTCGAAATCATGGGCGAAGAGATTGGCGGCACGCTCGTCCCGCCGCGCTTCCGCCCACTACCCAATAGCCCTGTCTTCGTCCTCGATCAGGAGGAGACGGCAGAGCGACTGAGACTCGGCGGCGACGTGACACTTGGTCTCGCCGTCGGCTATGAAAAGATGCCTGTCGCCTTGCCGGCGACGCGCAAGGACGTGTTCCCGCGCCACACCGGTATCCTCGGTACGACCGGCGGTGGCAAGTCAACGACCGTCTCTGGCCTCGTCGGCAAGCTAGGCGCGGCTGGCGTCGCCGTCGTCATCTTCGACACCGAGGGCGAGTACACGAAGATCATGGAACCAGCCGGCGGCGACGAGATGCGCGAGATGCTGGCGGCGCTCGAACGGCGCGGCCTCAAGCCGGCAGGTGTTAAGAACGTCGCCATCCGCCGGCTTGTCGGGCGCGAGAGCACCAACCCGACGTACTCCGATAACCGCGAATTCAGTCTTGAGTTCTCGAACATCTCGCCTTACGCGATGGCCGAAATCCTCGGCCTCAACGAGGCGCAGCAGGATCGCTTTCACAAGGCTTATGAGATCACGCGCCGCGCGCTGATGGACTTGAAAATCTTTCCTGCGGACGAGAAAGATCAGGCAGAACTGCTTGAGCTGGACGAGATGGAGCGCGGCTTCCCGCGCATGACGCTCAGGCACATGTACGATATCACGCGCTTCTGCGCCGACATTGTAGCGAAGGAGGAAGACGCCGGCGCAAGTTTGCGGACACCTGCCTTCCGCACCCCCGCCGCCCGCGCGCAGATCGAGCAGCTCATCAAGACCGCGAAGCCCGAAGGGCACGCCGGCAGTTGGCGCAAGGTGCAGGGCAGCCTCGCGCGCCTGCTGCGGCTCGGCATCTTCGACGACCAGCAGACAGGCCTACCCGACTATGACGATCTGACGCGCCCCGGTCGCGTCACCATCATCGACCTGAGCGACACGGACTCGCCGCAGGTCAACAACCTCGTCATCTCGGAAATCCTGCGCGGACTGCACCGCCAGCAGGACGAGAACTACCGGGCGAGCGAGAAAGACAAAGCACCGCTGCGCCGCGTCGTCGTCGTCATTGAGGAGGCGCACGAGTTCCTGTCCGCCGAGCGCATCAGGCAAATGCCGGTACTCTTCCAGCAGGTGGCGCGCATCGCACGGCGCGGGCGCAAGCGCTGGCTCGGCCTATGCTTTGTCACACAACTGCCGCAGCACCTGCCCGACGAGGTACTCGGTCTCATCAACAACTACGTCCTGCACAAGATCGCCGACGCCAACGTCATCAGCCGCCTGAGACGCTCCATCGGCGGCGTGGACGATGGGCTGTGGAATCGGCTGCCCAATCTCGCGCCGGGGCAAGCCATAGTCACCGCCGCAAGCCTCGCGCGGCCGCTCCTCGTCGCGATTGATCCGACGCCGGCGAAGCTCCGCATGATCGAATGAGCGCGCGCTGTCGGCTCAGCGCAAGTCGCTGCCGCCGCAGAACGCGTCTTGCTCCACGGGAGACGCGCCGAACCGTGCCAATGCGCGGCACGGGGACACTCGTCGTCACCCGTGCTGCGCTAATGTGTCACTGCTATGACCCTGCGCCGCGAACATAAAATAGAACGTGTCCACACGCGCGCGTTCAACCGGCTCAGCCTGATCGACGCCGAGATCAGGGCTGGGCGCTGCCCGAACGTGCGTGCGCTTGCCAATAGGCTCGAACGCAGCGAGCGCACCGTCAAGCGCGACCTGCGCACACTGCGCGACGACTTCCACGCGCCGCTCATCTTCGACCGCGCGCGCGGCGGCTTCCGCTATCGCGAGCCGGGCTGGGCGCTGCCGCCCTATAGCTTCGACGAGGGCGAGTTGCTCGCCTTCTTTACCGCCGAGTACGCGCTACGCGCTACGGGGCACGCGCCCGAAGCGATCCTCTTGCGCGCCGCGCTCGCTAAACTTGCGGCTTACCTGCCGCCAGAAGTCAACATTAATCTGGCCACGCTCGGCGAGGCGCTGACCTTCCAGCAACTGCCGCACGTCGCCGTCCAACCCGACACGCTGCAAACGCTTGCCCGTGCCGCCGCCGAACGGCGTACCATCGCGTTCGACTATCACTCGCAGCATCGCAACCGCGAGACGCATCGCGAAGCGGACGTGCTTCTGCTCCACAACTTCGGCGGTGACTGGTACGCCATCGCCTTCGACCATCTGCATCATGAAGTGCGCGACTTCCACGCCGGGCGGATGAAGCGACTGGCGCTGACCGACCGCTACTTCGACCCGCCCGCCAACTGGCGCGCGGACGACTACCTGCGGCGTGGCTTCTACATGATGCGCGGCGGGCGCTCGACCACAGTCAGCATTGTCTTCGACGCATATCAGGCGCGTTGGATGAAGGAACGCATTGCCTTTCACCCCGATGAGCGGCGCGAAGATTTACCCGGCGGCGCGTTGCGCCTCTCTTTCCCCGTCGGGCGCAACGGTCTCGACGCCGTCGCCCGCTTTTGCCTCGCCTATGCAGGCAACTGTCGCGCCGAGCGTCCCGCCGCCCTGCGCCGCCTGATCCACGAACGCCTGACGCGCGCCCTTGCCGACCACAAAGATGACAGCCCCGCTGATCATGCGCGCACACGAAAACACACATACCAAAAAGCAACCAAACGCCCCAGCCCAAAGAGCGCGGGCTAGGGCCACGGAGAACTGACATGCAACTCGAAGCCACACTACCGTCCGCACTCGCCGCTGGCACAACGCCTTACATCGGCGTCCACTTCCCGGCCCAAGGCCGCCAACTACCCGCCGACCACGGCTACGCCCTCTATGCAGCCATCGCGCGGCAGTTGCCCGCGCTGCACGGCGCATCTTGGCTCGGCATCGAACTCGTCAGCGGCATTCCTTGGCGCAACGGTCTCGTCGCCCTGCCCACGCGCGGCGCTGCCTTACGCCTACGCATCCCCGCCGACCACTACGCCAACGTGCTTCCGCTCGCCGGTCGCCGGCTCGACATCGCCGGCCACCCGCTCCGCCTCGGTCTGCCCACCGCGCGCCCGCTCACACCCGCGCCTTCGCTCTACGCCCGCGTCGTCACGATCAAAAAATTCACCGACCCCGATCCTTTCCTCGCCGCCGCCCAACGACAACTCGACGCGCTCGGCATTGCCGCCACACTTGAACTACCCCACGATGAACAAGGACGCTACCGCCGCCGCATCCTTAACATTCACGGCAAACAGATCGTCGGCTTCTCCCTCGCCGCCCACGGCCTCAACGACGAAGATTCCATTCGCCTACAGAGCCACGGCATCGGCGGCCGCCGCGCAATGGGCTGCGGGATTTTTGTTCCGATTCAGTCCTGCATTCAACACACAAAGAATACTGGCACAAGCAGTTCTGGGCAGACGGAAGAATAAAGATGAGAAAGCAACTAGCCGAAACGCCGCCAAATCTGCTTGCGAAGACGCGGAAGTTCGATGAGGACGGCAAGCTCAAACAAGGTTGTCTTTTAGTTGACCACACATGCGATGTTGTGACAGCGACTAAGACAATTATTCAGGTTTTGAGCCATGATCTGCAAAGGTTCTTTAAACTCACTGAAGAGCAGATGCCGCAACTTATAGCCACTTCCGTACTTGCCGCATTTTGCCATGACATCGGCAAAGCGAATGATGGCTTCATCGCAATGTTAGAGAAGCAAGGGAAGCAAGCCATTAGGCATGAGCATCTATCGGCGCTGGTAATGAGTTGTCAGAAGTTTAAAGAATGGATAGAACTGGCAACAAACGTGGATTATGAAATTGCAAGGTTGGTTGTGGCGGGTTATCACTTGAAGACGGCCGTCCGTGAGACCACGAATCCTCGCTTATTCGGATTCGCCCAGAAGTTGCGCGGGGTCAACACCGATACAGTCATCTTTTACTCACAACACAACTACTTACCACATCCCCAATTCGGCGAATGGTTGGAGTCGTTGCGTAAGGAGTTTTCCTTGAAGCCGCCGGATTTTGACATTCCTGCTCGTTGGAGTTTTTCCAGAAAGACAGCTAACGCGGAATATATTCATGAAAACGCAGAACGAATCGTCGAAGAATTCGCACACAGTCTCAGGCAGATCAACCGCCAAATGAATAAAGAAGATTGGTCGAGAATGCGTTTATGGATGGCCGTCAAAAGTGTATTGCTCGCTGGGGATGCTGCCGCCTCAGCAATGCGGCGAAAGGGCTTGGGTTTAGAAGATTGGATCGAAACCAGTTTGGACGTTTGTGCGAGTACCGAAGATTTGAAACAGTTGAAAAAGAAATACAAGGCTACGGTGGAAGTGCGAGAGCGGAATAAGAATCCCGATTTCGAGTTCGTGGAACGTAAATTTCAGACTGAAACAGCAGGTTTAGGCAAGTGCGCCGCACTGCTTACATCTTGCGGATCAGGGAAAACTTACGCGGGGTATTTGTGGGCACAGAAACAGATTGAGGATATTAAACAAAAACGGAAAGTCATCTTCCTTTACCCAACAACGAATACTGCGGCGCAAGGCTTCAAAGACTATGCCGCACACGAGGCGAAAGCAACGCTCATCACTAGCCGCGCGGAATTCGACCTTGTAGGTATGTTCGAGAATCCAGACGACAATACAACTGACGAACGTGGGCAGAACGATTATACGGCGGACAAGGAACTCTTCGCGCTTGGACATTGGGATCGCTCTATCTGCGTTGCAACGGTTGATGCCTTTCTCGGTTTCATGCAAAACAGCTACACTTCGCTCTGCTTGCTGCCTGTGTTAACTCGTAGCGTCGTAGTAATTGACGAAGTTCACAGTTTCGATTATGCGATGTTCGCTGCGCTGGTCGAATTTCTTGAAAGGTTCGATGTGCCGATCTTGCTGATGTCCGCATCGCTACCCAAAGGTCGCCGCACACAGCTACACAGAAAATTTCCGCAGCTTGCGTTTTACCCACAAGATGAAGACCTTACAAATTTGCCCGACTTGGTGAAGGCAATGTCGCTTCCTCGTTACCGGATCAGCCACAGTAAAAACATCTGGGAAGCGGCGCAGGGGATTTATTGCCCGTCGTTTTTGTTGGACATCGTTCGACAAAAACTCAGCGAAAACTGCAAAGTGCTCTGGGTCGTCAACACGGTGGACAGATGCATTGGCATCGCGCAAGCGTTGGAACAACAGGACGCTTACTGCTATCACAGCCGCTTTTTGTATGAGCACAGAAGAGACATACACGACGCAGTTGTCGAAAAGTTTCATCCCGATAGTCATGCTGGTGTAATCGCCGTCACAACGCAGGTCTGCGAGATGAGTTTAGACCTTGACGCAGACGTATTGATTACCGAGCTTGCTCCCGCGACATCGTTGATTCAGCGCATGGGGCGTTGCAATCGCAAGACGACCGGACGTGACAACGGTGAGCCGGGACAAGTCTTCATTTATCCGCCGCCAAGCAAAAATGGCAAACCAAACCATAATCCATACGAACCTGATTTCTTTCAAACGGGTGGAGAATTACTAAAACTCAGCGAAGAACTGCTAAAACTCAATCGCAGCGAATTGATTTCACAGGAGAACCTAGCCGAGATGCTTAAGAGCGTCGGGGTAGTGGATGATAAAAATAAGATTTGCAAATTCACGACGCCGGATTGGGTGTCAATAAGTGAAAACGACTTCCGCGATACAGACGAACTGACCGTCCCCGCCGTGCTTGAATCAATGCGTGATGAGTTTCTACGTCTGAAGGAAGCGCGAGAAAGCGTCGCCGGAATACTTCTACAAGCTCCGATTGGATATGCAAAGGAGAAGATAAAAGACACTTGGGTTCGTCTTGTCCCAGACGAAACGGAAGCGGATCGCTACAAGTATTGCAAGAAATATGGCTTGAGAAAGGTTGAAGCAAAATGAGTCCAAGAGCAAGTAAAGGGAGAAACAAGAAGAGCGAAATCGTGACCGTAGCGGTAAGCGAATTGCCGCCGCTTAGATATGACCCGCTTGACACTTCATTCAACGCTCTGCATCGAGCTGGGATGGTCGGACTGGCATTACAGATCGAAGCAATGAGGAAAAGAAACGAGATGTTGCCGGAAGAGGATGTTGTCTCTGTACCGGACTTGAAATGGATCGAAGCTGGGCGCGGCATCGAAGTGACTTTCACAATGCAAAGCTTTGACGCGGTTCTCCAAGAACGATATTTGGGAGAAGCATGGGTGAACGACAAGACCGCGAAGACGGTGCTTATGCCGCGCTTGAGGTATTTAGAAGTATTAGGTGCAGATCAAAAAATACAGAAGGACATCAGATCAGCATACTTAGGCTCTTTCTTCTCGATTTATCAAGAACGGGAATCATTCTTTAGTGTTACCAAAGAAAAGAAAACCCTTGCCGAAAGAATCAACACGCTATGGGCTGCGATTGCTTCTGAAGGGGCGGCAGATATTCAGAAATCCTCGCTTCCGAACGTAGTAGGCAATAATCTTAAAGGAGCATCTCTGCACGAGCGTGGTAAGGATGCGCTACTCCTTCATTTCTGGTCGTTAGCGTCGTGGTTCTTTAAGCCTAAATCTCTAAAATACGATAAGAATGAGAAGCGGGTAATAGATGCGTGGCTACCGCCTGTTATAGTTGTGCCCGATGTCTCACACGTTCAGGACTTTTTTGACTATATCAAAGGCACATACAGTAGGCAGTTTGAGCCAGTTATTAGCACTCATCTTGAAGCGGCTCTTGCCTTCTACGTCGCGCCAAGCATCGCTCACAGCCAAGCCATTACGAGAGAAATCAAAAGCGAGATAAATCAACTCGTGAACGGTGCGACTGTCTTCGTTTATCGTCCCGGCAAACAGCCGGAAGTGGTGGGGGTCTTTAACGAAACTTACGACGACGCTACTCTTCAAGAATACCGTGATTTATTAGGACGAGACTTGAAATCGCTGCCGTACCGTGCATTGCGCGTTGAGAACTTACTCGCGGGGCGCGTCTGGTATGACGGCTTTAATAAACTCGTAGATCAATGGCCGCTTGAACTGTTCGTGCCAGTGAAAGAGCGGGGCGAGGATGGCATATATAAACTTCGAGAGAAGGCGCACGAGTTAGTACAAGACCTAGCCGCAAATTTCAAATATTTCGCTGAAAAGGAGGATGAAATGAGCGATGTAGAGACCAGCGTTCCAACGCTGATTGACAGGCTTGTAACGAGGTACTTGTGGTGGCATGTATTCAATAAAGGACAAAGACCACCTGATGAGCAGAAGGTAAGGGACATCTCTGAGAAAAGAACCCAAAACATCGCTTTGTCAAAAGATGAAAGCGACATCTACAGAGACTATGAGGAGAAATACGCTAAAGGCGTCAATCAAGAGTTTGTTGATTTTCGCGGTGCGACCGATCAACCACGATTCGCAGAACTCTTCATCGCGCGACTTTTTGAAGCCGAGTCTTACACAACGCCCGCGCAACGCGAGATGTTACGTCCATTTTATGATGGTGAATTATGGGAAAGCGGACGGTGGCTTGTGCTGATGGCAATTTCTGCCGCAGGCGCGAACCTTCGATACAGAGCGCAGAAGTCAACAAAGACAGATAGTGTTACAGCTAAACCCAAGAACTAAAAGAAAGGAAACCAACGCCAATGACGACCGAACAAGAAGTCAAGAATATCGAAGGGAAGTTCAAGAACATTTTCGGCACGGTGCTAACCAACGTCGCTCCCGCCTCGAACTATCGCGGTGAGACACAGAACAATCGCGCGGTTTTGCAGAAACTCTCTTTCCCCAATAAAGAGCAATACACGCTCGTTAGCGCGGAAGCGATTCGTAGCCGCTTGCGTGAAATGCTGCGCGATGATGATCTGCTGAAGGGCAAGCTGAATCGCTCGCGTGTCATTAACCCCAAAGTTACGAACCCGAAAGCTAAAGAAGCAGAAGCTACGGGCGAAGAGGAAAAGGATCAAATCACCGTCAAGTTTGACGCATTACCTGACAGAGACAGATTTGCCGACGACCTGTTGTTCGGGTTTTTAATGATTGATGAAAAGAAGAAAAAAGAGGTGTTAGAGAAACAGGGCGATTCGATCTTGCGCGTCAACTACGCCGTTTCGCTTGAGCCTTTCCCGCGCTACAACACCCATACGATGCACCAATCACCGAAGGCTTCAGAAGACAGCGCGTACCGCAACGCAAAGAAATCGGCGCTCATTGAGCGCGAAGTACACGTCACAGCTTTTCAGTATCCGTTCGGCTTGAATCTTAATGACCTGCGCCATCTGCCCGGTTGGGATAGCTTCCCAGAAGAAAACAAGCAGGAGAAGAAGCGTTGGATTGCGCTTCTGCTACGCGCCATCGGAGAACTTAACGGAGTCGGCGGTAATCACGCGCGCACGATGTACCCGTTCGCGCCCGTCTCAATTGTCTTGCGCTTAACGACGCGACGCGCACCGGAGTTTGACATCTATGGCTTCAGGCCAAAGCAAGACAACAAACCAGATGAGAGTCAACAGGAATTGATTCAAATGTTGAAAGAGGGGCTATTGCCACCGACAGATTTTTATCTCGGTGGAAGGATTGTGAGAGAGCATCCCGCTTTGCGCGCCGCCTTAGCAAAAAAGAAAGGCGAAACTTCACATACCGCAGACGACGCGCAAGATTTAGGGCAACTTACAGAAGTGCATCTGTTTGAGACTTCCGATGCAGCAATCGAAGCCGTCATCGCGGAAGCCAAACTTGATGCGGCTCGAACTAATTCTTGAAAGGAGCAATGACGAATGCTGTTCTTATACTTCAAAGCTCCGTTCGGCGCGTTTCGCTCCTTCCAAAGCATAGAGATGTCTATGACGGCAGATTTTGTCACACATTCCGCCGCATACGGCCTTCTGCTTGGTCTCGCCGGAGTCCCACGCGAAAGCAAAAAAGACTATGCAGGGGCGCGAATCGCGCTAGGTCTCAAAGGCGAAAGGCTACCGTTGCATGGGCGTGCGTACCAGCAATTGCATTGGGTGAAACTTGAAGGCCGAGTTGAGAAAAGAAAAGGCAAGCCTCCAAAGGGTGAAACTCTCAAAGCGGCTTTTGAACGCTCGAAAGGAACAAAGCCGGATATACGCCCTTACATCCGCGAATTCTTGCACGGGTGCGAAAGCTATGATGAGGTTGACCATGATCCAACCGGCAAAGTAAGCGGAGCACGCTACCGTTTACACGGATTCGAGGGCTACATCGGTCTTAACGATTCCGCGCTTGAAGAACTCGTGAGAAGAGGAGTTGAGGAACCGACAACACTTGACTATTGGGGATTGCCGTTCATGGGTGACAACAATTTCTTTGTAGAGAGACTTGAAGTTTCGGATGATCCGTCACCATGTCGCTGGTTTAGCTTGTATCAGGGCGAGCCTTTATCACGCGGCGCGCGCTTGCACTACCTGTCTGTGTGGACTGACTACGAGGCTGATAATGAATCTGAACCACGATCCGTTTCACGATCTGGCAGTTTGCCGTTTGCCCTGACAGACACAAAAGACTCTCCGCCTGATAAAGCTTGGATTCCGGTTCAGGAGTTCAATACTAAACAGTAAACGCATTTCGATTGATTTGCTATGACCGCATTACGTGTTCACTCACTTCATGCTCTCGCTTACTGCGAGCGGCTGTTCTATCTCGAAGAGGTGGAGAATATGCGGGTGGCGGATGCGGCGGTGTATGCGGGGCGGCGTTTGCACGTGGAGCTTGAGCGGGCGGAGGACGAGGAGGAGTGGCTGACGTTCAATCTCGCAAGTGAGCAATGGGGGTTGGTGGGGCGGATTGATTGTGTGCGGCGGCGGGATGGGGTGATCGTGCCGTATGAGCACAAGCGGGGGCGGTCGGCGCGGTCGCGTGCGGGGGAGGCGGAGGCATGGGCGAGCGACCGTTTGCAGGTCATCGCGTATGCCGCGCTGGTTGAGGAGCATACGGGGCGCACAGTGCCGGAAGGGCGTGTGCGTTACCACGCGGACAACGTGCTGGTGCATGTGCCTTACGACGAGCAGGCGCGGGCTGATCTGGCGCGGGCCATCGCACGCGCGCGTGAGTTGCAAGCGTCGGTCGAGCGCCCGCCGGTGACGACGAACGAGCGCCTATGTGTGCGTTGCTCGCTCGCCCCTGTGTGTCTGCCGGAAGAGGCGCGCCTCGCTGAGCGGCTAGACGTGCCGGCGCAAGGAGAGTCGCCCGTGCGCGCAACCCTCAGACTCTTCCCGGCGGACGATGATCGGCGCACGCTGCACGTGTTGACGCAAGGGGCGCGGGTCGGGCGCAAAGGTGATCGGTTCGAGATCACCGCGCGCGACGAGCCGCCGCAGCTTCATCCGGTGCATGAGATCGGACAGATCGTCCTGCATGGCTTCGCGCAGATCACGACGCAGGCACTGCGCTTGTGCGCCGAGCAGGAGATCGGCGTGCATTGGCTCACCGGGGGCGGGCGTTACACGGGCGCTTGGTCGGCCGGCGTCGGGTCGGTGCAGCGCCGCATCAGGCAGTACCGGGCGCTGACTGACGCGGAGCTGTGTCTGCGACTGGCGCGCCGGCTGGCAGAAGCGCGTGCGCGCGGGCAGTTAAGTTTTCTCCTGCGCGCAAGCCGGGAGGTAGGGCGCGCCGTGCCAGCGGTCAAGGATGCCATCAGCGGGATGCGCAAGCTGCTGTCGCCCCTTGCGCGTGCGGACAGCATAGATTCACTGCGCGGCTACGAGGGCAGTATCGGCGCTTATTACTTCAGTGCCTTACCGCACCTTGTAGTACCGGAAGCCGGCGAAGCGATGCGCCCCGAAGGGCGCAGCCGACGGCCACCGCGTGATCGCTGCAACGCACTGCTCTCGTATGGCTATGCGCTTTTGCTTAAAGACGTGACGAACGCGATCCTGACGGTCGGGCTTGACCCCTGCCTCGGGTTCTATCATCAACCGCGCTCGCAGGCCCATCCCCTCGCCCTCGATTTGATGGAATTGTTCCGTGTGCCGCTGGTTGATCTGCCCGTCATCGCTTCGATCAATCGCCGGCAGTGGGACGAAGACAGCGACTTCCAGATTGCCGGGCAGCAGGTCTGGCTGTCCGAAACCGGGCGGAAGCGGTTCATCGGCATCTACGAGCGACGTAAAGCGGATCAGTGGAAGCATCCCGTCATCGGGCATTCGCTCACCTACGCGCGCTTGATGGAGTTGGAAGTCAGGCTGCTGGAGAAAGAGTGGATGGGCGAAGGCGGCTTATTCGCCCGGATGCGAATGCGTTAGCCGAGGGACTGTAGGGCATGGAAACCAAGCAGTGGTATGTCATCTGCTATGACATCACCGAGCCGAAGCGCTGGCGGCGCGTTTACAAGATGCTACACGGCTACGGTCGGCGCTTGCAGTATTCTATCTTCAGGTGCCGTCTAACAGTGCGGCAGATGGAAAGGCTGCGCTGGGAGTTAGAGAAGATTATGACCGACGAAGATCGGCTCCTCATTCTTAGCCTGTGCGAACCGTGCGAGCGGCGCGTGGCCGCGCACAACCGGCCGGAATCATGGTTGGATGAAGCGAAGAGTTTCGAGATAGCTTAAATACGTTGCTCGTAATCGCCCGCTCATGCGGGCTTTTTCAGTGCTAGATAATTGATGCAAGCACCTGCGCTTGTTTCTGGTCAGCATGTAGTCACGGAGACCAAAGTAGAGGTTTAAGAAATGGTTAGAGAGATACTGCAATACATACGATACTTGCGCATAAGGATGCTGATGTTTCCAAAAGGGTTTAAGGGTTACATATCGCTCCGACGAGTTTGGGCGGAGGGTGGATTGTTAGTACGAATCAGTGATCCCCGCAAGGGGAAACTTAAACTACAGCAACTGCGTGCTTTGGCCCCCGCGCGGTGAAGATTCCTATGATGCCGAAAGGCGTTGAGCACCGCGGGCGGCGGTTGGGCTGTGTCCTAATCGCCGCCTGTGAAGATTCCTATGATGCCGAAAGGCGTTGAGCACCGTGCGTAGAGCCTCACGTTGAAAATCAGATGACTTTGTGAAGATTCCTATGATGCCGAAAGGCGTTGAGCACAAGCAAGCAGATGAAGAACAACCCACCTGAGACGATAGTGAAGATTCCTATGATGCCGAAAGGCGTTGAGCACCTCTTTTTTGCCAGTGCGCTCGATGCCGCCACGCCGTGAAGATTCCTATGATGCCGAAAGGCGTTGAGCACCCGGTTGAACTCGCGCGTGCGGGTTGGCGCTTGCTAGTGAAGATTCCTATGATGCCGAAAGGCGTTGAGCACATGAATGCAGGAGATGCGGAAGTTACGGACGTTTCCGGTGAAGATTCCTATGATGCCGAAAGGCGTTGAGCACTCTAACTCAAAGATGATAAATAATGTCGGCGGCCGGCGAGTGTGAAGATTCCTATGATGCCGAAAGGCGTTGAGCACTAGGGAGTCTCGCGTAGCGCCGTCTCGACGGCGTGCGTGAAGATTCCTATGATGCCGAAAGGCGTTGAGCACCACGCCGGCCTCAGTCACTAGAATGTGACCGCCGCGTGAAGATTCCTATGATGCCGAAAGGCGTTGAGCACTGATCGTGCGCCTCAAACCAACGCATACTTTGTCGAGGTGAAGATTCCTATGATGCCGAAAGGCGTTGAGCACCGAGCGCGAGCATGGCGAAGCCTTGCGCCAGTTCAAGTGAAGATTCCTATGATGCCGAAAGGCGTTGAGCACCTGGGGCTGCGTGATTGGGTGCTCGCGGTTGATCTGTGAAGATTCCTATGATGCCGAAAGGCGTTGAGCACAAACTGGCCTATGACCTTCAGCGCGTCGGCATCAACGGTGAAGATTCCTATGATGCCGAAAGGCGTTGAGCACAAGACGCGCCAGACCTCAGCCTCTTCATCGTAGAAAGGGAGTGAAGATTCCTATGATGCCGAAAGGCGTTGAGCACCGCGCTGCTCTGAGGTTTCAAGCCCACAACCTTTCTCCCTTGTGAAGATTCCTATGATGCCGAAAGGCGTTGAGCACGGCGCGTGTCTGGATGCCGGACGTGGCGAGCATGTCGGGTGAAGATTCCTATGATGCCGAAAGGCGTTGAGCACGAGACCTGTGTGGTTCGCGCTGGGTGCAGGGCACAGATGTGAAGATTCCTATGATGCCGAAAGGCGTTGAGCACATCTGTTGTTGCGTTCGCTACTTGAAAGTTCGCCGTAATGTGAAGATTCCTATGATGCCGAAAGGCGTTGAGCACCAGATAGCGAAGCAAGTGCTTCGCGGAGATGTTGTGCGTGAAGATTCCTATGATGCCGAAAGGCGTTGAGCACGTCAGTTGGATCGACAATGGCCGTCTTGTAATGGCTGTGAAGATTCCTATGATGCCGAAAGGCGTTGAGCACCGGATGCACGCGCAGGAAGTATTCATGCCGTGTCCCAGTGAAGATTCCTATGATGCCGAAAGGCGTTGAGCACAACCGCGTCCGCCCGTGCGCAAGGCCGTCAAGCAGGTGTGAAGATTCCTATGATGCCGAAAGGCGTTGAGCACCAGACCGGCGCAGCGATTGCTAATGCGAAACGTTGGTGAAGATTCCTATGATGCCGAAAGGCGTTGAGCACCACCAACTCTTGCGCAGCATTGACGAGACGGGGCGGTGAAGATTCCTATGATGCCGAAAGGCGTTGAGCACTCTTCGGATGGCGGCGGCGTGCAGCGCGTGGCGAGTGAAGATTCCTATGATGCCGAAAGGCGTTGAGCACCCCTGCCGATAACGATGGAGTGGAAGAACGCGCGGGGTGAAGATTCCTATGATGCCGAAAGGCGTTGAGCACATTGACGCGACAGAAATCCTGCGCCGGTGTTGTCCGTGTGAAGATTCCTATGATGCCGAAAGGCGTTGAGCACATGTAGGGCTGCGGGCGCTCAACTTGAAAGATGCGTGAAGATTCCTATGATGCCGAAAGGCGTTGAGCACAGGTATGGGGCAATTCGATTGCGCGCCGGATCGCGCAGGTGAAGATTCCTATGATGCCGAAAGGCGTTGAGCACTAAGGCTTCAGCCGACATGCTGCCCGCGCAAACGGTGAAGATTCCTATGATGCCGAAAGGCGTTGAGCACTGGTCGCGCATTGGGGCGTGGGCGCGGCGGCCGGGGTGAAGATTCCTATGATGCCGAAAGGCGTTGAGCACTCGGTTGGGTCGCCGGCGGCGGCGCAGGCGTATCGGGGTGAAGATTCCTATGATGCCGAAAGGCGTTGAGCACAAACCTAAAAACCAACTTAAAGCGGCGCTCGTTGCGCGTGAAGATTCCTATGATGCCGAAAGGCGTTGAGCACAACTTCGCCCGTCGCATTGAGGTGGCCATCCCAACGTGAAGATTCCTATGATGCCGAAAGGCGTTGAGCACACGGCTTGACCGCCTATGTGCGCGATCTGGCCGGTGGTGAAGATTCCTATGATGCCGAAAGGCGTTGAGCACTGAAGCTTGGGGCGTCGTGACCTTCATCATTAAAAAAGCGTGAAGATTCCTATGATGCCGAAAGGCGTTGAGCACGCTATAGTATGCACCCGATGATTAGAAAGCCGGTGCGTGAAGATTCCTATGATGCCGAAAGGCGTTGAGCACTCGCGCTTCATTCGATTAACGACATGCAAAACCCATTGCGTGAAGATTCCTATGATGCCGAAAGGCGTTGAGCACTACAAGTGTTAAGCTCCTTCCTGCCAGCCGAAGCCGGTGAAGATTCCTATGATGCCGAAAGGCGTTGAGCACATGAAGGCACAAACCTTGTCGGTTGGTACGCTTGGGGTGAAGATTCCTATGATGCCGAAAGGCGTTGAGCACCTGCACGAGATGAATCAGAATCTGCGCGGCACACTGTAGTGAAGATTCCTATGATGCCGAAAGGCGTTGAGCACCCGTAATTAGGCATCATCACGCGCTCGCCCTGTCGCGGTGAAGATTCCTATGATGCCGAAAGGCGTTGAGCACTTGAGTCCACCTGAAGAGGTGGACGGCGCAACCAGCGTGAAGATTCCTATGATGCCGAAAGGCGTTGAGCACACATAGACGTGCTGGTAGCCGTCCGCGTCCTCCGTGTGAAGATTCCTATGATGCCGAAAGGCGTTGAGCACTGGTAATCGAAGCGATTGACAATTTAGAGAACGTGTGAAGATTCCTATGATGCCGAAAGGCGTTGAGCACGCAATTAGCACGGCTCAAGAATTAGTGCGTTCGCCAGTGAAGATTCCTATGATGCCGAAAGGCGTTGAGCACCAGCCGGTATTTTAGAATCAATTCCAGCGCAGCCGGCGTGAAGATTCCTATGATGCCGAAAGGCGTTGAGCACCGCGCCATGCGTCGCAAGGCGCGCACGTTACCCTCTGTGAAGATTCCTATGATGCCGAAAGGCGTTGAGCACGAGGGTGGCAGCAGCGCCATCGCCTCTCTGCTGCGTGAAGATTCCTATGATGCCGAAAGGCGTTGAGCACCAGCCACAATCAACCGTGTTCGTCATTTTCTTTTCAGAGTGAAGATTCCTATGATGCCGAAAGGCGTTGAGCACCAAGATCATTTGACCCACGCGCGCGACTTTCTTGACGTGAAGATTCCTATGATGCCGAAAGGCGTTGAGCACTCCCAGATGGCCTGCGCGTCTTCCGCCTTCATTTGCCGTGAAGATTCCTATGATGCCGAAAGGCGTTGAGCACGACTTGGCTCTGGCGTGGTTGGAAGCATGGCCGGGCGAGGTGAAGATTCCTATGATGCCGAAAGGCGTTGAGCACCGCGACAACATCAGGTTCATCGCGCAGAAATTCGGTGAGAATTCCTATGTCGCCGGAAGGCGTTGAAAATTGCTGAAGACCTGTGGCTTGGTAAGTCGTATATTCATATTGTTCCGGTGTACAGATTTGTCCACTGTAATATCTATCTATAATGGACAAGCTCACATGATAAACTCGCGCGTTATATCTAGTTGTGACTGCCCCGCCGAAGCGGGACAGTTCACGGTGTGAGAAGGCAAAAGTAAAAAAGTAGTAGTCAGAAGACAGTAGCCGGTAGTCAGTAGAAGAACCGCAGGCTTTTCTACTGACTACTGGCTACTGTCGTTTGCCTTTTGCTTTGTTGCGATCCGGTAGCGGACAAATTCTATTTAGATTAAACGCAACCCGTTTGCGTCTTTTCGTCATCTTCTCTCTTGACTCCTCTGAATCGTTGGTCAAAAATCCACGACGATTCAACTCCTCGCAGTTAGGTTGATGCAGAACAATCTCGTGCGTTGCGCCCGCACCCGACCAACTGGCGCAAGGGTGCGAGATTGTGTGCACTCCAAACCTAAACGTTTAGCGGAGCGCAGGCGCGCATAGCGTCTTGCTAGTGAGTTGCGGGTGAGATTTTAATTTGAAAGGGAGAAACTGATGAGCGTCTATAGTTCCAACACACTGCGCCGGCTCGCATGGGCCTGCGCGCTTGTTTTGTCACTGTCTGTCGTCGCCTTCGCGCAGACCAACAGCACTTCGACCAACACGAACACATCAGCCAGCGCGCGCACCGTTACGAGCGGCCAGAAGATGACCGTCAAGGGCGTCGTCACGCGGCGCGATGCCGACACGTTCGTCGTGCAGGACGCTAATGGCGTCTTGACGACTGTTTCGTTGACCGACCACACGAGCGTCAAATCGAAGGGCGGCTTCCTGCGCAGCGGCTCGACCTACGGCGCGTCGAATATCCTGCGCGGGCTGAGCCTCGAAGTCGAAGGGCGCGGCAACGATCAAGGTCAACTCGTCGCCGAGAAGATCAGGTTCAACGATTCAGACTTGCGCGTGGCACAGTCCATCTCTTCGCGCGTCGATCCGGTTGAGTCCGACCTGCACACGACGCAGGGTCGGGTCAGCGAAGTTGAGCAGAACGCGCAGCGCCTGTCCGGTCAGTTGGACGAGTTGGCGGCGGTCTCGAACGCGGCGCGTGGCGGCGCGAAGGCCGCGCAGGAGACTGCGGACGCGGCCGTCGCGGGCGTGAACTCAACGAACGAGCGCATCTCAGCTTTGGATGATTACACGGTGCAAAATAAGAATGTGATCAACTTCAAGGTCGGCAGTTCCATCCTCTCGCCCGAAGCCAAGCAAGCGCTCGATCAGATCGCGCAGCAGGCGCAGAACGCGCGCGGCTTCGTTATTGAGGTGCGCGGCTTTGCCAGCGCCGAGGGCGGCGACGAATTGAACCGGCGGCTGAGCCAGCGCCGCGCCGATGCGGTCGTGCGCTACCTTGCAGAGATTCACAACATCCCTCTGCGCCGCATCATCACGCCGTTCGGCTATGGCTCAGCACAGGCGATTGCAGATAACGCCACCCGCGAAGGCCGGCAGCAGAACCGCCGCGTCGAAGTGAGCGTGCTGGTCAATCGTGGCTTGTTGCAGTCTGCGCCGAACATAACGCCGACGAAGACCGACAGCGCCACGCCGTCGGCACCGCCGCCGCAATAACGCGGCCGCGTCGGGTCAGAGCGTCAGAGCGTGAATCGTCAAACGTAAACTCAGTCGGGCGCGGCGCGGGCGCGCCCAGACGATTCACGCTGCTCTTTATCTCCGACTCTCCTTTTGCTCCCCCGTTTGCTTTTGCCGTCGAACCGGACGGGCGCGCTGGGGCTACGGCGCGCTCGTCGCGTTGGCCGACTGTGAGGACTAAACTGATGACGCTGGCGCGAAGCAGAATGTGGCGCGGGACGTTTGCGACTCTGTTGTCGTGCGCGTTGCTGTTGACGATGCTGTTGCCAACTGCCGCCGCACGCACGCGCCAGACACGACGCGCGCACACAAGCGCGCGCCGCTCGTTCATCTCGTTCATCGCACAACAACAGCAGCCAGTCCGCGTGCCGCAACTATCGCCGGCCACGCAGACGCAAACCGCGACGCCCACGCCGACGCCTAAACAGACGCCGACACCGGCACAATCACAACCATCGGCGGAAACGATTGATGACGACGAAGTGATCCGCGTCACTTCAAACTTGGTTGTCGTGCCTGCGTCGGTGACGACGGCGCAGGGTGAGCCGGTGCAAGGGTTGAAGCCGACGGATTTTCATCTCGAAGAGGAAGGGCACACGCAGGAGATCGCGCAGGTCGGCGACGCCGAGCAAGTGCCGCTCGACATCGCCATCCTGTTCGACGTGTCTTCGAGCGTCACGGCGAAAAACTTCTTCACCTTCCAACAGCAATCCGCCGCGCGTTTTCTGAAAGACGTGCTCAAGCCGATTGATCGCGCGGCCATCATTACCATCGCCGCCGAGCCGACGCTTGTGCAACCGCTCACCAGTGCCGCCGCCGCAACGGCAAAGCTCGTCAACATTCCGGCGGCGGCGCAGAGCGTGCCGACGGCCTTCTACGATTCGGTCAGCTTTGCCGCCAAATATTTGGCCGAGAATGCGCCGGGTCGGCATCGCCGCGTCATCCTCGTCATCTCTGACGGCGACGACAATTTCAGCAACGCCGTGCGCGAGCAGACGGTCGCTGAGTATGAGGCGCAACGCAAAGCGGAGGAAGCAGGCGGCGACCGGCCGCAAGCGGTGCGCGCTGCCGCGCACAGAGATTTGGAGGCACGCCATCATCGTGCCGTAGTCGCCGTGCAGCGCGACGTGCAGCGCGCGGACATAGTCTTCTATGCGATCAATCCGGGCGGGCCGTCAATCCATCTCAACGAGAGCGCCACACGCGCGCAGAACAGCATGCAGCAGATCGCCGACGCGACCGGCGGCACGGCTTACGTGCCCGATAGCGCCGACAGGCTCGCGACCGTCTTTCGTCAGATCGCCAATGAACTGCGCGCCCAGTATCTCTTGCAATACTACTCAAACAGTAACGCGCCCAACGGCAAATATCTCACCATCAAAGTCACCACGCCCGCGCACCCAGACCTGCGCATCCGCGCGCGGCAGGGCTACTACGCAAAGAAATGATGATTGATGAACGATGAATGACAAGCAAGTTGTTTTTCGTTCATCGTTCCGCGTTCATCATTTCCTCTGCTATCATTGCGCGCATGGAAGTGAAAGTTTACGGTGCGGATTGGTGCGCGGACACACAGCACACGCTCAAGCATCTGCGCGAGTTGGGCGTCGCTTTCAGATACATCAACATCGAGCAAGACGAGACGGGGCAGCGTTGGGTCAGAGAGCACAACGAGGGCCGCGAGCCTAAGCCGACGCTCGACATCGCCGGCCAAGTGTTGACCACGCCGACCGACCGCGAACTTGAAAGCGCCCTGCGCGAAAAAGGTTTCATGGCCTGAGCGCGCGGCTGATGTGCAGACAGCCAAGCGCATCGCTAAACTATGTGGCCCGCATCCGCTCCTCTTTGTGAGTACACCTGAGCCAAAACGAAACTGGTTAGCGCTCCTGCTGCGCGTCGGCTTGCTGGTCGCACTCATCGGCGCGGGCTGGCGCATCTATCATCGTCTGCCGGTTGAAGAGTCAGACACGGACGGCGGACAAGCGCACGCCACGACCTTGCACGTCGTCCTGCGCCGGCCGGCTGAAGTCGGCACAGCGAACGCAGACATAGGCGTGCAGCTTTACTCTGTGGACACGGCGGCCGTGTGGCGCGAGTTTCAATCCGAGCGTCGCCCCGGCGTGCGCTTCAACGATTTCCTCAACAGCCGCATGCAAGGTCGCCCGCCGCTCGCCGCGCGGCTCGATGCGACAGGGCAAGCCTACCTCGCCGTCCCGCCCGGTCGCTGGTGGATTCACGCGACGCTCGACGGCACAGAAGAGATCACTTGGCGCTTGCCCGTCAACGTCGCCGGGCGCGAGCAGACCGTCGAACTCACATCGGACAATGCGTACATGCGCGCAAAGAGTTTCTGATTTTCTATGAAGGCACTTCGTTACGAGGCGGGGCAGACACACGTCGCAAATGTGCCTCTGCCGAACGAGCGCGGCGAGGCATTGGTGCGCGTCACACGTTCCGGCATCTGCAACACTGATCTCGAAATCGTGCGCGGCTACGCGGGCTTTCAAGGGACGTTGGGGCACGAGTTTGTCGGCGTGGTCGAGCGCGCAGACGACGAGCAACTGATCGGGCAGCGCGTGGTCGGCGAGATCAATGCGGGCTGTGGGCTTTGCGAATTGTGTCGCGCGGGCGACGCGCGTCATTGCCCGCAGCGCACGGTGCTCGGCATCGTCGGGCGCGACGGCGCGCACGCAGAGTTTTTACAACTGCCTGCGGTCAATCTTCTGCCCGTGCCTGACGAAGTGTCGGACGAGCGCGCAGTCTTCACCGAACCGCTCGCCGCCGCCTGCGGTATCCTCGAACGCACACAGATCGATGAAGCGATGCGCGTCGTCGTCATCGGTGACGGCAAGTTGGGCCTACTCTGCGCACAAGCGATCAAAGCACTCACGCGCGCAGATGTGACGCTCGTCGGCAAGCATCGCAACAAGCTCAACATCGCGCGTCGTCGCGACATCGAGACTATGCGCCTCGAGCAAATCTCAGACGCAGCCGCGCGCACCTTCGATGTAGTCATCGAAGCGTCGGGCGCGGCCAGTGGTTTCGCGCTCGCCATGAATCTTGTGCGCCCGCGCGGCGCGCTTGTGCTCAAGTCCACCTTTCACGGCGCGACCACGCTCGCTGCCGCGCGCATCGTCGTTGATGAGGTGAGCATCATCGGTTCGCGCTGCGGTCGCTTCGCACCCGCGCTCGAACTGCTCAAACGAAACGCCGTTGACGTGGACAGTCTCATCAGCGAAGAGTACGCGCTCACAGACGGCGTCCGCGCGTTGAAACGCGCACGCGCAAGCGGCGTGCTCAAAGTTTTACTGAGACCGTGAAGAACAGAAGGCAGTAGGCAGTGAAAAGTAGTTGTGGCTTGAACTGCCTACTGTTTTTTTTATGCGACTGCGAGCCAATCTGTCGGGCGATGTGGCGCTCGTCGTGACGACGCTCATCTGGGGTTCGACGTTCGTCACAGCGAAAGACATACTCGCGTATTGGCCGCCAATTGCGTATCTGACGTTTCGGTTTGCGCTGGCGGCGTTGGTGCTCTGCGTGTTGTTCGGGCGCGACGTGTGGCGGGCACAGCGCGATGTGTGGCGCGCGGGATTGATCTTGGGGCTGCTGGTTGGCGGCGGGTTTGCGCTCCAAGCGGCGGGACAGGTTTATACGACCGCCTCGAAGTCCGCGTTTGTGACGGGACTGACGACGCCGCTCGTGCCGTTTGTCGCTTATGCCTTGTTGCGCGCGCGGCCGAGTCTGGAGAATCTGATCGGCGTCGTGCTCGCGTCCGTCGGCGGCGCGTTGATTCTGTTGCCACGCGGAACTGAATCCATCAATCAAGGCGACCTGTTGACGCTCGCATCAATCATCCTCTTTGCCGCGCACATCACGCTCGTGAGTCGTTACGCGCGCCGTTATGAGATTCGGCAACTGACCGTACTACAGATCACAACCGCCGCCGTCATCTTTCTCTGCGTCTGGGCGAGCGCACAACTCGGCACGCGAGTAGTGCCTGCGACGACGCTCCCACAGTTTCTCGCGCGCGAAACGGTCGCGCTCGTGTGGAGCGCGCGCGTCTTATGGCAACTCGTCTATCTCGCGCTCGTCGCCACGCTCGGCGCATTCTTCTTGTGGACGTGGGGCCAAGCGCGCATGTCCGCGACGCATGCGGCGATCATCTTCAGTCTTGAGCCTGTCTTTGCCACCGCGTTCGCCGTCGCCGTGCGCGGCGCGAGCGAAGCTTTAGGCGCACGCGGCTATGTGGGCGCGGCGCTCGTCTTCACCGGCATCATCGTGTCGGAGTTGCGTTGGACGACAGCAACGCGCGGTCGTTCAGTGATTGTTGAGAGTAAGCAGGGCAGCGATTAAGGGCTGACTTCTGTTTGTTTCGCTAGCTGCATCGCTTGCTGCTGATAGATGGCAGCGAGGGCGACGATCTGACGCAAAGGGTCTTTGAAGGTCTCCGCCGCTTGGCGCGTATGCGCTTCGTTATGGACGGCGAACTGCTTGAACACATCGGCATCGAAGCCTGTGCGCCCTAGCCCCGTATCCAACTCGCTCGCATTCGCCGCCCGTACCATTTCATCTAGAACTACAAACGCTAACGACTCGTTGATTGGCAGCATAGCTTTAGCAAGTTGATTAAGACTCAATAAAATGGGGTCGAACTCCCGGCTGGTCGCAACTGACGGTGCGGGGAGACCTGCGGGCGGCAGAGCCGGCGTTATATCAGCACTCTTGATCTGTTTCATCGCTTGGTAAACCAATGCGGCAGCGCAGGCCTGATCCTTGTTCTTGCTGCACACGCCGATGAGCGTTGGATAGACTTGCAGCATTGAGGTTGCTTTGGTCAGTTGTTCGGCGAGCCGTTGGGCACCGGGCAGATCGCCTTTGGCGGCGAGGCTGAGTGCTTCGCGTGTATTGACCTCGTCGGTTAGCTGTGCTTTCTGCCCACCGTCCGGCAACTTGGCGATGAGTTTGCGCGCCTTAGCGAAATCGCCATGACTGATAGCCAAGTAAATAATTGTTTCGTCGGGTCGGTCGCTATCGAGCGCGGCTTTAAGTCGCTGCTCGTAATCCTCGCGGGTTGATTCTTTCGCGCTTCCCGGCGTCGGCAGTGCTACATTCTCGCCCGGACGACGGCTTAGCCGCTCTAACTCCATAAATTTGCCAGTTAGCTCCGGGGCATACTGCCTTAACGGTAGCCATGTTGCCAGCAAGAAGCCACGCAGATTCATTACGCTGCCCGGCTCTCTTTGCTCCAATTGGCTTAAACTTTCCAGCACATAACTAACATATGCCCTAATTACGGCCGGCCCGGCAGGCAGAATCGGCTGCGGTGGGCGTGTGGCATCGTTATTGTTCGTCAGCAAATGCCCCATCCTGACAAAATTCTCACTTGGAAACACAAGATTCTGTAGATTGAAAAAAACTCTAAATGCAGTGTCATCTGTGAGCGGTGTCGTGCGCAATCGCTCTATATACTGAATGATTAGCTGATCGGCTGCCTTACGATCTTGCGTCGCCACGTCAAGGATAACAAAGCCTGTGTTGATGACAGTGGGATCAGCATCAATCGCTTTAAGAATGTAATCGCCAGCAGTGTCATAATTATTCGCCCTGATCGCCTGCGCAGCAAGGTTTGTATAGTTGGAGCGAGCTTCGGCTTTTCCTAATTGCTGTGCCCCCAGTTGTGCCAACTGATCGGCGAAGGCTTGGTCGCGAGTAGCAATGGTGAGCACGCGATTGCGGATATTATTTCTCGCCACGTCGAGTGCTGTAGGCACTACGAGTGGCGCGCCAACGGGTTGGTTACGGAGTCTGGCCCTCCCTTCTTCTGCCGGGAAAGTGAGTTCGTAAGCATCGCGTAGCAGTTTTTCGGCCCACGTTTTATCAAGCGGCCATGCCGCCCCGGCGATCTCAGTCTTGGCCAGAGCCTGAGGTAAAGGCTTTTCAAGTTTCATGGTCATCGTTTCAAGGCCACGAAGATCGAGAAGTAGGGCGTCCTTTTTTGCGCTTAATTCATCATTTGATTCAACCGCGATAGCTTGTCCATGATAAGAAGTTGCTAGTAAAAACAACGCTATTAAGAGCATTGTGAACAGCCGCGTTGTCCTAATCATAACTTAGCCTCTTTCTTGGCATTTAAGAAATGCTGCTGTACCCAAGCTGTATGGGAGCAGTAGATATGCTCCCATACAGCGTCTATTGAACTCGCTGCCATTAATTACATTCGCCGGGAGCAGCATCGAAGAAAGTCCACCCCTGAGTGCTGGCTGACCATACTACCTCGAAGTTTCCAGCAGAACTACCACAACTCAACAGTGTGTAACTTCCATCTTCACTCGTGGCTAAAAGTCTCAGGGTGTTAGCGCAGGTGGAAATTGTTCCGACAGCTAAGATTGTCGCCACGGTGGCGGCAAGGAACAATCTCCTTGCAAATTTCTTTGGAGAGAATCGCATGAGTTGGCCTCCTTAGGCTGTTTGGTTAGGGTTGAGGTCAAGCTACTTGGGTAACAAGCAGCAGTTAGGTTTCGTTGAGTTCGCTCCGTACTCGGCGTAGCGAAAAGGACCTGCTTGAAGTGACAGGCGTTCCTAGCCCCCCCCCCCCCCCCCATATTTGTCAAGCTAAATTTTTCACTGTTCGCCGCAGTGACGTTGCGTTGGACGACAGCAGCGCGTGGTCGCTCAACGATTGCTGTTGAAGGCGACTGAGCCGAGAAACTTGTTGACGTTCTCCGTGTCGTCTTTACCGGCGAAGACAATGGCCGCGAACCGATAGACGCGATTGCCAGCGAGATACACGCGACACTTGAACGAAGCCTGATCGCTTTCGGCCGTGAACTCAAGACCGGGATATTGATTGAGCGTGACATTGCGACTGTTGTTGAGGTGCGCCTTAAAGTTGCGGACAAAGTTGTCGCGTAGAGCCAAGAGTTCGTCGTCCACGTTCAAGTGCATGCTCGGCGCATAGTCGCCATAGCCGACGACGTAGATCGCGCGCTCGTTCTTGGCGGTGAACAGGTGCGAAGTGAAGTTATCCTTCGACCCGGTCTCCTCTTTGGGCTGGCTTGGCAGCAAGATCGAGAAGCCGCCGGCGGTTGGGGCAAACTTGATCCATTGACCTGTGCTTTGGGCGCAGACGTGCGTTGCTAAGAACAATAAGACAAACAGCGCGGCGTAGATTCTCTTCCGCATAAGGTCGTGCTCCGTGTCTCTAACAGTTGCGGTGACAAAGGCGAGGCGGCTTGTGCGTGACCGGCTTAATACAACGTTCGCTGTCCCGTCGTCAACCTATCCGCCCATGCGGGCAGCACATCTGCTTTGCGGCGCATCTCGTATTTCGGCTATACTCGCGGAACTGGCACTCGCGCCGGACGTTTGTAGGACACAGAGGTTTTCGACGACTCGACGCACGTCAAACTAACATAGGCGTCGAGCCTATTCGCGTCTTCAGCTTGACAGCAATAAAGGTGGTAAAAGATTTATGTATCAGCTTCCTAAAGGCGAAACGAATGAGGCGGAGCGGGCGCTGCTCGGCCGCTTGCGCATCTGGATCGCGGCGCTGGCCGTCGTGTGTCTGGTCGTCGGCATCGGCTTGGGCGCACTGCTCGCAGGCCGGCCCGCCGTCGCGCAGAACGAAGTGCAGAAGACGGACGCGCAGATCGCGCGCGCGCCCGAAGCTCTGTCCGCATCGTTCGCCGAGATCGCCAAGCGCGTCGAACCTGCGGTCGTCAACATTGACACGGTCTCCGCGCCGCAAGTCGCGGACAAGGACGACAACGCCGATCAGGACGACAAGGACGGCAACTCGAACGATAACCCTTTGATGGAGATGTTCCGCAAGCACATGCGCCAGCCTTCGCGCGGCGTGGGCAGCGGCTTCATCGTCGATCCGAAAGGCTACATCCTGACCAACCAACACGTGGTTGAAGACGCGACGCGCATCAAGGTGCGCTTGCAGTCGGGCGAAGAGTTGATCGGCACAGTCGTCGGGCAGGATGAAGAGACAGATGTCGCGGTCGTCAAGGTGAACGCGCCGCGCGATCTGCCAACTGTGAAGCTCGGCAACTCCGACGACACGCAGGTCGGCGATTGGGTGCTCGCCATCGGCTCGCCCTTCGGACTTGATCAGACCGTCACTGCCGGCATCATCTCCACACGCGAGCGCACCACGATTGCCTCGACCAACTTCCAACACTTCCTGCAAACCGATGCCGCCATCAATCGCGGCAACTCCGGCGGCCCGCTCGTCAACATGCGCGGCGAAGTGATCGGCATCAACTCGCAGATCGCTACTTCGACCGGCGACTACAACGGCATCGGCTTTGCGCTGCCGGCAAACGACGCTAGCTTCGTCTATCGCCAACTCATCGCCGGCACACATCACGTGCAGCGCGGCTATCTCGGCGTCTTGCTCGAATCGGTCAAGGGCGAGTTCGCGCGCGTCTATGGCTTGCCCGATGCGAAGGGCGCGATCATCACGGACGTGCGCGAAGGGCCGGCATCGAAGGCCGGGATTCAGGCGGGCGACGTGATCGTAGAGTTCAACGGTCAGCCCGTCACTAGCTCGCAGGATTTGATCAACAAGGTCGCCTCGACGCCCGTCGGGCAGACGGTACAACTCGCCTATCTGCGCGACGAGAACAACAAGATGGAGCGCCACACCGCGAGCGTCGCCGTCGGCGAGCGCCCGCCGCTCACCGAATCCAAGGTGAAGCCTGCGGGCGCGTCCGTCGAGCAGCCGAAAGATAAGCCAAGTGTAGGCGATGGCAACAGCCACAACGCGCGCCCGACGCTCGGCGTGAAACTGAGCGAGTTGACCAACGTGCTGGCCAACGAGAAGAATCTGCACGGCGTGCATGGGCTGCTCGTGTCGGATGTCGATCCGGGCGGTCTCGCCTTCGACGCAGGCTTGCGCGAAGACATGGTTATCGAGCGCGTCAACCGCACGAGTGTGGCCACACTCGCAGACTTCGAGCGCGTCGCCAGCACGCTCAAACCCGGCGATGCCGTCGTCATGCAAGTCGCTTACTTCGCCAACGGCCGCGTCCAACAGGGGATCATTCAGTTCACGTATCAATAAAAAAGAGTTACAAGTTTAAGGTTCAAGGTTTCAAGTTGAAAGGCACGAAACCTTGAACCTTAAACTTGTAACCTGAAACTTATGGCTCAAGCGAAAAAGGCGGTCAGTAAGCAGGCGAAGAAACAGGCGCGCGCCGCCGCGCCGCGTACGACGGTCGAGACTTATCACAACTACATCGGCGGTGAGTGGGTCGCCTCAGCTTCAGGCGAACACTTCGAGAACATCAACCCGGCCGACACGCGCGACGTGGTCGGCCGGTTTGCCCTTTCGACTGTGGAAGATGTGGCGCGCGCAGTTGCGGCGGCGCAGGCTGCGGCCGACGGGTGGAAACGTCTGCCCGCGCCGCGTCGCGCTGAACTGCTGTTTCGCTTGGGCGACATTCTCATCCGCAACAAGGACGCTTATGCGGCCGCGATGACGCGCGAGATGGGCAAGGTCTTGAAGGAGACCGGCGGCGACGTACAAGAGGCGATTGATTGCACGTTCTTCACGGCCGGCGAAGGCCGGCGCTTGCACGGCTTCACCACGCCCGCCGAGATGCCCGACAAGTTTGCCATGTGCGTGCGCCAACCCGTCGGCTTGTGTGGCTTGATTACGCCTTGGAATTTTCCAATGGCGATCCCTTCGTGGAAATTGATCCCGGCGCTTGTGTGCGGCAACACGGTTGTCATCAAACCGGCCGAGGATACGCCGCTCTCGACGATCAATCTCGTCAAGGCTTGCGAAGAGGCTGGCATTCCGAAAGGCGTCGTCAACGTCGTCACAGGCTACGGCGAGACGGCGGGTCGTGCGCTCGTCGAACACCGCAATGTGCGTTTGATCTCTTTCACCGGCTCGACCGAGACGGGCCGTGTGATCGCTGCTTCGTGTGCCGACCGCAATGCGATCTGCTCGCTTGAGATGGGCGGCAAGAACGTCATCATCGTGATGGACGACGCGGACATTGACAACGCCATCGAAGGCACAATCTGGGGCGCGTTCGGCACGTCGGGGCAACGCTGCACCGCTTCGTCGCGTGTCGTCGTGCACAAGAAAGTCTATAAAAAGTTCACGCAAAGCTTGGTCGAGCGCGCCAGAGCTTTGCGCGTCGGCGACGGGAGCGACGCGCAGACTGACGTGGGGCCGGTCATCAACGCAGCGGCCGCACACAAGATCATGGGCTACATCGAAATTGGTCAACGCGAAGACGGCGCGACCTTAGCCTGCGGCGGCAATCGTCTGGCAAAGGGCGCGCACGCGCGCGGCTACTTCATCGAGCCGACGGTCTTCACGAACGTCGCGCCCGACATGCGCATCGCGCAGGAAGAAATCTTCGGCCCCGTCACCGCAGTCATCCCGACGAATTCGTTAGAAGAAGCCGTCGAGATCGCGAACGGCGTGCGTTATGGATTGTCCGCCGCGATCTATACGCAGGATGTGAACCGCGCCTTCCGTGCGATGAACGACATGTACACGGGCATCTTCTACGTCAACTCTTCGACTATCGGCGCAGAAGTCCACCTGCCCTTCGGCGGCACGAAAGCGACCGGCAACGGCCACCGCGAAGCGGGCACGCAAGTGCTGGACATCTTCACCGAATGGAAGTCGATCTACGTGGATTATAGCGGCAAGCTGCAACGTGCGCAGATTGACGAAGTGAATTTTGAATAAGTGCAGACGGCGTGCGGCAACGCGTGTCGTTATCAGCAAGCTAACCTGATCGCAGTTCGGGCCAAGTGAACGCAGGTCTGGATCGGGCGAAGCTTTACGTCCACGCTTTTTATTCCCGACAAATAAAACTGAGGAGGCGCGAAAAGGTGCTCGTCGGACTTCCGAAGGAAATTAAAGACAACGAATATCGTGTCGGTCTCACGCCTGCGGGCGTGCGCGCGTTGACGGATGCGGGGCATAAGGTGATCGTCGAGCGCGACGCGGGCGCAGGCTCAGGGTTTGAGAACGAGTTGTACGAGCGTGCGGGCGCAAAGCTCATTGACTCGGCCGATGACGTGTGGGGCGAGGCCGAGATGATCGTGAAGGTGAAAGAGCCGATTGCGCCCGAATACCCGCGCATGAAAGAGGGCTTGCTGCTCTTCACCTACTTGCACCTTGCGCCCGACCCGAAGCAGACCGAAGCATTGCTCGAACGCAAAGTGACGGGCGTCGCCTACGAGACGATCACGGATCGCAAGGGCACGCTGCCGCTTCTAACGCCGATGTCTGAAGTTGCCGGCCGCATGGCCGTGCAGGTCGGCGCGCACTACTTGGAGAAGATGCAGGGCGGGCGCGGCATACTCTTGGGCGGTGTGCCGGGCGTGCCGGCGGCGCGCGTCGTCATCATCGGCGGCGGTGTGGTTGGCACGAACGCGGCGAAGATCGCCGTCGGCATGGGCGCGCATGTCACGATCATTGATAACAATCTGGATCGCTTGCGCGAACTCGACGACATCTTCCTGACGAAAATCTCGACGCTTGCATCAAGTGCTTACATGATCCACGACGCCATCTCGCAGGCCGATCTGATCATCGGCGCAGTGCTCGTGCCCGGCGCAGCCGCGCCGAAGCTCGTCACGCGCGCGATGCTCAAGGACGTGCCGAACGGCGCAGTGATCGTGGACGTGGCCGTTGACCAAGGCGGCTGCATCGAGACGACGCACCCGACGACACATTCCAATCCGACCTACTACGTCGAAGGCGTCTTACACTATTGCGTCGCCAACATGCCCGGCGCTGTGCCGCGCACCTCGACCTTCGCGCTCACCAATGCGACCTTGCCTTACGTCCTGCAACTCGCCAATCGCGGCTTCCTCGCGGCGATTGCGCGCGACCCCGGTTTGAAAGCGGGCGTCAACACTTATGCGGGTAAGTTGACTTATGAAGCGGTCGCCACCGCGCAGAATCTCGACAACACGCCGATTGACGAGATGCTCGGCGGCGCAAGTTCGACGGCGACGCGCGCGTGAGCGAGCAGCAAAACACGCAGCGCACTTAAACCACGAAGAGCAGTTTTCAGTTTTCGGTTTTCAGCAACAGGCACGCAAGCAGTCACTGAAAACCGAAAACTGAAAACTGCCTTTGTTGTTTCTGCCTCTTGCGCTGAAACGGCCGCGCGAGTTGAATCCGGCGCATGTATCGGCGATACTATTCGGTTGATTATCAAGACAAATTTTCAGCCTACAGGTTTAGCTTTCAGAGAAGTTTTGCGATGTACGAGTTTGCAGTAGAACCGGCGGTGACACAGATTCGGCGGCGCGGCGTGCTGGTCGCAGACGTTGCGACGGCGAGTCTCGCCGCCGAGTTGGAACTTGCGGTGGGTGACCGCATCATCAAGGTCAACGGGCGCGCAGTGCGCGACTATCTGGACTTTCGTTTCTTGACGGGCGGCGAGACGGAGTTGACGCTCGCGGTGCGTAAAGCCAGTGGCGAAGAGTGGGAGATTGAACTTGAGCGCGCCGAAGGCGAAGACTTCGGTCTTGAGTTCGAGCAGATCGCGCCGCGTCAGTGCGCGAACGAGTGTCTGTTCTGTTTCTGCAAGGGCAACCCCGTGGACGCGCGCAAGTCGCTCTTTGTGCGCGACGAAGACATCCGTCTCTCATTCCTCTACGGCAACTACACGACGCTCACCTCGATCACGGAAGACGAGATGCAGCGCGTTATCGAACAACGCTTGACGCCGCAGTACGTCTCC